>Ga0316626_10000550_pt1 | contig 14831 bp, 12 predicted proteins | sample OWC_Aug_T1_C1_D5_FD_207656 | JGI IMG/M metagenome (GOLD analysis project Ga0316626, IMG submission 207656) | Wetland soil microbial communities from Old Woman Creek delta, Ohio, United States - OWC_Aug_T1_C1_D5_A | ecosystem: Environmental > Terrestrial > Soil > Wetlands | place: USA: Ohio...
CCGACGACGTCTTCCTCTTCGCGCCAGCGCGACTTATTCGCCAGCGTTGGCCTGAAATCGAGCGGCATCTCGGAAAGACTCGTGCGTTCTGGCGCTGGCTCCTCGGCTGCTGGGAGCGACAGGGACTTGTCTAGCGGCACACTGAGCGCTCTGCAGCAGCGCATCCTGAAGGCGCTGGCGGGCCGCGGTCTGGGCTGGGTCTTGACTGGAGGCGGGGCGCTCGCCGGGTTTCACCTCGCCCACCGGATCACGCGCGATCTGGATTTGTTCTGGCACGGCCGCCGGCTCCTGAAGGAGCTGCCGCGCGAGGTCCAAGCCTGGATCGAGGGCGAGGGGTTGCGCGTCGATCTCGTACAGAGCGGTGTCACCTTCTGCCGCCTTCGAGTGTCAGACGACTCAGAGACCTGCGTGGTGCATCTGGTCGCCGAACCTGCGGAGCCCATCGACCTTCCATTACACGTGTGTCTCGAAGGCCGCGACATCCTCGTCGATACCACGCGCGAAATCCTCGCGAACAAGCTGTGCGCGCTGTTGAGCCGTTCCGAGCTTCGGGACCTGCTGGACGTGCGGGCACTGCTCGCAGCAGGGGCTGACCTCGAGACCGGGCTCCACGACGCGGCCAGGAAGGATGGCGGATTCTCTGCGCTTACCCTTGCCTGGGTGCTGCGCGGCTTTGATGTCGAGGCTGCCGCCCGGGCGTCGGGATGGGGGGACGAGGAGGTCGAGCAGACAGCCTCCTTCCGCGATGAGCTCATCGAACGGCTGACGATGGGAGCTGCGCCCGAGTGACCACGAGCACGTCGTAGATCTCGCGCCTTCGCACGGTGAAACGGCTTGAGGCAGTTCGTCGACTCGGGTTCGTCGAAGCCGATCCGCCCAGGATCGCTGCTGACCTGGCGCCGGCAACGGGGACAGGTCTCGTCGACCGCACGGGGCACCGACCTTCGTTGCTTTGACCCAACCCTTTCTCGTAAAGCGATCTCATGCGGGAAGTCGCCGGACGGGATCAGCCGACAGCGGCGTTGCAGCCTTACGTGCCGGCCGATCAGATCATCCCGGAGTTCACCGTTCGCGCCGTCGTGCTGGGCACCGTCCTGTCCGTCGCCTTCGGCATGGTCAACGCCTACCTCGGACTGAAGGTGGGGTTGACGGTCTCGGCCTCGATTCCCTCCGCGGTTCTTTCCATGGCCGTGCTCCGCGGCCTGCTGCGGCGCGGAACCATTCTCGAAAACAACGTGGTCCACACCATCGCCTCCGCGGGCGAGTCGCTCGCCGCCGGGGTCGTGTTCACCGTTCCAGCGCTGATCTTCATTGGCATCGATCCGGGCGGCTTCCGCATCTTTCTCATCGCCGCCACCGCGGGACTCCTCGGCATCCTCATGATGATCCCGTTACGGCAGTCCCTCACGGTCGCTGAGCACGGGCAGTTGCCATTCCCCGAGGGTACCGCGTGCGCCCAGGTGCTCATCGCCGGGGATCGCGGGCGCGCGGCGGCGCGGCCGGTGTTCATGGGCATGCTAATCGGGGCGGCGTACCAGTTTGCCATGCGCGGGCTCCAGCTCTGGCGCGAGACGGTCTTCGTCAGCATCTCGGCGCTGCACAAGATGTCGTTCGGCGCGGAACTCACCCCGATCTTCCTCGGCGTCGGGTATCTCATCGGTTCCCGCATTGCCGCCGTGATGCTCTGCGGTGGCCTGCTGGCCTGGGCGGTTCTGATCCCGGCGTTCGATCTGATTGGTGGAACCAGCGTGGGGACCCTGCTGGGTGTTCCGCAGGTGACGGACCTCGACGCCTGGGAAATCTGGCGCCGCTACGTGCGTTTTGTTGGCGCGGGTGGGGTCGCGTGCGGCGGTGCGATCTCGATCGTTCGGGTCTTGCCCGTAATGATACAATCATTCCGCCAGTCACTGGCGGGCTGGCGCGTCGGCGACGCCGCTGGCCGCGTCCGCACCGAGCGCGATCTGCCACCGATCGTGGTGCTCGGCGGGACCATCCTGTTGGCGCTGGCGCTGTGGCTGACCCCCGCATTCGACATGCATCTGGTTTCGGCCCTGCTCGCCGTCGGGTTCAGCTACTTCTTCGTCATCGTCTCGGCGCGCATGGTCGGGCTGATCGGCTCGACCTCGCAGCCGGTCTCGGGCATGACGATCACCGCGCTTCTTGGGACGGCGTTCACCCTGCACGCCCTCGGGTATCAGGGCCAGACCGGCATGGCCGCAAGCCTGTCGGTCGCGGTCATCGTCTGTACCGCCATCGCCCTCGCCGGCGATATCAGCCAGGATCTGAAATGCGGCGCGCTCGTGGGGGCAACCCCGCGCGCACTCCAGCTCGGCGAGATGATTGGCGTTATCGCCGCGGCCGTGCGCGCGGGGTGGGTGTTGTACCTTCTGCATGCGGCGTACACGATCGGTTCGGAAACCCTTCCGGCACCGCAGGCCAAGCTGATGGCCACGCTGGCTCAGGGGGTGATGGAGGGCAACTTGCCGTGGGGGCTGCTGTTCCTCGGCGCTGGCCTCGCCGCGGTCGCCGAGCTGTTCGGGCTGACTAGTCTGGCGTTCGCCATCGGTTTGTACCTGCCCGTGACCACCACGACTCCGCTGATCCTCGGCGGCCTCCTGGCGCGCCGGCACCGGCGGCGCACCGACACGAACGAGCCGGCCACCTTGCTCGCGTCGGGCCTGATCGCTGGCGACGCGCTGACCGGGATCGCCATCGCGGCCCTCGTGGTCATGGGATGGGATCGGCATCTCGCGTTGCGGACACCGGGTCAGCACGTCAGCGAGATGTGGGCAACCCTGGTCCCGTTTGCCCTGCTCGCCGTTCTTCTCCTCCGCCAACATCCGGTGCCGTCCACCAAAGAACGGGCGTAGAAACAGCCGCGTTGACTCAGGAGCAGACGTCCGTCAGCAGTGGCGTAACTGTCAGGTTCTCAGAATTGGCCATCGTGACGCCACGGTTTCGCCCCAGACGATGAAAACACCCCTTCCTCGCCCGGTCTCCGCGTCCCCGCGTCCCCGCGTCGCGGCGCCTGCCGCTATCACCACCCCACCGCTTGCGGAGCCCGCAACCCTCGGCAGCGGTATCGGCGTGATCTTGTTGAGCTCAGTCCTTTTTGGCGCGATGGCCGTGTGCGTTCGCGTGGCGGCTCGGGAGATGCCGGCGGCGCAGATCGCGTTCTTCCGCTTCGGCGGCGCGTTTCTGGTGCTGATGGCATTCAATCGCGGTCGCAGCCTCCGACCACAGCCGGGGAACCTGCCGCGTGTCGTGCTGCGCGCCCTGCTCGGGGCCAGCGCGATCCTCTTGTACTTTCGCGGCATCCAAGGGGCCGGGGCGGGATTCGCCACCCTTCTCCACTGCACCTACCCCGTATACACCACACTGATCGCCACCGCGTTCATGGGCGAACACTTCAGCTCCCGGATCGCTGCGGCGTTGGCGCTCAACGTCGCTGGGGCATTCGTCATGCTGGGGCCGACCGCGAACGTGAGCGCGGCAACCATGGCCGGCGGCCTCAACGCCCTTGCCGCCTCGGTGCTCGCTGGCGGCGCCGTCGCCGCGGCCCGACACCTGCGCTCGACCGAGAGCGCCCTGCTCATCACCGTCTACTTCATGGCCATCGGCGCCCTGCTCACCGCCCCGTCCGTGCTTTCGGGGTTCCCTCCATTATCGCTATCCCTGTGCCTCGCTCTGCTCGGCACCATTCTCACCTCGGTCGCGGCTCAGTTCCTATTGCATCACGGACTCGGCTTTGCCGGCGCAACGCAGGGGGCCCTCGCCTGCGCCACGAGCGTCGTCAGCGCCGCCCTCTTCGAAGCCATCTTCCTCGGCGAGACCCTCGGCCCCAGCGCACTCGTCGGTGCCGCGGTACTGGTGGGCGCGGTCGGGCTCGCCTTGACCAGGTAGCGCTGCCTGCGGCGCGAGGACTTCTTGCTTCCGTTTTCTTCCGTCATTCGCGCCTGCGCGGACATGACAGAAGCGAGTTTCGCCCGAATTACGTTTGGGTTGTCGGCATCAGCCCGCGCTAAGCGCAGCGGAAGGTATCGCCGCTACCTCATCCCCAGCTCGCTCGCGGCGGGGATCCCACCGAGGCCGGTCGCCTGTCGAACCGCACGGACCACGGCATCGGTGACGGCAGTCGCGGCGGCTTGCCCCAGGGCGATCATATCACGCATGGGCAGTCCGCTGGTTGGCCGCCGACCGGTGGCGAGCACGAAGAGCGTGTCTCCGTCGACACGCGTGTGCGCCGGACGAATCGCAACCGCCAGGCCATCGTGCGCGATCGCCGCGAGCTCCGCCGCCTCCTCCCGGGTGAGGCTCGCGTCGGTCGTGACCACCCCAATGGTCGTGTTCATGCGCGACGTCCCGCGCGTGGGGCGGCCCTCGATCACCACGCTCGTCGGCTCGAAACCAGGTCGGTCACGGCGGCGGATACCGGCGATCACCGCCCCGGTCTGCGGGTCCACGACATCTCCAAACGCATTGACGGCGACGAGGGCCTGGATCTTTGCGCCGTTCCGAAGCCGCCGTGTGGCCACGCCAAGTCCGCCTTTCGTGCTGCGCTCGAGACCGGCGGCCTTGCCCACCGTGCACCCAGTTCCCGCGCCGACCGTGCCCTCTTCCGGCGTTGCGCCGCTCGCCGCCACGCAGGCCGCATAACCGGCCGCGGCGTCCGGCCGTGCTTCGGCACTCAGCACACCAAGGTCGTAGAGCCCCGCCGCCGCCACGATCGGGATGCGCGCGTGTACCGTTTGCAGGCCGACCTCCTGCTCGATCAAGAATCGCACGACGCCCTCGGTCGCTGCCAAGCCAAAGACGCTGCCCCCCGTCAGCAACACGCCGTGGACGCGCCGGGGATCAACGCCGGCGCCGGGTCGGAAAATGTCCGTCTCGCGCGTGCAGGGCGCACCGCCACGGACCACCACGCCCGCGGTCGCCCCCGTCGGACACAGCACGACGGTGCAGCCCGTCCCGCCCACCCGATCGGTAAAGTGCCCGATCAGGACGTTCATGCCCCTCGCCGCTCGCATAGCGCCTGCTTGTACGTCATCACGCGATCACGGAGCAATCGCCGCTGCCGGCTCCCAGTGGTGCGCAAACCGCTCTCCCCACACGTGCGCGCCGTCGCCGCCTCCCAGGCTACTTGACATCGGCCGAAGCGCGCTTACGTTTCCCGCGCGTTCGAAGAAGGCACCGGCGCTGGTGCCAGACGTCAGAGGATCTAACAAAAGGAGAGAGCCGATGGCACTGTTATCATTTCGCGATGTCGATCCGATCGACAGCTTGCTGAACCTCCAGCGCGAGCTCGATCAGTTTTTGCGCAGCCCTTCATGGTTCGACTTTGGTCCGCCCGTGGCTGGCGTGTTTCCCCCAATCAACGTCTTCACCGATGGGGACGGCTTGGTCGTACGCGCCGAGGTTCCAGGCATCAAGCCCGAGAACCTGAACGTTACCGCCGAGCGCCAGACCTTGACCATCAGCGGCGAGCGCGAACGAAGCGGCCCTGAGGCCGGTAACGGCAGTTATCACCGGCGTGAGCGCCGCTTCGGAAAATTCGCGCGGTCGGTCCAGCTGCCGGTCGAGCTGGATACGAGTCAGGCGACCGCGGAGTGCCGCAACGGAGTGCTGACCGTGCGCATCCCTAAGCGCGCCGAGGCGAAGCCCCGACAGGTCCAGGTTAAAGTGGCGACGGCGTGACCGAGCGAGGAGGACATGAGATGAGCGAACAGGAACTGACCACGAAGGAAAAGCAGGAACTCGCGGAGAAGGAACAAACCCGACCAGGGCGCTACTACGTGCCGGATGTGGACATCTACGAGGACAAAGACGCCCTGTTGCTGTGGGCCGACATGCCCGGTGTCGATCAGGACCACGTCGAGGTCGAGCTGCGTGACAACGTCCTGACGCTCCACGGACGGGTGTCATTGAAGGACTACGAAGGCTTCCTACCGCGCTACACCGAGTACAACGTCGGGCACTACCTCCGCCGCTTCACGCTCGCGGATGCGGCACGTTTCGATGCCGAGAAGGTCACCGCACGCATCGCCAATGGCACGCTCGAGCTGCGACTGCCGAAGGCGGAGAAAGCCAAGCCGCACCGCATTACCGTGACGGCAGGGTAGTGTGGTGTACAGGCCTGCGTCTCCTCACTGAGCCGAGACCAGCTCGCACTGTCCCGCATGGCACTGGCCCGGGGCGGCTCCCACCGCGCAGCTCAACGTGTCGGGGGCCGCCTCGGTGGCGCATTTGCCGTCGCGCAGGTAGTCGTAGGTGCACACTTTCCCATCGTCGCAAGACGCCGCCGTCTGGACGCAGTCGGGCGCCCCGTCGATGCAGAACGCCGAGATCGGCGTGTCAGCTGAGCCGGAGATGTAGTCGGAGCCGGTGGGACTGCCGCCGAATTGGCCGATACCCCCTCCGACAAACACCATGCCCCCGACGACGGTGGGAGCAGACCCCGCGCCGCCGGGCAGGCCCTTCGCGTCGAGCCGGGCCAGGTGGCTGCCGTCTGCGGTCGCATAAGCTTCGATGGAGCCGTGCGCGGGACCTAGGAAGGTGGTGCCCATGAACACCACGCCGGGCACCACCATCGCCGGCGCAAAATTCGGCCGCGACTCCGGGTTGCTCCACGCCACTTCGCCGTCGCTGAGGTTCAACGCCCACGCACTAGGCGATTGCGGCTGAAAGATGTCCCGCCCGGGTGCGGTGCCGAAGAACACCTTCCCCTCGGCTACCGCAGCGCTGACGATGATGCCGCCGAAGGGCCCTCCCTCGACTACCCTCGTGGTCCAGTACGGGAGCATCTCGTTGCGTACCTCCGGAGGATCGTCCCAGCGCACGCCGTTGATCGCATTCACTCCGTCGCGGTCGAGCACGTAGTACCTGCCCGACTTGTCGCCGACCCCGACCAATTCGCGCATGACACCCCCGATTTCCGCCTCGAACAAGTTCGGCACGCCACCGAAATCGAAGTCGTCCGAGCCAGGGTCGACCTCGCGCGGGCGCCAGACCCACGCGGGCTCCCCGTCGAGCGTCAGGGCGACGAGCGCTTCGTCGTACGGCGGCATTGGCGGCGGGGGTTGCGGCGTTCCCGGGTCCTGATCCGTATCGCAGTTGGCCGACGCGGTATAGAGCAAGCCGCGGCGCGCGTCGATGGTCACCGAGGACCAGACATTGCCGCACTGAGTGGGCGACCGGTCAAAGTCGCAGCCCGGACGGGTGGAGAAAAAGGCTTCTCCATCCGGCAACCCCAGTTGCTCGGCCGTGTGGTACCCGTCGAAGCGGCGGACGTTGTCCTCTGCGCGCGGATGGCAGGTACCGCCGGTCCCGACGTCGAAATACCACACCAGGCGTCCATCGTCGGCGCGCACCGCGTACATACCGCCCTTGCCCCGGCTGTCGTTCGTGTCCATGGCGAAGAAGACGAGCCCATTGAACACCGTGGGGGTTGCTTCGATCTCGTTGCGCTCGCGCTGTGCCGGATCGTCCGTGAACGGGCGTCCACAGATCTCGCACCCGGTGCCCGCATCGAACTCCCAAATGAGCGTCCCATCGACCGCATCGAAGCAGTACATGGTCATCCCGCCACCGACGTACACCAGGGGATGACCGCCCAACCATGCCACCGTGGCAGACGAGGCATACGGGTACGAGGCCCCCGGTTGTGGCTTCATCTCGGCTGACCAGACACGGCTACCGTTGCTGGCGCGCAAGGCATAGAGATTCCGGTCCCACGAGGGCATGAACACGACCCGTGTCTTCCCTTCACCCGGCAGATCGATCTCCGCCACCGCGGCAGAGGCGGTGATGATGGCGCCCGTCAGATACCGCCATTTCGGAACCAGGCGCCCAACCGTGGCCGGGTTGATGTCGTGCTCATGCGGATTGAAGAAGGTGTTTCGCAAGCTCCCTCCGTAGGTGAGCCATTCGAGCCGTTCGGGAAGGATCCCGACGCTGTCAGGAAAGGTCAGGCCCCGCGCGACGATCTCGGGGCGCTGCGGTTTGCCGTCGGCAGCGAAGGTCACCTTCCGAACCGTCCCCTTACCGCGCGCCGGGCCTGGCGGCGGACCGGCGACGATGGCGAGGTCGGCGTAGTAGACGGTTCCTTCCGAGTCGACGGCCAGTCCTCCCGGGGTCCCGCCGGTGCCTGGAGCGAAGAGATCGCGGACGTAGGTCCCTTCGACATCGTATTCCGTAACCGTGGCCCGGCCGAACACGACGGAGACGTACCAGTTCCCGTTCGCCGCTCTGGCGATGCCGAGCGGGGCGACCAGGTGAGCGGCATCGTTGATGAAGGTCGTCCTGGCGCCCTTGACCGTTTCACATTCCGCCGCGCTGACCGGAAAGGGCGGCGCGTACCGCAGCACTCCACCGAGCTGGGGCACATAGACGTTGCCGTCGTCATCGACCGCGATGCTCCCGGGGGTCGCGATCGTGGTGTCGAGGATGCACGCCTCGTCGTACGACGGCGGGAAGAAGACGCTCAGCTGTCCGTCCGTCCCTCCGGGGGTCCCAATCGCCGTGGTGAACAGACGCCCCTCGGTATCCACAACGCATCCCAGCGGATCCGGAACTTTGGTTTCGTTCTCACGCGTCGGCAGCGTCAGCTTCTTCAAGAAGGTCCCGTCCGGCGAGTAAATCCCCCAGCCCGGTCGCACGTCCGGCTGGCCGGTATCGTCACCGAGGACAAAGTTGCCGCCGCCGCCGGGAAGCAGGCAGACTTGTCCGTTCACGGTCCCTCGCGTCGAAGGGATGTGCAGATCCGCTTGCTCTTTTCCCAGGTTGTACGTGTCGAGTTGATTGTCTTGCGGGCTGAACAGCACCTGATCCGCGGGCCCCCTGTGACAGCCGTCGAGCGCCCGGTTGACCGCCAGCACGAGCTCGTCGATCGTGGCTCGATCATCGACGTTGTTGTCGATGGCCGCACATGCGGAGACGTGGGCATTGCCGAGGCCGACACCGACGCCAGCAATGAGTTCGTTGATCGCAACGGTCAGATCGCCGTTGCAATCACCCACGCACGCAGAGACTGGTCGGGCCAAGATCGCACTCACCGTCACCACGGCCGCGGCCCAAGTCGCGGCTCGGACTGCCTTGCGCATCGCTGCCCCCTCCTGATGGATAATCCGTCCTACTGCGCCAGCCCCAGCGGTTGCAAGCAGATTCAGCCCCCTGTGAGCCCATGCGGCGCCAGGATCCTCCGCGATCCATCGCCGCAACAAGAAAAGGGCGAGGTCGTTCGCGACCTCGCCCGCGCCTGCAGACAGCCCGCCGTTCAGTCGCCGACGACGCGCAGCTCGACCCGGCGGTTCTGCGCACGCCCGTCGGCGGTATCGTTGGTGGCCACCGGCCGCGACTCACCGAACCCCTCTGTCTGAATCCGGTCGGTGGCGATGCCGCCTTTGACCAGATACTCCTTCACCGCTACCGCACGGCGTTCGGAGAGCTTCTGGTTGTAAGCATCGCTTGCGGTGCTGTCCGTGTGGCCTTCGGCAACGATCTTGATGGTCGACTCCGTCTTCAACGTGTTCACTGCTTCGTCGAGCACCGGGCGCGCATCGGCTCGAATCTGTGACTTGTCCACGTCGAAGTTCACGCCGCGGAGCACGATCTTCTTCTTCACCGGCGGAGCAGGCGCGGGCGGCGGTGCCTGGGCCGTCTCCGGCGCTTTGGGCGGCGGTGGTGGCGGCGACGTGAAGTCGTAGGTCAGGTTCAAGCCGGCGGTGACGTAGCGGACATCGCCCCGGCCGTGGACGCGCTGGTAGAGGCGGTTGTATTTACAGAAACCGCCGAACCGCACTGCTTGGGTCACCGGAAAACTCACACCGCCACCAGTGGAAAAACCCCACGAGGTGTCGGTGACCGAGCTGTGCGGAGCCAAACCGGTGAAGATACCGCCCTGCCAAGTGCCGTACACCCGGATGTCACCAAACGGGATGTCCAGACGCGGCCCAGCCGTGGCGCCAAAGATCCAGGTCGCGTCGTCATCCAACTCGCCAACGCGGTCTTTGTTCGGCAGGCCGACGATGTGCAGCTGACCCATCGCCCCAATCACGTTCTTGTACATGTAGGCGGCGAACGGGCTCAGCGTGGCCCCGGTGCTCGAATAGCGCTCCAGGGGCGCCAGCACACCAACGCCTCCGATCTCGACACCGCCAAGAATGTGGTCTTCACTTGCGGCCGCGGCGATTTGCGCGCAGCCCACCACCCCCAGGATTGCCAGGACGCGCCACAACTGACTCCGTTTCATGACCCCTCCTCTGCTAGCGGTCTCGCGGGCGTATCACCGACCCTCCTATGCCCGCCTTCCCGCCTATATACTTGCGCTCACGGCATAGCGTCAATTGCAGAAGCGGCCGCTGCCGGGGCGACTCGGAAATGGGGGCTGCCTCACGCACCGACCCGCGACGCGCCCGTCGGCAGACCCCTGCCCACCCTCACTCCACAGACTCGGGGATCGCCCGGGCCTCCTCGATCCACGCCGCGGCCGATGCATCCGCTGGCATGCGCCAGTCGCCGCGCGGCGACAGCGATCCCCCAGAGCCCACTTTTGGCGCGTCGGGGACGCAGTCGCGCTTGAACTGGTTGGCGAAGAACCTGGTCAAGAAGACCAGCAGCCACTGCCGGATCACCGCCAGCGAGTACTGGCCGCCAAAGGCAAACAGCGCCATGCGGGCGATGCGTGCCGGCCCCGAGCCAAAACGAACGAAGTGGTACAGAAAGAAGTCGTGCAACTCGTATGGACCAACGAGATCCTCGGATCGCTGCGTGATCTCCCCACCGCTGCCCGGGCGCCGCAGCTCCGGGCTGATCGGCGTCGCCAGGATGTCGCGCAGCACCTCCTGGACCGCCGGCTCGCCGCGAAAGATGACGTCCGCAACCCACGCAATGAGGTACGAGATGAGCGTCTTCGGCACCCCGGCATTCACACCGTAGTGCGACATGTGATCCCCACCGTAGGTGCACCAGCCGAGGGCGATCTCTGAGAGGTCGCCAGTTCCGATGTCGATGCCGTGGTCTCGGCAGGCCGTCGCGAACAGCAGGAGCTTGCGCAGCCATGCCTGCACGTTCTCGAACGTCAGGTCCTCGACCTCGGGGGGATGGCCAATCGCCGCGTAAACCGCTTCGCTGAGCTGCGAGATCGAGAGCTCGCGCGCCGTGGCGTTGATCGCGCCGATCAATCGCAGTGCGTTGGCCCGCGTCCGCTCCGTCGTTCCCAGACCAGGCATCGTGATGGCGATGATCCGCGAACGGGGCAGCTTCAACAGATCCAGCGCGTGCGCCGCGACCAAGAGGGCTTGCGTCGAGTCCTGGCCGCCGGAGACACCGACGATGACACGCTGCGCCTCCGCTGGCATGGCCATCAGGCGTCGGGCCAGCGACGTCGCCTGAATCATGAACACCTCGCGACAGCGGAGGTCTCGCTTGGCCGGCTCCCGTGGCACAAACGGACGGGGGTCGACCATCCGACGCAGCTGATGAAAGACCGAGGCGGGACGCGTGTCCGATGGCTCACCGACCGCGACGGTTCGGAATGCGGTCGGCACGTGTGCGCGCGCGTTCGCGCCAAACGACGTCTGCCGCAGACGGTCCTGGGCGACGGCATGCAGGTCGACATCGACGATCGCCGCGCTGCCGGCGAGTGCAAACCGCTCGGTCTCGCCCACCAGCACGCCGCGGTCGGCTATCAACCCATGCCCGTCCCACGCAACATCGGCGGTCGACTCACCAAAACCCGCCGCGCTGTACAGCTGCACCGCGAGGTTGCGCGCCGCCGAGGCGCAGACCAGCTCCTGCCGGTATTCCCATTTGGCCACGGTGATGTTCGACGCCGACAAGTTCGCCAGCACCGTTGCGCCGGCCAACGCCGCGAGACTGCTCGGTGGAACCGGCACCCACAAATCCTCGCAGACCTCGACGTGCAACACGAAGCCGGGCACGTGCGCCGCGCGGATGAGGATGTCGGTTCCGAACGGCACCTCATGACCCAGCAGGGTTACGGTTTTCGAGCGCGCATCCGCTGCGGGATGGAACCAGCGCGCCTCGTAAAACTCCCGATAGTTCGGCAGGTACGCCTTGGGAGCAACGGCCACCGGGCGGCCGCGGTAGAGCGTCACGCCACAAACGAACAACAGGTCGTCGACCACGAGCGGCAACCCGACCGACAGCATCATGTTCCAAGCCGTGCTGGCCGCGGCGACGGTCTCCAGTGCCCGCAATGCCTCGCGGAGCAGTGTTTCCTGAAAAAACAGGTCGCCGCATGAGTATGCGCTCAGGCCGAGCTCGGGACAGAGCGCATACTGCGCGCCAGCCCGATAGGCAACCTCGAGCTGCCCCAAGTGTGCCGTGGCATTGAAGAGCGGATCCGCAATCCGCACTTCTGGAACACACACGGCGACACGGGCGAATCCATGTCGGCGGACATCAAGAAAGTCGGGGTGGGCCGGCACGCTCACAGGACGGGCTCCTTCGTTCTTCGCTGCACTGTATTACAAGTCAGCCGCCAGCGCACCACCTTCGTTCCCCGGCCGCTGCCCTGTACCGCGAGCCCCGGCGCCGGCAGGGCGTGACTTTCCCGTCCAAGACCGTGTATCCTCCCGATCATGCGACGCGCGCGACACTTGCGAGACGATGAAATCACGATCCTGGCTCTCCACCAACACTTCGCCGCGTCAACAACACCCTCGACGGGAGCGTGGTGGACTTCTCCGGGGAGGCCTCATGGGTTCCGTCATTGACCTGAACACTCGCCGCGGGAACAGAAGGCGCGATTCGGCACCCCCGTCGAACCGAGCAGGCGAAGTGGTCTGCACTCACTGCGGGGAACGGCACCCCTTCGTCCGCCTCACGGGTGGCGAGACCCGCTGCCTGACCGCGTTCTTTGACGGCGATCACTGGTTTTGCCTGAACCGTGGCTGCCGGCGGGCGTGGATGGAAGGCAGACCGGCGATTGTCCGGCCAGAGTAGGATTTCAAGCCGGTAAAGGAGGCGCATGATGACCAGAGGCAAGAGTGCGGGTGTGCGGAGCACACGCTCCGATCTCCTCCTCGCCGTCGCCCTCGTGCTCGCGCTCGCCTCGGTGCGGGCTGGCGCGGCCGAAGACGGGCCCAAACGCCGTACGATCCAAGTGAGTGGCTACGGCGAGATTAGCGTGGCGCCCGACCTCGTCATCATATCGTTCGCCGTGGAAACGGCCACCGATCAAGCCGCCGTGGCGGTGGAGCAGAACGCCGCGCGCAGCAGCAATGTTGCGGCCGCGATCAAGCAGCGGCTGGGCTCCAAAGACCACGTCAGCACGACCCGATACTCCTTAGAGCCACGCTATCAACAGCCCGAACGCGGGAGCACTGCGCCACCAAGGATCACGGGATACCTCGCGCGCAACGACGTGCGGGTGGAGACCCACGCGCTCGACGATGTCGGCCGCTTGATCGACGCGGCCACCGAGGCCGGCGCCAATCGTGTCAGCGACCTGCAGTTCACCTTGGAAGATCGCAATCCGCAACTCCGTGCGGCGTTGGCGAAAGCAGGCGCGGAAGCCCGCGCGCAGGCGGAAAGCATCGCATCGGCACTCGGGGTGCAGCTGAAGCAGGTGCTCTCCGCCACGACCCAGTCCGCTCCGATCGTGCCGCGCCGGTACGAGGGGGCAGCCATGATGGCCGCAGCCGAAGCCCGGGCGCCCACGAGCGTCGAGCCGGGTGAGATCACCGTCAGCGCCACGCTGCAGGTCACATACGAAATCGAGTGAGCCTGGCGAGCCCCCGGGATGGGGCGCCGGCCCTGTACGCGCCCGCAACCCCCACCACCGATCGTCGCGAGCGCGCGCAGAGCCGTGCCGACTCGGCGAGCCGGGAACGCGAGCAGGCGAGCTCCGGCGCCACTGCCAGCGGCGTCTCTCCGATGGCCGGCAAAGCGCCGATGCCGCCTCAGTCGATCGAGAGGTCGACCACGATCGCGCTGTGATCGGCGCCGACGACGGGAACGACGCGGAAGTCCCCCACCGTGAGGCCGCTGACCAGCGCGTGATCGATGCGCAAGAGGCGTGGCGCACCCGGCCATGGTCCCCACGTCGGTCGGGGCCGGCGCGACTGGCGGCTGGCGGTCTCGACGGCGGCGTCGGTCAATCGCGCAGCGAGCCGCCGGTAGAGCGGCCACAGAGGGGTGGCGTTGAGATCGCCCACCACTGCCCGACGCCGCCCCGGATGCGCTTCCAGGTACCGCTCCAAGCCACGCAGCTGGAGGCGCCGGCGGCGGAACGATCCCCAGGTCGGTGGCGAATGCGGCGCCTGCACATGCACGTTGATGATCTCCACCACACCGTCGGCGCCGGGCCCATCACCGACGTGGATTTCCGCCATCCGGGCGTCGCGGCATGCGAGCGGAATACGACGGACCTTCCCCGGGCGCCGCAAAGCAACGCCCATTCCACGGTACTTCGCATCAGGCTCCAGCAATCCGTGGGGCATCACCCGCGCCAGCGCCTCGGCCTGTCGCGCCGTCAGTTCCTGGACGGCGACGACGTCTGCCCTCAGTCGCTCGACGAGGTCCGCAAAGGCACTGGGATCGGCGCCGCCATTCCATAGATTGGCGGAGATGAGCCGGAATCGCTTCACTCTGTTCCCGTGCATTAGCCCGGTTTAACCCGGATTGATCCACGACTCTAGCAGCCCGTTGGACCCCGCGCGAGAAGGAAATGGAAAACAGGAAAAAGGGAACCGGAGATTCAAAACCGGTGAACAACGGGCCGCATCTGGACGATCCTGGTTGTGCAATCGTTTCCGTTGTGTTACTCATTTGTTTGTATGAAACGACAACGAAGCGCTTCTGTGCGCCGC
>Ga0316626_10000551_pt1 | contig 14826 bp, 11 predicted proteins | sample OWC_Aug_T1_C1_D5_FD_207656 | JGI IMG/M metagenome (GOLD analysis project Ga0316626, IMG submission 207656) | Wetland soil microbial communities from Old Woman Creek delta, Ohio, United States - OWC_Aug_T1_C1_D5_A | ecosystem: Environmental > Terrestrial > Soil > Wetlands | place: USA: Ohio...
TTGTTGCCGGCGACCGGATCGGTGGTGCCCGCCGGGACGGTCGCCGTTGCCGTGTTGCTGAGGGTGCCCGTGGCGCCCGCGGCAATGGTCGCGTTGACGGTGTAGGTCGCCGTCCCGCCGACCAGCAGGGTGACGGTGGTATTGAGGTTGCCCGCCCCGCTCGCGGCGGCGCAGCTCGAGCCCGCCGACGCCGTACAGGTCCAGGCCACCCCGGTCAACGCCGCCGGGAAGGTGTCGGCCACGGTGGCGCCGGTCACCACGCTCGGGCCGTTGTTGGTTACCGCGATCGTGTAGGTCACCGGCGAACCCGGTACGGCCGTGGTCTGCCCATCGGTCTTGGTGATGGCGAGGTCCGCCTGCGGGGTGAGTGTGTCGCTGTCGGTAGCGCTGTTGTTGCCGGCGACCGGATCGGTGGTGCCCGCCGGGACGGTCACCGTCGCGGTGTTGCTCAGAGTGCCGGTGGCACCCGCGGCAATGGTCGCGTTGACGGTGTAGGTCGCCGTCCCGCCGACCAGCAGGCTGGCGCTGGTGTTGAGATTGCCCGACCCGCTCGCGGTGCAGCTCGAGCCGGCGGAGGCCGTGCAGGTCCAGGTCACCCCGGTCAACGCCGCCGGGAAGGGGTCGACCACGGTGGCGCCGGTCACCACACTCGGGCCGTTGTTGCTCACCGCGATCGTGTAGGTCACCGCGGTGCCCGGTACTGCCGTGATCTGCCCGTCGGTCTTGGTGATGGCGAGGTCTGCCTGCGGCGTCAGCGTGTCGCTGTCGGTGGCGCTGTTGTTGCCGGGCGTGGGATCGGTCACGCCCGCGGGAACGGCAGCGCTGGCGGTGTTACTCAGCGTGCCGGTGGCGTTCGCCGCAATCGTGCCGGTCGCCGTGTAGGTCACCGTCCCGCCGAAGAGAATGTTGACCGTATGGCTGATGTCGCCCGCGCCGCTGGCCGGGCAGCTCGAGCCGGCCGACGCCGTACACGTCCACGTCACCCCGCTCAGGATGCCCGGGAAGGTGTCAGTCACCGTTGCCCCGCTGGCATTGTCCGGGCCGTTGTTGGCAACCGTGACCGTGTAGGTCACCGTCGTCCCCGGCACCTCCGTGGTCTGCCCGTCGGTCTTGGTGACGGCGAGGTCCGCCTGCAGCGTCAGTGCGTCGCTGTCGGTGGCGGTGTTGTTGGTGGGCGCGGGGTCGGTCACTCCCGACGGCTCAGTGACGGTCGCCGTGTTGCTCAGCGTTCCGGTGGCACCCGCCGCAATGAGGCCCGTTGCCGTATACGTCGCCGTCCCGCCGACGAGGAGGTCGTTGCTGGTGTTGATGTTTCCGGAACCGCTTGCGGTACAGCTCGAGCCCGCCGAGGCGGCACAGGTCCAGGTCACGCCGCTGAGCACTGCGGGGAACGTGTCCGTCACGGTCGCGCCGGTCACGTCAGCGGGTCCGAAGTTGCTCACCACGATCGTGTAGGTGACGTTGGTACCCGGCACAGCCGTTGTTTGCCCATCGCTCTTTGTAATCGCGAGATCGGCCACCTGCGCCCGGGCGGGCGCGGCAAAGAGCACCAGCGCAGCAAGACCCCAGAGCGCAGCAATCAAGGCCGATTGGGTGTAGCGTCTTCTGTTCACGACCGGTTCCTCTACCGTCCGAAGTTCCTCACGGGTGCACGAGCTCAATGATCAGCAGCAGATCGCTGACCGTGACTCGCTGGTCGCCATTGACGTCGGCGCCCGTGCACGTTGGGAAGAATATCTGCGGAATGATGCCATCAATATCGGCAGCGTCGATCCGGCCGTCGCAGTTGGCGTCGCCGGGACCGGCCGGCGTGCGTGTGGCCGTGGGAGTCCTCGTGGGAGTTGGGGTGAACGTCGGCATCCGACTCCCGGTCGGTGTCAAGGTCGGGGTTGCCGAGCGCGTTCGCGTTGCGGTCCGGCTGGGTGTCCGGGTGATCGTCGGTGAGGGGGTGGGAGTGAACGGTGCGTCCACGCCGTTCAGCACCACGGTGACCATGTTCGTGAAGGACGACACGAGCGCGACGTCGGGCTTCGTGTCGTCGTTGAGGTTTGCGATGGTGAGGTGGTCCGGAGAGTCGGTGACGGTGACGGACTCGCCGAACGTGAAGCTTCCATGGCCGTCGCCGGACCAGAGGCTGAGCGTTGCCTGAGTGAAGCTCAGCATGACAATGTCGGTCGTACCATTTCCGTCGAAGTCCTCCGTTCCCATGTCGGATGGACGCTGCACCACCGGGATCGAAGTCGGCGCCGCAAAGCTGCGAGAGGCGGTCTGCCGGAACGTTACCAACCGGCTGGTGGAGTAGCTGGTGGCGATTACATCGGGGAGGGACGGCGGATCAACGTCGACGACCGCCAGCGCCGACGGCGCATCGATCTCGCCGAGAACGACAGCCTCGTCGAAGAAGCGTGGGCTCGCGTTTCCGTAGAGAGCGAAAACCTTGCGAGCGTCGGGATCGCCAATCACGAGATCTCTACGGTTGTCACCGTCGAGGGTTGCCACCGCGACGGTGGTTGGCGCTGTGCCAACCCGAAACTCGATTGGAGTAGCGAACGTGTTCTCGGTGGTACCGCGGCCAGGCAAGACGGAAACGAGGCCCTGCAGGTTGCCGCCCACTTGAGTGGAGTGACAGACCACGACATCGAGCAAGCCGTCGCCAGTTACATCGGCGGCGGCAAGGCATTGCGGGAACAGTCCGCTCAGAGGATAGGGCACCGGCTCGCGAAAGGTGCCGTTGCCTGCGTTCCGGTACAGGAGCACTGCCGCACGCGGAGGAAACTCCGAAGTGTCGGTCACGGCGACCACGAGATCCGTGGTGCCGTTGTTGTTGAAGTCACCGGCGGCCACCGCGTGTAGAATGTACTGAGCGTCCACGTTCCTTCGTCTCTCGGGAAAAAAACTGCCGGCTCCTCGGTTCAGGAGGAACGAGAGCGACGGTCCTTCTTGACCCGCCTCGTTTCCCGTCGCGAGATCGAGGCCGAGCTGCTGGTCGACTGCAAGCGCCACAATGCTCACCGGTGACCCGTCCACTGGGTAGAAGCCCGGCCTACCAAAAACCGGGGCCGCGCTGGCCGACTGTGCGTAGAGAAAGAAAACCGCACCGTAAGCGAAACACCATCCTCCCCAGGACCATCGAGTCCGATGGTTCCCGTTCACGTCGTCTAACATCCAGCATGTTCCGGATTTGTTCATCCTACGGTTTCGAAATGCGATTTTGCAAGACAAATCCCAGCCACTCTCGCGCCGCCGCGTTTCCATATCAGGAGGCACCGCGATCGTCGATCGCGCCTGCTTCGCGGAGGCACACGACGACCGGTCGCGGCCCGAGCGCGCGATTGGCGGAGCGGTCACGATCTCGCGATTGCACATGCCTGGTTACTTTCCACGACGGGCGCGGGGGCGCCTGGGGAGCCCATCGAGGGAGCCAGAGACTATACCGCCAGGCGCGTGGAGGCGAGACGGCGTGGGATTATCAGGCGCACGCACAGAATCGGACCTCGTTGGAAAACGAAACCGTGGCGTGGTTGAATGCGGCTATCGTGAACTCGCCGGGGAGGTGGCGTTGCACCGTTCTGTGCGCCGTCGGTCTGCTGCTCGCCGCGTGTACGGTGCGGCAAGGGGCCACCTCGACAGGCGGTACCAAGCCGCCAGAGTCGGTGCTCAACACGGTGGGACGCGTGTCCGAGCCGGGTATGCCTTGCTCGCAAGCGATCGCGATCGCAGGCCGCGCGCTCGTCAAGTTGGGGTACACCGTCGAGACCGTTGAACCAGCCGGGCCGAACGTGCCGGGCAGAGTCGTCGGTCAACGCGAGACGGGCTGGACGCCGCGCATCCCAGAGCCGGACACGGTGCGGAGCATCGTCATCACGGTGAGTTGCTCCGACTCCGGATCGGAGTTCGAAGCGTCGACGGACGAGTCCTTCTTCAGGCGGCGGGAGCTGCGCCAGGGCTTTTCGCGGGCCATCAACGCGATGGCCGAAGGCCGGATCGAGCAACCGCGGATCGGCAGCCAGCTCCAACCGGGCCTGGTCATTGCCGTCGAGCCGCAGCGGAATCGCGGGGCGGCGGCCGAGTTCGGTGCCGATCTTCCCGCATCGGGGGTCACGCCGGTGCACCTGAAGATCGAGAATCGAACCGAGCGGACGTACGGCTTCCAGCGCGCCAACGTGAAGCTTGTCACCCAGGAAGGCAAGAGCGTCGAGCCGCTGCCTCTGGAAGCGGTGACGGACAGGCTGGGGAGCGGACTCAGGGCGAAGCTCGAGATGAAGCTCATCGGTGAAGGCGATGTGGCCCCCGGTGCGATGCTCGCCGGCTTCGTCTACGTTCCGGTTTCGGCCTATCGCCGCGCGACGATCCTGCTCATGGATCGCGCTACCGGCGAAGCCGAGGGACTCGCCGTCGAATTCTGACGAGGTTCTGCCTCCAGTTGACAGTCGATAGTCGACAGTCGATAGCTTCGGAGCAATTTCCGATCGTGGGCTCTCGACTGTGAACTGCCGACCGTTGACTAGAGCGTATACCGTTCACGGCCTGCCGAGGTTTGTGCTGTGCGCGGTGATAATGAGCGGCTGTACCGCGCCCATCAAGCAGTACGGCCTGACCAACCTGGCGATATCGTGCGACGAGGCCAACCGGTTCACCTATGAGACGCTGAGCAACCTCGGCTTCACCGTGTCTGCGTTCACGCCGGCAAAGATGGGCCAGCGAGGGGAGGCGAAGGGCACGCGCGAGGCGACTGAAGGGCTCCCAGCCCAGAACGTCACGGTGTCGATCGATTGCCAGCCCACGGGAACGGCGGTCGACGCCAGAGAAGATGGGAAGTTGCTCGGTCAGTTGGAGTTCAAGCGGGCCTTCTACATCAGCTTCACTGCGGCGCAGTCGACGGAAGCCCGGCGCGCCGAGATGGCTCAGAGGATTGCGGAAGGGAAGGCCGCGCCGGTTGCGCAGCGCCAGGCCTTGCAGGTGCTCATTCGACCGGTGCGGGGGCAGGCGGCGCGGCTCGACTTCGAGATCGACCTGGCGGCAGGCGGCGTGCTGCCGGTGAGGATTCACATCAGCAACCCGACGGACCGTCGTTACAAGCTGACGCCAGACGACATTCAGTTGAATCGCCGCGACCGCACGCGGGTGGCGCCGCTCGCCACCGCCGAGGCGGCGGCCCTCGTCGGCAACGCGAAGCTCGCGGGCAGCGGCGGGCCGGTGACGTCCATGAGCGCCGACGTGATCACGCAGCTCCTGGACGGCAAGCGGCTGATCGCAACCCGCGTCGGTCCGCACTCGGAAGTGACCGGCTACCTGTACTTCCCCCTCGCCGACTACGTCCGCGCCCGCGCCGTCCTCACTGAGGAGGACAGCGACGAGGCGGAAGGATTCGTGGTGGAATTCTGATTCGCGCCCGCCCTTGTGTCCGTTCCCGTTCCCGAGGACACCGCGCCCGCGCAAGTCGGGAACGGGCACGGGAGGGTGGCTATGCCGTGGCCGCCTGCTTCGGTCCCTCGAGCTGCAGCCGGTACTTGCTCAGTAGTGGCTCGATCCGCGTCTGGAGCCGCGGGCCGTAGAACGCCAAGGTGTTCGTCGACAACAGCCGGATCGCGTAGTCGGGGTCGATGTCCGGAGACTCGGTGATGCGCCGCACGCAATTGGTGAGCACACCGTCCCAGTGCCCGTAGTCGACCGACCAGCCGGCGACCCGTTCGCCCACGGGGCCGAGGGCGGCGCGAAGATAGACCGGCGCCGGGTCGTCCGGCTCGAACGTCGTGAAGATCTGCCCGCGGGTGAGATACTCCTGCGGATCGCGTTTCAACTCGCGATGCTCGTAGAGGTATTCATCATGATCCTTTGAGCCACCGCGGGCGCTCTGGCGCGACATGCGAGCGAAGTCCATCAAGTTCCTGGCGCGGCGGCCGAACCCGAGCCCGCGGGCCTTGTTCCGGTCGCGCATCACCTCGAGCGTGAACTTCGTCCGTGAGGGTCGGTAGTGCGGGTCGAAGTCGCGCACCCGTTTCTCCCAGTGCTCGTGCAAGGCGTGCATCAGGTCCGGGAGCCAGCCACACCCAGCTTCGAGGAAGCCGAAGCGCAGGTTGGGGAAGCGCTCGAGGACGCCGTCCATCACCAGCTTGGCGATCGCCATCTGTTGCTGGTTGCGGTGGCCGAAGATGTGCACGAGGGTGAAGGTGTCGAGCTGGTCGGACGATCCGCCACAGAGATAGGCTCCCGGCGTCCCGTGAACACCGATGGCGATGCCGAGCTTCTCGGCAGCTTCGTAGAGCGGGAAGAATTGCGGGTCGGACAGATGTCTGGGGGCGCGGATTCTCGGGAACGCTTCAGGAGCGTCCGGGTGCGGAACCGGCAGATTCGGCGAGATGCTCACCGACGCCATGCCGAGCTGCTCGACGCAGCGGTGCATCTCTTCGGTTGCCGCCGCGGTGTCCTGCAGTGGCAGGACACCGACGGGCGCCAGGCGGTCACGATACGGCTCGCAGTCATCGCGAATGTAGTCGTTGTACGCGCGGCACAACGCGACGGCCAGGTCCCGATCGATGAGGCCCGCCAGCGTCAGCGCGAGCGTGCCGTAAATCACCTGGACATCGATGCCCTCGCGGTCCATGTGATCGAGGCGGACGCGATTGAAGAGCGCCCCCATCGCCGTCTCCGGATGGAGCGCCCGGAACGCGCCCTTGCCGAAACCGTCGGGCTGCGGATAGAGCCGGACGTACGTGGGTTCGCCCGTGAGCGGATGGCGGTCGCGAATCTCGACGCGCTGCTCGCCGTACTGATCCGTGACCAGACGCACGCGATCGCGATAGGGTCGGTCGATGTAGTCGAGAAACACGACCGGGTTCTCGATCTTGTGTGAGTCGGCGTCGATAACGGAAGCCCCTCGATACATGTACAATCCTCCTGCTTGGTCCTTCGCCGCTCTTATACGCGAATGGACCGGGTACCGGCTACCGAACGCCCCGCTACCCGCCGCTCCTTGACCACAACATCGGCTCGCCGTACGTTGTGTCCAACTCGAGATGACACTGCAGGGCAAGGTTGCACTGATCACTGGCGGTGGCCGTGGGATCGGCGCCGGCATTGCGATGGCGCTCGCGCGGGCGGGAGCCGACATCGCCATTGCCGAGGTGGATCGGGTCGCTAGCGCGGCGCAGCAGTACCGCGACGCGACCGTCAGCGGTTACCAGGCGGCACGCGCCCTGGTGGGACAGATTGAAGCCCTTGGCCGCCGCGCCCGCGCCATCAGTGCCGACGTGACCTCGTGGCCGCACGTCGAAACAATGGTGCAGACCACCGTCCGCGAACTCGGGACGATCGATGTGTTGGTGTGCAATGCCGGGGTGGTGAGCATCGCCCCCGTGCATGCACTGTCGGAAGAGGCATGGGATCTGACCATGGCGGTCAACGTCAAGGGCGTGTTCCTCTGCTGCAAAGCGGCGCTTCCGGTGCTGAAGCAGCGTCCAGAGTCGTGCATCATCAACGTTGCGTCGGTGGCTGGCAAGAAGGGCGCCCCGGGCATGGCGCACTACTGCGCGTCGAAGTTCGCTGTCGTCGGATTCACCAATTCGCTGGCCCTCGAAGTGGCCCGCTACGGCATTCGGGTCAACGCCATCTGTCCCGGCATTCTCCGCACGCAGATGTGGGAGTACCTGGCGGACACTTTGAAGCAGCCCGACGAGTCGAAGGAGGACTCATGGGAGCGTTACGTCCGCACCTTGATCCCCCTCGCACGGCCCCAGACCCCGGAGGACATCGGCCAGCTCGCGGTCTATCTGGCCACGGCGCCGAACGTGACCGGCCAGGCGATCAACGTCGACGGCGGCATGGAGATGCATTGAGCATCGCTTATCCCATATCGGGCATCGCTTGTCGTTCTCCGGCCGGCAAGCGACAGACAACTGGCGTCCACCGAACGTTCGCAAGCCTTGACGCTGCCGCCGCGCACAGCTTTATTTAGGTCATGCTCGAGAAACTCACCCGCTGGCGTACACGCCCGCAGAAGGAAAAGTCGCGCCTGCGGCAGAATGTCGAGTCGATCGCGTGGGCGCTGGTAATTGCGCTAGCCGTGCGATCGTCGGTGGTGCAGGCGTTCTGGGTCCCGTCGGGCTCGATGCTGCCAACGATTCAGATTGGCGACCATCTCTTCGTCAATAAGCTGGCGTACGCGGTTCACTTTCCGCTGGTCGGAACCGAACTGTGGCGGACCGGGCAACCCCAGCGGGGCGATGTGGTGGTGTTTGTCTCCCCGGTGGACCACAACACCGACTTGATCAAGCGCATCGTGGCGGTCGCGGGTGATGCGATCGAGATTCGCAACAAGCAGGTATTCGTCAACGGCGAGCTGGTGGCGGATTCGCATGCCCATTTCGTCGACCCCCAGGTGAGCATCAACGGCCCGCGTGACAACTTCGGGCCGATTGTCGTTCCCCAAGGGAAGTTCTTCGTCCTCGGAGACAATCGCGACCGCAGCTACGACAGCCGCTTCTGGGGATTCGCCGACGTCAAGGATGTGAAGGGCAAGGCGACCTTCATCTACTGGTCGTGGGATAGCGAGCACCACTGGCCGCGGCTCAACCGCTTGGGGCGGTTCATCAACTAGCGGGCATTTCCCAGCGCGGGCGCTGGTCGGTTGGCTCACTGAATACGGGCACGGCTGTAGGCGCGGGCTTCAGCCGGCTGAAGCCCGCGGCTACCAGCGTGCCCGCCTTCCCCGCCTGGATGCCCGCCTTCGTGGGCATGACGAGCGGGATCTTCGGGGTTGCGGGCGTGAGCCCGCGCTGTGCGCTCTGCCGTTGGGAAGCCCTGAGCGGCTGCCCGGTCACTTCCCGCGTTCGATCGCGCGTCTGTAACTTTCTCTCCGATCCGACAACGCGATAACACGTCGCCGGTTCCGCCGGGGTGCGGGCGCCGGTCCGCACCTCGGGGCGCCGACCGGCACGGCCGTTGCTCCCCACAGAGATGGCGAGGCTTTCATGCGCTGGTGTGGTCATGCGCTGCGATGCGCCGTCTCAATTGCGTGGCTCCTACCGACGATCGCCGCAGGAGTGGAACACGTCGTGGCCGCTAGCGGCGTGGACACGGACGCTGGCGATGCGGCCCACCCGCTACGGACCATTGCTGAAGGCGTCCGACGGGCCCAGCCTGGAGATACCGTGGTGGTGACCCCGGGAACCTACAGCGAGTCGGTTGTGCTCACTCGCTCCGGCGACGCCGCCGCGCCGATCGTCGTCCGCGCGTTACCAGGGGCGCTGCTGGCGTGTTTCGAACCATGGAGCAGCCGCGCCGGGATCGACGTTCGCCAAGACGTCGCCCACATCGTGGTACAGGGATTTGAGCTCGTTGGCGGGTTCGGAGAGTCGGTGCTCGTGCGCCCCGGGGCACACGACATCGAGTTGTCCGGATTGAACATCCACGACAACCGGACCGGGATCTGGATTGCCGGTGCTCATCACGTCACGATCGGCAACAGTTGGATACACGATAATGCGGGCGTCGGAGTGCGGCTGTTTGGCGGCGCGCGCGACGTCCAGGTGCTTGACACCCGCGCACAGGACAACGACGACGGTCTGGGATGCGCGGGCGACGCGGATGGCTTCAGCGCCGATGCGACGACGGCGGATCTCCGCTTCGAGCGCGTTGAAGCGAGCGGCAACTCGGAGGACGGCTTCGATCTGCAGACGCCGCATGTGGCGGTCGTACGCGCCGTCATCCGCAACAATGGCTGCTCGGGCCTCAAGCTGTGGGCGGGCGGTTATCTGGAGAACACCCTCATCGAGGGCAACCGGATCGGCGTCAATGCCAGCGCGCCGCCAGGGTCCACGACCACGGTCCAGAACTGCACTCTGGCTGACAACGCGATTGGCGTGCGCGCCCTCGGCCGTGATCACACCGTGACCGTGCAGAATTCCGTCATCACCGGCCCCGGGAAGGCGCTCAATTACGCCACCACGGTCTGGCTGCGAGAGCGATACAACATTCTCTATCGGCCGCTGCTGACGGACGCGCTCATCGTGCCGATGGGAGCCGAGAACGAGCGGCGCTACTCCGGCAACGACATCAACAGCGGCATCTGGCAGCAGGAGAGCGGGCAAGGGGAACAGACGATGGCGCAGGACCCGCGCCTCGACCCGCTGACCCGGCAGCCGCAGCCGGAGAGCGCGGCCATCGACAGCGGCGGTGCGGAAGGAAGCCCAGCAGTCGACTTGATCGGTGTCGCACGACCCGTGGGCGCCGGTATCGACCGTGGGGTGTTTGAGTGGGTGCCAGTGGAGTCGAGCGCGCGGCTGCGACGGGCCACGTTGCGCACACGTGCGGACGGATCGGGACGGCTGAGCCTCCAGGCAGAGGTGACCCTACCGCCCTCGGCACGATTTGATCCGTCCGCGAATGGCGTGATGCTGAGTGTCGAGGGCGATCGCGGCAACGTGCTGCAGGTGGGTGTCGCACCCCAGGACTGGAGTCGGCGTGGAGCGACGGTCGGTCAGCTTCTACGCATGGCTCGCACCGATGCCGCCGGTCATCGGGTGGTCCTGCTGCTGCAGGCCGGTCTGGGGCGGGTGCTTCTCTCCCTGCACGCGGAGAGCGCCGATCTCTCGGCGCTCTCCGGCGGCGCGCTCGCGCTGACGATCGACTCGGGCGCCGTTCACGTCACGGCGAGCGGGCCGCTGCGGAACATCGGACGCGCACTCGCGCTGCGCTGACAATTGCGGGCGCTAAACGACTCTGGTACGCTTCGCGCCCCGGCACGCACGCGCCGCGAGAAAGGAGTTGTGCCATGGCGGGAGGAAAAACGTTCAAGCGCGACCAGAAGCGTCGCAAGGAAATGGCCAGAAAGCTGAAGCAAGAAGAGAAGATGCGCAAGAGACTCGAGCGCCGTGAAGCAAAGAAGACGGGGGAGCCGGGCGAACCCGGTGAGGACGAGGACGAGCTCGAGCCGGGTCTGGATCCGGATGCCCTCTGAGTCAGCCCACCCCTCGTCGCTGAAAGCCTGACCGGGGTGTTGCCCGCGGACGAACGGACCTGGTTCCCGACCGGGAAGTGGAGGTGTGTTGTCGTCGCGCTGCTGGTTGCGGCGGCCACCTCTGCGCACGGCGCGCCTCCGTGCGTGCTCACGGGAGTTGGCCGCCTTGCCGTCGTCGCAGATGGCCTCCGCTTGGTGGAGAGCGAAGCGCCACCGTTACAGAGCGACGATGTCTTGCTGCAAATCAACGATCGCCGGCTGCGCACCTGTGACGACCTCGTGGCGGCGCTGAAAGCGGCGGAGCAACGGCAGTTGGTGCCGGTGGTCCTGCTGCGCCGGGGCGATGCAACGCGAACCGAGGCCCTCTCCTGGCCTCCAGCGGAGCCAGTGGCATCGGCGACGCCACACCCGACTCCGCTCACTGTGGCTGATGCCGACTCGCTCGCGGACATGGCGGGTGAATTGCGCGCCTTCGGGGAACAGTTGAGTCTGCCGCTCCTTGCTCCGCAGCCGTTTACGCGCCGGTTGGGTGAGTTGCGGCAGACGTTGCTCGCGCACCGCGACCGCACGGCCATCGGTGCGGTGCAGCCAATCCTGGGCTACTACGAAACCGTGGCCGAGATTCTCGATTACAAGGAGAAAGCGGCGGCAGAAGCGCCAGCCAGCCAGGGAGACGTCGCCGTTGGAGCCGCGAGAACCCACCGGCACGCACTCGGCTCCTTCCCGTACACCAGTGACGGCCCCGTGGCGAAATGGGTCGACCGCTATCCGTTTCTGCAATCGAGCGTGACGCAGCGGACGGGCAGTGTCGGCCCGTTCGAGCAGACCGGGTTGTGGCAGCCCGACGAGGCGATTCGGCTCCTCGTGACGCGCGCCCGCACCGAAACCGCGGCACTGGCCCGACAGGCAGAAGACCTGCGCAACTGAGCGCAGTGCCAGTTGGGATTCTGCCGGTTCAGTGCCCCACGGGTCTCGATTCCCTCTCGAGGCTGCACGAATCAGCGGAAGGGGGGCAGGCCCGTTATCAGGACGGGACTGCCCCTCTTATGAGCCTCACGGCAGGATCGTCTTTGTCGACGGCACGCAGAGCAGCTTCCCCTTCTTGGCCTGGAACTGGCTGGCCTGGAACTGCGTGCTCACCTGCAGGTTTGGCCGCGGCGCCAGGTTGCTCGCCTTGATCTGATAGCAGGTCACGTGCGCGTTCGGGTCGTTGATCCCCTCGCCGTTCTTGTCGACCGGAGTGCACACGAACTTCACCTTCTGCAATTCCACGGTCTCGTTCGCGATCTGATCGGAGGTAGACGCTGTGGTCTTTGCGAACTTCGGATTCTTCAGGTCCCTACCCTGGTAGCACTTGTAATGATCGAGCGGGCAGATGCTGGGCACGCCGCCGCACGCACCGCTGGTGCAGTACTCGCCCGCCGTGCAGGCGTTGTTGTCGTCACACAGCGTACCGTTCGGCGCGTTGTGCACGAAACAGACGCCCGCCCCATTGCAGGTATCTGGATCGGTGCAGTCGTTGTCCGCCGGATCGCCGCACGGCGCGCCGGACGGCTCGAGGTTCGCCAGGCACGAGCCACTACCGTTGCAGGTGTCGGCGTGGTCACATTCAGCCTCGGCTGGGTTGCCGCACGCCGCCCCGGATGCCTTCAAGGCATTCGCCGGGCAGTTCGCTCCTGTGCCGGTACAGTTCTCCGCCACGTCGCACTCGCCCGCGGCCGCACGGCACACGACCGTGCTCGGCTCGAACGCGTCGGACGGACAGAAGGGCGATGTGCCGCTGCAGTTCTCGGCCACGTCGCAGTCACCCGCGATCCCACGGCACTCCACCGTGCTCGGCTTGAAGCCGTCGCCCGGGCAGTTCCCGGCGCCGTCGCAGTATTCGACCTCGTCGCAGTCACCGCCCGTAGTTGCCGCGCGGCAGACGACCGTTGGCGATTCGTAGTTCGGCTGGCAGGCCCCTAAGCCGTCGCAGGTATCGGGGTCGTCGCAGACGGTATCACTCGGGCTGCCGCACGGCGTACCGCTCGCGGTCTTGGCATCGCCCGGACACGCGCTGCTGGTGCCGTCGCAGACCTCCTGCGGGTCGCATTCCCCCGTCGAGGCGCGGCAGACGGTCCCGCTGTTACCCGCCGGGTGCTGGCAGGCATCGTTGCTGCCGTCGCACTCGTCGAGCGTACAGACGTTCCCATCACTCGTACACGCCGTCCCGTTCGGGGTCTTGGCATCGCCTGGGCAGCTTGAACTGCTGCCGTCGCAAACCTCCTGCGGATCGCATTCCCCCGTCGAGGCGCGACAGACCGTCCCCGCGTTGCCCGCCGGGTGCTGGCAGAGTGCGCTGCTGCCATTGCACTGATCGAGCGTGCAGATGCTGCCGTCGTCGGTACACGCGGTACCGTTGGGGCTCCTGGCGTCAGCCGGACAGGTGCTGCTGCTGCCGGTGCACACCTCCTGAGGGTCGCACTCTCCCGTCGAGGCGCGACAGACCGTGCCCGCGTTGCCCGCGGGATGCTGGCAGAGCGCGCTGCTGCCATTGCACTGATCGAGCGTGCAGATGCTGCCGTCGTCGGTACACGCCGTGCCGTTGGGGCTCCTGGCGTCAGCCGGGCAGGTGCTGCTGCTGCCGTCGCACACCTCTTGCGGGTCGCATTCACCGGCCGAGGCGCGGCACACCGTTCCGGCGTTGCCCGCGGGATGCTGGCACGTTGCACTACCGCCGTTGCACGTATCGGTCGTGCACACGTTCCCATCATCGGTACACGCGGTGCCGTTGGGCTTGAACGTGCAGGACGTCGTGCAGCACGACCCAGGCGTCCCGTTGGCCCCGCCTTGATCACACTGCTCGGGGCTGTCCACTAGCCCGTCCCCGCAGTCGGAGTAATAGAAGGCCACGTCCACGTTGCTCCTGTCCCCGGTTCCGTTCGTGATGTTGCTGTGGGACGGGTCGAACACGGCGGGGCAGGCTTGGCCCAGCGCGAAGAAGGGATTGCTGGCCTTCACGTCGGCACGCACCGAAAAGCTGGCGCTGGTCACCTTGAACAGGTACCGTATATCCCCGTTGCTGGCGCTGTCAGCGGGAGTGCCTCCCGTGGCAACTGCTGACGCCGTTCCAGCGGTAAGTGTGAGCACCAGTTGGTTGCTCACCGTCTGCGTGCCGTGAATCTGGTCGGCCACCGTCGTCGTGCTCGTGTACGTAATGGAACTGGCCGTATTGCTCGAATAGCGGAACACCGCCGCGCTGCCGGCGGCAGGCGCGACACCGGTCATCGTGTTACCCAGAACGTTGAGGTCGTTCCGGAGGCCGAAGTACACGTTCGTGTGCGAGCCCAGGGCCACCCCGGTACACGATATCGTCGCGCCGCCGGTCAGGCAGGGCGCCCCGCTCACCGTGCAACTCCCGCCACCTGGCAGGCTGTAGGTGGGTCCCCCCGTGATGATCAGCGCCGAGGCGCTCGAGGCGACACTGAGCAGTGCCAACACCCCGAAGGTCTTAATAAGCTTCATGGTCCACCCCTGCCGTGTGCGACGAGTCGCGTTCGCAGAAACGGTCAGCACCACGGTGCCCGCGACTGACCTTCCCCCGTTCGGCTGAACTGATGTCATACTCGTGCCTCCGACAGCGTTGCGATGCTGTCAGCATCCGCGTTTTCACCACGACCCGTGCGAGCCGTGACTGCCGTGGCTCCCATGGCTGCCGTGACTCCCGTGCGAGCCGTGACTGCCGTGACTGCCGTGACTGCCGTGGCTGCCGTGACTCCCGTGACTGCCGTGACTCCCGTGCGACGCATGCGACATGTGCTGCGCCAGCAGCATCTTCTCACTGTTCGGGTCCGTCCGCAGGGCCTGCGCGGCCTCGGACGCATCCAGCG
>Ga0316626_10000552_pt1 | contig 14811 bp, 8 predicted proteins | sample OWC_Aug_T1_C1_D5_FD_207656 | JGI IMG/M metagenome (GOLD analysis project Ga0316626, IMG submission 207656) | Wetland soil microbial communities from Old Woman Creek delta, Ohio, United States - OWC_Aug_T1_C1_D5_A | ecosystem: Environmental > Terrestrial > Soil > Wetlands | place: USA: Ohio...
AGACTTACCAGAGAAAATATACTTTTGATGTATCCGGACTCCAGGTCGGCAAGCCGGAGCCCTGGATCTACAACCCTTTCCTTTTGGGGAGGGGTAGAGACGTTACCTACCTTGTATGGCGGATGGAAGTTACCACGAAAGAGATGCTTCCGATCAGGGAGTTGTTTCTCGTGGATGCCAGGTCCGGAGACGTCGTTCTTCACTTCAACCAGATCGACGCAGCACTGAATCGCTTAATCTACGACCACAACAACATTTCAGGAAAACCACTCCCGGGTAATCCTTCTGATTTGAGAAGATCCGAAGGCCAAGGCCCGAGCGGCATTACTGACGCCGATAAAGCTTATGATTACGCTGGCGATACCTACAACTTTTATTGGAACTATCATGGCCGCAACAGCATCAATAATGCAGGGATGAACCTCATTTCGACTACTCGATATTGCCCGGGTTACCCTTATCCATGTCCCTACCCAAACGCATTTTGGGACGGGACGCAGATGGTTTATGGGCAGGGTTTTGCCTCTGCGGATGATGTCGTCGCTCATGAAATGACGCACGGCGTCACGGATTATGAATCTAACCTTATCTATTTGGGGCAATCTGGGGCCATTAATGAGGCCTTCTCAGATATCTGGGGGGAATTCGTTGATCTCACCAATGGAAAAGGAAACGACACTTCGACCGTTAGATGGCTAATGGGTGAAGACCTTAGCATTCATGCCATCCGGAGCATGAAAAATCCTCCGACCTATGGCGATCCTGACAGGATCTGGAGTACCAATTTTTATTGCGGTGAGTGTGACAACGGGGGGGTACATTGGAATAGTGGTGTGGGAAATAAGGCCGCCTATCTGATGACCGATGGGGGAACATTCAACGGCATAACGGGAACGGGTCTTGGAATTGCCAAGGTTGCGAAGATATTCTATGAGGCCCAAACCAATCTTCTTATTTCATCCAGTGACTACGAAGACCTTGCCAACGCGCTCTACCAGGGATGTTGGGATTTTGTAGGGACAGATGGCATCACGACCTTGGATTGCAATCAGGTAGCGAATGCCATCAACGCCACCGAGATGAATCATCAGGCGCCCGAAAATCTGGACCAGAACCCCGGCTTTGAGAGCGGGAGGGATGGTAGCTGGACAGAAAATTCTTCTGGCGGGTACGCTATTATAACGTATGATCCTTATTCTTCCGTTTGTGGGGACTATTTTGCATGGTTGGGCGGCTATAATAATGCAGTGGATTATATTTATCAGGATATCGCAATCCCTTCCAATGCCACTCAGGCATCCATTCAGTTTGTGTACGGTATTGGTACAGCAGAGGGAAGGGGCATTTATGACAGGATGTTCGTTGAAGTAAGAAGACCTTCCGATAATTTCCTTCTGAAAACCCTTTTGACTCTGAGCAATGCCAACGCGTCTTCTTATTGGAGACAAAGTGCCTGGTATGATTTGTCAGCGTACAAGGGTCAGACAATCAGGATCAGGTTTTATGTCACAACCGATTATTCATTGCCGACCGATTTTTTCGTTGATGATTTGGTTATAAAGGTAGGGGCTAAGAATGTTCCGGCAGTGACCTCGTTTAAGATCAACAGTGGAGCAGCGACTGCGGTGAAGAGGACGGTGACGCTCAACAATACAGCAACAGGCAGTCCGACACACTATATGGCGAGTGAGGACTCTACTTTTGCAGGAGCGTCCTGGCAGCCTTACGCCACGGCACCCAGTTTCACCCTCAGCACTGGCGCCACGACAAAGACAGTCTACTTCAAAGTGAAGAACGCTTTGAATGAATCGTTAGTCATGAACGACACTATTTCGGCCTTAGCACCAGGAGTGACTTCGTTTAAGATCAATGCTGGGGCGGCGAGCACGGCCAGTGGGGTGGTAACGCTCAATAACGTGACTACGAACAGCCCGACCCAATACATCGCCAGTGAGGATCCGTGGTTTGTCGGAGCGACCTGGCAGACCTACTCCACGGCCCCGAAGTTTACCCTCAGTGGCGGCGACGGGACTAAGACGGTCTGCTTCAAGGTGAGGAATGATTTTGCCGAGTCGTTCTTTTGGAATGATGAGATTTCAGCCCTGCCACCGGTGGTGACTTCATTGAAGATCAGCGCCGGGGCGCTTAGTACATCGAATAACGCGACAGTGACGCTCAACAATACTGCTACGAACCTGCCGACCCATTACATGGCCAGTGAGAACTCAGGTTTTACGGGGGCAGTCTGGCAGAAGTATTCCATAGCGCCGAGCTTCGCCCTTAGCTCCGGTAGTGGGACAAAAACAGTCTACTTCAAGGTAAAGAATGTTTTTGCCGAGTCGGCCTCTATGAGTGACGACATTTCAGCCCTGGCGCCAGTAGTAACTTCGTTAAAGATCAGTGCTGGTGCGGTGAGTACGGCGAAGGGAACAGTGACCCTTAACAATACTGCTACGAACCTGCCGACCCACTACATGGCGAGTGAGGACCCGGGGTTTACAGGGGCAATCTGGCAAAAGCATTCCACAGCGCCGAGTTTCACCCTCAGCTCCGGGAGTGGGACAAAAACGGTTTACCTCAAGGTTAGAAACGCTTTTGCCGAGTCGGCCTCTGTGTTTGACGACATTTCAGCCCTGGCACCAGTGGTCACTTCGTTTAGGATCAATATTGGGGCCGCAAGTACCGCCAATGGTTTGGTGACGCTCAACAATACGGCCACGAACCTTCCGACCCACTACATGGCCAGTGAGGATGCGGCGTTTGCCGGAGCGGCTTGGCAGACCTACTCGGTGGCCCCGAAGTTTACCCTCGCCGATGGCAGTGGGACGAGGACAGTTTACTTTAAGGTCAAGAACGGCTTTGGGGAATCGTCGGGGGCAAGTGATGACATTTTGGCCGCTGGATCTGCACCGGTGGTCACTTCGTTCAAGATCAGCAACGGTGTAGCGAGTACGGCGAAGGGGACGGTGACCCTTAACAATGTGGCTACGAACCTGCCTATGCAATATATGGCGAGTGAATCGGCTACCTTTGCTGGGGCAAGTTGGCAGGCTTATTCAACGGCCCCGAGCTTCAGCCTCAGTGTCGGCAGCGGGACCAAGACTGTTTACTTTAAGGTGAGGAACATTTTTGGTGAATCTGGAGTCATGAACGATACCATTTCAGCCCTGGCGCCAGCGGTGACTTCGCTTAAAATCAATCTTGGGGCGGCGAGTACGGCCAATGGAGTGGTGACGCTCAACAATACGGCCACAAACCTTCCGACCCACTACATGGCCAGTGAGGCAGCGGACTTTGCCGGAGCGACCTGGCAGACCTACTCGGCAGCACCGAAATTTCCCCTCAGTGACACTGCCGGGGAGAAGAGGGTTTACTTCAAGGTCATGAACGGCTTTGACGAGTCAGCCGGGGTGAGTGATACGATTGTAGCAAATGGACTTCCACCGGTCGTAACTTCGTTTAGGATCAACGCTGGGGTTGCAAGTACCGCGAATGGTTTGGTAACGCTCAACAACACGGGCACAAACAGTCCGATGTATTACATGGCGAGTGAGTCACCGACATTCGTTGGGGCGGCCTGGCAAACGTATTCCACGGCCCCGAAAATTACCTTGAGCGCTGGAAGCGCGACAAAGACGGTTTACTTCAAGACGATGAATATCTTTGGTGAATCGTACGTGGTGAGCGATACCATTTTCCTTTATTGAACTGACTAGAACCAAATAGGGATGAGTTGTTGAAAAAGAGGCACCGATAGAAAAAAGACGTTCTATGCCAGGGGTTCCAAGACCCCTCGGCACAAGGGGCAAAGGGGACACCCTGGAGGTCACGGTTTCATAGATTTTCGGCTTTCAGCGAACCCTTTTTCGAATATCTTTAGACTTGCTTCTCGAAACTTCTGGGGTGTTACCCGTTCGATGGCGTCTCTGAGTTTGTCATGGGGAAAAGGAAACCTGGGATGGGACGCGGCAAAACCGATGAGGGCAATATTGGCCGATTGAGGCGATCCCATTCCCCTCGCTAATTGATCCGCTCCAACCACATAAGCTTCGATCCCTTTTTCCTTCAGGTACGTCATGATCTCCCGGCTCATATCCTTCGGATCCGGAGCATTGATAAAACAGAGACCGCCGTCTCGACCATTCGAAGATGGCTTGAGATAGTGAAGAGTTTTATAGGCCTCATTCTTTTCAAGAGATAAGAGGATGTCGGCGCTCCCCTTCTTCACAAGGGGACTATCGAATTTTCCAATTTTCAAATGGGTCATCACCGACCCTCCCCGCTGGCTCATCCCGTGGTCTTCCGAACCGATGAGGGGATGCCCTTCTCCGAGGGCAAAGGCCGAAAAAATCCGTGTCACCAGGAGAACCCCCTGCCCGCCCACACCGGAGATGATCATCTGGATGTTCATCTTAATATCCTTTGGCCAAATTCGAAATTCGAATATCGGGCGCAGCGTCCGTCTCGGACCAATCCGAAACAAATCTTACATGATGGGTTCGTCACCTGCGAACCAAGAAAATGAAAGGAATATCCCCTCCCCCTACGACGGGGGAGGGTTGGGGTGGGGGTGAATGATGAATCTTCCCCCTCACCCTATCCCTCTCCCACCAGGGGAGAGGGGAATGAAGGTGGGTTAACCAACTTGAAAAATCCCACCTTGACAGCAAACCTCTGCGCAGAGGCCGCAGTCGACGCAGGTGAGTCGATCGATCTTCACACGACCGTCTTCTCCCTTGATCAGCGAGGGACATTCAAACCGCTTGAGACAAAATCCGCAGGCAATACAGGCGCCCACGGCCGGCATGTCGATCGCTGAGGTGGGGCACTCCTGAACACAGACCCGGCAGCCTGTACACTTATGGTAATCGATGGCATAGCCGCCTTCGGTCTTCGAAATCGCTCCCTCCGGGCACTGGATCGTACACGCGTCGCACTGAGTACAAGCCCCGCAATGGAGACATCTCTTCGCCTCTGCAATCAACGCCTCTTCGGAAGGCAGAAGATGAACCTCATTGAAATTCTTCTTGCGGGATTCAACAGGAAGAATAGGCTCCTCCACTCTTGGCCGGGCTTCCAATTTGTCGATGTTCACCGAGACCAGTTCTGTAAAAACTCCTTCCGCCTCACGGTTTTTTCCTAACTCTTGCCCGCTCAAATAACGATGGATAGAGAGGGCTGCCTTTCTTCCTGCTGCCAGACCTTCAATGAAATTCTTCGGGCCTGTGACTGCATCGCCTCCGGCAAAGAGCCCATCTACAGAAGTCGCTAAAGTCAGAGGATCGACATGGATGGTATTCCAGGCAGTTTGTGGAACGGAATCACCGAAGCTGGAAAGATCCGGAACATAGATGGGCGAGGTGATCACCAGATCAGCCTTCAACTTCTTTTCCGGTCCTTGAAGGGATAGCACCCTTGTTCTCCCAAGGCTTGTGGGCGTACTGAGGACCGCTTTTCTGAAACAAACCTCTGTCGCCTTGCCCCTGGAGGCCGTGATCTTCGATGGAACAGAGAAAAACTGGAAGGACACTCCTTCTCTTTCTGCCTCTGCAATCTCCGAAGCCTCGGCCGGCATCTCCCTTTGCGAACGGCTGAATAGAACCGTCACCGATTTCGCTCCAAGTCTCAGTGCCGTCCGTGCTGCATCCAGGGCCCGGTCACTTCCGCCCAGCACCGCCACTCTCGAAAAGGCAGGAAGTTTTTGTTTCAGGGCGACTTTTTTAAGAAACGTCAGGGTATCCACGACCCCTTTGGCCTCGTGTCCTGGGAGATTCAACTTTTTGGCTTTGTGAGCTCCCGTGGCCAGGAGGATGGCTTTGTACTCTTTCGCCCTGAGGCTGTCGAGAGAGGTCTTGCCGCCAATCCTTGTATTGAATTCGAAATGCGCTCCAAGTTTTTTGACGATATCGATCTCCCGATTGAGTACCTCCTCAGGTAATCGAAATCGCCCTGTCCCCACGGCCATGGTCCCGCCCGGTAGAGGAAGGGCCTCGAAGACGGTCACCGGATAGCCATGGCGTCGCAAATCATAAGCAGCCATCAGACCTGTGGGGCCAGATCCCACGATAGCCACCTTTGCTCCCTTTTCAGGGCCTGGTGCCATACCCTTTCCCAACCCCGCTTTCAAAATCCCCCCCTCCCCCCCTTTATCAAAGGGGGGCGAGAGGGGATTTATTTCAATCTCTGCGACAAACCGTTTCAAAAGGTCGATGGCGATGGGCTGATCCACATCCCCTCTTCGACAGACCTTCTCGCATGGCCGGGCACAGAGTCTGCCCGTGATGGCAGGGAATGGGTTCTGTTGACGAACAAGCGTGAGCGCTTCGTCAAACTTTCCTTTCGATATGAGATCGATATAACCTCTCGCATCGATCTGGATTGGACACGCCCCGGTGCAGGGAGCGATTTTGTCTTGATACACAGGCAAAAGGGATTGCGGCATGACCCCACTTTTCACATGGGGAAGATCTTTTTCCGGAGGAGGTAGATGGCGGATATCAACCTTGTTAGGCTTGACCTTGAGAATTTCTTTCTGATAGGTGATGCAGGGATAACGGGAAATCAGAACAGCCATTCCCCCCTCTGGCTGTTTGGTATATTGATAAGCTTTCTTAGCCTCCCGGATCATGCCCTTGATGTCGTAAGGGTTGACGACTCGAATGTATTTGACACCACATCCTTTCACCAGTTCCTCGAGAGAAAGGCACTTGCCGGGATGGCCATCCGCCGTGGTTCCGGATTCGGGGGTCGGCTGCATGCCTGTCATGGCCGTAATCGAGTTGTCGAGGATCACAAGAATGAAACGGGAGCCATTATAGACGGCGTTCAAGAGTCCGGGAGCTCCGGAGTGATAGAACGTCGAATCTCCGATCGTGGAGATGATAGGGACCTCTTTGCCATCCTGATGAAAAGTCTGGTAAAGACCGCTGGCGAAGGTGATGGCCGCTCCCATGTCGTGGCAGGTGTCGACGGACTCCATATTCATTCCCAGGGTGTAACACCCGATGTCACTCGGGAAAATCCCGTTCGGGAAAGCTTTCTTAAGGGAAAAAAAAGAAGATCGATGGGGACATCCCGAGCAAAGGGTCGGTCGACGAACGGGCAAGCCAAGCCCGGCCACCAGCTTCTCAAGAGGCCCTGAAGAAGGAACCTCCCTTACGGGAATGGACAACTTTTTACACAGGTCTGAGATCACCTGGGTAATGACTTCGGGAAGCATTTCTCCTTCGTTGGGAATCCTTTTGTCCAATCTTCCGGTGATTCTTGACTTGTCACGTATTTGAAGCTCGATCACCGGCTCTGTTTCTTCGAGGATCAACACATGATCACATTTCTCAATAAACGCCTCCACGATCCCGGCGGGAAAGGGGAAAGGCGTTCCGATCTTAAGAATCGGAATCGCTTCCCGGAGGCCCATCTCGGTGACGATATCCCGGGCAATCGCATAACCGATCCCCCCGGCGATGATTCCCAGAGAAGCCTTTTCCCTGTCATGCTCGATGAAATTGAGAGAGGTCATGGAATTGAACTCTTCTGCAATTCTTTGAAGCTTCACGTTGAGCTGTTTGTGGAGCTGAAATCGAAATCTGGGTGTAGCGCTCCACCGCTGGGGATTGCGCTGAAAATCGGCCTTCCTTTCAACTTTGTGGATGGGGTTGAACGTGACGGTTTGCTGGGCATGGGAGACCCTCATGACGGGACGGAGGATGACGGGAATCTGATATTTTTCGGAAAGCTCAAAGGCAATGGGCAACATCTGTTGAGCCTCTTTCGGACTGGCAGGATCAAAAACGGGGACCTTCGCAAACATCGCCATAAACCGGGTGTCCTGCTCGGTCTGCGAAGAATAGGGTCCGGGGTCGTCGCAACTAATGATGACAAAGCCTCCGATCGTTCCGATATAGGCGGAGCTCATCAGAGGGTCCGTCGCGACATTTAACCCCACTTGCTTCATGGCCACGGCAGCTCGTTTCCCTGTATAAGAGGCCACCAAGGCGTTCTCAAAAGCGACTTTCTCATTCGTAGACCACTCGACATAGATGTCCAGATTGTTTTCCCTTTTGAAACGAACGATCGCGGGAAGAATCTCCGAGCTGGGAGTGCCGGGATAGGCTGCAAAAAATTGACACCCGCTTTCTACCACGCCTCTGGCAATCGCTTCATTTCCAAGAACTACTCTTTCTTCTTTGTCGGACATCGTGACCTCCCCCCCACCCTTTCCCTCCCCCTCGAGGGGGGAGGGTGAGGGTGGGGGTGTTAATCCATCTCAGTGAGAGAGCAGGACTTCTGCCAGCTTATCCCAATGTCTTCGGACAATCGTCCGAATCAGCTGTCCATCCTGGGACTCTTCTTTTTTAGAAGGCTTGGGGGCCCATTTCATAAAAAGAGTTGCTAAATTTGCGGCCTGTTTTGTAAACCATGTTTTCGCGGGTTCACCCGAATAAAGCCGGGAAATCTGATCCGGAGGCTCAGGCTGCAGGATAAGCAGCCATCCCCGTCGATAGGGATCCCTCCAGGCCAGGCTCGGAGATTCTTCCACGTCGCGGTTGATGACAGAGACCGTTCCCGTAAAAGGAGAAAGGACTCTGGCCGTTTTCCCCGCTGCCGTAATTTCCGCAAGGACCTGTCTCTTCTTCAGAACAGTGCCCGGCGGAGGAAGGCGGATGGAATCTGCTTCCATGGCAAAGGTGGAAACCAGGTCGTCGAATCCCAACTGGATATTTCCGTCCATGGGTCTGGCCCAGAGATGTTCTTCGCTGTAAAAAAGTTCGGGGAAAAAGGTGAATCCGTTCACCTGCAAAGGGTGCTTGTTCTTCGCCGGTTTTACGGCAAAGGCGGGGTGGGTTCCAAATCGGTCTTCCATCGCCTGGTCCACCTCGCAACGCCAGCATTCGAACCCGTTCGAACAGACCATAAAATCAACTAATCCGAGGCGCATATACCGGCAATAACGCAGCGTCCCGGTGTCGGATCGCTTGATCTTCCTGATCCGGTCCATCTCCATTCTAACGGCTCCGGTGGGACAGATATATTCACAGGCCCCGCAGGCCAGACACTGTTCGGAATCGATCTCGAAAGGCGTTCCAATCTTCTTCCGGGTTCCCCGGTGAGAGAACCCAATGGCATCGGCCCCTACGATTTCATTGCAGGTGCGAACACAAAGGCCGCAGAGGATGCAATTGTTTTCCGGATTTTCAGTCTTGAAGGGAGTCTTTTCAACACCCAGCTCCCGGGCTAAATCCTGAATGAATGGAACCTGAGGGCATCGTGCCAGGAGAAGCTCGACCAAAATTCGTCGTGCCTGAATGACCTGATCAGAATGAGTTTCTACTTTGATCCCTTCCCGGGCAGGAAAGTTACAGGACGTCACCATTCGGGCCTTTCCGTTTTCGGATACCTCCACGGTGCAAAGCCGGCACGAACCATGAGGCGCAAGATCCGGATGATAGCAGAGCGTTGGAATCGAGATGGACATCTTCCGGCAGATTTCCAGAAGGGTCGTCTCTTCCTTCGCTTTCACTTTTTTGCCGTTAATGGTGAGGGTGATCATAGTTGTTAAATCAATGTCAAATTACAAATGTCAAAGGAATGTCAAATGCTCAAATACAAAAATAAGTTTTTTTACATCGCATTCTTAATCGCAACTGAACAGGTGATTACCACCCCGTATCAAGTACGTGGTAAAATCGGGCGGGAATCCGAAAAAACACTGGATTCCGGGTCAAGCCCGGAATGACAAAAAAGAAAAGACTAATGTCCGGTTCCATAAATTTTTGACATTTGGTAATTTGGATTTTATTTGAACCTTGAACTTTGACATTTGGTATTGTTTCAACTGATGGTGACCGCTTCAAACTTGCAAGCCTCATAGCAGGCCCGGCACTTCACGCATTTCTCTTCGTCCAGCTGATGGGGTTTTTTCTTCTCCCCCGCAATCGCATCCACAGGACAAACCTTGAAACAGGCTCCGCAGCCCGTGCACTTTTCAGGGTCGATGGAAAGAGAGATGAGCCCTTTACAGTATTTGGCCGGGCACTTTTTTTCTTGAATATGGGCTTCATATTCCTCTCTGAAATACCGAAGGGTTGACAGGACAGGGTTGGGAGCGGTGAGTCCAAGGCCACAAAGCGATGTGTCCACCATCACCCGGGAGAGGTCCTGTAGAAGTTTAATATCTCCTTCCTTCCCGTTTCCTTCACAGATCCGGTTAAGGATTTCGCCCATCTGCTGAAGTCCCTCCCGGCAGGGTGCGCATTTCCCACAGGATTCCTCCTGAAGAAATTGAACAAAATATCGGGCCATGTCCACCATACAATTGTCTTCATCCATGACGATCATGCCGCCCGAACCCATCATGGACCCGGCTTCCTGAAGTCGATCGAAATCGATGGGAAGGTCGAGAAGCGTTTCCGGAATACAGCCGCCGGAAGGCCCTCCGGTCTGGATGGCCTTGAAACGTTTGTTTCCCGGGATGCCGCCGCCGATATCATAAACGATCTGTCGCAGAGTGATTCCCATCGGGACTTCGACGAGGCCCGTATTGTTAATCTTTCCCACCAGCGAGAAAATCTTCGTTCCCTTTGATCCCTCCGTCCCGATGGAGGTATACCAATCCACACCCCGGTTGATGATCATCGGGACATTGGCCCAAGTCTCAACATTGTTCAGGTTGCTGGGTTGATCCCAGAGGCCGTGCTCGACGGTGTGAATGTATTTGGCTCGAGGCTCTCCGACTTTTCCCTCCAGAGAAGCCATGAGGGCGGTGGACTCACCGCACACGAAGGCCCCTCCCCCGCGGCTGATCTTGACGGTGAAGGTCAACCCCGACCCCAGAATATTTTTTCCAAGAAGGCCGTATTCCTTCGCCTGGTCGATGGCACGGCTGAGATTTGCGACCGCAAGGGGATACTCGTTGCGCACGTAAACGTACCCTTCCTCGGAACCAATGGCATAAGCTCCGATGAGCATTCCTTCAATCACACGGTGCGGGTTTCCCTCTAACAGGGAACGATCCATATAAGCGCCGGGGTCTCCCTCATCGGCGTTACAGATGACGAACTTTTCCTTTCCCTTTGCTTTTCGGCAAGACTCCCATTTTACGCCGGTCGGAAAGCCTCCACCCCCCCGGCCTCTCAGGCCGGATTGTTTGATCGTTTCAATAACCTCCTCCGGAGTCTTTTCGGATAAAACTTTTTCCAATCCCTGGTAACCACCCACCGCAATGTAGTCATCGATCTGAGTGGGATCGATTTCTCCGTTGCTTCCGAAAACAACCCTCTGCTGAAACTTGTAAAATGGGATGTTTTGTTCGCGAATGATCTTTTCCCCGGTCAAAGGGTCCTGGTAGAGAAGGCGGTCGATCACCTTCTCCTCGAGAACCGTGTCCGTAAGAATCTGAGACACATCCGTGGCTTCAACATTCATATAGCAGACCCTCTCGGGCCGGATGACCACCAGGGGCCCTCGTTCGCAAAAACCGTGGCACCCGCTGGCTCGAACGTCAATTTTCTCCTCCAGATGCCGGTTGATGATCTCTTGCTTGAATTTCTCCACGACTTCCGAAGCACCCGTTGCCAGACAGCCCGTTCCGGCACAGATGGTAATGCACGGTCTATTCCCGTCTCTCGATTTTCTCACGGACTGGCGGAGCTTCCGAAGATCGGAGATACTTTGAATGTGAGGACTCATTTCCCCTGATATTTTTCCAGAATGGATTCAATCTTATTCGTGTTGATTTTTCCGTAATATTTCTTATCGATCACCATCATGGGGCCTAAAGCGCAGGCCCCCAGACAGTTGACACTTTCCAAAGTGAAGGATAGGTCTTTCGTGGTTTCTCCCGGTTTAACCTCCAGTCGATTCTCAAGATAGTCGAGAACTCTGGACCCTCCCCGGACATGGCAGGCTGTCCCCAGGCATACCTGGATGGTATGTTTTCCCCTCGGATCGAGACTGAAGGCCTTATAGAACGTGGCGACTTCGTAAATGTGAGTCAGGGGAAGGTCGAGGCTTTTCGCCACCCGAACCAATGCCTTTCGAGGAAGGTAGTTCATCTCCCCCTGAATATCCTGGAGGATTCCGATCAGGGAAGCTTTTTGATAACCGTGCCTCTCAATGATTTCGCACACTGCCTGCAAATCGATTGGCATCTATCCTTCTCTTCCCTTTCTGCCTATCGACCCCGGTCCCGATTGAGGACGGGTTGTCATTTGATATTTATAGGAGTCCATAATTGACCAGACAGATTCTTCCAAAAATCTCCCCTCCCCCCATCGAAGGTGGAGGGGATTATGATGGACTAGTTATTAATTTTAGCTGATTCGATTAAGGGTCTCAATGCCTTTTTGAAGAGTTTCATCCGATGCTGCAAATGAGATCCTGACGTGGGTATTTCTTTTGGAAAAGACGCTGCCGGGCACAATAAAGAGATTCTGTTGAATGGCTTTTTCTACAAAGGCCTCTCCGTTTCCTCCTGGAACCTCTGGAAAGATATAAAAAGCGCCTTGTGGCTTTTGGACATGAAACTTTTCTTTGAGTCCGTGGTAGATCAAATCTCTCTTCTTTTTATAGCCTTTAATATAATCATCCACACTGAAGTCCAGGGCCTTGGTCGCTGCTTTCTGAGCAAACGAGTTCACACTGGAGAATGTATATTGCTGGAGGGTGATCATCTGCTGGAGGATCTCCTTAGGGCCGGCCGCATAACCCAGTCTCCATCCGGTCATTCCCCAACCCTTTGAGAATCCGCCAAAAGTTAATGTGTTCTCATAGAATTGTCCGATACAGGGACAGGAAGGGGTGTCGAAAACAAAGTTATCGTAGATGTCATCGGAGAGAATCAAAAGATTTCTCTCCCGGGCGATCCGGACCACTCGCATCAGGTCTTCCTTTGGAAAGATGGCCCCGGTAGGATTATTCGGGCTGTTGATGATAATGAATTTCGTCTTCTTCGATAATTTCTTGACGAACTCTTCCTCTCTCAGTCGGAAATCAGGATAGGTGTCGACGAAGACAGGGACCCCTCCCATCAGAAGAACCTGATACTCGTACATCACAAAAAACGGATCGGGGATGATGACTTCATCCCCCGGGTTGATCAGAGCAAGGCTGGCCAGGAGAAGACCGCCGGTCACGCCCGCTGTCACCATGACCTCCTCGAAATGGATCCCCTTCTTTTTTAGATGGGAGGCGATCTTTTCCCTCAACTCAGGAATGCCCTGCGTAGGAGTATATTTGTTGAACCCCTTTTTGATCCAGGCAATGCCTTCCTCTTTGAGAGGTTCCGGGATATCAAAATCGGGTTCGCCGATGCTCAGATTGATAGGATCTTTCATCTGGCGCGCTAGGTCAAAGATTCGCCTCACCCCAGAGGGTTTAATATTTCTTAATCGATCAGAGATCAACATCCTATTGCTCTCCTTATTCTTTTGTTTCCTTCGCTTTTTCGATGATTTCGAGAATCGTATCGAGCCTTGTCTTGGCCGGAGGGGCCAAGGCGCACTGGATTTGGTCAACGGAATAATGTTCGCCCAGGAATTTTGATATCTCCACTCGAAACTCCCAGCAGACCATGATTTTCCGGCACGGCAGGTCTTCGTTAACGGTTCGACAATATCGAAACGGGATTTCGCCGCCTAATTGAGGGCAGCGGATGATGAGGGTATCATGTTCTTCAATCATGGGAGTTTCGGTAAACTTTGAGGAACTGGGTGCAAGCTCGTTCAAAAAAAATCCTACGGACCGAAGCCCGTAGGATTCTATCACTCACTTATCCAACAACTTTACCCATTTTCATAATCTTGGGTTTCGGCCATCCTTCAATATCCTTCAGGGATTTCATCATCTCTTCCTGTGGTAGCGGGTAGTCAACAAGCCTTCCGCTGAAATAGGATTCATAACCCCCCAGATCCATGATGCCATGGCCGCTCCAGTTGAGAAGGATGACTTTTTCCTTTCCTTCTTCTTTCGCCTTCTTCGCTTCTTCAACTACAACAGAGATGCCATGACTGGTCTCAGGTGCGGGGATGAACCCTTCGGTTCTCGCCCAGAGGACCGCATTGGCATAGCACTCCAGTTGATTGTAAGCCCGAGGCTCCAAGAGTTCGTCAATGATCAATTGACTGACGAGGGGAGCCATCCCATGATAGCGAAGTCCTCCTGCATGGATGGGTGCCGGGATAAAGGAATGTCCGAGACTGTGCATCGGAACCATGGGTGCCATTCCTACGTTATCCCCAAAGTCATAGACAAAGGGTGCTCTCGTCATGGTGGGGCAAGAAGTGGGTTCCGCAGGAATAATGGTAATCTTGGCACCATTGATCTTATCCAGGACAAAAGGAAAGGCGAGGCCGCCAAAGTTGCTTCCCCCACCCGCACACCCGGTGACGATGTCGACTTTCTTCTCCCCAACTTTCTCCAACTGCTTCTTCGCCTCGAGACCGATGATCGTTTGATGCATGAGGACATGGTTCAAAACGCTTCCCAGGGAGTATCGGGTGTCCTTTGACGTGACAGCGTCTTCAACAGCTTCGCTGATGGCAATTCCGAGACTTCCAGGAGAATCCGGGTGAGCCTCCAGAATCTTTCTTCCCACATTGGTATCTTTGCTCGGGCTGGGAACACAGTTGGCTCCCCAGGTATTCATCATCAAGCGGCGATAAGGTTTTTGGTCATAACTGATCCTGACCATATAGACCTTACACTCCAGGCCAAAGAGACAGCAAGCAAAACTAAGTGCGCTTCCCCATTGCCCTGCGCCGGTCTCTGTGGCAATCCGTTTAATCCCAAAAACCTTGTTGTAATAAGCCTGTG
>Ga0316626_10000554_pt1 | contig 14785 bp, 9 predicted proteins | sample OWC_Aug_T1_C1_D5_FD_207656 | JGI IMG/M metagenome (GOLD analysis project Ga0316626, IMG submission 207656) | Wetland soil microbial communities from Old Woman Creek delta, Ohio, United States - OWC_Aug_T1_C1_D5_A | ecosystem: Environmental > Terrestrial > Soil > Wetlands | place: USA: Ohio...
CTGCCAAGGCCGCGGTCGTCATGGACGCCTACGGCACGGTGCTTTACGCAAAGTTCCCGAATGCAAGGCTCGCTCCTGCAAGCACGGTTAAGCTGATGACCGCCATGGTTGCCCTCGATCATCTTAAACCGGATGATGTGGTCATGATCAGCTGGAATGCCAGCAGGGTAAAGACAATCCCTCCGGGGATCTGTCCCGACGAGGAGATGACGGTCGCAGATCTTCTGCATCTCGCGCTCATGAAGTCCATCAATTCATCGGCCGTGGCTCTGGCCGAGGCTGCTGCCGGATCGGAGGCTGCCTTTACCGTCCTCATGAACCGGAAGGCGCAGGAACTCGGGGCGCGCGACACGCTCTTCGCGAACGCCTCCGGTCTGCCGAAAGGTGGGAACCAGTACTCGACCGCAAGCGACCTGGCGCTCATCATGAAGGCGGCGCTCTCCTATCCGCTCATCAGGGAGATCCTGGCCACGAAAGAATATACAATCCGGACCACTGCTGGCAGGGAGATCTTCGTGGAAAGCTCAAACCATCTGCTCTGGCAAGAGCAGGCCATGATCATCGGGAAGACCGGATACACAGGGAATGCGCGTCATTGCTTCGTGGGCATGATGGCTACGGAGAGCGGGCCGGTCTTTACCGCGGTGCTCGGCGCCCGGTCGCGGACCAGCCTCTGGAGAGCCACCTCCATGCTCGCAGAGGTCGGCGCACATCCTGAACTAGCGAATCTTCTGGAAACGCGGTATACGAAACGCGGCAGCGGCAAGACAAACGTCAAGAAGAACAAACCCAGTACAGCGGGGATGCAGCAGGACCCGATCGGACAAGATATTCATATTTCACGATTGCTGAGAATCTCCTCGCAACAATTAGGCAACAACTAGCGTTACAAGATACTTCCTGTAGCGGTGATTCGAAATAGAACAGAAAGGATTGCAGGTTACATTCTGTATTTAATAAGCGGGGGATATCAGTTACTCAAGGAGGGGAATCAACGTGATAGAATCCTCATATCGGTGTTACTCTTCCAACCTTCCTCTGTTTCAGCCGAAGATCTGCAGTACGACATTCATCCTGCCAAAGTCACTTCCGCCTCGATGCTTCCTGCTCGAATCGTTGAGTTAATCACACTGGCCTCTGGGCTGATAAGGAGGGCTTATGGAAGAAAAAGAACTCAGGCCTGGGAATAACAGAAGATCAGGCAAAGATCGAAGAATATTCCATGATCCTGACTACAAAGGTCCTGAACGAAGAAGGGGAAAAGACAGGAGATCTTGGAGAGACCGCAGATCTTCTTGAGATAGTATATGACCCTGCAGATATTTTACCGTAGCTGTGATAAGAAAGACGGCAGGAAGGTTGTAATCTGAAAAATGCGCTAGTGTAAAGCAAATCATGTCAGCCCAAAAGATGCACCATTCCTATTTATCATGTTATGGTACATGCATGTCGGTGTTGTTGACAGAACGCATGATATGAAAAAGTCGATTTTGCTATTCCTAGCAGCTCTCTCCCTCGTCGCCTGCGCGAAGCCGCCGGTGACGAGGCCGGAGATGGCCTTGGAGCCGCTATCGTGGTGGAGGTCTTTGTCGCCGCAGGATGATCTGGCGTTCAAGGACATTGCTGCTGCCGCTCGCCAGAGTCTGGAGTATTTCAGAAAACTCCCGCCAGAGACCGCGTTCTCCATCGGGCCTGCGAAGGCCACGGCTCTCGATATGACCGTGACGCTCCAGAATTTTCTGTTAATCGTCGAGAACGCATCGCTCTCTGATGGACAGAAGCTCAAGCAGATCAAGAAGGAGTTCGATGTCTACCAGTCCGTGGGCTCGGACGGATGGGGGAAGGTGCTCGTCACGGGTTACTACGAGCCGATGCTCTCCTGCCGGGTCGATGCTGACGATGTGTACAAGTACCCGCTCTACAAACGCCCGGACGATATCGTCGAGATCGACCTCTCGCTTTTCGGCAACGATTTCCCGCGGAACAAGCTCAGCGCCCGGATCGAGGGCCGGAAGATCCTGCCGTACTACTCCCGTGAGGAGATCGACCAGAAGCAGGCTCTTGGCGGCAGGAACCTCGAGATGCTCTGGTGCCGGGACCTCGTGGACATCTATTTCCTCCAGATACAGGGGTCGGGTAAGGCCGATCTTGGCAGAGGGGACATCGTGAGCATCCTGTACGACGGCCAGAACGGCAGGCAGTACAAGAGCCTCGGCAAGCAGCTCATCGACAAAGGGGCCATTGCGAAAGAAAACATGTCCATGCCCGCTATTCGCGAATACCTCAGGGCGCATCCTGACGAGATCGTGCCACTCCTGAACCAGAACCAGAGCTACGTCTTCTTCCGCATGGACATGGGGCCGTCGCTCGGGAACATCAACGTGCCGCTCACGCCGGGCCGGTCCATCGCCACGGACAGCAAGCTCCTGCCGAAGGGTGCGCTAGCGCTCCTCACAGCGCAGAAGCCGGTCATCGAGAACGGGGTGATCAAGGAATGGACGCCGTTCACCCGGTTCGTGCTGAACCAGGACACGGGCGGCGCCATCAAGGGGCCGGGCCGAGTGGACCTGTTCTGGGGGCAGGGAGCCGAGGCGGAACTGTCAGCTGGCTACATGCAGCAGGAAGGGAAGTTGTATTTCCTGATCCGAAAGAAGTAAAATTGAGGCAACCCTTATCACCGCAGAGGACACAGTGGCCGCAGAGAAGGGTATGAAGGTTTAAAAGTGGGAGGGTGAAAGTCAGCCGTTTTACGAGATCGATCTTGGCATTTAGTTATTCCCCGGATATCCGCGTCACCCCGTTTCCCTGTCGGCTTCACATCATCCTCCTATAACGCTCTGGAACAATTTCCCTGACTGCCTGTGGGGCCAGATGTCCAATATCTTCTGCAGCGCTAGTCGACATCATGCGTAGATCCTGACCGCCGGTCCCATCTCTCCATTCAATGGCATATGAAGGAACGCGCGGGACAATGAAAGCGCGATAGCCCAAAAGGAACAACGCAGAAACATCAATTATGGTTATCCTGTTGATAATACATGGAAATTGTATTAAAGCGGCTTGACGAACACTCTCTGCAGGGGTATGCTTTTTACATCAAGATTTTTTTCCGATTCATTTGCGTCCGTTCTTTCCCTTTCAGTCACAAGCGGTCACGAGGAGAAGGTTTTCTGCCCGCTTTGTCGCATATGCATTCATCTGGAAAATGACAGGATAAAGCTTCAGATATCCTGAAATGATCAGGAGGAGGACACCATGGACAAGATCTTGAGGATCGATGTGGGAGCAGCAGGAGGCCCCAAGGCGACAGATGTGCCGGTCGGTGAATATGCCGGTCTCGGGGGCAGGGCGTTGACGTCGGCGATCGTGTCGAAGGAAGTGCCGCCGCTCTGCCATCCCTTGGGCGGCGAGAACAAACTGGTCATCGCTCCCGGGCTCCTGAGCGGGACCGCGGGCGCAATGTCCGGCAGGATTTCCGTGGGCTGCAAGAGCCCGCTCACCGGAGGCATAAAGGAGTCGAACTCCGGAGGACAGCCTTCCCAGGTCCTGGCAAAGCTCGGCTACAGCGCCATCGTGCTGGAAGGGAAGCCGACGAGCGACGACCTCTACAAGGTGTTCATCAACAAGGACGGGGTCAAGATCACGAAGGACAACAGCCTGAAGATGCTCCCCAACTATGACCTTGTTGCGAAGATGAAGAAGGAATACGGCGACAAGGTCTCCTGCATATCGATCGGGCCTGCCGGCGAGATGAAGCTGGGCGCCGCTTCCATTGCCTTCACCGACATGGAGCAGAGGCCCACGCGCCATGCGGGCCGCGGCGGCGTGGGTGCGGTCATGGGCGCGAAGAACATCAAGGTCATCGTCCTCGATGCAGCAGGCATGAAGATACGGGAACCGAAGGACCTGGCAAAATTCCAGGACGCGAACAAGCGGTTCGTCGACGGCCTGAAGAAGCATGCCGTCACCGGCCAGGGCCTACCGGCTTACGGCACGAATGTGCTCACCAACATCCTGAACGAGGTGGGCGGTTATCCCACCTATAACTTCAAGCAGGGACGGTTCGACGGCGCAGCCAAGATCAGCGGCGAGACCCTGGCCGAGACCGAGACAAAGCGCAAGGGGCTGGCGACGCACGGCTGCCACAGCGGCTGCGTGATCCAGTGCTCGGGCACCTACAATGACAAGGATGGCCATTTCCTCACGAAGCAGCCCGAGTACGAGACGGTCTGGGCCCACGGCGGGAACTGCGGCATCAACGACTTGGACAAGATCGCCATGATGGATTTCCTCGATGACAACTACGGCATCGATACCATCGAGATGGGCGCGACGATCGCCGTCGCGATGGAAGCCGGCCTCGCCAAGTTCGGCGACGCTGATGCGGCTATCAATTTTGTGCACGAGGTCGGCAAGGGCACGCATCTCGGCAGGATCCTCGGCAGCGGTGCCGCGGTGACCGGCAGGGCCTTTGGCGTCGAACGGGTCCCGGTCGTGAAAGGCCAGGCCATGCCGGCCTACGATCCCCGCGCGGTCCAGGGCATCGGTGTCACCTACGCCACGAGCCCCATGGGCGCCGACCACACGGCAGGATATGCCGTTACCGCGAACGTGCTGAAGGTGGGCGGCGACGTGAACGCGCTCAAGCCTGAAGGCCAGATCGAGCTCTCCCGAAATCTCCAAATAGCCACCGCGGCGATCGACTCAACGGGCATGTGCCTCTTCATCGCCTTTGCGGTCCTCGATCAGCCCGATACCTTCCAGGCTCTGCTCGACATGCTCAGCGCTTTTTACGGGATCAACATGACGGGCGATGGCGTGACCGATCTCGGCAAAAAGGTCCTCAAGATGGAACGGGACTTCAACAAGGCCGCGGGCTTCACGCCGCAGCATGACCGCCTGCCGAGCTACTTCAAGACCGAGAAGTTCGCGCCGCACAATGTCACGTTCGCGGTCAAGGACGAGGACCTGGACAAGGTCTTCAACTGGTAATCCGGACGATACGATTCAATAAAGGAGAGACGCAGGTCTCTCCTTTTTTTATTGCCCGGCCAGGTAGCAGATGCACTGTCCCATCCCGTAGACGGAAAGGGACTGGTCGAGGCATGCCGGGGTGATATGAGATGAGCGCAGAAGCTATTGAGAGAACCTATCCCCACCTGGCGTTCGTCGTGGATGAGCCGCTCGTCGCGCGGTTCTTCCTGCTCCTCCAGCAGGGGGTGAAGATCAGGCGCCGCATCGGCTGCAGCGTCGATGTATTCCTGCGGAAGGAGATCGGGGCAGCGCCGGAGACGATCGAAAAGATCCAATCCATCATATTGGACGGGAAGCCGGTTGATGACATCGGTTCCTCCCTCGTGCACGATGGTTCGATTCTCGCGCTTTCGGCTGCAATGCCCGGACTGGTCGGCGCTACGCTCAGGCGCGGAGGGGCTTATTCCTCCTTTCGCGGCGCCATCACGTACCACGAGACAGGAACGGCCTGCACACCGGGAGAAGGCTGGGTTCGAGTAAAGATATTCAATCTTCTCATGGCCGCGTTGGGGCCCGATCTCCTAAGAAAAGGTGTGCTCGCCGGTGTCTCTGATCTTCTCGGACTCCTGGGGGAGCGGGCAGAGGAGTTCGGACAAGGATGCTGTTCTACGCTTGACGGCAAGCCCATCGACATCGGAATGCTTGGGGAGAGCACGGTGCTGGCGGGGAAGGACCAGGTGTTTCTTACGGTGAGCATTGGTCCGGCTAAGGCCTGATCGCCGAACTTAGCCGCCGGCTATGGGAGGGAACAGGGCGAGCTCGTCACCGTCCTTCAGGACATGGTCCGCAGGCCGGTGCTCGCCGTTGACGATCCTGAGGAGCCTGATCGTCCCGGGGATCTTGAGGAGAAGAACGACGTCATCGATCGTCGTATCGACGGGCAGATCGAGCACCTGTTCATCAGGACCGAAGGTCCGCAGGGACGCGAACAGTTTCACCTTTACCCTCTTCATGCCGCGATTATACCACACATTCAGGCATCGTCATCCGTGCACTGCTTTGCACCAGGCATATGACCGGCATCATACCGGCGCGCAGCCGAAGGGATAAAATAGACATATGCCTTCCCGAGACCACCCCTCCAAGCTCTTCGTCGAGGTAACGACCCGCTGCAACCTGCAGTGCGGCATGTGCGTGAAGCAGAACGGCATCGGCGGGATCCCCGAAGGCAGTATGTCGCCCGAGACCTTCGAACGGCTGGCACCTGCGTTCCCGCATCTGGATTCCCTGGTGCTGAACGGGATCGGCGAGTCGCTCCTCCATCCGCAATTGGAGACCTTCATTGCGCGGGCGCGGCTGCTCCTGCCGGAGCATGCATGGATCGGGTTCCAGTCGAACGGCATGGCGCTGACCGAAGAGCGCGCGGCTTCGCTCGTCGATGCCGGTCTCGACCGCATCTGCCTATCCCTGGACACGGTGTCCGATGACAGCTTCCGCTCCATCCGGAGCGGCGGAGAGCTGCAGGGCATCGCTGCGGCATTCGCGAGCCTCAACAAGGCCAAAGAAGAGCGCAGAGGGCGCGACCTGAAGATCGGGATCGAGTTCGTACTGATGCGCAGAAACTTCGCAGACCTCCCCGAGGCCGTCCGCTGGGCAGGACGGGCCGGCGCCAGCTTCGCCATCGTCACACAGCTCATGCCATATCAGCAGGAGCTTGCTGCTCAGGCCGCCTACGACACCAATACCGCCGCCGCCATTGCCGTCTACGATCGATGGAAAACAACGGCGTTGCAGGAGGGCCTAGACATCCGTCGATATCTGGACACCCTCACGAAGGTGGCACGGACCCCGGAAGAAGAGCGGATCGAGCGGCTGGTCGAGCAGATGAGGAGCGACGCCGAGGAGCAGGGAATCACCCTGCATGTGGACCGGCTGCTCAGGAGGGACGAGGAGTGGCTCGCGTCGGCCGAGGCTATCTTCGATGAGGCCAGGCAGGCCGCAAGCGAGGCCGGCATGGAACTGACGCTGCCCGGCATGGCTCCACGCAACACGAGGAGGTGCGAATTCGTCGAAGGGGGCAGCGCGTTCATTTCCTGGGATGGCAACGTGCATCCCTGCTACTTTCTCTGGCACCGCTACTCCTGCTACGTCGGCGGCGTTGCCAAACGGATCAAACCCTGGGTCATCGGCAGCCTGCGCGACCGCGACATCCTTTCGATCTGGAACGACGCGGCCTCCGGCTCGTTCCGGGAGCGTGTGATGGCGTACAAGTTCCCGTTCTGCTTCGATTGCGGGTTCGCGCTCTGCGACTATGTGGGCGAGGAGGAGTTCGAGCAGGACTGCTATATCGAGCCGGTCCCCTGCGGAGCATGCCTGTGGTGCACCGGATTGTTCCACTGCCTCCAGTGAGGGGCAGGCGAAGGCTTGACCGCGGACCTCTGGTCCCATTTGGATCAGGCGCACGGCATGCCATAATCAGGATAGTTTCGATATCAGTAGTGTCCGGTTGTTTTTTGTACTGAGTTCGAAAAAGCTGTGACTACCATGTCGATAAGTAATGTTTTGATTGTTTTCGATTTCAAAAATTACAGAAAGTTCACACTCATTTAAATCAAATAGTTACAGGTGGAAAATTTGCGTTTATGACGATAACCGGTCAGCAATGTTTCGATATCAAGAAGGAGGCGAGCATCATGCTGAAATCCCCTGACGAAAGCACGGTATCCGGAGGCAGGGGTCCCTGTCTCGTGAATTCTTTGCAGTCCGTTGCCTCGCATATCCGGGCCAGCGACGGCAGGGAGATCCCCTTCACCCGAGCGGTCCTGACAATGCGCAATGTATGCGATGTGGATGTGAGCGATGTAGTGCTGCATGCCACGCTCGGCCAGGAGGGCGGAACGGTCCAGGACGTTACCCACGCCCTTGCCCGTCCCGATGCAGCGTCGATCCGGCCCGGGGATGCCGTCAGCTGGTACGTGTACGACCTGCTGCTGCCTGCCCACCCCGGGACCGCGAGCAAGGTCCACATGTTCGGATATCGCGCAGTGCTGAACTGGAGGTTCGATCTCGCCGTGTGGGCCGAATACCGCCTATCAGGCTCTACCGGGCCGGAGCAGACGCCCGTGTCGCGATGGGCACTGCGATGGAGCGTACCCGATCCGGCCACAGGCGCGGTCGTGCTTGCGATCGAGGAGGGGAAGAAATAACAAAGTCAACATTCTTTCACCTCAGAGGACAAAGAGGAAAAGAAGAAATGTGTCTCTTCGTCCCCCCGTCCCTGCGTCGGCAACACTTCATCCCCCGATAATGCTCCGGTACACCATCCTCGTCTGGTCATCGGGTTCGATGTCCAGCTCTTTTCTTAGCGCCAGCTGACACCGTTCGTAGATTCTGACCGCATCGCTCCGCTGCCCGGCAGCAAGATGCCATGCCATGAGCCAGCGGCACGCCTTCTCGTTGCAGGGGTCATGCGAGAACATCCGCTCATAATACGTGAACGACCGGTTCGTGTCATTCTGTGCCTCGGTCAGGACAGCGGCATGCATGAGCATTTCGGCATGGATTTTCTTGAGATGCTCCCGGTGTCCCTGCGCCCAGTCATGGTACAGGTCTCCGGGCAGAATATCTCCCTGGTAGAGGCTGAACGCCTGGTCGTAGAGCGCCAGTGTCTTTCCCGGGTCATGCTCGCGGGAAATCCGTTTCTGCCGGGAGGTTGCATGGAGCGCGGCAAATTCCTGGACATCCGTCCAGACCTTCCACGGGTTCAGGGACAGCAGGCCGCTGTCCTGGATGATGCAGGAATCGCGCAGTGACGGAGATCCGTCAGGCTCAAGGACGCTCCTGGTCCGGTGAAGAAGGCTGTTCAACAGAAGCGGTTTCCGGGAGGCATCGGCATCGGGCCAGAGCGTTTCGGCTGCTTCATCGCGCGTAAGCTTCTGGCCGCCGCGGACGGCCATGAGCTTGACGAGCGTCTTTGCCAGCTTGCTTTTCCACTCCTTGTCGCTGATCGGGACGCCGTTCCGCAGGACCCGGAATTCGCCGAGGCAGAATATTCTGATGAGCGGACGCGCCTGAGGCAGCGAGGGCCCTGCCATGAGGCGGCGGCAGTAGTCAGGCTCAATGTCACGGCCAGCCGCCTCCGCTGCGAGGGATGAAAGCTCGTCATGCGTCAGCAGGGCGTAATAGGTAAAGCCCCGTTCCTCGCCGATGCCGAATCCGGCTGCCAGGTGCTTCCGAACCGCAGCCTCGTTGTTGCGTGCGAGGTTCAGAGATGCGAGCAGGAGATGGGCGTTCGCTTCCTGCTGCGCGGCCTGGACCTGGTTGAGGATCCTGAGGGCGCCCTGCAGTTCCCTCTCCGCTCGGCGGACCCTGCCCAGCTTCATAGAAATTGCTCCGCTCGCGATGAGGTAGATCGCGTGGAACAGCCTGCTCCCCGAACGCTGCTGGAGCGCCAAGGCGGCGTCCGACTCCTTTTTTGCCCGGTCAAGCCTGCCCTGGAACAGCAAGGCGATCGCGAGCAGATGGGACGCCGAGGCGGTGAAGAAGGCGTTCCGGGCCTCCTGTCCCCTGCGTTTGCACTCAGCAAGAAGGCGCTCTGCACCGAGGTAATCGCCCTGAGCGATCTTGAGCCATCCCCCGATGTCGAGGGAAAGGAACCCGATCGACTCGAGAGCATGGGTGTCTGTAAGGCTCCGGCACTGATCGATGCAGTCCTGCGCTTCGGCAAAATTTCCCTCGAACAAAGCCGCCATGGCCCTTGTCAGGAAAAGCCCCGCCCGGCCGGCAGTCTCTTCGGGGATGGCGTCCGAAGCCTCGAAGCCCCTGTTCACGGCCTCCCGTGCCAGCGGAAAATCTCCCTGGTAGAGCGCGCAGGGGATGAGGTAGATTGAGCTGGTGATCTGATAGAAGTGGTTCTCCTGTTTCCGGAAGAGCTCAAGGGCCTGACGGAGCGCGCCGGCTCCCTGCTCGAGCCTGCCGATGAAGAACCAGGCCATGCCCATGGCGAGGAGCAGCCGGGCCCTTGTTTCACGCTTTTCCCTCCGACTCCGTGCAAGGAGCGCCTGCGCCAGTGCAGCAGTGCGGCCCATGCGCGCGAAGTCACCCCCAATGTGGAAGCAGGATTCGATGATGCCGCTGAGCGCCAGCATCTGCCCGGGAACGTGCCGGTCCCTTCGGAATCCCCGGTATGCCCGCTCATAGAGCATCAGCGCCGCCGACGGATCGGTATAACGGCATGCAACGGCTTGGATGAACTCAAACCACGGCCTGCGCGCAGCGGACTTCGGGAGGGCATGCATCCACCGGAGGAGCGTCTGGGTCCGTCCGACTGCGATAAGGTTCTGTGCGCACGACTCGATCTCGCGGAGGGCCTTTTGCTCCTGGCCCGATCCGATCCAAAGCTCGATCGCCCGCACTGGGTCTCCCGCGGTCTTGAACCAGCGTGCTGCGGCCGCAAATTGCCTGTTGACCTCCCGGGAGGAGAGCTGCGCCTGGAACGTCTTCAGCAGGAACTCGCGGAAGAGAGCGTGATAGCGGATGATTGAACCATCGGCGTCAACGGAAGAGACGAAAAGGTTCCGGGCGGAAAGTTCCCGGACCAGCGTGGAGACCGAGGGCTTGCCGTCGGGGGCGGTCTCCGGGAGGCCGGTCAGGGCCGACATCAGGGGCCTGGTGAGATGATCGGCCACCGCCGTACGCAGCAGGAAGTCCTGCAGGCCCTGCGGGAGATGCGAGAAGACCTCCTGGGCAAGGTAGTCGAAGATGTGCGCGCGAAGTCCCAGCTGCCGGCGTCCGGCAAGGGCCGCGAGGAGGTCCTGACGGGGAACGTTCATGAGGAAACCGTGCAGCAGAACCAGCCCGGCCGGCCATCCTTCCGCGGCGCGATTGACCGCGGCTGCTTCGGTTTCCGCGAGGGGCATCCCAAAGACCCCGCCGAAGAGTTCCTGTGCTTCCTGATCGCTGAACTTGAGATCGCTTCCCCGCAGCTCGGCCACGCTTCGCCGAGAGCGGAGCTTTGCGATATCGAGCTCCGGCCGGGTACGGGAAAGAAGCATGAAACGAGCAGCTGCAGGCGTTCCTTCGAAGAGCGTCTTGAGGATGGAACGAAGCGCCGGTGAAGCAGCGGTCAAGTGGTAGTCATCGAACACGATGAGGCAGGGGCTGGTCAGGCCTCCGAACATCTGCCCGAGCCAGCGGGTGATGGCCGGTTCCGATCCGATGGCGCCATTACGGATGCGGGGAGGCGTTGGGAACTTCGGGAAGTGCTCGGGCAGGGCGGACTGGAGAGACTTTCCGATGCAGGAGAGGAACACCGCGGGGTCATCATCCCCGGCATCCATGGTATACCAGACGACCGGCGCGGAAAACTTCGCAGCGTACCCGGCGGCCAGAGTGCTCTTGCCCTGGCCTGCCTGGGCGTGAATGATCACCAGTTTTTTATCGTCCCATGCCAGGAGCCGGCTGAGCAGGCGTTCGCGTTCGAGAACATGGATCGGATTCGGTGGAAGCGTCTTTGTACGATTCATGACATGCTCCGCTCGATGAGTGACAGTGCACCTTCCCGGTCAAAAGGTACTGGAAGGCCCAGCCAAAGTCAACCATTTCGGCAGGGTATTTTTAGGGTATGCGTCACGGAGCGAGCCGCACCGCCCGATGGACTTTATGCCTCGTGGAAAACGCAGAATCCAGGAAGTACAGCGTGGACATCAAGGATTTCGTCGTTTCTCTCGCAGAACTCCGGCATACCTGCGACCCGGCAGTATTCCCTTTGCCGGGTCGGAGGGGCTCAGGCCCCCCGGCAAAAAACGACATTACCGGACCCGGGGGGCCTCTTCCAATCGCAGGAACTGTACGGTCCTTCTTTCAAGATAGGAAAAGAACGGGTTGAAGCGCAGCCGGACTAGAGATTCCATCGGAACGGCAAGCAGTCCCAGTTCGCCGATGAGTTCAGGCCGCCCAAGATAGAGCATGCTGTCATCCTCAGGTCGCATCGCTCCATAGATCGGATCGTCGGGCGGGACCGGAAGCGCTATGTGCGACAGGGAAAAGACGCTCGTGGGCCACCTGAGCCCGGTCTCCTCGCGCTGGACCTCTGATCCGCCGGCAAGCCTGCGCAGGGCGATGATTGCGCTGCTCCGCTCATCCTGGTTCGTCAGCAGGGTAACATCAAAGGGCAAGACCTGTCCGCTGAGAAGCTTTTCCGCCGGAATACGAGCGTCCGGACGGAGCAGCGGCTCCACGTCGGCACGCCGGTTGATATCGAAGCCAACTGCTTCATGGCCTTCCGGCGCGAGACGGCCGAGGAAGACCGTGACCACTGCCGGCGCTGATACCGTCGCATCTGCCACTGACTGGAAGACGAGGGTCCGCGGAAATCCGCGGAGCGGCCCCGAGGCCGCGAGGCGCGTAATGCGTTCGTCGATGATCTTCGTAATGGTATAGACCTGGTGCCCGCTGTTCACGGCGAAGGAAACATATTTATAGGGGTCATATTCGGGATAGATATCGAACCACGCGAGCTTTTCGAGCCCCGGCAGGACCGCCATGCGCGCCTGCCAGACCGCCAGCCACGCCAGGGGGTCCACGCCGATGGCAGGTGACAGGAGGACCAGGCCGTCGACCTTCGGCAGGTCTTCGCCTTCCTGCCGGGCAAGGGCGTACTCCACCGACAGGGCCGCGCCGGTGGAAAAACCCACGAAGTAGACCGGCGTGGAGGCCCCGATGCGCTGTCTCAGATGTTTCGCCGCCATGCGGACGGCAGCCGCCCAGTCCTCCCAGCGGACCGACGTGAGGGCCGATGGCGCGGTGCCGTGGCCGGGCAGGCGCAGGCCGACGACCCAGCATCCCCGGCGATGCAGCTCCTGTGCGAGCGACCGGAGGGAATAGGGCGAATCGCCCAGCCCGTGGACCATCAGCACACCGGCCCTCGGTGCATGAGCAGTCAGCTCATAGGACCGGTTCCCGTTCTCGGGATATCCCGTAGGGTCTGCAAGGCTTCCCGCGGAGTACCGGTTCAGGCGCTGCCCGTCCCGCCCGGCGTTCCGGTAGAGCAAGCCCTTCAGCTCGTCGAACAGCCGGTCTTCGAGCTTCCGGTAGTCACTCAGATCGCGCACGCGTTCAATGTCGCTCCTCGTGAACTCCTCCTGGAACACGGCCGTGTGCCAGGGCCTGAGCTCGGGTTTCCGGGAGACATTCAGCCAGAGGAAACCGGCGAGCAGAACAAGCACCACGCCTCCTGAACCGTATCCCAGGAAGCGCAGCAGATGTCTGCCAATCCCCCTGATCGCTCTGCGCATCGCTACCGGTCCTCCGCATCCGGGAGCGCTTCGAGCCAGGTGCATCGTTCCTGCACCTCGGGCGCGGTCCAGTCGTTCCCGATGCCCCGGGCGATGAGCTCGATGACCCTGCTGTCATTCTCATATCCCGTATGCGCCTCAATAGGGTTCGCCAGCGTGCCCGCGCCGAAAAGGTCCTTCACCTCGGCAACGTTCAGGATCACGTTGGTCAGGGTCGGACAGAGCCGCGAGTCAACGTTCGAATCCAGGTAGCGGGGCGTGATCGCATAACTCATCAGGTCGTTTGGGTCGGAGAAGGCGACCAGGCGCAGCTCCTGGACCATCCGCTCCCCAGAACGGGGCGCCTTGTCCCTGCAGATCTGCTCGATCTTGCCGCTCACCGCGGGCGCTTCCCATCCGAGCTGCAGGAGCGGCAGCTGGTTCGAAAGCATGTAGACGGTGAACCGTTTTTTCCTGAACATCGCCGCTCGTTCGGAAGAGCGCACATCCTCGATGGAGGTGATGCGCTGGAGGGCATCGGTCGTGATCCTGCTCCCGAGGCTGTGGGTGATGAAGATGTAGTTGTCATCGATCCTGCTCAGGAAGTTCGGGGCCTTCATGTCACAATACTGTGTTCCTTCCTTCGGGAGGTCCTGCCACCGCTTGCTCATGAGCCAGCAGAGCGCTTGCTGCACCGAAGCCTGGATTGGAACCCGGGAGGACCCATAATACATCACAACGTCGGGGATCGTATCGTTCACGAAGGTTTTGAGCACATTGTTGATCGACGCCCGCCGGAAGGAATACTCATCGGAGTTGTCAAAGGCGATCGATTTTTTTTCCTTCTCCACGATCGGGTCCCAGGTAAGCTCGCCGAAGACCATGTCTCGCTTACCCGCTTTGTTCGTGTACCGCGATACGCGGAGGACGCCGAGCTCCCTGCCCGGAAGTGCGGACGGGCTGGACAGCGTGAACATCCGGTCCCGCTCCGACATCTGGGTGAGCGAGAACGTCTTCGCCAGGTTCTCAGCGAGACGGGTCGAATAGCCCGGAGCGTGGCTCCCGATGCCGTGCACCATCAGCACCTTCAGGGTGCGGCGATCGGTCCTGGATGCAGCAGGCGCCCCCTCCTGCTCGGCCAGGAAGGGCTCGAGGCCTTCGAACGGCCGGCCGCGCACGTAGCACTTCCGGGTGTCCTCCTTCTGGTGCGCTTCGAAATAGGCCTCGGTAACACCTTTCGCCATGCCCTTGCAACCGGCAAGGGACAGGCACGTGCCCGCCAGGAACAGGAGGGTAAGGGAAAGGGGATGCCCCCTCATGAACGATGTGCACATAGAACCTGCTCCTCCTTTTTTCAATGCAGTAGAGCCTCGATCGCTCCTGCCGTCAGATATCCGGCTCGATCGCGGGCTGTGTCCCGCGAAGGACACAAGGAACGATCCACTTCAATAGTATATATTGTGGCGAACTTTGCTCCTCCCGTCAAGAGGATATCTAGGCATAATGCAACGTTGATAATTCTGGACAAAGATCTCGAC
>Ga0316626_10000555_pt1 | contig 14774 bp, 16 predicted proteins | sample OWC_Aug_T1_C1_D5_FD_207656 | JGI IMG/M metagenome (GOLD analysis project Ga0316626, IMG submission 207656) | Wetland soil microbial communities from Old Woman Creek delta, Ohio, United States - OWC_Aug_T1_C1_D5_A | ecosystem: Environmental > Terrestrial > Soil > Wetlands | place: USA: Ohio...
CCTTCGCCCCCGCGATCGCCCCTCCCGCCGACAGGAGCGCGATGTTGAAGGAGTGCCGGTTGAGGTAGGTGTCCTCCGAGTCGAGGGTGAGGTCGCCGCGCCGGCAGGCGTTCTCGAGCCGGTTCATATATTCCCGGTCGTGGACGGAGAGGATGTCCGCGTCTTCCGGATACTCCGGCGTCACCGGGACCATCCGTTCGATCAGGCCGACCCCACGGAGATGATCGGTGATGGCGACGAGGCGCTCCGGGGACTCCGGGTGTTCGAACGGCGGGGTGTGAAGAAGGTAGTCGGGGTGGTAGATCCATCCCACTCGCTTCATGAGCGCTCCATACGCACCCCGATACTATCTCCGTTTCGGGCTACCTGAACGTCGTGATCTCCGACGGCGGCTTGCGCGGCGGTTTCGGGGGCGCCGCGTCCGATTTCCCCAAGGCGATGATCGCCAGCAGCTCTTCGGGATGCCGGACGGAGAGCGCCGATTCGAGCTCGGCCTTCGCGATCAGCGGACCGGTCATCCAGCAGGTGCCGTACCCCAGCGCGCAGGCCGCCAGGAGGAACTGGGTGATCCCTGCCGAGATCCCCTGAAGCCCGGGGTTCACCTGGAATCGGCGCGCCTTGTACCGCCCGGGGTCTTTCTCGCGGAGCGTCCTGTCCGTCGCCGATTCGTAGGGGGCGCCGACCACGCAGATCACGGCGGGGGCGAAGGCGAACAGGTTGTGGTAGGTCGCCTTTTCCCCGGCGACCACGTCCCCCGTGACGCGCGAGACGATCTCGTCGACGATTCCCCGCATCCGGGTGATCGTCTCCCGCTCCTGGACCGCGATGAACCGGAAGTTCTGCGAATTTCCCGCCGTGGGCGCCCAGGAGGCGGCCTCCGCCATCCGCAGGATGTGCTCCCTCGGGACCGGGTCCTTCCGGAATTTGCGGATGCTTTGCCGGGCCTTCATCGTCTCGAAGACATCCATTCGATTCCTCCTGTTGCTCGGTTGGTTCCTTCTCAAGCCCGAGTACCCCAGGGAGCGTACTTCGTACGGGAGTGGGGGTCCTACTCCGCCGAACGCGCTGCGGCCTCTTCGCATGCCTTGGCCCGGGCAGAAAGCCCCTCGATGGTCGCTTCCTGCCCGGCGACCTGCTTCGAGAGTGTCTCGACCTCGCCGGCCAGCCGTGATTTTTCCCGGTTCGACGAGGCGTACGCATCCCGGAGGGCCTCGGCCTCGCGCACTTTCGCGTCGTAGGTCGACGTCGTTACGATGCAGCCGGCGCAGGAAAGTAGCGCGGCCACCGCGGCCAGCGTGATCGTGATGCGACGGGGCAAAGGCGGTTCTCCGTGGAAGATGATATCCGCTACGGGCAATAATGATTTTACTTTCCGGCACCTTTTTAATAAAGTTGAAAATAAACACGAGAGGGCGGCGCCCCGTGCCATCCGCGCCTGACGATCTCTTCGAGAAGTTCCTCGCGCTCGGCTACGTCACTCCCGACGATCTGAAGGGGATGAGGGAGCGTTCCTCGGTCCTCGGGGTCCCGCTGGCCGAGGCCGCCCTCCTTGCGGACCGGTTGCACCCCGACGCGCGCGCATGGATTCTCTCGGAATCGCTCGGGATCCCGTTTCTCGAGGTCGAACCCGACTCCATTTCCCTCGATCTCGCCCACCTGTTCCCCGAAGCGCTCGCCCGGAAGAACCGGATCGTTCCGATCGCCCGGGAAGGGGAGCGGGTGACCGTGGCCGTGACCGACCCGTTTTGCCACGGGGCGTTCGCGGTCCTCGAGGAGATGACCGGGCTCTCCCTGCGCATGGTGGTGTGCCCGGGGCGGACGATCGGGGAGATCCTTTCCCGCTTCTACCCCGACCCGTCCGGCCTCGAGCCGTCCGACCTCGGGGAGGGCTTGATTTCCCGGGAGGAAGCCGGGAAGTGGCTCTCCGAGGGGGGAAGGAAGCGGGTTTGCGGGCAGATCCTGCTCCACGCGGCGTCCCGCGGGATGTCGGGCGTCCGGATGTCCCCCGTCGGCAGGGACGTGGTGATCGAGGGCCGTTCCGAGGGGACATCCGTGCGCCTGCTCTCCTTCCCCCTCCGGTACCGGAAACCGCTCTACGACGCGTTCCTGGAGCTTGCGGGCGCCCCGGGCGGGCCGGAGCCTCCCCTCGAGACGATCTTCCACCTCGAGTCCGAGGCGGGGGTCGTCGCCCTCCAGGCGAGTTTCCTGCGCGGTCTCTCCGGGCCCGAGGTGATCGTGAAGATTCTCCCCGATCTGCGGGTTGGGATCTCCCTCGACTCCGTCGGCCTCAACCCCGGCCAGCTCGACATCACCGAAAAGATCCTGCGCAAGGGGAACGGGCTCTTCCTCGTGTCGTCCCCGGGCCCCGAGGGGGTCGCCACCACCCTGTTCGCCATGCTCCGCGAGGAGTACCGGCCCGGCCTTCGCACCATCACCGTCGAGGAGCGCCACCGGTTCCGGAACGAGGGGTATATCCAGCTGGATCGGCGTCAGGCGGAGGAGCGGTATTCCGGCGACTGGTCCCGGCTGGCGGAGTCCCTCGATCCCGACATCCTGATGATCGAGCACCTGCCCGATCCGGCGGCCCTTGGCGGCCTGCTGCACCTCGCGCAGGCAGGGCCCCTTGTGTTGTGCGGCATCCGGAGGATCAACTTCGACCGGGCGATTCGCACGGTGCTGACCCTCGACGTGGACCCGTTCATCCTCGCGCACGTCATGCGGCTCGTCCTGCACCAGCGGCTGGTGAAACTGCTCTGCATGGAATGCCGTCGCCCGGTTCCCGCGAGGCCCTCCTTGCGGATGGTGGGGGAGCGGTACCGGGGCGAACTCGAGCGGATTCTCGCGGACGCCTCGTTCTACCTTCCCTCCGGCTGTCCGAAGTGCGGCGGGACGGGCTTCTCCGGGCGGATGGCGCTCATCGAGCTGCTCCCCTTCACGCCGGGGGTGCAGAACATCGTCGCATCGGAGAGCGCGCTCGAGGAGAAACTGTCGCGGCTCATCGAGGAGGATTTATACTCCGCCGCTCAATCGGTGCAGGAGATGCTCCGGCGCGGGATGGTAACCTACGAGGACGTCGCGCCCTTCTTCCGTTGAAAACTGAAAAGGGGTCGGAAGGGAGCTCGGGGATGTTCGGATGGACAAACGGTATGCAGGGGGTGCGATGAAGGAGACGACGCTTAACAGGATGTACCTGAACCGGATCTCCGAGGGCGGGGACTCGGTCCGGTACATGGTCCCGGGCGATCACGGCTACACGCCGGTGACGTACCGGCAGGTCGGCGATGCGGCCCGGGAGATCGGTCTCGGGCTGATGGCGCTCGGGCTCTCGCGCGGGGACCGCGTGGCGATCCTCGCGACGACGCGCCTGGAATGGTGTCTTGCGGACATCGGGTCGACCCTCGGCGGATACGTCACGGTGCCGATCTACCCCTCGAATCTCCCCGACCAGGTGGAATATATCCTGGCCCACTCGCGCGCGCGGGCCGTATTCGCCGAGGACGAGTCGCAGTACAACAAGGTCGCGGGGGTCCGGTCCCGCCTGCCTCATCTCTCGAGCGTCGTGATGATGACCGGCGGCGTCGAGGGGAAGGAGGGCGCGACGACCCTCTCCGCGCTGCGGGAGCGCGGGAAGGCGCACGGCTCCTCGCACCCCGGGGCCCTCGAGGCGCGAACGGAGGAGATCCTCCCCGCGGATGACCTCACGATCATCTACACCTCCGGCACCACCGGCCCTCCGAAAGGGGTCGTGACGCGCCACAGCAACTACGCCTTCAACGTGTCCTCGGCGCTGGAAGCGGTCCACGTTCCCCGGGGGGCGATGTTCCTCCAGTTCCTCCCCCTGGCGCACTCCCTCGGGCGCCTGGAACACTTCCTCGCATTCGACGCGATGGCCGTCTCCTCCTTCGCCCGTTCCCTCCAGACGGTCGCGGAGGACCTTGCGGCGGTCCGTCCGGAAATCATGGTGAGCGTGCCCCGGCTCTACGAGAAGTTCTACGCCCGCGTGCTGGCGAAGGTCGAGGAGGACGGGGGGCTGAAGAAGGCGATCTTCGAGTGGGCCCTCGGGGTCGGGCGCGAGGTGTCGCGGTGCCGCCAGCAGGGGCGGGAGCCGAAGGGGTTCCTCGCCTTGAAAAACGGGATTGCGGACCGGCTGGTCTTAGGGAAGATCCGGGCGCGGATGGGCGGAAGGCTGCGCTTCTTCATCTCGGGGGGGGCGCCCCTGTCCCGGGAGATCGCCGAGTTCCTGCACGCCATCGGCGTTCTCATCCTCGAGGGATACGGGCTCACGGAGACCTCCACGGTCACGACGGTCAACCGCCTCGAGCGGTACAAGTTCGGCACCGTGGGGAAGGCGCTCCCGGGAACCGAGATCCGGATCGCCGCGGACGGCGAGATCCTCGTGCGGGGGCCGCACATCTTCCGCGAGTATTTCAACGACCCCGCCGCCACCCGGGAGGCGATCGACCCGGACGGCTGGTTCCACACGGGGGATATCGGGGCCCTCGACGAGGAAGGATTTCTTCGCATCACCGACCGGAAGAAGGACATCATCGTCACCTCGGGGGGAAAGAACATCGCCCCCCAGAACCTGGAGAATCTCCTCAAGAACGACCGGTACATCAGCCAGGCGTTCGTGTTCGGCGACCGGAAGAAGTATCTGACCGCCCTCCTCACGCTCGCTCCCGAGGAGATCGTCGCCTGGGCGACCCGGAAGGGGATCGCGGATCGCAGCGTCGAAGCGCTGGCGAAGCACCCGGAGGTGCTGCAGTTGATCCGGGAGCGGGTCGACGAGGTCAACCGGGGGCTGGCCTCCTTCGAGCAGGTGAAGAAATTCGCGGTGCTGGGGACGGACTTCTCCCAGGAAACCGGCGAACTGACGCCCACGCTCAAGGTACGCCGCAAGGTGGTGGTCGAGAAGTACGGACGGATTCTCGAAGATCTCTACGGGAAGGATTGACCGGGACCGTTGCCCACCACGATCTGCGAGCTCAACCGGATGCCGGAGGCGGAGCGGTCCGAGCTGTTGTCGCTCCTCGTCCCGGCGCGCCTCTTTTCGATGTTCTCGATCGACCGGCGGACGTTCCGGAATCCCTCGGGGATCGAGTGCGTGAAGTTCACCTGCCCGGACGAGATGCCGTTCTTCCAGATCGACGTCCGGAGGGATCCCGCGGACAAGGACGCTGCGTACTTTCTCGACGTGTCGACCTCGGCATTCGGGCAGATGGAGATCTCCTTCATCATCGTCAATGATCCCGAGGGGGAGCGGTTCGGGATCGATCGGGACGAAAACGGCCACGAGACGTACTTCGGGACCGCGCGGCGAAACGTGCCGGAGGAACTCCGGGCGATGGAGGCCGGCCTGGCGCCGGGCCAGGTGCGCAGGGGCTTGCGGATGATGTCGGAAATGGTGGAGTGCTGGGACGCCTTCTTCGGCCGGCTGGGGTACAAGTTCTACTTTCTCGAGCCGCTGGGGTACAATAGCGCGATTCTCTATGAGCGCGCCGGGTTCCAGTACTTGAAGGGAAAGGAAAAAATGGTGTGGGTCGACAGGGAGTTCCGTCCCGGAGGGCTTTTGCGCGAGCGGCTCGACGGGAGCACGCCGTTCCGGCGGCCTTCGCTCGCCCTGACCGTCCGGGGTCGGGCGTGGGCGATCCACGACGGGATCCTCGACGAGCCGTGGGAAAGCCCCAAGATGTACAAAACCGTCGGCGTGCACGCGGGCGTCGACACCTTTACCGGGGAGAACTATTGATCCCGGCGCGCCTTCTTCCCGCCGCGCTCCTTCTGGCCGCGATGCTGCCCGGCGCGGCGGCGGCCCAGGATGGGGAGGATCCCCCCCGGATCTTCCTCGAGAAGAAGGTCTATTCCGACACGGCGGGCGGGAAGCAGAGCTTCTTCGAGACGCACACGGTGGAAAAGGGGGACACGCTCTGGAAGATCCTCGAGCGGAAGGAGGCCCTCACCCCGGACCGGTACGCGGAGCGCCTCAAGGAATTCCGGCGGGTCAACCCGAAGGTCGCCGATCCGTCGCGCCTTACACCGGGCCAGAAACTCCTCGTTCCGTCCGGAGCAAGACCGGAGGAGAAGGACGGCGGAAAGACGGTCGGCTACACGGTGAAGCGGGGAGATTCCCTTTCGGAGATCCTCTCCTCCCGCGACGTTCCGCGCCGGCAGTGGAAGAAGTACCTCGACGCGATCCGGGAGATCAACCCGTCGGTCACGGACGTGGACCGGATCGTCGCCGGGAAGACGCTCCGTCTTCCGACGGAAGGGTACTTCACGGAAGCGAAGCCGCCCTTGGAGCCGGAGAAAATCGCGCCGCCGGAGGTCGGGCTGGCGGCCGTCCCGCCCCCGGGGGAGGCCACGCCCGCCCCGGAGCTTCCTCCTGCGCCGCCGTTGACGCGCGACATCGCCGCCGGCCCGGGCCAGGACGCCCTGGCCTCCGGGAAGCCGGAGGCGGAGTTGCTGGTTCCCAAGCCCGTCTCCGCGACCGCGTCGGTCGTCGAGACGGGGAAGGCGAAGCCCGCGGAGGAGGTCGTCACCCCTCCGGCGCGGTCTCCGTACCGGGGGCTCCTGTCGGACCTCTTCCTTGCGATCGGAGAAAAATGGGTCGATCGCGGAACGATGTACCTTCCTCTCCCTTCCGGGGGCGACGTGGTGCTGCAGTTGTCCGATTTCCCCGTCGTGCGATTCTCCGGGGGAGCGGAGGCACTCGTCGATTTCCGCGGCGGGATCCCGCCCCGTGTTGCGGATGCGATCTCCTCCCAATGGAAATCGCTCCGGGTGGTATCTCTCGCCGATGCGGGCGGCGCGGGGGATCGGATCGACCGGATTCTGCGCGCGTCGGGGTACCATTCCGTGAAAGAGGGGATCTCCAGCCCCGTGGTGATGGGCGAGACCGTATCGGTCGCGCTCCCGGCGCGCTGGGTCATCCAGCGGACCGGGGACAGCCTCCTCTCCGGCGACCTCATCCTGCTGAAAGAGGTACCGGAAAAGCCCGATCCCGAGCTTCTCGCCGTCCTTCGGTACGCCCGTCGCATCGGGCTTCGCGTCCTTCCCTACGCCGACGACCCGAACGCGATGGAAGGATTCCTCGTCGGCATCCAGGAGGATGCGTCGGCGGGAGGGATCCCGGTGGCTCTCGGGATTCCGAAGGCGGGCGGGCTCCCGGCGGTCGACTTCGGCCTCTCCTTCCTCGGGATCGCCGCGAAGACCGGGGAGCGCCTGCGCGTGGGTGGGGAAGGGGACGGCTTCCGGCTCGTGGTTTCGCCCGAGCGGCTCTTCGAGGTCGCCGGGAAGAAGTACGTTGTCGATACGGGGAGGATGTCCCCCGCGGTCCGCTCGATCCTCCGGGAATCGGGGTACGCCGTCTTCCCTGCGGGAAATGATGTTTCCGGCAGGGAGATCTTCCAACGGTTGATGAAGATTGCGGGGGTCGTGCCGGAAGAGCGGAAGGAATACCTGGTGACGGGGGGTGCGGAGGCGGGATACGAGATCCGGGTCACGGGCGCGTTCCTTTCCCTGCCGGCTCCGTCGGGTGGGGCGGGACGCAGGATCGTGCTCGTCGGCAGGAAAATTCACTCGGCCACCCGGGCGCTGCTCGGAGACATGGGTGTGGAAATCGTCGAGTGGTAGTCGTACAATTACTCTGGAACGCGGCGGACGGGCGTCGGAGGGCATCGATCGATGGGGAGGGCGACGAACCGGAACCCGGCGCGCCGATTGGATGACGCGTCGTCCCTGGCGGGGCTTCTGGAGGTTCGCCCCCGGCTGGCGGTCGTCCTCGTTTTTCTTACCCTCATGGTCGCCGTCGTCGGTTGGCGGATCGCCCGTGACACGGGAGTCCGCCGGGTCGACGTCCTTGCGCGCGAGGCGATCGTGCTGTTCGATGCCGCTCCGTCGACGGGAACCGTCACCGCGCCGCCGGATGCCGCTGAGGCGGAAAAGGGGTTCCGGGCCCTCGCGGGCGTCCCCATCGGGTTCCCGCGGGACGACCCCGACTTCGTCCCCGTCGAGGTCCGCAGGGAGGTGGTTGCGAACCACCCGGCCGTCTCGCTGCGGTTCCGCTACGCGGGGGAGGGGTATCTTCTCGTGGTGTCCGCCCGGAGCCGGCTCCTCGGGACTCCCACCGTCGCGGCGTTCCCCGAGGGGTCGTTCGTCTCGGGGGAGCGGGACGGCAGGTCGTTCGTCCTGTGGGAGCGGGAGGAGGCTACCTGCATTGTCGTTTCGGAGGGCGATGTGACCCGGGCGTTCGACCTGGTGCGTCGTCTGTTCACCTGATGGGGAGCGGAACCGAATTCGCCAAGGAGGGACTGCGATGATCGTCGCCAAGCGGATGAAGCGGAACCCCGTGTTCGTCGACGAGGGGGATTCGATGAAGAAGGCGATGGACCTGCTGAAGGAACACGAGATCCGTCACCTCCCCGTCCTGAAAGACGGCGAGCGGCTCGTCGGCATCCTCTCGGAGCGGGACATCAAGCAGGCGTCCCCTTCCCCGGCGACCGCCCTCGAGATCCGGGAGATCTACTACCTTCTCGACAAGATCAAGGTGAAGCAGATCATGACGCGGCGTCCGTACACCATCTCCTCCACGGCCCCGATCGAGGAGGCGGCCCTGATCATCCGGGAGAAGAAGATCGGCTGCCTGCCCGTGGTGGACGACGGGAAACTCGTCGGGATCCTCACGGAAACCGACATCATCGACAGCTTCATCGAGGCGATGGGCGTCAGCGGCCCGGGGTACCGGATCGAAATCGCGCTGGCGAACAGGCCCGGGATGCTCTTCGAGGTGTTGAAACTCCTGAAGGATTTCGACGTGAACATCGTGTCGGTGGCCACCTCGCCGCACGACGATCCGGGGCGCAAGGTGTTCGTCCTTCGGATCGAGGCCAGGAACTACAAGGTGGTGAAGGCCGCGATCCGGAAGTCGGGATTCGATCTTCTTTCCGCCGATTGACCCGCGTCAAGGAACGGCGGATCCTCCCCGTGCATCTTATATGGATGACGGTGGAGTGTTGACGATACTGCAGGAAATCGAGGAGGTGTACCGGTGAGACCAGAAGTCGAGAAAGTGCTGGAAAGCATTCGCCCCGCCCTCCAGGCCGATGGGGGAGACGTGGAACTCGTCGACATCGACGGCGGCGTGGTGAAGGTGCGCCTTATGGGCGCATGCGGCGGTTGCCCGATGGCCAACATGACGTTGAAGGGCGGCATCGAGGCGGCCCTCAAGGAGCGGATCCCGGCCGTCGAACGGGTGGAATCCGTATAACCCATCAACTCATTCGGAGGGAGGTGCCATGGCGTACAAAATCACGGAGGAGTGCATCGCCTGCGGCGCATGCGTGCCGGAGTGCCCCGTGCCGTGCATCGCGGAGGGGGATCCGATCTACATCATCGACGCGAGCAAGTGCACGGATTGCGCGGCGTGCGCGGGGGTGTGCCCGACCGCGGCGTGCGTCCCGGCGTAACGCGAACGTCACCGGGGCGAAACGTGACCGGCGGACGCCGGTCCGGAGGGGGGCGAAAGGACACCTTTTCGCCCCCTTTTTCCTTCCACCCTACAACAGCTTCCTCACTTCCTTGTCGAACGCGTCCTTGTCCATGTAGCCGACGTGGATGTTCTTGATCTCCCCGTCCTTTCCCACGAAGAAGGTGGTCGGGAGGGAGGAGACCCCGCCGTACGCCCGGGCGGTGTCCAGATCCCCGAACAGGATCCTGTAGCCGATCCTGTTGCTCATCAGGAATCCCGGCAGGTTCCCCCGCGTGTCGGTGTCGAGCGAGATGCCGATCAACTCGAATCCATTCTCCTTGTGCCTGTTGTACACCTCGACGAAGCCGGGGATCTCCTCCCGGCAGGGGGGGCACCAGGTCGCGAAGAAGTTGATGACCGCCGGCTTCCCCGCGAGCTGGGCCGAGGAGTAGATGTTCCCGTTCGTGTCCTTGAGGGAGAACGGCGGAGCGGTCCTCGACCCGGAAAGCCCCGCCGCCGTTCCCGGCCCGGCCTTCGTACCATCCGGTCCCGATTGCCGATTCCGATACAGCAGGAAGGCCCCCGCCAACACCACGATCAGCGCCAGGATCAGCGGGACCGCACCGATCCCCTTTCGCGACGACGTACCCCTCTTCATTCCGCGTCCCCCGTGTTGCGATCTGTCCCTCTTCGATGCACATGATAGCAAATCCGGTGCCCTCCCGCTTCGATGCGACCCTTCGACGGGCGTCCACCATTGCCCCACATGGTATTATGGCGTTCCGGGGATGCATCCGTTTGAAACGGAATCGCTCCCCGGGAAATCAAATAAAGATATCGGTCGGCGAAGGAGGGCGAGATGGCGAACTGGTCGATGGAAGAGGCGTTGCGAATGGCGTTGCGCCTGGAGGCGGAGAACTTCGCGGAGTACGAGAAGAGCGCCGCCGAGGCGACCAATCCCGGTGTGAAGTCGATGTTCCGCTTTCTGGCCGACGAGGAGCGCAATCACATGAAACTCATCAGGGAAAAGATGGAGCAGTTCAACGTAACGCCGTGAGCGGGGGAGCGCGGACGATCCGATGACGAAGGCTTTTTTCGACCATATATCGACCACCCCCCTCGATCCCCGCGTCTTCGAGGCGATGCGTCCGTACTTCCTCGATCGGTACGGCAACCCGTCCTCCCACATCCATGACCAGGGGCAGGCGGCGCTGCGGGCGGTCGACCAGGCGAGGGGAGAGGTCGCGGCGCTGATCGGGGCGAAAGCGGGAGAGATCGTCTTCACCTCGGGGGCCACCGAGTCAAACAACCTCGCCGTCCTCGGCGCGGCGGAGGGCGCCGGCGCCGGGAAGCGGCACGTCGTCGTGTCGGATGTCGAACATTTCTCCGTGATGAACGCATTGATCCCGCTGCGCAACGCGGGGCACGAGGTGACCATTCTTCCCGTGGACCGGAACGGCGTGGTCGACCCCGACGCCGTCCGGAAGGCGCTTCGGGCCGACACGGCGCTCCTTTCGGTGATGCACGCCAACTCCGAGATCGGCACGATCGAGCCGGTCGGGCCGATCGGCCGGATCGCGAAGGAGGCGGGAGTCACGTTCCATGTCGACGCCACCGCGTCGGCCGGGCACATCCCCTTGGACGTCCGGGAGATCCCCGCGGATCTCGTCACCCTCTCGGCGCACAATTTCTACGGGCCGAAAGGGGCCGGGGCGTTGTACCTCCGCGAGGGGACGAAGGTGGCGCCGCGGACGTTCGGCGGGTTCCAGGAGATGGGGTACCGGGCCGGGACCGAAAATGTCCCCGCCGTGGTGGGGATGGGGGCGGCGGCCGTCCTCGCGGGTCGGGAGATGGGGGCGTGGGCGGAGCATCTCTCCCGCCTGGGGAAGGCCCTGTGGGACGGCCTGGCCGCGATCCCGATGCTCCACTACACCGGGCACCCTTCCGAGCGTCTTCCCGGACACGTCTCCTTCTGGGTGGAGCATGTCGAGGGGGAATCGCTCCTCCTGTTCCTCAACATGAAAGGAGTCATGGCCGCGTCCGGATCCGCGTGCAGCTCCAACCTGCGGGGGCACGACGAGGAGGATCTCGTGGCTTCCCCCGTCCTCCGGGCGATCGGCGTGCCGAGCGACATCTGCACCGGGTCGATCACCTTCAGTCTCGGGAAGGGGAACACCGCGGACGAGGTCCGTCAGGCCCTCGGCGCGATGCCCGGGATCGTGGAACGGCTGAGAGAGATGTCACCGACGTATCTCGACTACCAGAAGCAGCAGATCAAAGGAGGATGACCGGATCATGGCGGCGGGACCCTACAGCGAAAAAGTGATGGACCACTTCATGAACCCCCGGAACGTAGGGGAGATCGAGAGTGCGGATGGCGTCGGCGAGGTCGGAAACCCCGCCTGCGGCGACATGATGCGCCTCTACCTCAAGATCGACGGGGGGAAGGTCGTCGACGCGAAGTTCCGTACCTTCGGGTGCGGGGCGGCGATCGCCTCCAGCTCGATGCTGACGGAGATGATCAAGGGGAAGACGCTCGAAGAGGCGCGGGCGATCTCGAACCAGCACGTCGCGGACGCGCTCGACGGGCTGCCGGCCGTGAAGATCCACTGCTCGGTCATGGCGGAGGAGGCGGTCAAGTCCGCTCTCGCCGATTACGATAAGAAGCACGCCGGCTGAGAAGATTTCCCCGGATTCACGGAGCGACCGAGGACGCTCCGAACCCCACTCCCGCTGGAGGATATCGAGATGCCCGTCAACCCGATGGACGTGATCCGGATGGCGCTGGAGCGCGAGAAGGCCGCGTACCGGAACTACACGGAGTATGCGCGGATCGCCACGCAGCCGGAGATCCGGGAGTTGTTCCGGTATCTCGCGGAAGAGGAGAAGAAGCACGTGAAACTCCTCTCCGATGAGATCGAGAAGGAATCGCACCAGGAGATGTAGCCCAGTGCGCCCGCGCGACGGGATGCGCCTCTTCCTTTACGACAGTGCGTCCCGGGGGAACGTCCCCTTCGCTCCCGCCGACCCGGAGCGGGTCCGCATCTACACCTGCGGCCCCACCGTCTACCGGTACGCCCACATCGGGAACCTCCGCACGTACCTCCTCACCGACCTCCTCGTCCGCACCCTGCATTTCTTCGGGTACGGCACCTTCGCCGTCCAGAACATCACGGACATGGGGCACATGCACCAGGAGCAGTTGGAGGAGGGCGAAGACAAGGTGATCGCCGCCGCCCGCGCGGCCGGGAAGTCGGGCCGGGAGATCGCGCGGTTCTTCACGGAGGCGTTCTTCCGCGACTGCGGCCGCATGGCGTTCCTGCCGGCGGACGCGTACCCGAGAGCCTCGGAGCACGTCCCGGAGATGATCGCGCTCGTACGCGCCCTCGAGGAGCGGGGGGCCGTCTACGGGGAGGGCGGATACCTCTACTTCGACGTGACGAAAGCGCCCGGATACGGGATCTTCTCCGGGGCCCGCCTCGGGGAAGGAGAGGCCGCGGAGCGCACGGACGCGGCGATCCATCGGCACAAGAAGCGCCCGGAAGATTTCACCCTCTGGATGCCCGCCGAGCCCGACAGGGAATTCCGGTGGGAGAGCCGCTGGGGGGCGGGGTGGCCTGGATGGCACATCGAGTGCGCGGCGATGGCGATCCGGCATCTCGGTCCGGAATTCGATGTCCACGTCGGAGGAGCCGACCTCCGCTTTCCGCACCACGAGAACTCCCGGGCGGTGGCGATGACCGCGACGGGGAAAAGGTTCGCGGCTCTCTGGCTGCACGCGGCGCACCTGCTGGTCGAGGGGAGGAAGATGTCCAAGTCGGCGGGGAACGAGCACACCCTGGAGGACCTCGAAGCCGGCCCGACGGGTGGAGGGAAGGGATTCTCCGCCGCCGAGTTCCGGTATTACTGCCTGACCCTTCACTACGCGATGCCGATGAACTTCACCTGGGAGGGGCAGAAGGCGGCCGCCCGGGCGCTGTCCCGCCTGCGGGCCGCGTTCCGCCGGGCGTCGCTGCAGGCGACGTCGGGGGAAGACGCCGCGGCGGCGTTGAGAGCGGAATATCGCGGGGCGATCTCGGACGACTTGAATATGCCGCGCGCTCTCGCCGTCGTCCACAAGGCGGTCCGATCGGGGATCGGAGGAGACGCGGCCCGGGCGCTCGCCACGGAGTGGGACGCGGTCCTCGGCGTCGGCCTGTTCCCCGAAGCGGACGGCGAGGGCGAGGTCGACGGCGTCCGCGAAGGAGAGGCGGAGGAGATCCCGGTCGAGGTCGCGTCGATGGCGCGGGAACGGGAGACCCGAAGGAGGGCGGGCGATTACCTGGCGGCGGATGCGCTGCGGGAGAAGATCCGGACCGCGGGGTACGATGTCGTGGACGGGCCGGAGGGGATCCCGTTTCTTCGGAAAATGGAAAAGACCCAGAGGAGGTGACGCGGATGGGACCGGTTCGGAACGTGGACGACCTGATGGCGGTGGGGCACGGCTACCAGCGGGCGATGGTCCTGTTCGCCGCGCTGAAGCTCGGGGTGTTCCGGGGGCTTGCGTCCGGGGAATGCGACGCGTCCGCGCTGGCGCGCCGGATCGGAGCCGACCCCGGGAAGCTCTCCATCCTCCTCGACGCCCTCGCGGTCCAGGGGCTGGTCGGGAAAAAGGGGAAAAGGTACCGGAACGCGCAGGTCGCGCGGGAACTGCTGCTCCCGGGGCCGCGTTCGATGGAGTCCATCCTCCTGCACCACCTCGACGGGTGGGGGGAGTGGGGACGCCTTCCCGCCACGATCCGGTCGGGGCAGGCAAAGCGCGGCGGCGCGGACGGCGGGTACCAGGAGAACTTCATCCGGGGAATGGAGGAGAACGCCCGCAAGCGGGCGGCGGCCGTGGCCCGGAAGATTCCTCTCCGCGGCGGGGACCGCCTCCTCGACCTCGGGGGCGGGCCGGGGACCTATGCCGTCGCCTGGGCGCGGGCGTATCCCCGCGCGGACATCGCCGTCTTCGACACGCCGGGAACACTCCGGGTCGCCCGGAAGATCCTTCGGGAAAAGGGGGTGGAGGCGCGGATCCGGCTGATGGAGGGGGATTTCCTCAAGGACCCTCTCGGCGGACCGTACGACGTCATCTGGATCTCCCAGATCCTGCACGCCTACCCCGAAGCCGACTGCCGGAAACTGCTGCGGAGGGCACGTGCGGCCCTGGCCCCGGGGGGGCGGGCGGCCGTCCAGGAATTCCTGCTCGCGGAAGGGAAGACGTCCCCGCCGGGGCCGGCCTTCTTCTCCGTCCACATGGTGGCGGTGACCGAGGGCGGGCGGGCAT
>Ga0316626_10000556_pt1 | contig 14773 bp, 19 predicted proteins | sample OWC_Aug_T1_C1_D5_FD_207656 | JGI IMG/M metagenome (GOLD analysis project Ga0316626, IMG submission 207656) | Wetland soil microbial communities from Old Woman Creek delta, Ohio, United States - OWC_Aug_T1_C1_D5_A | ecosystem: Environmental > Terrestrial > Soil > Wetlands | place: USA: Ohio...
CGAAGGAGCCGAGGCTTGCTGGGCAAGAGCGTCTGCGGCAAGACCGGGTTCGATTTCGACATCCGCATCCAGATGGGGGCGGGCGCATATATCTGCGGTGAGGAAACGGCGTTGCTCAGTTCGTGCGAAGGGGAGCGCGGGGACCCGAAGACCCGCCCGCCTTTCCCGGCACAGAAGGGTTACCTGGCGTGTCCGACCGCCGTCAACAACGTCGAAACCTACTGCTGCGCAGCCCGCATTCTGGAGCGCGGGGCTGCGTGGTTCGCAGGCTTGGGCTCGGAACGGAGCGCGGGGACGAAGCTGCTGAGCATCTCCGGCGATCTCAGGCGACCGGGAGTCTACGAGGTTCCGCTCGGGATCAAGCTGCAGGATGTCCTCAAGCTTGCCGGGGCGGAAGACGCCATCGCCGTGCAGATCGGCGGTGCGGCGGGGCAGATGGTGGGACCCGCCGATTTCAGCCGGCTGATCTGCTTTGACGATCTCGCCACCGGAGGTTCGATCATGGTATTCGGCCCCGGCCGCGACCTGCTCGAAGCGGTCGACGCGTTCATGGAGTTCTTCGTCCATGAAAGCTGCGGGTACTGCACGCCGTGCCGGGCCGGGAACGTGCTCCTGCGGCAGGGATTGCAGAAGATCCGGCACGGCAAGGGAGAGCCATCAGACCTCGTCTACCTCAAGGAATTGGGCGAAACCATCAAGATCGCAAGCCGGTGCGGCCTGGGTCAGACCGCAGCCAATCCGGTTCTCACCTCACTGGAGAAATTCCGCTCCGTGTACGAAGGCCGGGTGACACCCGCGCCCGATGGGCTGCAGCCGGAATTCGACCTGGCGGTTGCCGTGGCGGAAGCTTCGAAAATTGCCGGCCGCAAGTCGGTTCACCTGACAGAGTGAAGGAGAAGACATCGTGAGCGAAAAAATCACATTCATACTGGACGGAAACACCATAGAGGGAGAACCGGGCCAGACGATCCTGAAGGCTGCCGACGCTGCGGGCCGATACATTCCCAGGCTGTGTTCTCACAAGGATCTCGTGCCGCACGGGAGTTGCCGGGTCTGCACCGTGCTGGTCAACGGCAGGCCACAGGCGGCCTGCACCCAGCCGGCCGCGGAAGGCATTGTCGTGGAAAGCGGTAGTCCCAAAGTGCAGAAGCTTCGCACCAGCATCATCGAAATGCTGTTTGTCGAGGGCAATCACTTCTGCATGTTCTGCGAGAAAAGCGGGAACTGCGAGCTGCAGGCTCTGGCATATCGTTTCGGGATCACCGCACCCAGATACCCCTATCAGTTCCCTTACCGTGACGTAGATGCATCCCATCCGGACATTTTCCTGGACCGGAACCGCTGCGTGCTCTGCGGCCGGTGTGTGCGGGCTTCCAGGGACGTAGACGGCAAGAATGTCTTTCAGTTTGTCGGACGCGGCAGGGACAAGCGTATCGCGGTCGATGCGCGCGCCGGCCTGAGTGAAACCAATGCTGCTGTCACCGACAAGGCGATCGAGGTCTGCCCCGTGGGGGCGATCCTCCGCAAGCGGGTCGGCTACGCCGTGCCCGTCGGCAAGCGGCAGTATGATCATGAGGCGATCGGGACCGAAATCGAGAAAGCGGCTCCGGCCAGGTGAAGGGGACAGGAGATGAATATGGGAAAACCAAAAGTCGCAACAGCGTCACTGGCGGGGTGCTTCGGCTGCCACATGTCGCTTCTTGACATCGATGAGCGCATCCTCGCACTGGCGGAGCTGGTGGAGTTCCACAAGTCACCCATCAACGACATCAAGGAATTCCAGGACCGGTGCCTGGTAGGGCTGATCGAAGGCGGGTGCTGCAACGAGGAAAATGTCGAGACCCTGCGGAAGTTCCGCAAACACTGCGACATCCTGATCTCGCTCGGGGATTGCGCCACCATGGGCGGCATCCCGGCGATGCGCAACAACATTCCTCTGCAGGAATGCCTGGAAGAGGCGTACCTGAACGGGCCGACCGTCTACAATCCGGACAAACAGATTCCCAACGACCCGGAAATCCCGCTGCTGCTGAACAAGGTCTATCCTGCCCACGAGGTGGTGAAGATTGACTACTACCTTCCGGGCTGCCCTCCCTCTGCGGACACGCTTTGGGAGGCTCTGGTGGCGCTGCTTCACAACAAGCCGATCGAGCTGCCGTACCAGCTGATCAAATACGATTGATTCGAGGAGATACAAGCTGTGAAATCAACTAATGGAACCAAACGAATCGTCATTGAACCTGTCACCCGGGTCGAAGGGCACGGCAAGGTTACGATCCTGCTGGACGAGCAAGCCAGGATAAAGCAGGCGCGCCTGCACATTGTGGAATTCCGGGGATTCGAACGCTTCATCCAGGGCCGGCCGTTCTGGGAGGTGCCGGTCCTGGTCCAGAGACTATGCGGCATCTGCCCGGTGAGCCATCATCTGGCGGCGGCGAAGGCCGTCGACCAGATCGTCGGCGCGGAGAAACTGACTCCCACCGCGGAGAAGGTTCGGCGCCTGATGCACCACGGGCAGTTTCTGCAGTCCCATGCTCTCCATTTCTTCCATCTCTGCTCGCCCGACCTGCTCTTCGGCTTCGACGCCGAGGTCTCAGTGCGCAATGTCATCGGCGTGGCAGGGAAATATCCCGAATTGGCCAAACAAGGGGTGCTGCTGCGCAAGTATGGGCAGGAAATCATCAAGGCCACGGCGGGCAAAAAGATCCACGGCACCGGCGCCATCCCGGGAGGTGTCAACAAGAATCTCACCGTGGAAGAGCGGGATGGTTTTCTCAAGGACATCGGCCAGATCCTGGATTGGTCGGCCGGCGCCCTGAAGATAGCGAAAGACTACACATTGCAGCACATCGAGCAGCTCTCCTCCTTCGCGTCATTCGCTTCCAACCACCTCTCGATTGTCCGGCCCGACGGAACCCATGATATTTACGACGGCGGGCTCCGGGCGTTGGATTCCCAGGGGAACAAGATCTTCGATCATGTCGACAACCGGAAATATATCGAATTCATAGCCGAGGAAGTGAAACCGTGGTCCTACATGAAGTTTCCCTTCATCAGATCGCTCGGACCCGAAAACGGATGGTACCGGGTCGGTCCGCTGGCTCGCGTAAACAACTGCGACTCCTTTGACACTCCGCAGGCCGAAAGCGCGCGCCGGGAATTCAAGGCGCTGACCCAGGGAAAACCGAACAACCTGACCATGGCGTATCACTGGGCGCGCATGATCGAACTGGTTCACTCGGCGGAATCAATCCAGCGGCTTTTGCACGATCCGGACCTGCAGGGGAGCGACCTGACGGTGAAAGGAGAGCGCCGCGACGAGGGCATCGGGATCGTCGAGGCGCCGCGCGGCACCCTGTTTCACCACTACCGGGTGAACCGCGACGATCAGATCACCATGGCCAACCTGATCGTTTCCACCACCAACAACAACGAGCCCATGAACCGCGCGGTTCAGAAGGTAGCCGAACAATACCTCTCCGGGAGGCTGGAGATCACCGAAGGAATGCTCAATCACGTGGAAGTGGCCATCCGGGCGTATGATCCCTGCCTGTCCTGCGCAACCCACGCCATGGGCCGGATGCCTCTCGAGGTTGTGATCCTCGACCACAATGGAGAAGTGGTCGACAGGAAAGTGCGATGACTGCAGGTCCCGGGGGAGGCATCCTGCTGCTGTGCTATGGAAATCCCGCGCGACTGGATGACGGCCTGGGCCCGGCGTTCGGCGCGGCGATCGAGCAGATCGCTCCGCCGGGCGTCACCGTGGAGACGGATTACCAGTTGACCGTCGAGGACTCCCACGCCGCGGCCGGTTACCGGACGGTCGTCTTTGTGGATGCGGCGGTTGCCGGAGATGCCGCTTTTTTCTTCCGGCCTGTCTGCCCCGGGGCTATGCAGTCGTTTTCCAGCCACAGCCTCGACCCGGAACATGTGCTTGCACTGGCCGGGGAACTGTTCGGCCGGAAACCGGAAGGCTATGCGCTCGGCATCCGGGGCTACGAGTTCAACGATTTTGGAGAGCAACTTTCGCCTGCAGCCCGGGCCAACCTCGAGGCGGCCCTGCAATTCCTCCTGCCGGTGCTCGGGCATGGCGATTTTGCCCGGGCCTCCGCGGCAACGACGGCATGCCCTGGAGGCCGGGCTTCAAAAGACGGAGATTGAAATGCGAGATGGCAAGTACGTGATTCTGGCACTCGACGACGATCCCGATATTCTGGAGTCCCTCCGCGTCGTGCTGGAAGCGAACAACTATATCGTCGATACCGCCAGGAGCGCGGAAGAGGGGCTGCGGGTCTACCGGTCGGGCAAACCCGACCTTGTGTTCGTCGACCTGATGATGGAGGAGATAGACTCAGGGACGAGCTTCGTCAAGGAGCTGCGCGCTCTCGGCAATGCGGCCCCCGTCTACGTTCTCAGTTCGGTCGGCGACAACCTGAACATGGCGACCGACTTCAGCTCGCTGGGATTGACCGGCGTGCTGCAGAAGCCGATCAACAGCACCCTGCTGCTGTCGCTTCTGAAAACCAAGCTGAAGTAGGCCGGGCTCTGTTGCGAACTGCGTCCTCTTCTCAATGATGTTAGACGGCGGCGGGTTTATGTCCGCACGGCACGCCTATGATTCCGCATGCAGAGGGACAGGTCCAGATCCCGATTGAAAGCGAGCTGGAAGAGCGGCTGGCGTGGTTCATCAGGCTGCGCTGGCTGGCGGCGCTTGGGATTTTTACGGGAGCGCTGGCTGCCGGCTGGTTGGTACGGCTCGAAATCACGCTGGTTCCTGTCTATCTGACAGGGCTGGCTGTCCTGGCCTACAACACTGTATTCCACCGGTATTTTTCAAGCGCCCAGCAGCACAAACACGGCCTGAGCAGGCACTTCATCTACCTCCAGATCGCGTTGGATTGGCTGGCCCTCGTCTTTGTCGTCCATTATACGGGAGGAGTGCTGAGCCCGCTGATCCTGGCGTTCGCCCTCCACGTCATCATAGGTGCGATCCTGCTCTCGCAGCGCTCCTGCTATTTTCTGGCCGCTTTTGCGGCAGTGCTCACCGGCCTTGTGGCTGCGCTGGAGGGATCAGGAGTCTGGCCGCTGTCCCACAGCAGCCGGCTCATGACGGATCCGCTCGAAGGCATTACGTCTCCCTTGAACCTCTGGATCGCCAATGCCGTTTTCTTCGCGATCATCGCGTATCTGGCCACCTCGATCACGCGCAAACTCCGGGAAAAGGAAGAGGTCCTGTTCCGGTCCGAACGCGCTCTGGATCGCGCGTACAAAGAGGTGGATGCTCTCTTCAAGATCGGGCAGCTGGTCAATTCCACTCTGGAAATGAATGAAGTCCTCAGCCTGGTTGCCAAAAACGTAGCCGGCCTGATGGGGATGAAGGCGTGTTTCATCCGGCTATTCGATTCCCCCGGGGGCGAGCTGCATGTGGGTGGCAGCTACGGGCTGAGCCGGGAATACCTCGACAAAGGGCCGGTGGAACTCGACAAGAGCCCGATGGACCAGGCGACCCTGACGTACGGGATGATGGAGGTGTACGATGTGGGGGAGGATCCACGCTTTCAGTATCGGGAGGAAGCCCGCCGCGAGGGAATCCGCTCGGCGCTCTGCGCCCCGATCATTGCCAAAGAGCGGATTCTCGGTGTGATCAGGATCTATTCGGCCGAGCCTCATCGATTTACGGAGCCGGAGCGCGCATTGCTCAAAAACCTGGCCAACCTCGGCGCTCTGGCAATCGAGAATGCCAGGACCTATGCGGAGCTGAAGGCGTTGAGTGAAGAGAGGATCTGGTTCGCCCGGGTGACCCATCACCAGCTGCGCGCGCCCCTGGCGGCGATCCAGGGTGTGATTGAGGCCATCCCCTACGCTGGCGATCTGACCGCGAAGCAGAAAGAGCTGCTGGAGCGCTGCAGCCGCCGCGTGACGGATTCCTTCGACCTGATCCGCGATTTGCTCGACCTGGCGGCGGCCCAGCGCCCACTGGAGGGAGGCGAGGTGGAGTCCGTGCACCTTGGCCAAACCCTTCAGAAGGCGATCGAAACCGCGTCGGAGCGTGCCCGCAGCAAGGGGGTCGACTTTGCTACGGCGATCTCTCCCGGGGACATCGTCGTGCAGGCCCAGGCTGCGGACATCGAGAGGATCTTCTCCAATCTCCTGGATAACGCAGTCAAGTACACCCCGCACGGAGGCTCGGTGCGCTTCGAGATTGCCGGTGAGAACGGGCACGTCCTGGCTAAGGTCTCGGACACAGGCATTGGAATCGATCCGCGCGACCAGGAACGGATTTTCGAGGGCTACTACCGGACCCAGGCTGCGAAAGACAGCGGGGAAATCGGGACCGGCCTCGGACTTTCCATCGTGAAACGTCTGGTCGACCGGTATGGCGGGAAACTCGAGCTGCAGAGCGCTCCGGGACAGGGCACGTGTTTCGTCGTCACCCTTTCCCGACGGCTCGATCCCGCGCATGCTCCCGCAATCCAGCGCGCCATGTCGTAGCGCGAGTGCAGGAGTCCAGCATGGGAATCACGCGGCGTGATTTCCTCAGACAATCACTGGCGAGCGCGCCGTTCGCAATGGCACCGGCCCGTTGCGGCCGGGCACCGGAGCAGACTGTGACCGGCAGGGAGATTGCAAACACCCGCTTTGAACCGGCTTTCCTGAAGGCCGAACGCGAGGGTCGCCTGGCCGAGGTCGAAGGCAGCCTCTGGGAATATTTCCGGGCCTGCCGGCTTTGCCCGCGCCAGTGCGGAGCGGACCGGATCAGTGGGGAAACCGGCATCTGCAGCTCGACGGCGAGACTCAAGATCGCATCCTACGGCCCGCATTTCGGTGAGGAGCGTCCCCTGGTCGGAAGCGGCGGCTCCGGAACCATCTTCTTTTCCCACTGCAATCTGCTGTGCTGTTTCTGTCAGAACTGGCAGATCAATCACCGGGGCGAAGGCGATTTTGCCTCCCATGAGGATCTGGCTGCCATGATGCTCTCCCTGCAGAGGCGTGGCTGCCACAATATCAACGTGGTGACGCCCACGCACGTGGTTCCGCACATTGTCAAAGCGCTGCGGCTGGCGATCCGGAAGGGACTGGCAGTGCCTCTCGTCTATAACACCGGCGGGTACGACGACCTGGAAGTTGTCCGCATGCTGGATGGAATCGTAGACATCTACCTGCCGGATTTCAAATATCAGGACGGTGCGCTGGCCGCCAAGTATTCGAGCGACGCGACCGACTATCCGGAAGTGGCGGCGGCGGTGATCAAGGAAATGCACAGGCAGGTCGGCGAACTCCGGATGGATTCGCGCGGGGTCGCCCTGCGCGGGCTGATCATCCGGCATCTGGTGATGCCCGGCAACATCGCGGGCACGGACCGCTTCGTAAAGTGGGTGGCTGAGGAACTCACTTCGACCACCTATGTCAACCTCATGGACCAATATCACCCCGAACACAAAGCCTTCGATTACCCTGAAATCTCCAGGCGTATCACCGCTGACGAATGGAACCGGGCGCGCATCTGGGCCAGGGAAGCCGGGCTGAAGAATATCGATCTCTGAAATGAGGAAATAGAATGTTGGCGTCCGGAGCTCCTGGGCGGTTAGATCCTATGTGAATTGGACGCATCCGGGCTTTTCAGTGTATCAAGGCGAGCGGATCGATCCTGACGATTACCAGGCCCGCCGGCGTCTGGCCGGCTACATGGTTAATGTTCTGATCGCCCTGGAACGCCTGCGCTATCGTCCTGAAACCGGCCAAGTCATCTACTATGGCCGCCAACGCCAGCGGTGCGGCTATGCGGCGCCCGCACCGAGCAGGAGCAGTGCTGACGTATAGAGGATGAAATACCTTCGCAGGTGGGAGCTCCAGAGCGACTGGTCCCGCGCGGGAAAGGTCACCTCGAGAAAGGGGAGAGCCGGCATGGAAACAGACGCCGGCTGTGTGTCGCCGCCGGAGATTCCGATGCGGCCCCCGAAGTCCTGCGCGGCGGTCAAAGCGGCCAGTCTGGTTTCAGCTTCGCGGGCCAGTTCGGCGCTTGCCAGCGTGCAGCCTGTATGCCGGTCCTCTCCGGGAAAGAGGACAACCACGCTCTGGATTCCCTGGAAGAGGCGCGCTGAAAAGGCTGATCCCGACGCCACTCCAGGCTCTTATCCAGGGCAAGCACTTCGTGAATGGCTTCGGCAAAAGCTTCCAGGAAACCGGCCGTCGCGAGAGTCGCTGAACGAAGATCGGAGGAGCAATCCAACGACGAGCAGATTTCACGCGCGTAAAGCGCCCATTGTGCGGCGTTAAGAGGCCAGCAGCCGCTTGCCAGTTGTGAAAGGGTTTCATTCAGGAATGCTTCCGTTTCCGGAAGCGCGGCGGCGCGGTCATGATCGATCAGCAGCAGGGCGGCGGCTGGACGGATCGGAATGCCCGATTCCGTCATGGCCGCCTGATCGGCATTCTGTATCTCTTTGATCCAGGCAGCGGCGTTCAAAGAGCCGGTGCGCTGCAGGGCAAGCCGGACGGTGCAGACAGTGCGGCCTGAGCCATTACCGATGCCGGTTGGAGCAATGCCCGAACCGATCCCTACGCCGATATACAGCTTCGACCGATTGAACATATTTGTCCGAAGATGAGGTATTGCCTGCTGGGCGCGGCTCGGCCGCAGGCATCCTGAGGCCGGTCCGCACTCTCAAAACGCGCGCCAGGCCGCCGGGTTTGGCTCGCAGCACACCGGCGACTTGGCGGTGTCCGGCGCTGCAGCAACGCGCGGTAGTGGTCGGCTGTTGCGATGAAAACCTGGATTATGCTCCAGTGAACGGGTAACCCCAAGCCACGGCTCAGTTACCCAACCGGCGTTGATACACCGGCCCCGGCAGATCTCAGCGCAGGTTCCCTATTGTGACCGCGTAAGGTAAAGAAATCCGGATGTCCCGTAATCTCTCGCATGAATCCCCGGCTCGGCCGGGGGACTCACTGAGTTTGAGGAGCAGCCGACAAGGCTGCGAATCTTGGGAGTGAAAGTCCCCTCCCGTCAGTTGCTCGATTCAGACGGGTAGCATATTCGGAGTGCGGGAAGGGACTAACTGCGCGGTGCCCGGACGTAAAAGTCACAGCCGCCCTGCGGTGTAGAACCGTAGAGGTGGGAGCGATCAGAGTGGCGAGCAAATCTGGAGGTCTGCACCTAAAAGAGTGCCTGCAGCCCCTTTGTGTGCGTTAAGCCACTCGCCTTAGGGTTCGCACAAGAATTAGTTGGCATTTTGGCACGAGCGCCGGACGGGCAGATGCAAGGCGCCGCGACGCAGGCGATGTGGTGACATCGTCGAGGAGCGGCAACGCCGCGGCTGCCCGCCCGCCGCCGCGCCCCGAAGGGCTGCGGCTCCCTAGCATGGCAAACCTCAAGGATTATGATAGAGTTGCGCCGGGGAGCCGCAGCAAAATGCCAAGTAATTTTTGCGCGAGCCCTTAGTCCGCCTTCTCGCCGGTGGTTTCTGTAACGAGACTTGCCGCTTCGCCCTCGTGCGTTCCGATCAGTCTTCCTCACTGACGGTTCTGGTGGTCGTTGTGGCTGTTCCTGCCAGCAATCCGGGCAGATCTTGTGACAAGTTCCCGCCTGGAAGCGGTTGCAATCGAAGTCACAATCGGTTCTTTGAGCCGGCAGAAAGCCGACAGAGATTGCGATGCTGAACGTCGAAGAAACCGAGGGGATATTTCCCTTGTGTTCCAAAATAGGAATCCTTATATTCGGATCAGTAGGATTCGTGAAGTCACGTGAGTTTTATATCCGTTAGAAACAAGAAACCGAGAACCGAAAGTCAGAGTTTCATCACTCTGGAGGAGGAAACTCAATATGAGCGTATCGGACAAGATGCAGGGCCAAGGTGAGCTTGAGGATTTGTTTAAGGATGGTGAGTTTGTCAAAAGACTAATGGAATCGCCGGAGGCACAACGTGAGGGGTTGCTGATTGCCGAGGGCAGACGACGCGGAATCAAGATTGACTCCGTCAAATCGCACGAGTTGAACGCTGGGTCTGGGTCGGAATCGGGGACACTTACCAACGAACAACTTGAATCTGTTGTTGGTGGGTTTAGCGTAATCCTCACTTTCAACGTCAAGGTGGGTAATACGGTTTACGCGGTCAGTGCTGGTGTGGATACCAGCAAAAGCAGTATTGTGACAGGTTCAGTCACTGGGATTGCTTGTGAGCCTGAGTCGTAGGAGGGGAGCTGACGCGGCCGCGTTGAGCGAACTGAATCTGCCATCGGTATTGTCGAGACTGACCGTGCATTTCCAGGCGATATGCCGCCGGTCGCGGCTACTCATCATCCGGCCGCGCATCTAGAAGTGTGACAACTTTCAGTTTTCTCAAGCGCTATTCCCGGTTATGACCGCGCCCAGGGGTTCGGGAGCCGACCCAAGTTGGCATAATCCCCATTGAAGTAAACCGCTCTGAGGATTGGAAATGGCACATCTGAACTTCGCCCGTTGGATAAAATTTGGGATCCGATCCGGTTTGCTGCTTTCACCCATCGTGTGTTGCCATGCCCAGTCTGGGGATCTGCCCGAAGCTGTGGAGATTGACGATGACTTTGTCGTTGTCGGCGGTTGTGGATCTGAGATCATTCTGGCCACCCATGGTACGGCCAAAACTGAATCCACCACCTGTCCCCAGGGGTAGCGCTGCAAAAGGCTCTCTTTTGCTCAGAACATACGGGATTTTTATCTGGCACGAACGGGAACCAAATTGGCCATTCTTTTTGAAAAAGAAGCAGATCCCAGAATCTTCGATCTCTCTGTGGCCAATCGCCCCACTACGGTCGTAACCCATAGCATTCCTCGTCAGCGGTATCGGCTGAGCTCCGAAAACAAGGAATTGTCTTTTAATGATCCGGGTGAATGTGCCACGGATTTTGACCGATTAACTCAAGAATTTGCGGTTACCGACGTGATCGCAAGTTCAATGAGTTCGGCCTGTTCAGCAACAGCGTCACGTTGGAAGCTCTTTCATCTCAGCGCGGAACCTGATCTTTATGCTCCGGTTCTGGAGTTTGCCGCCGGGGAAGATGCATTTCCAACCGTGACCAGCTTTTGGAACGGGATTACAAAGGAAACCCCCAATGAATCGCACTGGGAGCCCGATCGTTGCAAGACTCGGGACCCTTTCCAGCCGCGTCCTCCTCCTCGCGCCCGCCCGGTCGAGGTTTGCCCCGCCTCATGGGCGCAAGAGCTCCCGAGGCCCGGCGCTCGGGGCAGGCAGGCCATTGCCGGGCTTTCTGCTCCAGAACACCCCGTTCCCAGCGCGGCAATGCCCTGCCTGCCCCGAGTCGTCCCCCAACTTGCCCCCCGCGATCCCCCTTTTCGCCTTCTTTTCCCTTGCTCTCCCGGACAGAAATGCTTATAAGCCCCGATATCGTGCAGGGTGCAGATGTGGGGGTGGTTCAGGCTGGATACTGCCTTCGCCTCTCGCTCGAAGCGCTGCCGGGATTCTGGATTGGCGGATAGCGTCGGCGGCAGGACCTTGACGGCAACCGTGCGGTCCAGGCGGGTGTCCCGAGCCTTGTAGACCTCTCCCATCCCGCCTGCGCCGAGCTGGGACAGGATTTCATAGGGGCCGAGCTTCGTGCCGGTCTCGAGTGCCATCGGCTTGCTCCCTCAAAGCAGTAGGTGGCCGGACAAAGGGAATATGGTCGATTGTAGCCCTGCCGGACGGCGCGGCGATACGAAAAAAGATCGATGGACGGCCTTAATAGGCGCCATTCGCTCCTTTCCCCAATACTAATCGTTGAGGTAGCAGGATAACGCCTCCGTAATCCGCTCCAGGTCATCCGGGCGCGCGACGCCGATGATCTCCTGGATCCGGGCTTTGCTTACCTGGCGGATTCCCGGGAGGACCGCGAACGAGGCCTTTCCGCGCGGCACTTCCATTCGCAAGCGCAGAGGCCAGATCTCGCCGGGCTGCGACGAGATCGGCACCACGACGACGCTCTTGAGAAACAGGTTTTGGTCTGAGTTCGACACGATAACCGCCGGGCGGCTTTTCCCGATTTCGGGTGGAGAGATAGGTTCGAGGTTGATCCAGCAGATCGTGCCGCGCTTCATCGGCGTCTCCGCCTGGGAGAGCTTGCCAGATCCGCTTCGCCCCACTCCCGTATCCAGGACTGCTCCCCCGGATTCGCCGCCAGGAATTCCTCATAGGACGCAGCCGCCTGTGCGAGCTTGCGACGCCGGAGATCCCTGCGCAAGACTTCCCGGACATAAGCCGACAAGCTCAAAGATTCCGGCTTTGCCCTTTCAATCTCCTGCAGCAGTTCCCCTTCTATTTTTATGGTAGTAGCCTTCATGCTCTTATTCTACTAGAGTAGCATCACGATCTCAACCTTTGACAGAGGGACAGGCTGTCGCGCGCCAGCGGACCCTGCCGGATTGGCACCGTGTATCACGCCAGGAGCGTGAAGCCCTCCTCATCGCGCAGAGCTTTGTCGAAGGTGTAGGTTGTGGCAGCCCCGCGTCCCTGTGCCCGGGTCCCGAGGAGATAATCCGAAAAGTCGGCCCTCCCCTGGAAGAAACGATCCAGAGCTCGCTTGACCGAGGCGGCGTCATCGAATAGGAAGAATGAGCTGCCAATAATGTTTTGCAGAGCCGTCGCGACATCACGGCGTGACGCTCCATAGGCGCTGTCGAGCACCCATTCCAATTCGCACAGGACGGGATCGCTGATGTAACATCGCTCTCCCTGTTCCAGTGCAGACTCGATCAATCGCCTGGCGAGATCCGCCTGAGCCGGATCGTCCTCGACGAGAAACCGGATCAGCACGTTGCTGTCCAGCGCGATCATCGGTCGCCTCTCCTTGCCAGTTTGCGGGCTGCGCGCTTCCTGACCGCCTCTCGCATCTCCTGGACGGGGACTGGTGTTTTCCCGGCGAGATGGCGAAGCAGCCCCTGCAATTGCTCGATTTTTGGGGCCGCTTCTCGCTGCACCTTGATCCCGCCTCGACTGTCCAGGCGGAAGACCAGGCGATCCCCGATCTGTAGGTTGAGGCGATCCCGGATCGACTTCGGAATGGTAACCTGACCCTTTGAAGTAAGCGAACTCTTGGGCATCGGATTCATTCCTCCTTACGATTTAGATTATATCGCTACTTTTGTAAGGAAGCAAGCGTTTCGCAAAAATGCCGGCAGGCGCTCGCCGGCGCAGAAACGATCCGCAACATCAGCGATCGGCAAGAGCGGTCCAGTTCTGGACCAGAGTCAATGGAGTCGGCGGCCCGGAGGGGACGATGACGACTAAGTTGCGGCCTGTGCCTACCAAAAACTTCATCTGGAGATCCCTGACCGTTTGGAGCGGCTTCGGAATGCACAAATCATCAGAAGTGATAGGAAATTCTTCTGCATTGGGGAAAGGCTGGCAACCTTCCTGTGGACGGCGAAGCATCGGAAACTTCCGGCGCGCAACGTGGCTTAGTACACTGGTTCATAAATACGCTAACGTATTCCGCTCTATGCGGCGGCCCGAAATTTGTTGAGCAAAGCGTCAAGATCCGCGCGCCTGAACTTCCACTCGAACGGTTTGGCGATTCGCTCATAATGTTTTTGGAAACCGATAAGCCGCTGCCGCAGGGCTTGCAGGGAATCGAAATCGTTCGGGGTTAGGGCTTTTCTTTGCACAATGGAAAAGTAGATCTCAATTTGATTCAGCCAGCTTGCGTGCACGGGACCGTGCACAGGGACCAGGCGTGGGTATTTCTCGCAGAGCCGTGGAATGCATGCCGGTGCGCGATGAGAAGATCCATTGTCCATAACCCAAAATACTCGACGGGCTTGGTTGTACGGCGATTGACGCATCACTTGATCGACGAGCCGATCGAATGGTTGAATTCCGCTCTTCCTTTCACAACGGCCGAACAGTTTGGCCCGATGCACGTCCAATGCAGCCAAGTACGCCCAGGCGCCACAACGCTTGTACTCATGTTCAACCTTCATCGGCGATCCAGGCTGAGGTGGAAGAGAACTGTGCCGCCGTCGACGCGCTTGAATGCTGGTTTTTTCGTCGGTCGACAAAACGAACTCATCATCCTTAAGGCCACGACCGTTCCAAGTCCTTTCGTACAGGTCGAGAATACGCCCGGCCTTTACAGCAAAATGCGGATCTCGCGGGAAGATCCAACAACGATGCTGCCATGGCCTAATTGCATCCTCGTTCAGCCATCGCCATATCGTCGTACCGCTGATCGATGCAACGCATCCCGACCGGATGACCGCCGCGGCAAGATCTCTCCGACTCCATCGCGAAAGAGGCACGCCATAGGTCGATGGCAACTCGCAGGCAAACGCCTTGATCTCAACGATCAGGTCTGGGGGAAAAAGCCCGGGGGCGGCCCGGGCGCGGACGCTCCTCCAGGCCGGCGAGGCGTTTCTCGTAGAATCTTTTGCGCCATTGCCAGACCACCTCTCGCCGTGTTTCGAGGCGACGCGCGATTTCATCATTATCAATGCCTTCTGCCGCCAGCAGGATCATTTTGGCGCGCTGCACCTGAAAATATGGCAACGTATATCTGCGAGCCCGCGCCATCAGTTCCTGCATTTCATCGACGGACAAGATTATCCGAAATGGGCTTTGTCTCGGCATCTCAGGCTAGCTCCTTGCTAACCAGGATGCCACCACGGCAATGCACTGTCAATTATAATACGTTAGTGTATTTACGTTCATGAGTACTAAGGCATCGGGCAGCCTCCCCTACTCGGACAGTCGCAATCGCCGTCGAAGACAGTGCAGGATTGGAGGCCTCTTTATTAATATCGGCA
>Ga0316626_10000557_pt1 | contig 14771 bp, 25 predicted proteins | sample OWC_Aug_T1_C1_D5_FD_207656 | JGI IMG/M metagenome (GOLD analysis project Ga0316626, IMG submission 207656) | Wetland soil microbial communities from Old Woman Creek delta, Ohio, United States - OWC_Aug_T1_C1_D5_A | ecosystem: Environmental > Terrestrial > Soil > Wetlands | place: USA: Ohio...
CGAGTCGACCATGGGTGTCATGCACATGCCCATCGAGAACTACGACACCCCCGAGGAGGAGGATGATGCCGCACCTGAGACCGTGGCCGAACCAGCCGCCGCTGAGCTGGAGCCTGCAGCAGATGAAGAAGGACCCCCACTCCTGGCCGACGACCTCGAGCTGGACCCCAAGTACGCAGGCAAACCCGTACGCCGTCTATATGTACCACCACCGGAACGGCAGAAGGACCAGGATGACCCTGGCTTCCCCACCAAGGCCAAGGTGTAAGGTGAGCACACCGGCTACCGTGCTGGTGATCTTCGGTCTGGGCATCGCTCTGCTCATCTGGATAGTCGTCAAGCTGGGCTAAGAAGAAGGAGTGCGCCATGGAAACCGTTGTGTACGAACTACAGCTGTGGGAAGGCAAAGCCGACTACGTGACCTTCACCGGCAACCCCAAGAACCCACACCTGTTGGGGCTGAAGATTCAGCTGCCGGTGCGTGACTGGGAGGACCTGGGCAAGCCGCAGACCGTGGACGTGATCGTGGGCAAGAAGTACAGCGCCATCAAGGCCGAAGCGGCGCCGGCTCCCAAGGCCAAGGGCAAGAAGAAGTAGGGCCGAAAGAAAAAACCCGCAAAATGCGACATTTTTATATACCCCTGGGGGTATCCGATATACCCCTGGGGGTATTTTTTTTGCCCGGAAAAGGTCTACGCTGGAAGTCTCAGAGCCCACCGCTCGGAGCAACGGCCTCGCAAGCCAGGTATCACCCGTCAGAGGGGGATTGGCTCCCCACGGCGAGGGAGGGTGCCTCCTCACCCGTTCGCACCTCCCGTGGGGATGCTGGGCTGCTGACCAGCACGTGAAGCGGGCGGTGAGCTGTAGCTGTGAGAGATCAGCGAGTCGGGCACCTCCAGGGACTTCCACAGCCTCAGTGCCTTCGGCAGCGCTCCGCGCTACTTCTCTTCGAGGATGTGAGATGCCGGAGATCGGATTCTGCCGACAAAAAAAGCATTGTCTCAGGGACTATTCCCCATGTACACACGCGCGCGTAAGGGGCGCCCGTCTTGCGCGCACCTGGCCACGCGTGCACACACGCGACGCACGCACGCACCCACGCACGTGACGCACGCGCCGCGCGCAGGGGTGGGCACACGTGCGAGCGAGCGGGCAGGCAAGGCGTGCAGGTAGGCGTATGGGCGTGCAGGCAGGGCAGGCACACGTGCATGCATGGGCATGCTGGCGCACTAGCCGCACACGCTCGTGCATGCGCATCGGGCACACACGCACGTGCGCATCGGCATCGGCCATACCCATGGGGGTATAGGGCTGGATTTGCGCATTTTGCGACATTCCCAAAAGTGGTCGATTTGCGGGTTTTTCCCGCAATTTGCGACCTTTTGAGCAGCCGGCACCTGGAGGTCTTTTCCCTGCAAATGAGCACTTTTGCCCTGCCAGGGGGGGTATAGCGACCTTGGTGAGTGAGCGCTCAGTGAGCCAAAAGTGGCCGATTAGCAGGGCTTTTTGGGGGACTTGACAAGCCGTACCGGACCTGCCATACTGTCCCCAACGCCGAGGGGCAGCCCGCCCCTGGCAAGCGCAAGGAGGTGCGCGATGTCGAGCCTTACCCACTTCGTCGTGCGGTTCACGGACGGGTCCGCGAAGGCGTATGCCAAGCGCCTGGACCCGGACGTCACCCCCGCACAGTGGGCGTCCACCCGCCCGTACGTACGTACGGTGGCGGGCGTGGACGTCACACCCGTGAGCGTCACCCACGTGGCGCCCGCACCCGCCCCGGCACCTGTGGCCGCACCCGTGGCCGCTCCTGCCCCGGCACCTGCCCCGGCACCTGCCACCGACCGCCGCTCCAACGGCCACCGGCTCACGTGCACCTGCGCAGTGTGCCAGCGGGCGTACCGCGTGCAGCCCGCTCAGGCACCTGCACCCGCTCCCGCACCTGTGGCCGCTCCGGCACCCGCTCCCGCCCCTGCCCACACCCGGCGCACGTACACCCCTGCGCAGGAAGCCGCCTACGCCGCCGCCTACGCCGCCGCGATAGCGGAAGGCAAGGGCCACGTGCGGGCCAGCATACGGGCGAGCCACGCTCGTATGGCCGCGTAGGCCCACCCACGGAGGGGCGCCCGTGTGGGCGCTCCTCCACCCGCCCTGCGCACGTGAGCACCTGGACGTGGTGCGCAGGCCCACCCGCTTGCGGGTGCCAACGCTCACACACACGTAGCTTGCGCCAGCGTGGCGTCACACACGCGCTGTGCACGCTGGTGACTGGCACGTGTGCGCTCGTGGCTCTCGCGTAGCGCGGCGTTGTACCCGTGCGAGAGTCGGGGCCTGTCCACTGGCAGACGTGTGAGCACGTGGTAGCCCGCCCGCTTGGCTGTGTGCGGCGTGGTGAGCGCGCGTGTGGTGCGGAGCGTGGGTAGCAGGAACCATCGGGTACACGGCCAGGAGGTGAGCGCAGGCTTGTACGAGTGCGTCCTAGCTCGTACATGTCCGACCGTGCCATGGGCACGGCTACGCGGTGAGGAGCCACACGGAACTGCGCGGCCTGAGAGGTATCAGGCATGCACCATGCGCCAAGCAAGCGCCCCAACGATGGCACGCGCTAACAGATACGCCTAGGGGTTGCTCGGGGTCGGTGGAGCATCACGTAACGCTGGAGGTAAGCACCTGCGCCGCGACAGTCACCGCATACGTAAGAATCGAGAGTGGCCATCACGTATGAGTGACACCACACGGACACGTGCGATCATCGCGTGTGCGTGGGGTGCCAACCATCCCCGCCCGTAGTGGGCGACACAAACGCTAAGGAGGTAGCGTATGGCCACGCAAACCATCACCTGCAAGCCGGAGGAGACCGTTCGTATCTCCGGCATGCGCGGCTACTTCCGCACCCGTGAGGTGTGGATAGCCAAGTCCGGACTCGCCAGCGTACGTCTGATGGACCTACGCACAGGCGCCAACGTGTTCGTCCGTCCCGAACGTATCCGCATGCCCAAGCGGGTTCCCGCCTGGACACACACGCCTATCCTGGGGAGGGTCGCATGAACAGCACTGACACAGACGCGCTCATCGAGCGCCTCAACGCCGGTCACGACCACGAGCTGGTCTACTCCAACGGCATCCTGCGCACCACCAAGGTCATCTACGCCGTCAACCTGTCCGGTAGGGGCAAGCCCGTGCAGTATCGCGTCTCGCACGAGATTGACGGCACCACCACGTGCTTCACGGAGCAGGGCATCCGTGAGGTGCTCAGCCACACCCGCAGTCCGTGGGATGGCGACATCGACCCGAAGGCTCCCGCGAGCGTGATGCAGCTATGAGAGCCAAGGACATCGCCAAGGGCCAGCACTACGCCTACTCGCCCTGCCAGTGGGGCAAGACTTACGTACCCCACCACCAGTGGTGGCGCGTAGAGGTGCTGGTGGCCGGTACACCCGACGGCCCATCCTACACCCGACACGAGGTGGTACAGGTGGACGACGTGAGCGGAGCCTGGCAGCGCTATGCCGACGGCAACCCGCGCATCTTCACCGCCACCTCCGCCGAACTCAGGCAGACCTGGAGCGAGCACGAGACCGAGCTGGAATCGCACTGGCGCATCCTGCGCGCTCAGGCGGCTCAGCGCGGCGTGCTCAGGTTCGCATGAGCGTCGTCTATCGCATGGAGCATGCCACGTGGGCTGAAGCTCACGAGTATGCCTACTACCTGCGCACCTGGCGCAAGCGCTGCAAAGCCCGTTACACGGTCACGCAGCGCAACCGCATCCTGGTCATAGGCGGCAGAGACGCCACCATCGGGCACAATCGACTGCTCGCCTTGTGGGAGGCGCTCCCGCATGGTGTGCCCCTATCCGACCTCATTTGCGCCACCACCGGACACACACCCAAGCCATAGGAGGCTGACATGGGAGCCATACTCATCACGTTCCGGGAAGGGCTCATCGAGTCCATCGTGACCGACGACGAATCCTTCCACGCCTACGGGGAGCTGTACACGCTCCACGCCGACGAAACCGACATGACCGCGCCCGAGATGCAGAGCTTCGCACTCGTCTCCCCTACGGAGATGAAGGCGCTCGTGCGTCCTCACGGCATCACCCTGGCCCAAGCCCGCGACACCTGCAATCCCATGGACCCCGAGCGTGAGTTGTTCGTGGCCATCGCGAGTTGGGGCCGGACCCAATACCATCCGGTCACGGCACTGCAAGACTCACCGAACCATCCGTTCGTGATCGCGACCGTCGACACCTACCACAGCATCGACCTGACCGAGGAGGACATGCTATGACCGACTTCGGTCCCAACGGCTACGCCATCTGCGAGCCCTGCGGCCTGGAGATGCACACCCATGGCTGCACCATCGACAAGGTGGACATCGACGGCCACACCCATCAGCGTCTGCCCTACAACGCGCGCTTCGACGGCATCGAAGGCCAGCGCTGTCACGACTGCAGCGCGCTCCCCGGCCAGTACCATCACTGGGGCTGCGACATGGAGCGCTGCCCCGCCTGCGGCTACCAGCTCATCAGCTGCGAGTGCCAGAACGTGAGCGTGCTCGTGATGAGGGAGGAGGTAGCATGACCCAATACTTACCCGCAGGACTCCTGCCCACCCGTGTGCCCACGGTGGACGAGCTGTTCCGCATCGTGCGCGCCATCGGCTACTACCACCATGGCATGCTGACACCATCGGAAGCCGACGAGGTGCTTGGCACCATGAGCGTGTGCACCATCGTGGAGCACTACCAGTCCGACGTCCCCGGCATCTCCGGCACCTTGGCCATCGTCCTGCACACGGGAGACCCGGGATTCTGCACCATCCTCCGCTGCCAGGACGAGCAGTGGAGCGTCCTGTATCCCTTCCAGCCTATCTAGGAGGTGTGTATGAGCAAGTGCAACAAGACCGGCCAGCTGGTGTTCGTAGGTGCGACCAGGTGTGAGGACACACCATCGCTCCGGTGTGTGGGCAGTCACTGCCCCGAGTACGAGCCGCCCAAGTATCACGACGATGTGTACGGCGAACGCACTCAGACCGGCTACGACGAAGGCATGAGCGCAGGGGAGGAGGAGGCATGATTGAGAAGTCCTACGTGGGCATGTCGACCTGCTTCCTGTGCGGCGAAGTCAAGGAAGTCGTGCTGGACACGAGGTTGAGAAACACCCTCCCCAGGACCGCCTGCTACAACAAGGAGCCCTGCGACACGTGCAAGGGCTACATGGAGCAGGGTGTCATCCTGATTTCGGTCAGGGATGGCCAGTCCGGTGACAACCCGTATCGGACTGGTGGTTGGTGCGTGGTGGCCACGGATGCGTTCGTGAGGATTTTCAACAACGTACCCATACCGCCCGTGGCCTTCGTTGACGATTCCACCTGGGACGCCGTAGGGCTCCCCCGAGGCGAAGTTCAAACGTGAGTTCGGTATCCGCTAGCCACTACCATAGGAGGTACATCATGGCTGGTAAACAAGTCCCCGCTGTCGCTATCAACGTCAAACTCCTCTTCGAGCGCGAGACCAAAGGCGCGGTGCTCTACGCCGAGCAGCTGGCCGAGGGCGAAGAGGGCACCCTGCGCAACCTCTACATCCGGAAGTCCGCGTTGGGTGAGGGTCCGTATCCTCCGGCTGTCCAGGTGACGGTGACACTATGACCGACACCCGCCCCACCTGCTCGTTCCTCATCCCCACCAAGGCACTGGAGGACGCGCTGGCAGCGGTCACACCCTTCGTCGGAGCCAAGTCCAGCATCGAGGTGCTGAGAGCGGTGCACATCCAGGCCACGCTCGCGGCCAGCTACATCAACTTCACCACCACCGACCTGGACACGCGGGCCACGGCCACGCGCCAGGGCACCACGTTCTACGATGGTGAGCTGCTGGTGGACCTGAAGACGCTCAAGGACGCAGTGGCCGCTGTCAAACCCACGGACACGATCACGTTCACTGTCAACGGTGGCTCCACGGTGGAGGTGAAGGGGCGCACCAGCATACGTCTGGCGCTCCTGCCCCTTCACGACTTCCCGGAGAAGCCCAAGCCCGAGCCCGACGTCAAGTCCGTGGTGCTGGGCACCGCGGATTTGCTCGAAGCCCTGGACTGGGTGGCGCCGGCCATCGCGATCGACCTAACCCGGCCTGTGCTCAACAGCCTCAACCTGCGAGTGGACGAAGGCCGGGTGTCCATCGAAGCGTGTGACAGCTACCGACTGCACACGCAGCTGCTCCACAACTCCGAGGAGTTCGAGTGCACGGTACCCCCCGGCGACTATCTCTTGAGCGGCACCTTCGTGAAGCAGCTGCTCAAGTCCAAGAAGCATCTGGGACACCAGCTGTTCTTCACCTTCGGGTACGAAGCGGGCGAGGAGAGGCCCACGCACTGCGAGGTGTACGCTGGCGCACACGATAGTCTCATCATGCGCACCCGCCTGGTCGAAGGGCAGTTCCCCAACGTGGAGCAGCTCATACCTCAGTACGAGGCACTGGACAGCATCTACGCCTGTGTCGAACGCAGCGACTTCGAGTCGGTGGTCACGGGTATCAAGGCCCTGGCTCGCGGTAAGAAGCACGGGGCTCCGGCCCGGGTGCGTATCGCTCGTGTCTACGACGACCACGGCAAAGCTGACCACCTGCTCTCGATCAGCTTCGAGCAGGAGAGCGCTCAGCTGTCCGACACCATGCCGGTGGAAGTCCACGACCCGCAGGGTGTGATGGACCAGCTCAACCCCTTCGACATCGGGTTCAATCCCGAGTTCTTGGCCGAAGCCTTCCGGTGCAAGGAGCGCATGTGCTTCGCTGCCATCACTCCGCTCCGGCCTGTCAGGTACAACCCCGACATGGACATGGACCGCTTCGGTCTGCTCATGCCCATCCGACTGGAGGACTGATATGGTAGCGGCAATCGAGGAGTTCGGAGACGGCAGGGCGGCGTTCTTCACGTCGTCCGACGAGAACTGGTGGCACCTTCTGGGCACCAACGCACAGCACTGCCTCACCGCTGAGGAGGCTGTGGAGGTGGCTATCCTCAACTGGCCGGTGAGCACGTTCCCGGTGTTCGCTGAGGTGGGCGGTGTGCTCGTGCCTGTGCCGGGCAAGTTCGCCACGGTGCGCGACCATCCCATCCTGGGAGTGCAAGCCATCGACGTGGTGGGCGCGCGCTACGAGGTGATTCAGAACATGCAGGCGTTCACCATCCTCAACAACCTGGTGGACATGAGTGGCGCCCACTTCGAGACCGCTGGTAGCATCCTGGGCGGCAAGCGGGTGTTCGTCACCATGAAGGTGCCCAACCACATGACCTTTGCCAGTGGGCAGGAGCAGGTGGACCTGTACCTTCTGGCCTGGAACTCGCACGACGGTTCCAGCGCCTTCACCCTGGCCATCACCCCGGTGCGGGTGGTGTGCAAGAACACCCTGGACTACGCCATGGCTGCGGCCAGGCGTAAGTTCCTGGTGCGGCACACCGTGTCGGCTACCGAGCGCATCGAGGAAGCGCGGCGTGCGCTCGATCTCACCTTCAACTACGAGAAGGCCCTGGCGGAGGACATCGACCGCATGCTCGACAAGGTGTACACGGAGGAGCAGTTTGCCAGTCTGGTGGAGCAGCTCCTGCCCGACCTGCCCGAGGATGCCGAGGAGTTCGCCAAGGCCAACCGCGAGGAAGCGCAGGGCAGCATGGCCGCTCTGTGGTACTCGCCCACTCAGGATGGTATCCGCGATACCGCCTGGGGTGCCATGTCCACGGTGGTGGAGTGGGCCGACTTCTACAGCCCCGCTCGCTCCAAGGACCGGGACACGGCTCGTGCCTTCAAGGTGCTGACCGGCTCCACCGCGCCGATAAAGCAGAAGGCGTACACGATCATCAACAAGTAACCAGCGACCAGGCCAGGGCCGGGGCGACCCGGCCTTGGCCCCTGGAGGTACGTATGAAGAAACTAGCCGGTAGGGCACTCGCCAAGGCCATCGTGGGCTCAGGATACTTGCCCGACTATCCGGACCCGTTTCGCAAGCAGCAGGTGGAGCTGGCGCTCAAGCAGGAGGGCTTCTATGCCGCCCGGCAGACGCTGGACCAGCAGCTGTTCAAGCTGTGCCAGCAGGGCTTCCTGGAGCGCTCGCACAATCCCGATACCGACCGAGGACGCCTGTTCTACTGGTATCGGTTCGCCCATCCCTCCCGGGTGTCCAAGCGCCCTGGCTTTCGGGTAGGCGAGCAAGAATATCTGCGGCTATGGAACGCGAAGACCTAGAGGAGTGGCGTATACGCCTGCTCTTGGAAGCGGAGACGCTACTGCTACAGGTGAAAAAGCAGCTGGCCATAGCCACCGCTGCCCGAGAAGAAGAGGAGCGAAAGCAACGTGATAATCGACCAGTGGGACACCTGGAAGGATTTCGTAAGCCACCGGACTGAGCGCCGTGTGGAGATCGTGTTGGGTAAGCCCTTGCTCGATGCAGTAAAGGCACGAGCGAGCACGCTAGGTATGGGCGTAGGACCCTTCATCAAGGAGTGTGTCCGGCACTTCCTCTACCATCACCCACAGGATGCCGACCCCCGCAAATAGGAGGTACGCCATGATAGAACCACTACCGCACTTCAACACCACTACCCTGCAGGAAGGATACAGCCACTTCGTCAGCCAGTGGACTGCAGAGGACGAGGCTGAGTTCAACGACGGGCGCTTCCACGCTTCTGACTGTGGTCAGTGCATGCTCAAGGCGGTCCTCCAGCGCGGTGGTCTCAAGGGCCGTCCGCTGGACGAGGACGCGCTGGGCATGTTCGCGGAAGCCAACCTCATTCACGACTGCATGACCCGCTTCTGGCTGGAGAGCGGCACCGCCCTCTCCTGCGAGGAACGCTTGACCGATGGTCCCTTCCCGGGCTGGTCGAGCAAGTTCGACATGCTTATGCACCGGCCTGAATGGTGCGGCTGCACCTCTCCGACGTCTCGCCTCATCGAGGAGCTGTACGCTCCCATGCGGAGACATCGGGAGCGCGAGATAGTCGACATCGGCTCCTACGCCGAAGTCCTGGCCAAGCACAAGCCCATTATGACCGACCTGAAGACCGTCCATCCCAACGGGCTCAAGTACATGGCCAAAGGGCCAAAGCAACACAACGCGCTGCAGGTGTCGGTGTATGCCCATCACTGGGCGGGCACCTACCAGCAGCCGGTGCCGGACTGCGCCATCATGTATCGCAGTCGCGGCGGTGCGGCCACACCCATCTGGCACTTCTTCAAGGCCCTCGACGCACCCAAGGTGATGCAGCAGTACGACTTCGCCTACGACAGCTATCTCGAGTTCGGCACACTCCCCCCTGTCGAACCGCTGATGGCCGAGTGGGCGAACGACAACACCTATGGGACGGTGGTCAAGCTCAAGCAGAGCTGGCAGTGCGGCTACTGCAAGTACAGTGGCTGGCACACGGCTGACGGCAACTATCGCTGTGAGCCTCTCACCACCAAGAACACGACGGGTGATCGCATAGGTGTCCGTACGGTGGACGGCAAGACCGTGGTCCTGGTGCAGGAATGGATGGACAAGGGCGACTACAGCTACGTTCAGGCGACCGACGCCATCTACAATCTGATAGTGGACGCGGACCCGCCCATCGAGAGCATCGACCTGGTGCTCAGCAGCAGGATGGCCAAGCCCTAAAACGCGAGGTACAGCAAAAAATGTCGGGGGCTCAAATGCACATAGGAGGTGCAGCATGGCAGCAACGCAAGAACAGATAGACCTGCTCAGCAAACCCCTCAACCCTGAACGTATCCGCCAGCGTGAGCAGGCGGGTAGGCAGCTCAGCTACATCGAGAGCTGGGACGCCATTCAGACCGGCAACCGCATCTTCGGGTACGGTTCCTGGGCCACACGTGTCCAAGACCTGGTGCTCATAGGTACCTACGAAGGCCAGAAGAATGGCAAGACCGTGTGGATGGCCGCGTACAAGGCGGTGGTATCCGTCACCGCCATGGGCACCACGTTCGATGACGTGGGCTTCGGTATCGACACCAGCTACCAGAACCCGCTGGCTCCACACGAGCTGGCTCAGAAGGAAGCCGTCAGTGACGCCGAGAAGCGCGCGCTCCGGCACTTCGGAGACCAGTTCGGACTCACGCTGTACGACAAGCAGCAGCGTGGTGTGGGCTACGACGAGGACGACACGCCAGCTCCGGCAGCTGCGCCCAAGACCAGCCGCAAGAAGGCTGAGCCGGCGCCGCCCAAGGCTACGTCCGATAACGACGAGAGCTACCGCAAGGCGGGACTGCTCGCGCAGGACGGCGTGAACGTCGAGGAAGGCGACCCCAAGGCACTCGTGGAGTACATGCAGTACTGCATGGAGCACGGCGTGACTCAGGAGAAGCTGGACGAGCAGCTGGCCAAGGCAGTGGCGAAGTACGGTGCCATCCCGGACGGCTGGGCTGAGCACATGCTGGAGCAGGCTAAGCTCCGGTTAGGAGGAGGAGCATGACCAACATGCTGATCGTGATGGTCTGCTCATTCATCCTGGGAATGGCCGCAGAGTGGTTCATCCAGGATGCGCTACGTGACCGGAAGCGGAAGCATCATGAAGGGTGAATACACAGGAGCAGACGGACACACCTACCAGTGGCAGCGCGATGGGGGCCAATATCGACTCCGCTATATGGGCATCAGCAAGGTAACCAATCAGCACTTTGATTGCTGGTCGAACGGCATCGCCCCTGCCGACATAGACGCCGCCTTCGCCGCCCTCAAGGAGTTGCAGGAAGGGGGGGAGTGGGTGGAACTACCCGGATACGGAGATGACAAGTTCCGCATTAGAACCGATGGCACACAGGCGCAAGCATGGTACGAAAGTAGTCCGTATTGGGGTGATGGCGAAGGCGAGGCTGTATTCGATGCCTATCGTGCCGGTCGCACTACCGGCCTAGAGGACGGGCGGAAAGAGGCGCAGGAGTTGGCGGCGGCGGTGCTGAGTTATTGGGAACGGCGGCCAGGACACTCCGAACATGCCTACTTCATTGCCCTCGCCCGCAAAGTGAAGGGGGAATAGATGGGGGACATTCGCCAAGAGTTAGAGGCATTACGGCCGTTGCTCGCTGTTCAGATGCCTCGTGGTCACGTCTTGCAAGCGACAGACCAACTCACCATCGAGGCTGGTCCGCTGTTAGAACTCGTCGCCCGCCTTGCCGAGTGCGAGCGGGAGCGGGATGAGGCCAAGGCATACGCAGATAAACTCGTAGAGTCCGTGCCCGGACTACCCAAAGATTTAGAGGTGCTACGCATCGGCAATACGAACCTCGCTAATGAGAACGCTGCACTCCTGGCCGAGAACCGGCTGCTGCGAGAGGCGCTGAACTGGTGCCACGAAACCTACGGAAGCAGCGAATGGTCCCTCGCCGCTCCAGACGATATGGTCCCTCTCACCGCTGCCGAAGTAGAGCGGGTGAAGCGGTTGGAGAAGGTGGCGGAAGCGGCGAAAGAACTAACCGTATGCGCGGCCTGGGAACTAGATGGGGCCTGGGACGCACTCTGCGCTGCCCTTGCTGCCCTTGAGACAACGACCAAGGAGGAGAAGTGACACATGACCCCGATACAGAGCACGACCTTCGACCCCCCTCATCCCGAGCACTACTGCCCTCACTGCACAGTGTACATGCCGTTAATCGCGGGCAGAGGGAGCAGGAGAAGATGCTGGCGCTGTGGCCGTGTTTTCTTGGTCACAGATGGCATCCGTACCGTGACCTACTCACCGGACATCTCGTGCTTGGCTGTCACACCTGCGGAGAGTTCCGTGACTTCACTCAGCTGCGAGACGACCAGAGAGGAGACGGAAGGTGAGACGTATTACCCTTGTGTTCGCCCTGGCCATCGCCTGGCTAGTGGTAGGAGCGTTCCTCCCGCCTCTGGCCCAGTCGAGCCCAGCTAAGCACGTCCACGTCTCCGACTACATCGACCAGGTGTTCCTGGAGCCACGGCACTCAGTGCTGACCGGCGACATGTTCATTCACCTGCGCGATGTTCACCACATCCCTATCGTGGACGCCATGGTGCTGCTCCAAATGGAGACCACCATGGGCGCGCCCAACGTGTTCACCCGTCACAACAACTTCGGCTGCGTCAAGTACTTCCAGAAGCGTACCGTGCTATTCCGCAACCTCGTGCCAGGCACCTTCTGGTATTGGGGCTCGCGTTGGTACTCCTGGAAGACACCAGCCCAAGGCATGTGTGCCTGGGGACGGTTCATCGAGCACTGGGGAGACGGCTGGTTCCTGCGCCGTCTCAAGGCCGGTGACTGGACCACGGTGGCCAGGGTCTACAACGGAGGCAGTACCTACGCTGCCCGTTGCCGAGCTCTGGACGTCAAGTACACGGCCATGTTCAAAGCGGCAGGATACCCACTAACAGCATCCGGCTGGACTCCATAGGAGGATACGTGGACGTAACCAACAACGTGATAATCATAGGTGTGGACCCGGGAATCAACACCGGCATCGTGGCGATCGAGGTCGACCGCAAGGCCAACAGATGGCACCTTGTCGGTCGCTTCAACATGCCTGACGTGTCCGATGGTGGAGGACTGATGCGGCTGTACACCTGGCTGCGCTCCTACATCCACAACGAGCACGAGTTTCCTATAGCAGCGGTGGGCATGGAGCAGATGATGGCCTACATGACCAGCGCTCAGGAGAAGGCGGAAGCCCAAGCTGCTGTGCGCATGGCTGCATACGCAGAGATGGTCACACTGCACACATACGCACCCACCAGCGTACGTAGCACTGTGGTGGGCAGCGGTCGAGCCAAGGAGTCGGACGTGGCCAAGGTCACGCGCCAGCTGCTTGGTGTCACCCGCACCAAGAAGGGTGAAGCCTTCAACAAGCATCAGCAGGACGCGCTCGCCGTGGCTCTATGCTGCGCGGTACGCGAGGGCATCCTGCAGTCCATCGAACCTCAGGAGGTCACATGACGTGGACTGGGGAACGCTGGGACTGCAACTCATACCTGTGCTCGTCGTGGGCACGATCTTCATGTACATGCACTTCAGAGGAAAGGGGCATCACTAGATGAGCTTCGCTATCAACACGCTCGTTATCAGCGGCAACCTGACTCGAGACCCCGAGCTCAAGAAGGTCGGGGAGACCACGGTGTGTGAGGTGGGCATGGCCCACAACATACGCTTCAAGGACTCCAGCGGTCAGTGGACCAGCCGGGCCTGCTTCTTCGACCTGAAGGTTTGGGGCGCTCAAGGTGAGAGCCTCGCCCAACACGCCTACAAGGGCATGGCCATCACGGTACACGGACACCTGGACCAGCGCTCGTGGGAAGCCCAGGATGGCAGCAAACGCAGCAAGGTGGAGATCGTAGGCGAGGACCTGATATACGACTCGCGTGACGGTACCAACCGACCCGCTGCTGCAGCTGCTACCCCGCAGGGGCACTTTGACGACGACTTCGACCTGTAAGCCCAAAAATCGCACATATAGCAAAAATACTGGAGGCCCTATGACGTTCACCATCTACCCGTACCGCCGAAGACACTGGAGACATTTCTTCCGGAAGGACGAGCTCTGGTGCTTCGATGAGCCCGAGCTCAAGCTGAAAGGGGAGCTGCTCCTACACGGAGCCAGCTCTCTCATCGACATGGTGCTGATGGAGAAGGGCATGAGAGAAGACACGCACTTCTCGCTCACCTTCGACAGCCTGTACATCAACGACTACGACGTGAAGCTCTACAACCCCAAGGAAGACAAGTTCTCCTTCGGCACCTTCTACGACGCCGAGTTCCGCGACGGTCGCAAGGCGGCGCTCGTAGTGTGGCTGTGCCCAGTGCTGAAGAGGTACTTCAATCGCTCTCCCGAACTCTTGTACGCTCGTATCGACCAGGAGGTGTAAGCATGAAGATACTCAGGCTGACTGCCGAGAACATCTTGAAGCTGAAAGCAGTGGAGATCACACCCGACGGTAACACCGTCATCATCAGCGGCAAGAACGCCGCAGGCAAATCGTCCGTGCTCAACGCCATCTGGTTGGCGTTGGGTGGCGGCGAGGCCAGCCGTGCCATCGAACATCCCCTCCGGCTAGGTGAAGCGGAGGGGGAGGTCGAGCTGGACCTGGGCGACATCATCGTGCGCCGAGAGTACAGTGGCGACCGCAGCCGGCTCATCGTGGAGAACAAGGCCGGTGCCCGCTTCGGCTCCCCGCAAGGCATGCTGGACGAGCTGATAGGGCGCCTGGCCTTCGACCCGGTGGCCTTCTCCCAGCTGGACGGCAAGAAACAGGTGGAAGCCCTGCGTCAGGTGACTGGCCTGGACTTCACTGGTCTTGACCGAGAGCGCCAGGAGGTGTACAACGACCGCACCATGGTCAATCGTGCCTTGAAAGAGGTCGAGGCTCAGCTGCAGGGCATCACCCCACGCTGGAGTGACGGACCCAAGGTACGCAGGGACGCGGACGAACTGAAGAAGATGCTCGCCGCGGCTCAAGCTCAGGTGGCCCTCATTCAGGACAAGGTGCGCAAGCAGACGAGCATCGAGCAAGAGATGCAGGTGCTGGACCTACGCATCGGCAACGCACAGGCGGAGATGGCCAGTCTGCAGGCTCGCGTAGCTGAGCTCCTCAGTGAGCGCAACAACAAGAAAGAGCTGCACACCAACCTGGGCTTCGAGCTGATCGAGATGGACGAGCCCGACGTGGACTCCATCGTCAGCCAGCTGGCGGAGATAGGCGAGTACAACCAGCAGGTGGCGGAGCAGGAGCAGTACGCTCGTCTCCGTGACCGGCGAGACGACTACGCCACGCAGGCAG
>Ga0316626_10000559_pt1 | contig 14749 bp, 12 predicted proteins | sample OWC_Aug_T1_C1_D5_FD_207656 | JGI IMG/M metagenome (GOLD analysis project Ga0316626, IMG submission 207656) | Wetland soil microbial communities from Old Woman Creek delta, Ohio, United States - OWC_Aug_T1_C1_D5_A | ecosystem: Environmental > Terrestrial > Soil > Wetlands | place: USA: Ohio...
CGTCATCACGAAGCTGCTCGGGCTGTGCACAGTGCAAGACTTCGGTCGCATCGGACGCATGCACGAAGGTCTGCCCCGCGGTGGCGCGCTCGTGCGGTCGTTGCTCGCACGCGCGAATCGCGCCGCGCACAACCCCGACGACGCCGCCGCGATCGAAGTGCTCGGCCGGCTGACGGTCCGTGCCACGCAGGAGGTCGAGGTCGCGAGCGATGCCGAGACTCGGCTGCTGCGCGCCGGCGAGGAACTGACGATCGAGAGCGAGCCGCGACGCGTCGCGTACCTCGCGCTGCGCGGCGGCGTCGACGCGCCGGTGATCCTCGGCAGCCGCAGCACGCACGCGAGCGCGGGACTCGGTGCGCCGCTGCGCGCCGGCATGCACGTCGCGGCGAGCGATGTCGGGCGTCGCGACGCGCGCCTCGCCGCCCTCGATCTCGATGCGCGGGAGCCGATTCGCGTGATCGCCGGCCCGGACACCGACGCGTTCGAGCCACGCGCGCTCGCGGACCTCGCGGCGGCGCCGTATCGCGTCCTACCGACGAGCGATCGCGTCGGCACCCGCCTCGACGGCCCTCGCCTCGCACGCACGGCCGCGCCCGAGCGCTCGCGACCGATGACCCGCGGCGCGATCGAAGTCCCGCGCGACGGCCTGCCGATCGTGCTCGGGCCGGAGCATCCGACGACCGGCGGCTATCCCGTGATCGCCGTGATCGCGAGCGACGACCTCGATCGGTTCTTCGCGATCCGGCTCGGCGGCAGCGTGCGGTTCGTCGTCTAGCGATTGCCGCGCGCGAGCGCGTCGGCGCGCTTGATCAGCGTCGGGATGCGGAACTCGCCGTGCATCGCGCACACGTGCGCGGCGGCGGCCGCCGCATCGAAGCCGACCGCGGTCACGTACAGCGGACGCGCGCTGTCACCGCGCACGGCTTCGATCGCCACGGCGCCGTCGAACCGCGTCTTCGCGACGCCGATCACCGGCACACCACACGCGTCGTGGAGCACCTTGCCCAAGCCGGGCCGTTCGGGCGCGAGCCACACGTACGCGTCGACGAGGATCGCCTCGAGCGCGGGCATGCGCGCGAGGACGGTCGTCAGGAACGGCAGCTCTCGCTTCGCGAACGCGCCGGGCTCGTACGGCTGCGGCGCATCGAACGAGCGCACGACGACCTCGATCGTCGCGAGCGCATCGGCCCACGACGCGAACCCGACGGCCGCGGCGGTCACCCCCGTCGGTTGGTAGTCGACGTCGACGCAGCAGAACATCGCCATGGGATACTGGCAAACGTGACCGATGACAACGACGAGCCTTCGACTCCCCCTGGGTGCGGGTAGCCGTGCAGAAGCCCAAGCACGACGCGTTCGTGGATGCCCGCGGCCGCGTCCTCGTCGAGCGCCGCGGGTTGTCGCGCGAGCTCGGCTCCCGGCTCGCGAACGACGCCTACCACTTCCTCCGCACGACCACGTGGACGCGGATCACGCTGCTGTTCGCCCTGCTGTTTCTCGCGCTGAACCTCGGGTTCGGCGCGCTGTTCTACGCGAGCAACGCGGTGACGAACGCGGACGGCTACCTCGACTGCTGCTTCTTCAGCGTGCAGACCATCGCGACGATCGGCTACGGCGGAATGACCCCGACGAGCACGTTCGCAAACTCCCTCGTCGCGATCGAGAGCTTCGTCGGCATCGGGTTCACGGCGCTCGCGACCGGTGTGATGTTCTCGCGCTTCGCGACCCCGTCGGCGCGCGTGATGTTCTCGCGCGTCGCGGTCATCGGCGAATCCGAGGGGCAGCGCGCGTTGCTGTTCCGGATGGCCAATGCGCGCTCGACCGCGATCGTCGAAGCGACGGTCCGCCTCTACGTCTCGCTCGATAGCGTCACGTCACAGGGCGAGTACGTCCGCCGCATCCATGACCTCGAGCTCCGCCGCGACGTGACGCCGATCTTCGCCCTGTCCTGGACCGCGGTGCACGTGATCGACGAAGCGAGCCCGCTCCACGGCCTCGAGTTGCGCGAGCTGCCCCCGGGCGCGATGAACTTCATCGTGACGTTCCAGGGCATCGACGACCGGCTCGCATCCACGGTGCACACGCGGTGGACGTACAACTCCGAGGACCTCGTCTTCGGTCACCGCTTCGTCGACATCCTCAAGCGCGATCCGTCGGGCGTTCGCTACCTCGACTTCACGCACTTTCACGACACCGAGCCCGTCGCGACTCCGTAAGGCCTCTGTAAAGGCGCCCTCGTGAGGGCATCTCGGTGATCCGATCGCCCGTTCCTAGAGCGAGAAAGGAATCACCATGAAGAAGCTGCTCGCCGGACTCGTCCTCGCTACTTCGGTCGCCGCCTGCACCGAGCGTGCACCACAAGTGATCGCCATCCCGCAGACGCAAGCGACGGACGTCAGGCCCGGCGCCATGACCGTCACCGGCTCGGCGACGCTCGAGGTCAGCCCCGATTGCGCCGATCTGACGATGACGTTGTCCACCGACGGCGCGCGGCCCGCCGTCGCCGCGACGGCGCTCTCGAAGAAGCAACAAGAGGTGATCGACGCGATGAAGAAGCTCGGCATCGAGGCCGCCGACATGAAGATCTCGCACATCACGCTGACCCCCATCTACAAGGACTGGCAGCAGCTCAAGCTCGTCACGTACCGCGCCGAGATCACGATCACCGCGACGACGAAGCAGTTCGACCAGATCGCCGCGATGATGGAAGCCGGCGCGAACGCGGGCGCGACGACGATGACGAGTCAGTTCCGTCGCAGCGATCTGCCCGAGCTGAAGAAGAAGGTGCGCGAGATGGCGCTCAAGGCGGCGAAGGAGAAGGCGCAAACCACCGCGAAGGCGCTCGGCATCGAGCTCGGCCGCGTCACGACCGTCGCCGAGGCACCGGCCGGGTTGATGTGGCAGTCGCGCTACTTCCCGAACTACGTCGGCAACGAGGCTGCGCAAGCGCCCGCCGCGGCACAGACCGTCGGCGGGGCACTCCAGCCGCTCACGCTCGACGTCACCGTCGGCTACGAGCTGGCGAAGGACGCGTAGCTACTCGGGCAGCGTGTCGACGCCCGCCGCGAGCGCGATCGTCTGACCACCGAGGACGAGCGTCCCACCGACACCGTCACGCGCGAACGTCGCGGAGACGGTCTGCCCGTTCGCGAGCGTGATCGTCACGCCGTCGCCGCCGGCCGCGGCCGCGGCAGTCACCGCGCCGTCGACCGAGAGCACGTGCAGGTAGCGGTTGTCGCCGCCCGCGACCGTCTCGTCGAGGCGATAGCCGCCGGTGAGATCCGAGTCGGCGCGCTGGTCGTACGATGCGAACGTTCCACCGAGGATCTTCGTGACCGCGAGCGCGTGGCCCGCATTCGTGATCGTCGCCTGCGCGCCGCTGATCGCCGGCGCGGTCGGGGCCTGCAGCTGCCAGGTCTGCGTCGTGCCGCCCGCCGAGGCGACGCGGTCATAGACGATGATCACGTCCGGCTGCACGAAGATCACCTCGCGCTGGACCTTCTGGATCGCCGCGTTGCCCTTGTAGGCCGGCGTCAGATCCGCCGCCATGTGCACGTAGCCCGTGCCCTGGTGCAAGGCCAGCACGGTCGACGTCGTCGACGCGACCTGTCCGATCGGCGAGCCGTTCTGATCGATGCGCACGAGGCCGTGCGCGGTCGTCTTCTGATTGAGGCCCGACCTCGAGTGAATGTTCGCGTCGTGCGCGAGCCAGCCGCCCTTGTAGATCATGATCGAGCCCTGATCTTGGTGCGCGTGCGACTCGGTGTACGGGCCGGCGATCAAGTTCACCCACGTCGCCGTCTTGTCCCAGCTCGAGCGCGCGTAGATCTCGCCGATGCCCTTCGCGTGATAGACGGTGTTGAGGCCCGACATCGGCAGCGGCGTGATGCTCGGGTTGTCGTCGAGGAAGTCGTAGCCCGCCATGAACGACTGGGTCATCGCCGGCACCGACGAGTCGCCGAGCATCGCCTTCGCGCGGCGTACGAAGTTCGTCGTCGGGAACAGCTGCATCAGCTGTTGCGCGTAGTCGCGGTGGTAGTCGAAGAGCGCGGCCGTCGAGTCGCGCGCGTGATCGCCGGTCGGCGCGACCTTGTCGAGCGTCGGCACGATCTGGTGCAGGAACGCGAACATCGAGGCGCGCGTGTGCGTCGTCTTCGTCGCGAGGGACTCGCCGGTCGTCGCCTTCCACCAGTCGTAGAGCTCGAACAACCGGCGCATCGAGACGCCGTAGCCCGTGCCCTCGCGCGACGCCCCGCCGACGAGGTCGGCGTCGAACGTCGGGACGAGCTGTCCGAGCACCTTCTGGTCGCGGAACTTCGTGATCCACGCATCCGCGTCGGGGTTCTCGCCCTTCGTCGCGAGGCCGAGCAGCATCGTCGCGCGCAAGAACGAGTAGTAGTAGTTGTTCGACGGGTTGTTCACCGACCACCCGCTCCACGGAATCGTCTTGGTGCCCCACTTCGACTGCGTCGGGTTCCACACGTTCCAGACCGCCTGGTTCGCGTACGCGATCCAGCGCGACCGCTGTGCCGACGTCACCTGTGGGAAGCACCAGTCGTAGACGAGCGCGAGGTCGCCGATCATCTCGCCGATCTCGAGGTAGCTATCGAGCGCGACCTGCGGGTTCGTCCCCGCGGCGATCTTGGACTCGGCCGCAGCCACCTGCGCTTCGACCGTCGCGACCGCCTTCGTGCAGTAGCTCGCGGTTCCGGTCAGCTGTCCGAGCAGCGCCGCGTTCCACGCTTGGAAGCCCCAGAGGTCCGCGCCGCCGACCCACTGGTCGACCTTCGAACGGAACTTCGACGCCGCCGGCGTGTTCGCGGCGAGCGCCGCCTCGAGCCGCGCGCGGTTCGGCGTCAGGTAGATCCGCGGATGCGCCGTCGGATACGTCGGCAGCGTCGGATCGTCGACGACCTGGTCGGCCGGATCGCCGGTGCCGCCACCGCCGCCACCACCACCGCCGCCGGCGTCGCCACCGGGGTCATCGTTCGTGCCTTGTCCAGTGTCGTTGCTGCCGCAAGCAGCCAACAGCAGCGCGAGAAGAATTACTCGTGTCATGGGGACACGGCGTATCAACTCCGCACGCAGTTGGCGCTGTGAGCATTGTCCTACAACTCCTCGGGATTTTCCGTCCGAGCTTTTCTGGTGTGCGATCTCTCGACGACGATCTGATCGCGATCGCAGCGAGACGCGATCTCGATTACGCGCTGAAGAGAAAAAGTTCACCGAAATATTTTTCGGGCGAACTCGATTCTGCAGGTTTTGCGTAGCGCTCGACGAGGATCTAGTGTCCGCCGCCGCTACGCGTGGGCTTCGCGTTCCAGATCTTCAGCGTGAGCAAGAAGCCGACGAGCGCGATCGGAATCATCGCGTAGGGCCACACGGTCCAGTTCTCGATCTTCGCCGCCTCGGGGTTGGGGACGAGACAGCCGCTCGCGTCGCGGATCTTCGCGGCGGGCAGCATCGCGCCGTAGATGAACGACTGCGCCGTCGACCCGAGGTAGACGAAGCCGTCGATGATGCCGACGGCCATGCCGGTGTTCTTCTTGCCGGCGAAGTCCGCCGATGCGGTCGCCGTGAGCATGCCGTGCACGCCGATGATCGCCATCGACATGAACGCGACGACCCAGCCGATGCCGCCCGGCGCGAGCGAGAACAACACGACGATCATCACGCCGCCACCGACCATGATCCCGTAGAGCACGCCCGAGACCGGGCTGCGCCGGGATTGGAACAAGTGATCGCTGATCGCGCCCGCGAACATGCCGCCCGTGATGCCGGCGACGCACGACACCATGCCCCAGTTCTCGAACACGAACGTCTTGCCGAGTCCGACGCCTTTGCCGAAGTCGACGCCCCACTGGAGGATCGCCTGCCGCAGGAAGCCCGAGCACAGCTCGATGATCGAGATCACCATGATCACCGGATGCGTGATCAACTTGATGAACACCTGGACGACGGTGAGCGACTCGCCCGACTGCGTCGCGTCGCCGAGATCGAAGTCGGGGTGACCGGTGTCGCTCGGCTGGTTGCGAACGAAGATGTACGACAGGACGAAGAAGATGCCGAGGACGATCGCCGGGATGAAGAACAGCCACTCGATCTCGAAGATCTGCGTGATGCGCTTGCCGACGTCGTACGCGAAGTAGAGGCCGAGCGAGATCAGGATGCCGAAGATGCCGCCGAACGTGCCGCGCTCGCGGACGTGGAACCACGCGGCGTTGACCTTGACGATCGAGACGGCGCCGAAGCTCTGGAAGTACATGTTCAGCGCGTAGCCGAGCGAGAACGCGGTCACGGTCGACATCCCGAACGTGTTGCCGCTCATCGCCATGTAGCCCATGAGCGCGTTCGCCGCGCCCGAGCCCGCGGCGGAGATCAGGATCGTCGCGCGGCCGCCCCAGCGATCGGTGAGCGGACCGTTGAGGAGAAACGCGACCCCGTAGACGGCCGAGCCGACGCCGAACACCGTTCCGTACTCGAGCTCGGTGAGCCCGATGCCTTGGAACTGTTTCATGTTGTAGCGGCCGAAATACAAGAACGAGTACGTGAGGCCGAGCGGTAACCAGTTGAGCAGCCGCCGGTGCCGGAACGCGATCGAGTGACCGAGCTCGACTTTCGGCAACCGCATCACGACGACGGTGATGACGACGATCAAGATGCCGATCGGCAACAGGTCGTCGACGAGCGCTTTCTTCGTCGAGCTCGACTTCTTCTTCGGGCAGTCCGACGGCGCCGGCGCCTTCGCGTCGGGCTGCGCGCTGTGCATCTCGGCCGGCGGGCTCGCCATCGACGACGGCGGCTGGGCGTCCGCCGACGGCGCGTTCGAGAACCAGATCACCGCGCCGACGACGAGCTCGATCAGCAGCACGAAGACGAGCGTGCTGGTGCGTGCCTTCTTCGACATCGCGTCGAAGGTACACTGCGACCCGCTCGCGCACGCGGCCGCGCGCGCACGAAGTGGCTCCTGGTGTTAACGTTGCGGTGATGCGTACGTGGATGTGCCTGATCGTCGTGCTCGCCATCGCCTGTGGTGGCAAGAAGAAGGAACAAGAAGGCGGCGGAGGCGGCAGCCCCGGCACCGGAACGGGTAGCGCACCCGCCGTCAACACCGACGACAACAGCGTGACGATCTTCGTCGACGACGCGAAGGTCGCGAAGATTCCGGCGAAAGATCTCGCGGACTGGCCGCGCCTCGACTCGCTCGTGCCGCAGGAGGCGCGCCGGCTCGGGACGTGGACCGCGATCACGTTCGCGACCGGCGGCCCACCGACGACACTCGAGAAGCCGGCGCAGAACCACCCCGACAAGGTCGCGGCCCTGTTCCCCGCGAAGGACGGCAAGCCTGCGTTCGGCATGTTCGATCCGGTCGAATACGCGAAGAAAGGCGAGCCGGCGTTTCGCGTCGACGCGATCCGCGAGCTCCGCATCACGCTCTCGAAGCAGGAGCGCGGCGGCGAGCACCAAGGCGGCGGCGGTGAAGGCGCCGACATCACGAAGCTCGTCCTCGAGATCGAGACGCCCACCGGCAAGAAGCAGCTGACCGGTCCGGAGATCCTGAAGCTGCCGCGCGAGACTCAGCCGGGAAGCGAGGACACGCACGGCTGGCGGGTGACGCAGTTCCTCGAAGCGGTCGGCGTGACCAAGTTCGAGACGATCACGCTCGTCGACGTGAACGGCGCGACCGTGCCGCTGACGAAGAAAGAGCTCGATCCGAAGACGTCGAACCCGTTCGTCAAGCTGAACAAGTCAGGCGTCCTGCGGTTCCGCATGTTCACGAAGCAAGGCGAGGGTTGGTCGCCGGGCGCGGACCTGCGCGGACTCAACAAGATCATCGTCAAGTAGCCGCGATCCAGACGTCCTCGTTCGGCAGCTTCGCGTGCAGCGTGCGGCGCGCCATCGCCTGCTCCGCGACGACGAGGTCTTCGTACGACTTGCGCGGCTTCATCCAGGCGACCTCGTCCGTCTCGACGGCGTCGCCGAGGCGCTGGTAGTAGAGCGCGTGATCGAACTTCGCGGTCGCGTGGAACCGGCCGTCGTGGACGTGCACCGTGGGGAAGAACAGCTTGTCGGGCGCGCGCGTCGGGAACGTCATCGCCATCGGGTGCACCGTGACCTTGCCCGGCGCGAGCTGGAACACGGCGAAGCCGTAGTCGGCGTAGTGGGGCACCGCCTCGAACAGCACGGACGGTAGGCGGAACCGTGCGTCGAGGCGCGAGAAGTCATCGCGGCGCGGAACGTACGACGCGATGAACGAACCGATCTCGTGCACGACGAGTGTCGGGATGCTCTGCAAGCGAAGCGCGGGCCCACCCTTGCGCGCCAGCGGCTGCGTGATCGCGAACAGCTCGCCGAGCTCGTCGAACATCCGCGGATCTTTCTCGAGGCTGATGAACCGGACGGCGTCCTCGCCGGACTCGCGGACGACGGGCAACGGCAAGATCATCGCGACCTCGCGCGTGGTCGACAGGTTCATGCCGTACGCGAGCGCCTGCACGCCCGGCGCGATCATGCGCGCGAAGATGTTCGTCTTCGAGACGTGAACCTTGGGCGTGAACAGCCGGCCGAGGATTCCGACCGGTGCCGCGACGGAGAAGCAACACATGCTCGTCAGTATGCGACGGATGTCAGGCGGTCAGCGCGGCGTAGATGTCGCGCAGGATCGCCTCGATGTCGCTGCCTGCGGTTCGCAGACCACGCGCCGCGACGACCAACCCGCGCCCGGCGCTGACCTCGGCGGGCCAGTAGTAGTACGACGTGCTCGCGGGATCGCCGTCGCCCTTGACGATCGCGACCGACGCGAGCTGGCCGATCTCGGCGTACCAGCGGAACGCCTTCGCATCGGGGGGCAAGAGGTCCCGATCCCACGTGTGCAGCTGGCGCGTCGGATCGATGCCATCCTGCACGGCTTGGCGATTCGCCTCGGTCGGATCGTCGACCCAGCGCGCGCAGCGGTCGAGCTGCACCTCGACGCTCGCGCCGTCGATCCCCTCGTCCCCGCGATACCCCATGCCGGCGAGCTCGCTGCCGCCCGCCGCGAGCACGCGTGGAAAGCCGTGCTGCGCCGCGAGCACGAGCGCGCACACGCCCGCCTCGCGATCGCTCTTCGCGAGCTGCGTGCCCCAGCGCTCGAGCCCGACGAGCTCGGGCATGTCCGCGTGCGGCCATGGCAGCGGGCCGTCCTCGCCGGCGAGCCGCGTGCACTCGACGACGAAGTCCTCGACCCACGCGAGCGCGTCGCGCAGCCGTTGGCGCGCAGGGCCCGCGGGAACGTGAAACGACGGCGGTGGGATGACGCCCTTGGCTGCGCGCGACTTCGGGGCCGACTTCGCGCCCGTCGCACGCGCGCTCGACTTCGCCGTCATCGGGGTCGACTTCGCGGCGGATGACGCGCGCGAGCCCGCGGGCGTCGCGGTCGACTTCGCGGCGGACGACGCGCGCGTCTTCGCCGCGGGCTGCTTCGCCGCAGGCGCCTTCGCCGCGCCCTGCTTTGCCGCGGGCGTCTTCGCCGTGGGCTGCTTCGCCGCCGCCTGCTTCGCCGCGGGCGGCTTTGCCGCAAGCTTCTTCGTCGCCGCCTTCTTCGCCGCGGGCGGCTTTGCCGCGGGCTTCTTCGCCGCCTGTTTCGGAGCGGGCTTCTTCGCCTTCTTCACCGTCTTCTTCGATTTCGCGCGCGCCATCGCGGCGACTATCCGTCACACGGCCCGAAAATGCGAACGGCCGATGCATCGCTGCACCGGCCGCTCGGCTGTGGGAGCCGCCTACTCCGATCAGTTCTCGTTCTTGCCGTTGGCGTACGGCATCAGGCTCTTCAGACCTTCCGTGCCCATCACGAGCTTGATCTCGTCGATCTTCTCCGCGATGTCCTTCATCGTCTCGAGCTCCTTGAGACGCATCAGCACCGGGTTCTCCGCGATCACCTTCGCCGTGTTGGCCATGTTGCGCGTCGCGGCTGCGTCCTCACGGCGCAGGATCACGTTCGCAGCAGCTGCCTTCTCGGCCTCGATCACCTTGTTGAGCAGCGTCTTCATCTCGCCGGGGAGGATCACGTCCTTCACACCGACGCGGTGAACGCGCACACCGAAGTGCTCGGCGCGCGGCGTGACCTGGCTCTCGAGGTAGTGCGTGAGCGTGTCACGGCCCTCGAGCAGCTCGTCGAGCGTCACACCCGCCACGAACTCGCGCGCCGCGAGCTGCACCGCGAGGTACAGGGCTTCCTTGACGTCGGCCACGGCGTGCGTCGTCACCGGCGCGTCCGTTACCGCGTACTCCGCCGTCAGCGTCAGGCGCAACGTGACCTTGTCCTTCGTCATCAGCTCCTGGCCCTCGACCTTCAGCTGCTGCACGCGCATGTCGAGCGGCTGCACGTGGACGCGCGCGGCCTGGTGGTTCCAGAACGTGTAGCGACCGGGCTCGAGGATTCCCTCGAACCGACCGTTCACGTACTTGAGCGCGCGCTCGAACTGCTTCACCTGCGCCTCGACGAGCTCCGCCGCCGGGATCACGGCACGCAACTCGTCCGTGAGCTCGGGTGCGGGCTCGTTGACGTCGTAGGTCTGCACGGCAACGCCGGGGTTGATCGTCCAGATCAGATGTCGTCCGGGACGCAGGAAGCTCGCGGGCCGCGCGTCGCGCAGCACGACCGCACGCTGCATCACGCCGAGCAGGACCGTCTGGTACCAGCTCGTCGGGATCGCGGCGAGCACGTCGGGCTGCGCCGCGAACACGAGCGTGTCGATGTTCCACAGCGCGAGCTTGTTGTGACGACCCCAGAACACGTAGTGACCGGGCACGAGCACGCGGTCGGGCACTCCGTCGCGGAGCAGCACGGCGCGCTGGTCGAGCTCGATGTTCACCTCGAGCAGCTCGCTCGCGGGGATCACCTTGCGCAGCTCGTTCGTGAGCTCGGGCAGCGGGTCCTTGTCGTCGTAGACGCGGAGCGCGACGTTCGCCTCGACCTTCCAGATGCGATGCACGCCGGGACGCAGGAACGCGACCGGCCGCTCGTCGCGCAGCACGATTCCGTACTGACCCGCGGCGAGGTGGACCGTCTCGTACCACTCGCTCGGCAGGGCCGCGAGCACCGCGGCGGGAGCCGTGAAGACGAGCTCGTCCGTGTTCCAGCGCATCACTTCGTAGCGGCGCCAGAACGTGTAGCGACCAGGACCGAGGGCGCGCACGGGAGCTCCGGCACGCACGAGGACTGCGCGGTCGTTGAGGTGAAGGTTCAGGTGCATCATGACAAACGCTCCTTTCGAGCGGAAACAAGGGTGGCCGGCGTCGGGGACCGCCAGCGCGCCGTGGCAGTGCACGTAAGACGAACACTGCGGTTGCGCGGGGACTCCGTCGCGACGAGCTGGAACCGAGCCGATTCATGCGTGCGTGATCGCGGGCGTGCGCTGGCGATCGCGAAGGCAAGAAGCGGGGTCGATCCGGAATCGTCGAGACGTGGACGGCGAGGCCTTCCGGGCGATCACCGACGACGACCTGCTCAGGTTTTTTGCGGTTTTCCAGACCGCTGGGATGTTGGGATGAGCAAGCCCAGTGCCTTAACCATTCGGCCACCGCTCCGTAGATGTGGAGCAGGAAGGATTCGAACCTCCATATCCCGGTCCCCGCCTGCGTTTAGCCGTCCCCAGAACATCGTGTTCGCGAACGCGCCCCGATAACGACCCGGAGAGATCGATCGAGCGTGCGCACCGACGCTGGTTTCGCGTGGGCAGCCGCACTGCGACGGGCGCAAAGAACTACGGCACGGCGCGCCGATCGTCAATCGCGATCTTCGCGCCGCGCGATAGAGCCTCGAACGCACAGCCGAAACTCGCGCGTCGCCGATGCGTGGCCGAAGCCGGCGCGAAGTCGTCCTTGACGCCGCATGGATGATTGGTTTAACCAATTACCCATGCGCGCCATCCGGCCCCGCGAGTCCGCCCACCAGGCGTGCGAGCACGCGATCCGCCGCGCGGTGCTCGACGGCGAGCTGTCGCCCGGCGATCGGCTGCCACCCGAGCGGACGCTCGCGACGACGCTCGGCGTCAGTCGGCTCACGTTGCGCGCTGCGCTCGCCGCGCTGACCGCACAGGGCATCCTCGCGGTCCGGCAAGGCAGCGGGTATGTCGTGCAGGACATCACGCGGACCGGCGGCGGCGATCTGCTCGCCGATCTCGCGAACCTCGCCAGCGAGCGTGGTGACTTCGCGTCGATCGCGATGGAGCTGTTGCGCGTGCGGCGACACCTCGCGCACGCCGTGCTCGAGCACCTCGTCGAGCATCCGCCGAAGGCGGCCGCGATCAAGAAGTTCGAGCAGGCCGTCGAGGCGATGGCGAAGCTCGACGGTCACGATGTCGAAGCCGTGGCCGCGGCGGATCTCGAGGTGGTGACCGCGCTGCTCGACGCGACGGCGAGCCCGGTGTTGCGGCTGTGCATCAACCCGGTCACCGCGGTCGTCGCGAACAGCCCGCAGCTGCGCGCCGCGATCTATGCGGAGCCGTCGAGCAACGTGACGGGCTGGCGCGCGGTCGCGGCGTGGCTGCGCAAGCCGGCGCGCGCGGACGTCGCGATCGCGATGCTCGCCGCGCGCGACGACGCGACCGTCGAACGAATTCGCCGAAGGAGACCGCGATGACGCATCCCTGGTACGTGCGCCTCTTGCTGACCGATCCGGACCGCGTGATGGCCAACCTCGCGCGGATGCGCGCGGCCGGCGTCGTCGACGACTCGCCGAATGCGTGGCAGCTCTCGCTCGCCGTCCTCCGCATGGGGCACCGCGTCCTGTTCCGCACCGAGACCGTCGGCACGTCGAGCGATCCGCCGCATCCGCGGCTGCGCGCGCGCCTGCTCGAGAACCGCGCGCTGCGCCTGCCGGCCTTGCTCGCGTCGCGTGCGGTCATCCCGTTCGACTTCACCGGGCTGCGCAGCAAGCCCGAACGCCTCGTCGATCACTTGCTCGGCGCCCACCACGACGCGAATCAGTTCGTGTTCGATCTCGAGCTCCTCCTCGGATACGGCGCGCTCGACGAGCTGCAGCGCCGCCTCGCCGGCATCCTCGACGGCAGCGATCCGCGCGCGGCGTGGCTGCGCGATCTCACCGTCTACGCGGGCTATCACGAGCGGCTCGACGCCGCGGTCGCGCGCGCCCGCTCCGCGGGACCGGCGATGACGGACGCCGAGGCGAGCGATCCGGACAAGACGTTGCGCGGCCTCGTCCGCTGGTGCGCGCGGCAACCGGCCACGCCCGCGGCCACGCTCGCGGCGTGGAGTGAAGGCCGGTTCCGGATCGCCGCGCCGAGTCCGACGTGCTCGCCGACGAACGACGAGCTCCTCGCCGCGACCGGCCCGGAGCTCGCCGCCTGGCTCGCGGCGGGACATCCGATCGATCCGGCGCAGCTCGCCGGCGCGGACTATCGAGGGACGAGCCTCGGCTTGCCGGCGTGGGTCGAGCGCGCGACCTGGAAGACGTTCGTGAAGTCGTTCGTCGCCGACGGTGACGCCGTCCGCGGCTTCAACGTTCGCGTCGAGCAACGCGCGCCGTTCCCACCGAAACTACGCCGCGGCCGGCCGATCACGTTCGGTCACTTCACGGTGCGCCGCGACGGGACGCACACCGTCCTCGACTACGGCGCCGGCGCCAATCGGCGCGCCGATCCGATCCGGCTACTCCGCGATCCGCTCGTCGCGCTCGACGCGGGCTCGGCCGATCGGCTCCTCGGCGCGTCGCTGCTCGAGATCGGCGGGGTTCGGGTCCCGACCCCGTCCTACTTCTTGCTCGAGCGCGTGCGCGATCAGCGAACGGTCCAGCTGCCCTGGACCGAGATCCAGGCGCCGTCGCGCTGCTCCCAGCGCGGCTCCTGATAGACGTAGCCGGCGCGCTCGCGCTCGTAGTGGCCCGGCACCCAGGCCCACTGATCGCCGCGCCAGTCCCAGTGACCGCGGACCCACACGAACCCGGACCGCGTCTCGTACCGCTCGACGCGAACCGCGGGCGGCGCGCTCGTCGGACCGATCGCGATCCAGCCACCGTCGACGGCGACCCAATCGCCGTCGCGGTCTTCCCACCGCCGATCGCGCCAGCGATACCCGACGCGCTCGCGCTCGTAGTGGCCGTTGATCCAGACGTAGTCGTTCCCCCGCCAATCCCAGTACCCGTTGACCCACACGAACCCGCGCCGCGGTGCCCACCGCTCGACGCGCACGGCCGGCGGTGCATGGCGCCGAGACGCGCGCTCCTCGCGCCACTCGCGCCGCTGCTCGCGACGATCTTCGCGCCGTTCGCGCCGCTCTTCGCGCCGCTCTTCGCGCCGGTCTTCGCGACGGTCGCGACGATCACGCCAGCGATCGGCCGACGCCGTCGAACCACCCACCAACAACACGAGCACTGCAGCCATCCAGGTCTTGGAGCTCATAGTTCCTCCACGGACGAAGCTCGACCCTATCGCGAACCGATCTGCGAGGTCACGGGCCGATGTAGGCAGGGCCGTGCCGCGCGTCGTGATTCCGCGGGGCTGCGCGTTTGTAGAAGTGTGTCGAGATCAGGGTGGCGTGGCGAACCGGTGGCTCGGTTCCGCGTCCTCCTCCGGCAGCGCACCGGCGCGTTCGAGGCAGGTGGTCGCGCGCCGCGCCTCGTCGGTGCAGCGCACGAGCGCGAAGTACTCGCCGTCGACGGCGACGTAGATCGTACCGCGACGACGCTCGACCTCGCGGACGAGCACCGCACGCTCGGTGAGCCGCGCGCGGACAGCGCGGCTCGGCTGCA
>Ga0316626_10000560_pt1 | contig 14742 bp, 12 predicted proteins | sample OWC_Aug_T1_C1_D5_FD_207656 | JGI IMG/M metagenome (GOLD analysis project Ga0316626, IMG submission 207656) | Wetland soil microbial communities from Old Woman Creek delta, Ohio, United States - OWC_Aug_T1_C1_D5_A | ecosystem: Environmental > Terrestrial > Soil > Wetlands | place: USA: Ohio...
ACATCTACTTGATCAAGGGTCTCGTTCCTCGCAGAGAGGAAGCGTCTCTCGGTCAATCCTTTCTCGGCAACTGGGTGGAGGAAGACACGTGTTTTCTCTTTTTCAGCGAGCCTTCCTCCTCTTTCGTCTCCGAGGTACTGTCAAGACATTCAGGATTGCAGCTTCTGGAGCAGTATCATTTCTCCTACGAGGAATGGCAGGGCGCCTTTTCAGAACCCCTCAAGATAGACCGCTTTCTCATTGTCCCGCCATGGGTGAATGCAGTGGAAGCCCCAGGGGAGACAAAGATCCTTCTGGACCCTGGGCTCGTGTTCGGCACAGGGCTCCATGCCTCAACCAGGGATTCACTGAAAGCCCTGAGCTACGTTCATTCCGTGTTCTCAGTTAAGAAGGTTGTGGACCTGGGAACAGGGACCGGCGTCCTCGCTCTGGCCAGCGCCTTGCTCGGGGCGGAAGATGTTCTCGCTATAGATCTCAATCCGCTTTGTGTAAAGACAGCAAAAACCAACGTTCAGTTGAACCGACTTGAAAGCCGGATTGAAGTAAAAGAGGGTAGGGCAGAGGATTTCGGGGAAATCCCCGCAGACCTGATGCTCGCCAATATCCACTGGGATGTTTTGAAATCATTGCTCGCCAAAGAAAATTTCAGAAAAAACCAGTGGGTCGTTCTTTCCGGACTGATGAGAAGCCATGCCAGAGACCTAGAGTCGGACCTGGCCCGCTACGGCCTCCGAATCGTGAAGACCTGGGAGGACGAAGCAACGTGGTACACGATGTTAGTAAATGGGGAAAGTGCCTCAAAAGCCAGTCATCCGCTACCAGTGATCAGTGATCAGTAAAACCACCCCTTCTTTTTTTCGTGCTTTCCAGCTTTCGTGCTTTCGTGATTGGTTTGTCTTAGGGTTAAGGGGTTTTCGCTTGAAAGCTGCATTCCTCCCGCGTGATTTGCCTTAGCCCAATGGGATTGCGGCGGGTAAAGGCTTGGTACCTTTTCTTCCCTTCCATCCAGCGCGTCTTGTGATGCTCTTCAACCCTGGCGATCACCTGGCCCGGCACACCGACGACAATGACCTCGGGAGGGATTTCCTGGTTGGCGATCACGAGTCCCATCTCGCCGACAATGGACCATCGGCCGATGTGAGAGAAATTGCTGATAGTGGCGCGAACGCCAATGACGGCGAAATCATCTACGTTGGCGTTGTGCAGCAGGGCTCCGTGGCCGATGGTCACCTCTTTTCCGATTCGGGTCACAAAACCCACGGTCGTGTGGATCAGGACTCCCTCTTCAACGGCACTCCCTTCTTCCACAATGATCGTTCCGTGATCGCCTCTCAAGATAGCCCCCCACCCTATGTAACATCGGGGTCCAATGCGTACGTCGCCAATGATGTCGGCGCTGGGGGCAATCCATGCATCAGGATGGATAGAGGGGCGCCGCCCTTCGAATTCATAGATGCTCATCCTCAACCTCCAATATCAAGTAAAGAATCGAACAATGTTCAGCACTCCAGCAAGTCCGATAAAAGTATAGACTACCTTTTCAAAAAGGGCGCTGGACACCCGGCGGGTCAGATAATGACCCAAAACAGCGAAAAAAATGACCGCAGGGATCATCAGGGCAGAGATCCCCAGGAGATCCAGAGTAACCCCCTTACCGAAAAGGATGATCGTAATCAAGCGCCAGAGCGTGGCTGACATGAAAACAACCTGTAGGGTCCCCTTGGCTTTGGCGGGATTCTGGTGCCGCGAATAGATGAAGAGGGCGAGAGGCGGCCCTGCAGCCGTGAAGGCCCCGGCCAGGAAGCCTGCGACAAATCCCGCTGTTAACCCCAACAGGGCAGGGAGCGGCCTTGCAAGACGAGGCCGAAAAACCCGATCAGCGGCAAATATCACTAAAACAATACCCAAAGCCAATCGGAACACAGGCCGATTTCCAAAGGCATAGATAAACCAGTACCCCAGGGGGACGCCACAGATTTCCCCGGAAATGATCAAGCCCACCAGCTTCCAGTCGATTCGAAAATCACGGAGCCCTGCAAAGATGATGGTGGAGTTCAAGACAAGCAAAAGAATGTTGGTCAGCACCGAGGCGCGCTCAAGATCCCAAGGTGTGAAGGCCACCCCGGCCATGACGATGATCCCAAATCCGAGGCCCATGAATCCCTGTGCATAGGCGGAGAAGACGACAATAAGGACAAAGGCCCAGAGATAGGTGACGTCCAACATGGTCGAGGCTCGTGCCGACTCCCGGTGGAGAAGATTGAGGCTTTGGGACCGTAGGGATCTGAGAACCGCAGAGTCGCTGCATCAGAGACTCTGCTTGACGCGAGGGCCGTCTACTGAGAACGAACCCGCTCGTCCATGAATCGTTTGAACTTGTAGTTCATCTGTCTGTCGGCGAAGTGCTCCAGAGGCACCCATTCCACTTCCGGAGTGACTTCCTGATTTCGCCGTACCTGTTCCCGGATCAGACCTGAAATCGAGGGAAAAGCCTCCTGAGGGCAGGTGGCCCTGATGCGCATTACATCTTCGGAAAAAGGATCTGTGGGATCCCTCTGAGTGAGAATGATCTCGTATTCCTCAATGCCGTGAATCCCGCTCAAGAGGTCAATCAGTGCGGACACGTTGACCAGCGTCCCTTTCACCTTGACAATGCTGCCGGTCCTATAGGGGATGGAGGAGAATCGGGGCTCCCACCCGGCGCAAGCCGGGCAGGGTTGAGAACTCAGCGTGCAGATGTCCCCTACGAGGTAGCGCAGCAGACATGTCCCTCTTCTGTCGAGATGGGTCATGACCACCAGGCCGGCTTGCCCTTCAGGAAGCGGATCGAGTGTTTTAGGGTCCAGGATTTCAAAGAAGTATCGGGCCGGTTTCGGGAGATGAAACCCTCCCATTTCGCTGCATTCCATGCTCGGTCCGTGCATTTCGGTAAACCCGTAACCGTTCAGCACCCGCACGTCGCGCGCGCCCAGATCTGTGACACGCCGGCGCAGGTCCTCACGCATTCCGGCGGAACTCCCTTCCCCCATCGGCAAGAGGAGGCGCACCCGGCTGAAGTCGCGGCCTAGTTCCTGAGCCGTCATCACGAGGCGTCTCAGGAAAAAACCAATACCCCAAATGACGGTGACCCCCTGTCTTTCGATCAGATCGATCGTTTCGCGGGATCGCCGGATCAGCTGAAATCCCCCGTCAAAGCTTCCTCCGAATCCGCTGACCAACTTGGCTCCCACCGCCTGGGTCCCCCACAGAACGCTGAGAAAGCCCTGATGAGGGACCGAGGTGAGAGGGAAGAGGTTCATCACCGTGTCCTCTTCAGTAACCCCAGCAATCTCAGCCGTACGCTTGAGCTGAGAGATCCGGGCGTAGTGATCGTAGCTGGTGTCAAAAAACGGAGTCGGGTCACTGGTGGAGCCTGCCGTGTAAACGATGTCCCAGATCGTACGTTCCTCCCGAGTCATGCCTTCAACCTGATCCAAACGAAGCCTGAACTCTTGGGGTCGCGCAATGTAGTGCTCTTTGCGTGTGAGAGGAAGTTTCCTGAGATCACTCAAAGTACGGAAGTCGGTGCGGGTGAGACCTTCGCGGCTAAATACCTCCCTGTAATACGGATGGCCTGCGAACACGAGATCCATCTGACGCTGGAATCTTTCTTCCTGCAACGGTCTTAGCTCAGCTAAGCGGTTGGCAGTCTTACGTCTATCCATATCGATTTCTACCCTTCACAAAAAATCCGACCGTCTTTTAGTATGAGGTGGGCCAACAATGCATCAGGTGCCTGCCCACACCGCCTGTCTGATGATTGAAGTGGAAGTCGAGCATTTGTATCAGCCAGTCCCGGGTCTTTTCCGGCTCGATGATGTCCTGGACGTTGAAGATGCCGGCCGCACCCCACGGCTCCGTATCCTTGTCCATGGCCTTGACCAGTTCGGCAAACCTCTTGGGGTCATCTTCCTTCCTCAAATTGTGCACCACATTGATACCGGTCTCCGGCGCCATGAAGCTGATCTCGGCCGTGGGCCACGCGACGATGGTGTCCGAGTTCCGTCCCCCGCCCATGTTCAGGAACGCCTGTCCATAGGTCTTCCGCACGATGATCGTGATCTTGGGCACGGTGACCAGGGTCAGGGCGTTCATGAAATTGATGATCTTCCCGGTCACCTTACGACGCTCCCCTTCCTTGCCGATCATGAACCCCGGCGTGTCCACGAACATGAGGATCGGGATGTTGTAGGAATCACACAGCACCAGGAAGCTGGTGATCTTCTCGCACGCGTCCGCGTCGAGGGCCCCGGAAAAATGAATGGTGTTGTTGGCGATGATGCCCACGCTGCGGCCGCCAAGACGGGCGAGCGTCGTCACCGCCGCCCGGCCGTACGTCTTCTTCAATTCGAAGAGCTCCCCTCCGTCCACGATGCAGGTCAGGAGGTTACGCATGTCGTACGCCCTCTTTCGGTCCTCGGGCAGGAACTGGAGGATGTCCTTCATCTTCTCTCCCGAGCCCTCAGGCACCGCAGCGGTGGGAGAAGCCTGGTGAGCGTTGGAGGGCAGGTAGGAGAGGAACTTCTTCACCATGTCCATGCACTCTTGGTCGGTCTCCCCCACCATGTCCACCATGCCCGTCTGCTCGGACTGGAGCCTCCAGCCGCCCATCTCTTCTTCCGGGGTGTCCTCGCCTGTGGCCAGTACGGTCACTTTCGGGCTGGACACGGCCATGATCGCCCCCTTTCTCATCGCCCGAAAATCGGACATGCAGGAGTACCATGTGCCGCTCCCATAGCATGGTCCCAAAAGGCAGGCGGCCCAAGGGGCTTCGCGGAGGCGCTGGTACTGGGTCGGATCCTGGGCCATGGCCACCATGCCCCTGGCGCCCATATAGTCGGGCATCCGAGCCCCTGCGGCCTCGTTCAAGAAGACCAGGGGGATGCCCCTGCTGCAGGCGATCCTTTTCATGTAAGCGATCTTCTTGCCGTTCACGTTGCCGCTGGAAGCCCCCAGCACGGTCAGGTCATTGGCCACGACGCCCACGGGTCGCCCGTGGATCTGCCCCCACCCGCTCACCTTGCCGTCGCAGGCCGAGCGGTCCGCCATGTTCGGCTGGTCCGAGTGGCTGAACAGGCCGACCTCCAGAAATGTACCCTTGTCCAGCAGGTAATCCACCCGCTCCCTCACATTCAGCACTCCCGCCGCCCTGCGGGCCGCAAGCTTCTTCTCGCCTCCCATGCGCAGATGTGCCTGACGTATTTCATCGAATTTCTTCATGCGCTCCTGAAATCTCATCCTTGCTCCTCCTGCCCTGCGTGGATTTGATAAAATTCTGGTGCAGAACCTGCAACGTTGAACGTTGTGCTTTGCCCTTCCAGATATCGGAAGGGACGGGTGCAAACTGTCTGGTTACTTCATCATCCCGGGAATCCAAGTGGAAAATTGTGGAATAAGCATATAGACAAGCCCGCAGGCAATCAGGACTAACGTATAAACGGGAAAGAGGTGCCGAATCACCCTTTCCGGGGGTTCGCCGGCCACAGCGGCCGCAGTGTAGGCCCCTACGCAGACCGGTGGAGTGATCAGGCCTATCCCGACAAAAACACAGCAGGCGACATAGAGCTGAAGCAAGTCTACATGGAGTACCGTGGCAACCGGGAACGCAATAGGAACAGTGAGATAGATATTGGGGATGGCCTCCAGAAAGGTGCCGAGAATAAGCCAGACCAAAGCGGCAGCAAAGAGAAAAAGCAGCGGGCTCACACCCCAGGCGAGAATCACCTCTGTGATCTGCTGTGGGACCCTGGTGTAAGCGAGGGCAACCGAAAGAAAAGACGCTGCTGCGATCAAGCCGAAGATGGTGGCCGTGGTTTCAACCGTCTGCTTGAGCGCATCCCACAGTCCGTGGAGAGTCAGCTCCCGGTAAATGAAGCCGCTAACGAGCAGAGCGTAGACGCAGGCAACTGCGGCGGCCTCCACAGGCGAAAAAAGCCCCGTGTAGATACCGCCCAAAATCATCACGGGCATAGCGAGGACCGGCAATGCGCTGTAGGTCGCTAGCCACCTTTCTTTCCAGGAAGCGGCGGGCATTATTCCCACTCTTCCGACCATGAGAATCGAAACGGCGACAAGGACGATGGCCTGGAAGATCCCGGGGATTAAACCGGCCATGAACGTTTTCCCCACCGACACTCCTGTGATGGCGCTGTAGATAATGGCGATATTGCTGGGGGGGATCAGGGCATCGATCCCGGCCACTGCCGCGCACATGGCCGCTGCGAAAGGCTTGGAGTACCCATGCCTGACCATGATGGGGATCATGATGCCCCCAATGGCGACGATCGATGCGAGGATGGAGCCGCTGATCGCACTGAAAAGGGCGATACTCATGACAAGGGCGAGAGCCAGTCCACCTTTAAAATGGCGCACAAAACTGATGAACATGCCCACCAGGCGTTGAGAGAGGCCGCCCTGCACCATGATATTGGCGGCAAGGATGTAAAGGGGAATGGCGAGCAACATATACTTGGTCAGCGAATCCAGAACCTGCTGGCTAATGCTCGACCAAGGAATTCCCAAATGAACCCCCGTCACGAGGCCACCTGTAATCACAAAGACCATGAAGATGGGAATTCCCAAGATGAGCAGCATGAAACCTGTGATGACAGAAAAGATCAACATGGACCAGCACCCCTTTCTGAATCAATCCCTCGGCGATCGTGACCACAGCGACAAGACATGCCTGGCGACGGACTCTAGGGAATAGAGCAAGAGAACGGCACCTCCCAGAGGGATGGATGCCATCAAGATGAACTGGGGAATCTCCAGCACCCCGACGACCCTCATTCCGGAGGCAAAAAGAACTTGAGTCCCCGAAAGACCTGCAACCAGGAAAATGGCAGATCCAAAGACCATGCAAAGATCAATGATGACTTGGAGAGCCGTTTTCCTTTTTCCCTTGAGGCGGTCCGGGATGATTTCCACATAGATGTGCCGACCGCGTTTGAATATGATTCCAAGCATCGGCAGAACGGCAAAGCACAGAAAGAGCCGAGGGCCTTCCTCCAGAAAACCATAAGTTTTACTGAAGAGGTATCGCGTGGTCACTTCGATGAAGATCATGAAGGCCGAAGCGCCCAGGATAGCCGCAGCCAGGCCCTCTGCTGCTTTTTCCAAATACTCACTGAACTTCCCGTAAAGGACTGAGAACTTTCGCATAGTGCTCTTTCTTCCTCCTCAATCGGGTTGAAAGCCTATTTCGTCGGTACCCCTGTGATCTTTTCAGCCGCCGCGACAACGGCCGGATCCAATTTAGAGACCTGCGCCGGCCACACCTTGGTTCGGAAGATATTCTTGTAGGCATCCTGCTGTTCTTTGGTCAAAATGACGGCTTTGCCGCCCCGGGTCTTCTGCCATTCTTCGATGGTCTGATCGGATAGAGTCATTACTTCAGTTGTTGCCGCCTTGGAAAGAGGGGTGCACACTTCTTGCATAATGGTATTTCTGAGATTCTCAGGCAATTTGTTCCACCAGGTGGCATTGACAACGATGTAGGAATCCCAGTAATACATGTAAGGCTTGTTCCCGAATTTGAGGAAGTCCCACCAATTGTAGGCCTTGATAGCGTTGAGAACGGTGGGGACGACGTCCACCATACCGGTTTGGAGTGCGGTATATATTTCCGTCGTTTGCACAAAGACGGGAGCAGCCCCTAAGGCTTCATACACAGGCATCTCCGACTTGCTCAGGTATCGCGCTTTCAAACCCTGGATATCCGCCGGGGTGGGGATCGCCTTCTTGGTGCTGAAAAGCATCACCGGCCCTGTTGGGATATAGGCCAGGATCTTTATGTTGAGCTTTTTTTGCATTCCTTCCCAGTGCTCTCTGCCTGCCGGAGTTTGCTCCCAGAGCTGTCGGATCTGCTCGTAGTTCTCCCAGTAGTAAGGCATCATTCCGATACCGATATTGGGGTCTACCGCGGTGAACGAGGTGTCAACCACTCCCCCGAAGTCCACCGCACCTGTGGATATGGCGGTCACAATTTCCTGAAGGCTGTAGAGCTGCGCTGAGCCGAAAGTGGTGAGCTCCACTTGCCCGTTTGTTTTTTCCTTGACCATCTTGGCGAATTTCTCACTGTTGATTGCGCAACCGTGGGTGGGGAACCAGTGGTAGGAGAGCCTGCCTTTAAAAATCTCTTTTTGGGCCAACGCAGATCCTGTCAGAAGTGCAATGGCTGCCAGGAATATTACCAGGACATACGCGATGCGGATTCCAAAATTTTTCATTGGGGTCCCTCCTTGTAAATGTTCAGAGATTGGATCACGCGGAGCAACGATTCGTCCATTCTCTGAAATGAAAGGGTTTTTCTTCCGGATTCACGGTTTCCGTGTACATACCTCCCAAATCATGGCGGTGCGCGAAAATCGGTATTCATGGATTACGCCCTCCTTTTGATAAGTGTTTCAGCCAAAGGTCCGAGGCTCCTCCCCAAGCGCCAACGACTTCACCCTCGGTCGGCATTCATCTGAATAACCCTCACGATTTCTTTTTGGTCAACCAAACCCCTTCAGATCTTGGGTCACCGGAAAGGGACATGGCTTTGAGATCTTTCTTGACGATCTTCTTGTTTTCGTTCTTTGGAAGGCTCTCCATGAACGAGACGATCTTGGGCGCTTTGTATCTTGGCAAGCCTTGCCGGATGCAGTGATCGACAAGTTCTTCCGGGGTCGGCTTTTCGTGCCCGGACTTGATGACAATGCACGCCTTGCATATCTCTCCCCATTTCTCGTCGGGGTGGCCGATGACGGCCGACTCCAGGACAGCAGGGTGCCTATCCAGAAAGAGCTCGACTTCGCGAGAGTAGATGTTGAATCCCCCGCTGATGATCATGTCCTTCTTTCGATCCACAATATAGAGGTATCCGTCTTTGTCCATCCTGCCAAGGTCACCCGTGTGCAGCCACCCTCCCCGGTAGGTTTCTGCCGTAACGTCCGGCTGATTGAGATAACCTGGGGACATGTGAGGCCCCCTGAGCAGGATCTCCCCGATTTCCCCTGGGGGGAGATCGTGATCGAGTTGGTCCACGATCCTGATTTCCAGACCCATGGCCCTTCTCCCCGTGGAAGAGAGGCGCACGGCCGTTTCACCCCCTGAGTCCACGCCGTGTTCTTCAGGGGTGAGACACGCCAAAGGTTGGACCGCCTCTGTGAGTCCGTAGTTCTGACGGAAGATGGGACCGAATACGGACAGGGCCTTCTTGAGTTTCTCCGTCGGCATGGGCGCGGTGCCGTAGAAAATCCTCTGGAGGCTACTCAGATTATACCGATGAATATCTGGGTTTTCCAGCAACATGACAATCATGGTGGGAACGAGCAAAGTGCAGGTCACTTTTTCTCGCTCGATGGTCTCCAATAGAGTGGTGCTGTCGAACTTGTCCATGATAATATGCTTGGCTCCCCTCATGTAGTAAGGGGTGGAGTAGTAGCCTGCTGCATGAGTGAGAGGCGCGACGTGCAAGAAGGTATCCTCTTTGCTGATCAAGCGGTCGGCATTCATGAAAACGTTGGCCACTTGCTCCATGCGATTCCGGTATGTCATCATCACTCCCCTGGGCATGCCTGTTGTACCGGAAGTGTAGTGGATTTTGTAGAGGTCGCTCTCATCGAGGTCGATGTCGGGTTCCGTCGCCGAGGCCTTCCCAATAAGGGTTTCATAGTCGAGGTAGGATTCCTTGTGCTCTCCATGGCAAATGAAGAGGCGCACTCCGGGCAACTGGGATTGCATTTGTTCGGCTTGGTCGGTGAATTCGGAACCGAAAATGAGCGCCTCAGCTCCTGAATCCTTCAGAATATCGATGTTCTGCTTGGCGGAATCCCTTGTGTTCAGGGGGACCATCACGACTCCTGATTTCCACATCCCGATGAAAAGCTCGAAGCTCTGATTGCTGTTGTACTGGAGCGTGGCAACCCTGCTTCCTTTGCCCAGTCCGATCTCTTCGAGAGCCTGTGCCAACCGGTTGGCCCTTTCATTGATCTCGGCGTAGGTGAAACGTTTTTCTCGGTATACGATACAGGGACGCGTAGGGTAATACTCTGCAGGAAGACGAATCCACGCGCTGGGGTTAAATCTCATCGTCACACCCCTTAACCCAATCCTCTCAGCCCTTTCGCGATCTGCATCACTCCCGCGAAAGCGATCAGTGTATAGACAACCATCAAGAAGGTACGGCTTGAAACGCGCCGGCTGGCCAGGTGACCCGCATAGGCTAAGGCAAGGGTAATGGGAAGCGACAGAACCGCAAGCTTGACAACCGGAAGCGTTATTCCCTTACCAAAGAATAGGACATTAGCGAGTCGCCAGACGCTGGTGATCAGAAACAGGATTTGCAGGGTTCCTTTGAGAAGGGCAGGTTCCTTATGCTGGGAGTAGACATAGAGGGCCATGGGCGGTCCGGCTGCTGTGAATGCTCCATTCGAGAACCCCCCTATCAAGCCCGCGATGAGGCCAGCGGACTTCGGTAGCGGGTTCCTGATTTTCGGTCTGAACAGCTCATTCGCCGCAAAAGCCGCCAATGCCGCTCCAAAGACAAGTCTGAACAGAGGCTGGTCTCCTACGTCCAAAATAAACCAGTAACCTAAAGGGACACCCACTGCTGAACCGAGAAGAATATAGCCTACCAGAGCCCAATGGATCCGAGCCTCCTTTTGGCTCGCATAGATGATGATCAGATTGAGACAGACGACGAGAAGATTGACGACAACCGCACTCCGTTCGAAATTCCAAGGCGTAAACGCAACGCCGGCCAGAATGATGATGCCGAAACCAATGCCCGTGAACCCTTGAGAAAACGCGCCGAATCCCACCAGGAGACAAAAGAGCCAGACGTACTGAGGATCAAACATCGGCGGCACCTATCCTTGCACAAAGTCATTGCCGTGTGAGCGGCTACGCCCTCCAGGCGGCCGGGCGCTCTTATGGAAAAGCGCCGTAGCGAGCCTTAGGCCCCAACTCGGTTTTCAGATAATTCTGGGCTGCCTCGATTAGAGTACAGAGTCGCTGACGCGTTTCTCGAGGATCAATGATGTCTTCCACAGCGAATTTCTCCGCGGTGCGGAAGGGTGATTCAAAGGAGTGGATTTCTTCCTCGATTTCCCGTCGCGTCTTCTCAGGGTCGGGGCTCGATTCGATCTTGCGACGAAAAGCGGCCGCGACTCCCCCTTCGATGGGTATCGAGCCGAATTCAGCTGACGGCCAGGCGATCCGGTAGGCCAATCGGTTGTTGACGTAGTTCAGTGCCCCCGCCATTCCATAGCACTTGCGGATAATTACTGTGAATCGCGGTACAGTGGCTTGCATCACCTGGCACATGGCGGACATGCCGGCACGCAGGGTTCCCATGCTTTCAGACTCCACGCCGATCATGAACCCCGGTACATCCACCAAGTGACACAGCGGAATGTGAAATTGATCGCAAACGGCGGTGAAATGCCCCATTTTTCTGGAGTCTCTTGCGTCAGGTGCTCCGGCATTGATCATGGGGTTATTCGCAATTACCCCTATGGGGTAGCCATTGAGTCTTGCGAGACCCACAATCATAGCGAGGCCGAAGGTGGGTTGGATTTCGAAAAAACTGGCTTTATCGAAAATGAGTTCAATGACGCGCCGCATGGCATAAGGCTTCATGCGATTGCGGGGTACAATGGTCAGCAGTTCCTCCTCCCTTCGCTCTGGGGAGTCGCTTGTATTCACATAAGGCGGCATTTCCCAAACGTTGGTCGGCATGAAACTTAGAAAACGACGAATTTGCTGGAAAGCCTCCTGCTCGGATTTTGCAGCGTTGTCGATGGATCCGGCCTTATCGCAGGCGATATGGGCTCCCCCGAGTTCCTCTTTTTCCACTTTTCTCGAAAGGGCCCGTTCCACGACAGGAGGCCCGGCAGCGAATAACTGGGAGGAGCCGCGCACCATGACCGAAAAGTGGGAAAGAACGGCTCGACCGGCAGGGCCGCCTGCCGTAGAGCCCAGAACCGCCGATGCGACAGGAACGATCCCTAGGAGTTGAAGGCACCGTTCGTACCCGTCTTTGGCCGGCAGGCGCTTGAATTGCGACTTCAGAGCAGAGCTGACATTGGCGCCCACTCCATCAATGAGGTTGATCAGCGGGATGCGGTACTCCCACGCCATGTCTTCAACAAATCCACCCTGTCCTCCTTTGCGTCGAATGAGCCCGGCACTGGAGCCGCCACGGACGGTGAAATCTTCCCCTCCGACAGCGACACACCTGCCGTCAATCTTGCCCAACCCCATGACATAGGGGGCGGGAGTGACATCCTTGAATTTCGCGCCTTCCCAGACAGAATCTCCCGTGAGCTGCCCTACCTCAACAAAGGAATCCTTGTCCAACAAGCCGCCGATGCGTTCTCGGATGGTCAGTTTGCCTTCGGCGTGTTGTTTTTTGACCCGCTCTTTTCCGCCCAGTTCCAGCGCTTTGGTCCGGCGCATCTGGATATCTTTAACTTCCGACTCCCAACTCATATCATTCGCCTCCCTTGAGTGCTTTACCTGGTAATGATCCGTTGAATCCCATGTGTCAGTCGAGACAGCGGGACGATTGAATTGGCCTTGATCATAATACCCAAGTTTTGTATTTTATCAGGTAGTGCCGGGCTGTTCGCAGGTTCTTTCTTTTCGCCGCCTCGGCTTTCTTGGGGTCGCCGGACATAATGGCCTTAAGCACTTCTCTGTGTTCTTTGATAGCCTCCCCTATGCGACCTGGAAGAATGGCAACTCGCCGTTGAACAACGGTTATTTTGGCGAAGAGAGAGTAGATCAACTTCGAGAGCTCCTTGTTATGGGCGGCATCCACCATCCGTTCTCGAAAGTCCGCCACCAATGTGAGGTAGTTCTCAAATTCGAGGTTCTTGACCATTTTCTCCGCCCGCTCTCCAAAGGCCTCCTCCAGATCAAACCAGTCTTCCGGCTTTGACTTCTGTGCAGCCAATCTTGCACACAACCCTTCCAACACTTCGCGGATCTCCATGATCTCTATCAACGACTCCGTGTCGATACGCCGGACCATCGCCCCACGGTTGCGTTTTTTCTCCACCAAACCCTGGGTTTCCAGTTCGGCCAGCAACTCTCGGAGCATCGGACGGCTCACCTGGAATTCCTTGGCCAATTCGCTCTCGACTAGCCTCCCCCCTTGAGGGTAATAGCCATCGACGATCCTGTCTCTAAGAGTGCTTAGAATTTTGAATCGCTTGTTTTGCTGTGACCCGCTTGCGGCCTTTCTGGCGATAGAAAACTCCCGGCAATAATGCTTTTTATTTTGATGATAAGATTGTAGACAAAAAAGCAGACAAAGAGTCGATAGCATCGCAAGGCTGGGGTGTCAAGTTTTTTTTGAGGAAGGCTGAGGCAGTGCGAGTAGAGAAACCACCCCCGAATCTCGAGACTCTGGTGTGGTTTCTGCGTGCAGGCTTTTAGGCTTGCGCGTTGAGAGGCGGGCATGCTACCTATACAATTGTGGCATCGGACGGTAACGACTCGAGGGCGGATCGGTCAGGCGGAAGAAATTGCCCATGGAACCGCGCTGGGGAATCGAAGACAAGGAGGAGACGAGGTTGGCGCTTGATGAGAAACGCACAGATCTTCCAATGCTGCAGGGGCATTCCTGCTTTGCCTGCGGCACAGCGAACCCTATAGGGCTCAAGCTGAGATTCTACAACATGAATGACACGGTGTGCGCCGACATTACCCTCGGCAAGAATCATGAGGGATGGCAGAACATGGCGCATGGCGGCATTATCTCGACCCTCCTCGATGAAGTCATGGCGTGGACGATCATGTACTTCAAACGGATTTTCTTTGTTACGAGGAAAATGGAGATCAAGTATGTCCGGCCGGTTCTGATCGGAGTTCCCCTGACCGTGAAGGGAAGGATGATGAAAGAAAGGAAGCCGCCTTACATCGGGGCTGTGGCCGATATTCTCGACGACAAGAACCAGATCCTTGCCAGGGCCACAGGGGAATTCGTGGAGATCCCTAAAGACAAGCTGGACCTGGTTCCCGATGGACTCAAGCAGGACATGCTCGAGCTGTTCGACAAATTCTCAAACTCGGTGCAGTAGGAGATCCTGAGTGGAGAAATCGATTATAATGTGATGAGCGAAAAATGGAGGGGATGACTCTTATGATCGTTGAACAAATCAAAGTCGGATTCATGGATGTTTTCTGTTACCTCGTGGCATGCTCGAGGACCAAAGAGGCACTTTTCATCGATCCTGCCGGGAACGAAGAGGATCTGGTTAATTTCATCAGGCAAGAAAACCTGACCCTCAAGTACATCGTCAACACCCATGGCCATGCGGATCACACTTGCGGAAACAAAAAGGTCAAAGCCCTCACGGGAGCCAAGGTCGTGATGCACGAAACGGACAACCGTGTGTTTAGCACCCGTGAGGCGCATGCAATGGCGAGACAGTGGGGGTTTGAGCCGTCACCCCCGGCTGATGAGACGGTGGGAGACGGTGACCAGATTGTCGTTGGAGACGTCTCTCTAGAAGTGATCCACACTCCCGGGCACAGCCCCGGCGGCATCTGCCTGCTGAGCGATGGAAATCTGTTCACGGGGGACACTCTTTTTGTCGGCGGAATCGGCAGGACAGACCTTCCCGGCTCTTCCCAGGAGCAGTTCATGAAGTCCATCAAGGATAGACTCCTGATCCTTCCCGCTGAGACCATTGTTTGGCCCGGGCACGA
>Ga0316626_10000561_pt1 | contig 14741 bp, 10 predicted proteins | sample OWC_Aug_T1_C1_D5_FD_207656 | JGI IMG/M metagenome (GOLD analysis project Ga0316626, IMG submission 207656) | Wetland soil microbial communities from Old Woman Creek delta, Ohio, United States - OWC_Aug_T1_C1_D5_A | ecosystem: Environmental > Terrestrial > Soil > Wetlands | place: USA: Ohio...
CCGGGCTGACTCCGGATCAGATCGACGGCTTCGTGCTCTACGCGGCCGAGGAGAACCCCGAGATCGAGGTCGCACGCAACCTCGGCATCGTGGCATACGCGGTCGGACCTCTGTAAGTCCTTGCCGCATCAACGCTTTCCTCCAGGTTCGGGCATCATTCAGTGCTTAGCGGTGCGATTTCTGCCCTCGAATGGCGTCCGTAGGGCGCGCTCGGGTCCCGGAGGACACTGAAGGCACCGCAATGAACGATCGACTGGCTCGGTACGACGCCATGCCCATCCGTGTGCAAATCGCCGGGATCTCGAGCCTGGACGAGGCGCTCGCCGCCGAGCGCGCTGGGGCTGATGCGCTCGGGTTCACGGTCCGCCTGCCGACCGGCGTGCACGATGGAGTCACGGAGGCCAAGGCGCGGTCGATCATTGCGGCGCTGCCGCCGTTCGTGACCAGCGTGGCGATCACCTACGTCGACAACGCCCGCGAGGCCGCGGAGCTGTGCCGCTTTCTCGGAAGCCAGGCGCTGCAACTACACGGTGAGTTCCCGGTTCACGAGCTGCCCGTGCTGCGCGTGGCGTTGCCGCATCTGAAGATCATCCGCGCCGTGCATGTGACCGGATCGGAGGCGCTGGCGCAGGCGCGCGCGCTCGATCGCTGGGTGGACGCGATCATTCTCGACACCTACGATCCCGTCACCGGCCGCGGCGGGGCGACGGGGAAGACGCACGATTGGGAGCTCAGCCGGAAGATCGTGGTGGCCTCGAAGACGCCGGTCATTCTCGCCGGCGGACTGACGCCCGACAACGTCACTGAAGCGATTCGTACAGTGCAGCCGTGGGGCGTCGATGTGCACACGGGCGTCGAGGACGCGGACGGCACTCGCAACGTCGCGAGGATTCGCGCCTTCATCGAGCGGGCGAAAGCCGTGGCTTAGCAGGATGCTGAAAAACACCCCGGACGCCCTTCGACAGGCTCGGGGCGAGCGGAAAATTCCAATGAAATCGTGGCGGGGACCCGCTCATGCTGAGCCTGTCGAAGCATGGGGAGGGGTTTTTCAGCATCCTGTTAGACAACAGAAGACAGACAACAGAACACAGACAACAGAACATTGGAGCGGGGACGTTATCTATGTTGGTCTTTTGTCTGTTGTCTGTGCTCTGTATTCTGTTGTCCGTGCTCTGTTGTCCGACCGTACAGCTCCCGCCGCAGATCGATGGCGAGATTCTGCCCGTCGAGCCGCAGGTGTCGCGGATTGTAGTCGTCGTGGTGGACGGACAGGACGATGTCAGCGGGCCTGATGTCCGCTGGCGTGGCGAAGCCGGCGATGCCTGCTTCGTTGGTGACGACCTTGGCGACGACGGTGTCGGGATGGCAGTGCACCAGGACTTCTGCGCCGGCAACCGGCGGTTTCTCTCCTGAGGCGTCGGCGTCGTTGTCGAGCACGATGACGCGCGCGGTGCGACCGTCCGGCGCCGGCTCGACCTGAACCTCCAGGTCTCGCAGCCAGATCATCGGCTCGCCGGTAATGGTCTTCATGCCGATGCGCTCGGGGTGGCGCGCGGGATCGGCCTTCAAGCTCACGTCTTGCGCGGCCATGCCGTGATCGGCGGTGAAGACGAACAGGGTCGAGTCGAAGAGCCCCTTGGCCTCCAGCAGGTCGAGCACCCGGCCGAGACGCCGGTCGCTCTCGGCGACGGCGGTGCGCAGCCCTTCGCTATGCGGACCGTAGTCGTGCCCGGCGCCATCGGTCAGCGAGAACTCGTGGGCCACGAACACCGGCAGCGGATGTGACGGATCGTTGAAGAGCACCATCACCTGCGCCAAGCCACGGGCGTCGAGCGCCGCTTCCCGGTACACTCCCTCGTGCCCGTCGTCGAGGTATCGTGGGTGGATGTCGCGGAGGAACTCTTCGGTGAGCGCTTTCAGCCGGTCGCGCGGGCCGACGACCCTTCGCTCGAGCGCGGCGTGATCGGCGCCGCGGCCCTGCGGCTCGTGAATGCTGGCGGTGAAGGCGTTGGTGCCGAGCACGCGGTGGAACGACTCGTAGAGCGTTTCCACCCCGCTGCCGAGATAGCCCTCGGTCATCAGCCCCTGCGCCTGTGGCGCCACGGGTTGGCGCGACTCACGGTCGTAGTAGGTCGGGTTGACGATGTCGTGGTGGCCGCACCACGCGCCGGTGAGAATCGTGGCGTGGCTGGGCCAGGTGATGCTGGGAAAATTGACGGTCGAGCCAAACCGGAAGCGGGCGCTGCGATCGAGGATGCGTCGCAGGTTGGTGATGGCCGGATCGTTCTGCTCGAGGAGGCGGATCAGCTCACTGTTGCTGAGGCCATCGAAGATGACAAGGTAGGCTCGATCAGGGGTCGAGGGGTCCGGGGATCGAGGGATCCAGGGATCGAGGGATCGAGGGTTCGAGGGATCGAGAGGCAGGATCTCCTCGAGCACGCGGCCGTCTTGGCGCTTCAGATACACGTCCGCCTCCACGCCGCGCTCGCTCGCGGTGCGTCCCGTCCAGTCCGCGCCGTCGATCGGAGGAAATCCCATCAGGCGGCATACGGTGGGCGCGATGTCGACGTGGCGGGCGGCGGAATCGTAGGTGCCGGGCCTGATGCCCGGCCCGGCAAAGGCCAGCGGCGCGCGCGACTGGACGACGTCGAGGGTGCCGTGTTGGCCGATCTGCAAACCGAAGGCGTAGCACTTCGGGCTGATGATCAGGTCCGGTGCGTACGGGCTGTCGAAGAGCTGCGCGATGCGCTCGTAGGCATACGGGTAGCTGACCTGCGAGGGTTCGATGAAGGCGCGATCGGGATCCTCGCTGGGGTGGCCCGAGGCCGCCGCGGCGCGGACTTCGTCGGCGCTGGTGGCGATGGCGGTGTGATCCTGGTTGGCAATCGGGTTCTCGCCGATCTGCTCGACAATGATGAAATCCGCCTCCCCGTTGCGCACGCGGCGCTGAAAACGGATCATTCCGCGTGTCGCCCACACCTCGTACGTCGCATCGCGGCAGGTGACGACCAGGTCCACCTGATCCGCGACCTGCGGATCACGCAAGAGCGCGAGGATCGCCCGGTTGCCGGATTCTTCCTGGCTGCGGTCGAGCCCTTGTCCGCCGCGGCGTTCGGGTCCGAGGATCTCCCACTCGCTCTTTGTCGCCATGTGACGTATCTAGCTGGACCACTCCGGCAGGGGAAGAATGGCAGCAGACGCGGCGACATCCGTGCTTCCGCGTCGGCCCACGAATGTCAGTGAGGTTTCGCCTCAGACCACTCAGGCTTGTTTCGGTTTCCTCTCCCTCCGGAGAGGCTCCTCGCTAGAAATCGAGCCCATTCCGCCGCGCCACCTCGCTGAAGAACCGCCCGCTGTCCTTGACGATGCGGCGCTGGGTCGCGAAGTCAACGTAAACCAGGCCGAAGCGTTTCGAGTAACCGAAGGCCCACTCGAAGTTGTCGAGCAGCGACCAGCAGAAGTAACCGCGCAGCTTGACGCCGTCCTGGATGGCGCGATGCGCGGCGCCGAGGTGGGCGCGCAGGTAGTCCGTTCGTTGTGGATCGTGTACCGCGCCGTCGGTTACCTCGTCCGGGTAGGCTGCGCCGTTCTCGGTGATATAGATGTCGGGGGCATCGTAGTCGCGCGTGATGCGAGTGAGCGCGTCGTAGAGATGCTCGGGATACACTTCCCAGCCCATATCGGTCGTCGGCCCGCTCGGCGGCAGCTGCGTCACGCCCGTGAGCACCGAGGTGGGGTCGTCCTTGACGACGGTGCGCGAGTAGCTGTTGTGGCCGAGAAAATCGATCGGCGCGCAGATTCGTTCCAGATCCCCCGGTTCCATTTTCGGCGCCAGCGCACCGAGCCGTTCGAGGACGTCGGCTGGATACGACCCCGCCAGCGTCGGGTCCCAGTACCAGCGGTTCGTGAAGCCGTCGAACCGGCGGGCTGCCAGGCGGTCGGCCTCCGAATCCGACGCCGGGTAGACGGGCATCGACACGTGGGTGATACCGACGCGCGCGTCCGGCACCACGGCGCGTAGCGCCCGCACGGCCTCGCCGTGCGCGAGGTTGAGGTGATGCGACACCTGAAAGGCCAGCTGCGGATCGATCGTGCCGGGCGCCAGAATGCCGAAGATGTACCCGCCCGCGGCGATCGCGAGTGGCTCGTTCAGCGTGATCCAATCCTTCACGCGATCGCCGAGGGTACGGCCCATGAGCGCGGCGTAGTCACCGAACGCCGTGGCGGCGTCGCGCCTCCCCCAGCCACCCCGGTCTTCCAGGGCCTGTGGCAGATCCCAGTGGTAGAGCGTGACGAACGGACGGATGCCGTGGTCGAGCAACGCGTCGACGAGGCGATGGTAGAAATCCAGTCCGGCCGCGTTGGATGCGCCGTTGCCGCTGGGGAGGACGCGCGGCCAGGAGACCGAGAAGCGGTAGGCGTTGAGCCCGAGGTCGGCCATGAGCGCAACGTCGTCGCGATACCGGTGATAGTGGTCGCAGGCGACATCGCCAGTCTGGTCCGCGTAAATCTTCCCCGGCGTGTGCGCAAACGTGTCCCAGATCGAGCGACCCTTTCCGCCGGTGTCGTGCGCCCCCTCGATCTGATAAGCTGACGTCGCTGTGCCCCAGAGAAAGCCAGCCGGAAAATGCCGCATCGATTCACCCTCCTGGCCGCGCACCTTACTCAGCTTCAGCGGGGTTTACCATTGTGTCCGAATGTCGCCGGAAGAGGGCTGACAGCAGAGTCCTGACGGCGTTTTGAATCATGATCAGATTCCTGGTGCTCGCCGCGCTCGGAGCGGTCGTCTATCTCTGGCTGCACCCGCCGGCACTCTTGCGGACCGAATGGTGGCAGCGAAAGGCGGTTCCCGCCATCGTCGCGGGGCTGACGCTCCTCTACGTCATCTCGCCTGTCGACCTGATCCCTGGCTTTGGTCCCTTCGGGCTGCTCGACGACCTCCTGGTCGTGCTGAGCGCCTACTGGTGGCTGCGGCGGCGCCTGCAGACGCCTGGGACGGACGAGGCCACCGGGCGGCGCGAGCAGCCTCGGGCCGAGGGAGCCACGCGTTGGGATCCGTACGCCGTGCTCGGCGTCGACCGTGGCGCGTCGCGCACGGAGATCACTCGGGCGTATCGCGAGCAGATGAAACGGTACCACCCCGATCGGGTCGCCGACCTCGGCGAGGAACTGCGGCGCGTGGCCCACGAGAAGTCGATCGAGATCCAGCGCGCGTACAAGGAGATCGGTTAGCAGCCCGTTGAAAAAGGCTTTCCGCTTCCCCTTCGAGAGCCTCAGGGTGAGCGGAAAGCCTTCTGGCGCAAGCAGTTCCCCGCTCATGCTGAGGCTCTCGAAGCATGAGCGCCGGCTTTTTCAACGGGCTGTTAGGCCCGCTCAGCCACGGCGGCATCTACCTCACGTGCCCCGCGGCAGACCGAGCACGCGCTGCGCCACGATGTTGCGCTGCACCTCGCTCGTTCCGCCGGCAATCGTCATGGAGCGATCGTAGAGGAACTGGTAGGCCCACCGACCTCGATCGGGCCCGTCCTCTTCCCAGAGGGAGCCGGACACGCCCAGCAGATCAATGCCAACCTCCGAGAAGCGCTGTGTCAGCTCGGTGGAAGACAGCTTCATGGCCGCCGACAGGTGCGGATTGAAGCGGCGCTGCAACTGGTCCGTCATCATCCGCAAACCCGCCGCCTTGGTGATCTGCGCCTGAATAGCCAGCTGGGACAGGCGCTGCCGCCACAACGGGTCGCGCGCAAGTCCCCGCTTCCGGGCCAGCCGCACCAGCCGCTCCAGGGCACGGTCGGCGCGGATGGAGCCGGCGATCCCGGAGCGCTCGTTGATGAGCGCCGAGGTGACGATCTCCCAACCCCGCCCTTCGGCACCCAGGCGGTTGTGGACGGGGACGCGCACGTCGTTCAGGAAGACCTCGTTGAACTCGCAGTCGCCGGTGATCTGGCGAATGGGCCGTACCTCGATGCCGGGTGACTTGAGATCGATCAGCAAGAGGCTCAGCCCGGCCCACTTCCGTCCCTCGGTCGAGGTGCGCACGAGCACGAAGTACCAGTCGGAGATGTGAGCGATCGTCGTCCACACCTTTTGCCCGTTCACGACGTAGTCGTCGCCATCGCGCACCGCGTGCGTCTTCGCCGCCGCCATGTCGCTTCCGGCCCCAGGCTCCGAGTAGCCAGTGGCCCAGATCTCGGTGGCATTGAGAATGTTGGCGAGAAAACGCCGCTTCTGCTCCTCGGTGCCGTACTTGATGATCGCCGGTCCGACCCACCAGATCGCCATCGCATTGATCGGTCCGGGGGCGTTGGCCCGCGCCAGCTCTTCGTTCAGGATCGCCTGCTGCATCGGCGACAGGGCGCCACCGCCGTGCTCCCTGGGCCAGCCGGCGCCGAGGTAGCCCGCCTCGTACAGCCGCCGCTGCCAGACCCGCATCGCTTCGAGGTCGCGCGTGTCGTGCTGCGTCGGCATGTTGGCGCTGATCCAGGCGCGCACGGTCGCACGAAAGGCTTCTTCTTCGGGCGTGTAGGTCAGGTCCATGAGTGGCTCCTCGGGGGTTGTAATTGGCTGTCAGGATCCCTAGCAGCCAACCTAACAACCTAACAACCTTCCTCTCATCTCATCTCGCTTTCCACTGTGGCGGACGTTTCTCCACAAACGCGCGCGGGCCCTCGGCGTGATCCTCGGACTGCTCGACGACTTCGAGGTATCCAACGGCGAGTTCCTCGGCTTGCTCGATGGGAAGCCCGAGGCCGCGCAGGATGCCCATCTTTGTCCCCCACACCGCCAGGGGCGCGTTCTTCAGCAGCTGACCAGCCAGTTCCCGCGCGCGCGGCATCAGCTGATCGTCGGGCACCACCTCGGTGACGAGGCCCACCTCGTAGGCGCGCCGGCTGCTCATCCGTTCGTGATTGCCGAGCAGCGCCATGCGCATGCACACCGCGACGGGCACGCGCCGGGCCATGCTCACCATCTCGTGCGACGACACGTAGCCGATCGACACATGCGGATCGAAGAACGTCGCGCGCTCGGCGGCGATGGGGATGTCCGACTCGGTGACGAAGTCCAGGGAGACCCCCGCCGCCAGGCCGTTGACCGCCGCGATCACCGGCTTGTGGACGTGCATCCGCCGCGGCGTGGGCAGGCCGCGTACGGTCTCGTGCATGCAGAGCTCGCGCCAGCGATCCGGCTTGCCGGGGCGGTTGGCCAGCCCCTCGACATCGGCGCCGCTGGAAAACGCCCGTCCGGCCCCGGTGATGATCGCCACCCAGATGTCCGGGTCGTCCTTCACTTGTTGCCAGCACTGGCGCAGCTCGTCGCGCATGGCCTGGCTCACGGCGTTGAGCCGCTCGGGCCGGTTCAACGTGATCGTGGCGACGCGGTCGCTCACTTCAAAGCTCACCGTCTGAAATGCCATGCGAACCTCCTTGGCTACGACCTTCTCCGCCACCCCCCTGCTGCGAGAGACGGCTGCGTGGGGACTGCTAAATAGCATCGGCCCCGCGCGGCTTCCACGACAGTGCGCCCCGGGCCGTTTGCCTTTCGCTCGCGGCTCGGACAGAAAGGAGTGAAACCCCTCACCAAGGTGCCGCCCATGGCTGATATCGAGAAGTTCCGCCGGGAAACGCGCGAGTGGCTGCTGGCGAACGCGCCGAAGTCGATGTCCGCGCCGCTGGCCGAAGGCGAGGAGCTCGCGTGGGGCGGACGCCAGGCGACGTACCCGAACCCGGAAGTGAAGCAGTGGCTGGAGGTCATGGCGGCGCGCGGTTGGACCGCGCCAACCTGGCCGAAGGAATACGGCGGCGGTGGGTTGAGCCGGGAGGAGGCGCGGATTCTCGGTGAGGAGATGGCCGCGCTACGCCTGCGACCGCCGCTGTTCAATTTCGGCCTGACCATGATCGGGCCCGTGCTGCTGGAAATGGGCAGCGAGGAGCTCAAGCGGCAGCATCTGCCGCCGATCGTGCGCGGTGAGATCCGCTGGTGCCAGGGGTACTCCGAGCCGGGCGCGGGTTCCGACCTTGCCAGCCTGCAGACGCGCGCCGTCCTCGACGGGGACCACTACGTCCTCGACGGCCAGAAGGTCTGGACCTCGCACGCGGACCTGTCCGACTGGATGTTCCTCTTGGTCCGCACCGATCCAAACGTTCCGAAACAGCAGGGCATCACGTTTCTGCTGATGGACATGGCCAGCCCCGGCGTCAGCGTGAAGCCGATCCTGCTGATCAGTGGCTCGTCGCCCTTCTGCGAAACGTTCTTCGACAACGTGCGCGTGCCGCGCAACCAGGTCGTCGGCAAGGTCAACGATGGCTGGACGGTCGCGAAGCGGCTGCTCGGACACGAACGCGCCATGATCGCGTCGATCGGCAAGCAGCTCGGCCTCGGCGGTGCGATGGCGACGCCGATCGAGCTCGCCCGCCGCTACCTCGGCGACGATGAGGCGCGCATTCCGGATCCGGTCGTGCGGGATCGGATCACGCAGGTCAGCATGGACCAGCTGTGCCTCGACTGGACCCTGGCGCGGGCGCACGACTCGGCCAAAGCCGGACACGCCCCGGGGGCGGAATCGTCGATTTTCAAGTACTACGGCACCGAGCTGAACAAGCGCCGCCGCGAGTTGATGGTGTCGATCGTCGGCCCACAGGCACTGGGCTGGGAGGGAGACGGCTTCACCAGCGAGGAACTCACGATCACCCGCGACTGGCTGCGCTCGCGCGGCAACTCGATCGAGGGCGGCACGTCGGAGATTCAGTTGAACATCATTGCCAAGCGGGTGCTGGGGCTGCCGGATTAGACAACAGAACACAGACAACAGAACACAGACTGTGCGCGCGTCCGTCTGAGAGCGAAGCGGTCTGTTGTCTGTTTTCTGAGAGCGAAGCGGTCTGATGCGATGCAATTCGTCCTGAACGAAGAACAGCAACTCTTGCAGGAAAGCGCGGCGGCGTTCGTTCGCGACCACTCGTCGCTGCGCCGGATCCGCAGCCTGCGCGACAGCAGGGATCCCGACGGCTTCTCGCGCGCGTTGTGGAAGCAGATGGCCGAGCTGGGATGGCTGGGCATCATCTTTCCACCGGAGCACGGCGGGCTCGGCCTCGGGTACAAGGATCTGGGCGTGGTGCTTGAGGAGTTCGGCAAGGGACTCATGCCCGAGCCGTGGCTGTCGACAGTATTGCTCGGTGGTGCGGCCGTCTGGCGCGGCGGGAGCGAAGAGCAGCAGCAAGCGATCCTGCCAAAACTGATTGCAGGCGACTGCTTGCTCGCACTCGCCTATCAAGAGGCCGGCAGCCGGTACGATGCCCACCATGTCGCCGCAACGGCGGAGCGGACCGGCGGAGGCTGGCGACTCGGCGGTGAGAAGCGTTTCGTCATGGACGGCCACGTTGCCGATCAGCTGATTGTCAGCGCGCGCACCTCGGGAGCGCTCGGCGACCGCGACGGCATCACTCTTTTCCTTGTCGATGCGGGCGCGCCCGGCCTCCGCGTCACGCGCCAGTGGACCCTGGACAGCCGCAACATGGCGCTGGTCACGCTCGATGGGGTGCGCGTTGACGACGGCGCCATTGTCGGCGCCGTTGGCCGTGGCGGCGCCATCCTGGCGGACGTTATCGACCGCGCCACCGCCGGGCTCTGCGCCGAGATGCTCGGCAGCATGCTCGTCGCGTTTCACATGACGCTGGACTATCTGAAAACCCGCCAGCAGTTCGGCGTGCCCATCGGTTCCTTCCAGGCCCTGAAGCATCGCGCCGCGGAGATGTTCATCGCCACCGAATTGTCGCGTTCGGCCGCCATGGCCGCGGCGATGGCAATCGACGAGGGAAGCCCGCGCGCCGTCGAGATCGTCTCCGTCGCCAAGGCGCGCTGCTCCGACGCCTTCGTCCTCATCGCCAACGAGGCCATCCAGATGCACGGTGGCATCGGCATGACCGACGAACACGACATCGGTTTCTTCCTCAAGCGCGCCCGCGTCGCCGAGATGACCTTCGGCGACGGCGCGTTTCACCGCAATCGCTTCGCGGAGCTGCAGAACTACTGAGCGCCCGCGGGAATCTTCTCAGGGGCGCCGACCCCCAGCAGCCGATCGGCCTGGTATCGCTAGTCACTCCGATCAGGCCCCTGTGGCCGCCCGCTGGAACCGTTGACCGACCGCATGGCTAATAGCTTCCCCAGCGCGCCGCGTTGCAAGTACCGCTCGTCGAAGAAACGCAGGTGGAATTGCGCGACCACCCAGCCGCCGAGCATGGCGAGGGCCTTTCCGAAGTAGTTGTGCCGTGGGCGTTGCGGAACGAGCCAGTTCCAGGCGGGGACCGCCGCGGCGGCGCCGCCGATCAGGAGGACGCTGCCCGCAATCACGATCAGGAGCCAGGCCAGGGACTTTGCCGGGTTCGGTTGCGAGGCGATCCAGAGCCCAACCACAGCGAGGACGGCAATTCCGAGGTTCCGCAGCGACCGCGACCAGGCCGGATTCAGCTTCCAGACCTTGAACAGGAGGGAGCTGCTGGCGTCGAGCTGCGCACCCAGGTCCTGTCGACGTGGGTCAGGGCTGTCCTTTGGCAACTGCACGATCGGTTCGAGCGCGAGAAACGGCCAGTCCTGCTGCGGTGCATCTGCGAGAAAATCTCCCCACGTCCCCTCGCCCTCGGATTTCTTGTGCTCCGCGTGGAGCCCCGTGAGCTGGTACTTCGTCATCCGATAGCCGCTCAGCATCAGGGCGTACGCTTCCACCTCCGTGAACGAGTCGAGGTCGGTACGGATATCGCTGAGCTGCCGCTGGATGTCGGCGTCGATGCCATAGCTCGTGGTTGTGCGCGGGGAATCCGGGGGCGGGGTCTTGTCGTCGCAGCCGATCCAATCGAGTGGCGGTGTCGGCAGGTCTTGCTTGAGATGGATAAAGAACAACCCGGTCAGGGCGCGGCTGGCAACGCGACCGCACAGATCCTGGTACTGCGCTTCGCGCACGCGATGCATCAGGATCGACTGCGACGAGCGCAGCAGCGGTCCGAGCAAGCCGCCCGGCGGTGACGAGACGTTCTCCATTTGCCCGGATGCGTCGCTGCACAAAATCAACGAGCATCCTTGGTCCAGCAATGCCGCAACGCCTTGATTGTCGTGCACGCCACCGTCCACCAGACGGACGGTACGTGCCGGGAAGAGTCCTTCGATCACCAGCGGCTCGAACAGACCGGGCACGCACGCCGAGGCGGCGACCGCATGCCCGAGACGGTAGTCTTGCAGCGCCTCGGGTGCCTGCGTGTAGTACAAGCGCCGGTACCGGTGATTGGCGTCGATGTCGGCCTCGATGAACCCGGGCGGCTCACCCATCCAGCTCGCGGTGAAGTGCCAGAGATGTCCCGAGTTCAAGGACGTCGTGTTCAACAGCAGGACCGGCACGCGCGCGCTGCGGCGCCAGTTCGAGAACTGCGGCTTGAAGTCAAGGTCGCACGTGCCAGCCACCTCTGTGGCCGGTGTGATCAACAGCTCACGCATGCGCCGCGGGTGGCCAGGGGTATATCGTGGCAGGACCCTTCCGTCTGCGAGCGGGATATCACCGCTGGTGTGCGGCGAATGCTGTGGGACGGTACGATACAGCTCCTGCTCGTAGAGGTCGCCCATCCGGTGGCTGCGCGTGTCGGTCGGGTCACGCACCATCTGCAAATTGGCGCGCAGGTCGGCCAGCGCGCGCATGCGCAGATTGCGCTGCGCGCCGCGCAGGAAATCCTGCTGCAGCCGCTTGACGACGTCGATGTAGTCGCTGGCGGCGATATGACCGTCGGCTTTGGATTCCAGCAGCTGCTGCAGCTCGAGATAGTAGTGCGCTCCCACGATGCTGCCGCCTGATACAGTGGATAGCACGTCGATGCTGCGCAGCATGTCCAGTTCGGCGAGCCGTGCCAAGACGCCGAGATGAAAGAACGAGGCGCGAAAGCCGCCACCGGAGAGCGCCAGCCCCACCTTGCCGCGCACGCACGACAGCGCCGTGGCCGTCGCGTCACCCAGGAAGGCGTGCAGCGCCTGCCAACACGGTGCCCACTGCGCGGGATCCGGATCCGTTGGTGGCAGGTGTCCCTGCAGTCGGGCAATCGAGACGAGCTGGCGAAAAGTGGTTTGCCGCTCCCACTCGCGCGGCTGCTTCTCCGCAGGCAGCTTCCGGACCATGGCGAGCCAACGGGCTGCCGCGTCGTAGGTACCGAGGCCAAACTCCACCTCGGCATACGTGACGAGAAACCACTCCTTCTGCGGCAATGCTGGCTGCTTCTGGACGGCGTCATCGAGGGCGTCTTTGATCTCCAGGCGAAGCTGCCTCGCGTCGCGAGCCAACCGCTCCGCTTCGCCGGTACTGATGCCGCTGCGCCGCTCGATGCTGCGGCTCCGCGCCGCTAAGATGTCGAGGAGGTAGGCCGCGTTGACGCCGCCGTAGCCGAGGTCGTCGGCCCGGTTGCGTGTGAAGGCCGCGGTGTAGAAGGCGAGCGCCTGGTGTAGGTGATCAAGGGTCCCTTCGTACTCCCACTTGCGCTTGTAGACGGCGCCGTGCAGTGCGAGCGTCTCCGCGTTCGTATCCTGTCCCGGACGCGTGGCGAGACGTTCGAGCAGGTGTAATGCTTCGTCCAGGCGACGCGAGGTAGGCAGCTCTTCATCCTTGTAGGTGCACAGCGCCAACTGTTGCTGGACCCAGACGCCATCGGCGTCGGTGAAGCCCCCCTGCTGGGCGTTGGCGACGGGTGCGACCTTGAGCAGCAAGCGGCGCGCCGGCGCGTATATGAAATCGTTCTTGAGTGCCTTCACGAGACCCTCGAGGTCCTGCCTGCCGGATGGCAGTGGCTGGGTCCCTGCAAGGATCTCCGCGACCCGCCTTTGCTCGTTCGTCATGCCGGCGTGGCGTCGCTGTGTGTGGCGGTGCGGTGGGCTCTACCGGGCCGCATCTCGGAACGCCTGCGCCGCCGCGGCTACGGCGTCGGCCGGCGTGCCCGGCGTTCCCGAGGTCTGGTCACGCGGCGCACCGGCAGCGAGGCCGCTGCCACGTAGGGCGCTGATGGTTGCCGACACTTTACTGTACACATCGAACCAAAACGGGCCGCCCAGGCCGATGAGCAACCCGGTGAGCAGCGTGACCGCGAACCACCGGACGTATTGCAGCACCAATGCGCCGCCGGTTGCCAGACACCCCGCGTCGGGCCGGCTGGGCTCGGTGCACCACGGGAAGTAGCGCGACCCGATGGGCAAGCCGAGTGCCGAGGTCTCTTCGAGTTGCTGCGTGATTCCGCTCGGATCGGCGGCGCGCGCGGGCTTCTGTGGACCGCTGGGTTCGGGAGGCGCCACCGGCGCCGCCGCTGGAATGGTGGCTGCCGCGCCGCCCGGCGCGGCAGGAACCGCGGTGATCTTCTCGGCCCGCGCCAAGAGGCGCTGCGTTAATTGCTGATCAGCCATGAAGCTGGAGAATAGACGCACGGCATCGATGTTCAAGGCGAAGGCGACGACGATCGCCACGCCAATGGTGATCGATCGGGCACGTTGTGCAAAGTAGGCCGTGGCGTCGGCCTCGAAGCGGGCGAACTGTTGCGCGAGCTGGCCGATCAGCGCGTCGGCGCTTTGCTTGATCTGGTCCTCCGCTCCACCGGCCTGCTGCTTGATAGCCTCCCACACCGCCCGGCCCGCGTCCGTCCGCGCGAAGCGGTTGGCGAACTCCTGATACGAGAGCGCCGTGAGACGCACCTTCTTGCTCGCCGGGGCGCTAAGGTTCGAAGTGAGTGTGTCGAGAAAGTTCTCACGGGCAAGTGCACCCGTCTGGAGCCGGGTCGTGATGACCTCGTCGTAGAATCGCTCCAGCATCCACTTGAGGCCATCTTGCCGATGTCCCCAGAGGTGCTGGACAAACTCCGTGACCGCCGAGACGATCGTGCAGAACACGATCATCGCCAGGGCGAAGGCCAGCATGGCGTTGAGCCAGTTCATGACGGGTCCATCATCGCGTGCTCAGAGGCACCAAGTCGGCACTCCCGTTCGTTCCGTCAGGCATTGGTGCGCGCGTCCGAGCATGCCCAACGGTATGTGGGGCGTACGTAGCACAGGACGTGGAGTTCTTGTCAATACCGAGAGTACCTACGGCTGCGCCTTGAGCCACGCCGGGCGAACGAGTTCTGGGGCGTCGCCGACCGGTGGCGGGAATCGCTTGCCGAAGCGCAGTAGCGTTTGCGCGCGCGTCGAGAAGGGGAAGAAGAGGGGACCCGAAGATCCGAAGTCCGACGCTCTGCGGCCATGGCAAGGTGCGCCCATCGCGGCAGGCGTTGACGAGCGATTGTGAGCCCCGGGGGGGCGCTTGGGGGCGCCCCGCCAGCACCAATGACGCGTCGCCCCCCACGGCCGCGTGAGCCACGTGACGATTCCGGCGATTTCGGCCTTGACGGATTCTGTCACCTCGGGATAGACGTCTCCCCGCTTCACCAGTTGGCGTTGGATTTCCTATCCCTCAGCATTGCCACGAGCGCGCAGGGATTGCGGCAGAGATCTTCGCGAAGGGACAGATTGAGGAGTACCCCGCGGGCTGGCGCCCGCAACCCGAGGCGGAGACGGGCTTTGGGCTCCAAGTGCTCGATTCTCCGGGAGGTAGACTGCATGATTCTCGACATGTTTCAGTTGCGGGACCGGGTCGCCATCATAACGGGGGCCGGCCGCGGCATCGGCGCAGCGATCGCGACCGCGTTCGCCGAGGTCGGCGCCGACGTGGTGATCGGCGCGCGGACCGAGTCGCAGTT
>Ga0316626_10000562_pt1 | contig 14736 bp, 12 predicted proteins | sample OWC_Aug_T1_C1_D5_FD_207656 | JGI IMG/M metagenome (GOLD analysis project Ga0316626, IMG submission 207656) | Wetland soil microbial communities from Old Woman Creek delta, Ohio, United States - OWC_Aug_T1_C1_D5_A | ecosystem: Environmental > Terrestrial > Soil > Wetlands | place: USA: Ohio...
CACCGTCGAACGGCGGGGGCGGACCCGCGATCTCGCCGGGACGTGAAGCGCGGGCCGCGAACCGATCGCGCTCGCAGCAGTGGGGGAACGCCATCCTCGACGCGATCGAGAGTCGCTCGACGGCGCAGCTGTTTCTCTTCTGGTTGGCGATGATTCTCGCGTGCGCGGTGGTGTACTGGCTCGGCGGCCTGTCGCACCGCCACGGTCTCATTTCGGGCGGCACCCCGGTACCGTTCACGCCAGCTGGGCTGGCCGTTTCGATCTACTTCAGCTTCGTGACCGCCACGTCGCTCGGGTACGGTGACGTACTTCCCATGGGGGCGCTCCGCATCGTCGCCATCATGGAGGCGGTTGCCGGCTTGCTCGTGTTTGGCGCGGTGGTCTCGAAGTTCGTCTCTCGACGACAAGACCAGCTCGTGCGCGAGATTCATCGTGTGACCTTCGAGCAACGGCTCGCCCGAGTACAAACGGACCTCCACCTCGTGCTCTCCGAGTTGCAGGCGATCAGCGCCATGTGCGCCGAGGGAAACGCGCAAGCTGAGCGGGTTGCCGTTCGCCTCGAGAGCGCGGCGATGGTCTTTGCCGCCCAGTTGCGAGCGGTTCACGACCTCCTGTACCGGCCGCAGTGGACACCCGAAGAGGCGGTGCTGGAAGCGATCCTCGCCAGCCTCGCCGCGGCGCTGCGGGAGCTGGCCGACGTGCTCGCGTGTCTGCCCGCGGGGTTTCGCCGCTCTCCGATGCTCGACGGAGCCTGCCGCCGGATGGCGCGGCTCGCCGAGGAGATCTGCGGCGAGTGCGTCCCTCGCGCGTTTGCTCCGGCGCTCACCGTGTGGATGGACCGCGTTCAGGCGACGGCCCGCAGGCTCGTGCCCCCGCTCTGACTCTCCTCGTCGGGAGCGTGGATAAATGCGCTTTCGGCAGCAACACGGAGGTTTCCCCCCTTTGGAAAAGGGGGACTGAGGCGGATTTGTTTGAATGATCCATTCCAAAATCCCTCCTCACCTCCCCCTTCGACAGAGCTCAGGACATGCTTTTTCAAAGGGAGGAACTCATCGCCGCGATCAAGATCGACAGTTCCCGTTGCCAGAGGCGGCAACAGGGAGAGGTCGTGCAGCGCCGCATTGCGTAGCCGCATTCACCGCCCGAAGTGCTGGCGCGCCTGTTCGGCAATGGCCTCGCCGATCGGTATCGATGCCGTCGCGGCTGGCGATGGTGCGTTGAGCACGTGAACCATTCCCCCCATGGCCTGAATACTGAAGTCGTCAACGAGCGCACCACTCGGATCGATGGCCTGGGCGCGCACCCCCGACCCACCCGGATCGAGATCCTCTTCACGCAGCTCCGGCAGGAGCCGCTGCAGGGCTTGAACGAAGGCCCGCTTGCTGAAGGAGCGGTACACCTCGCCGATCCCGGTGCGCCAGTACTTGCTGGCGAGGCGCCAGAAGCCCGGGAAGCCGACGGTGCTCCATGCCTCGCGCACGTTGAAGTCCGTCTTGGCGTAGCCTTCGCGCCTGAAGCTCAGCACCGCGTTCGGGCCCGCTTCCACTCCGCCGCGAATCATGCGCGTAAAATGAACGCCCAGGAACGGGAACGCGGGGTCTGGCACCGGGTAGATGAGCGACCGCACCAGCGGCTCACTGGCCGGTCGCAGGCGATAGTACTCGCCGCGGAACGGGATGATGCGCACCGACGGCCGGCAGCCGGCGCGCTGGGCGATCCAGTCCGAGTACAGACCGGCGCAGTTGACCACGTGCGTTGCGCGGAGGGCCCCGGCGGTCGTCTCCACAACCCAGCTGGTTCCGTCGCGCCGCAGTCCCCGCACCCGCGTGCCCGTCCGGATCGCCCCACCGCGTTCGCGCACCAACTCGGCGTAGCGGCGGGCGACGGCCACATAATCGACGATGCCGGTTGCCGGCACGTGCAACGCTTTGATCCCTGCGGCGTGCGGCTCGATCTCGCGCAGGCGTTCGGGACCGATGAGTTCCACGCCGCCGGGGACGCCATTGGCCGCGCCGCGGCGGTGCAGCTCCTCGAGTCGCGGCAGCTCCGCCGCGTCCGTCGCCACCACCACCTTGCCACAGGTCTCGTAGGGAATCCCGTGTTGCTGGCAGAATTCGACCAGCCGGCGGGCGCCCTCGACCGTGTAGCGCGCCTTCAGCGATCCGGGACGATAGTAAATGCCCGAATGGATGACGCCACTGTTGTGACCCGTCTGGTGCTGGGCGACTTCCGCCTCCTTCTCGATCACCAACGGCGGCACCGGCGCCGGCCCGTCTGTCAGCGCCATCGCCGTCGAGAGGCCGACGATTCCGCCACCGATGATGGCTATATCGAAGGTCTGTGCCATGCTGAACGCGTTGATATCTGGCGCCGCGCAAGGCGTAAAGCGTGAGGCGTGAGGGGCGACCTTCTTACGCCTGACCCCTTACGCCTTACGCCTGACGCCTCACGCCTCACGGGACACGCCTCACTTGCCCTTCGTCATCAAGCTCTGCAGCGAGAAGAACTGCGGCGACATCGGAATGCGCGAATCAGCCGGCACGTCGTCCCCCATGACGATGCCAGCGGTGGTTGCACGGTCGAGTTTCCAATTGAGCGCCGTCGCGACCGCCCCGCCGGCCCAGGCCCAATATTCGCCCGGCCCGACCTTGACGAAGTTGGTCCGGATGCCCGCGAACGACGCGATCAGATTCCCCTGCCAGTCGTACTTCGAGCTGTAGCTGCCCAGGTAGATGTCCTTGTCGAAGCGCAGAACGATCTTGCCGTACAGGTAGTAGCGGTCCTTCGGCACTGCTTCGATCACCCAGTGTGGGCGGCGGACCAGCACTTCCTGCATCGGGCACCAGGGCGCACCGTGCCAGTCTGGCGACTGAAAGCCGAGCCGGGCCTTCCCGGGGATCATCATGCGCCATCCGTCGCCCGGAAGCCGGAGGAGCTGTGCCGCTTCCTCCAACGACGGCCGGTCGAAGAGCACCAGCAGGTCCTGCTCGCCGATCAGCCGCCAGGTGAAGTCCTCCACCTTGCCGTCAAAGTACGCGCCATCGTCCTGCGTCATGTCCGAGCCGAGGAAGCCGTCGGAGCGATTCGCCGGCGACACCTGGCGCACGCGGCGCAAGGCGGGAACGAACACCCAGACGGAATCGCGCTGCCGGGCACCGCGGTACCGCCAGCTGAGGGAGACGATGCCGGCCACGTCCGCGGGCGACCGAACGTCGGCGAGCGTTTGCGTCAGCAGCCCGTCGTGCGCATCGCTCTCGCGGAAACGCGGATGCTGGCCGTCATAGTGCTTGGAATACGAGTCGACCTCGATGGCGCGGTCGAGTCCCTTGCGCGAGAGCCAGAGCAGGTCGGCCCGGTAATGGCCGTTCCCCCCGTAATAGAGCGTGTAGTAGTAATTCCACACGATCTTCATTGCCGCCTTCGGATCGGCGGGATCGATGCGCGGGAAGGGCCACGCGTACACGTACTCCGGCGGCTTTCGCGTCGACCGCTCGATGATCGAACCGTCGTCGGTCAGATCGTAGCGGTCCTCGTTGGCTTCCAGCGCCTCCCGGAAAGCCGGGTCGCCACCGATGCGCTCGATGCTCCAGTCCACGACGCGGTGGCGGAAGTCACCGCGCCGGTAAGCTTCGAGGAACTCCGCCGGCAGCAGCCCCTCCGCCTGCTGCCAGTTGTCCGCACCGAGAAATTGCCCCGGCGCCAGTTCCGCGTGACCGGCGGTCGGGGCCGGCAAGCCGCTGAGCAGCGCGGCCACCACGGTCAGCGCAACGAAGGTCCCCCTCCTCACCGCGCCATCCGTCGCCGCGCCGCCGTGTCAGCTACGTGGCTCACGAAAAGAACCGCGACTCCGACGACCACGGCGCCGGCGCTAGCGCTTGCGTGGCTTGGCGGCCGCCTTGATCGCCTTGGACGCCCGGGCCGCGTCGTCATCGTTCTCAAAACCAAAAACGGCTGAGAACTTCCGGCCAAGGGTCTCGGCCATGAGAAACGAGATGCTGATCCCGGCGTTGGCAATCGCACGCGCCATGTCGGCGCCGAGCCCGGCGCGGTCGTCGCCCTCGACCAGCAGGCAGGCAATTGGGGACCTCGCCAGCCCTGCGGACGTCGCTGCGTTCGTCACCTTCTTACCCGAGATCGGGAAGACCTCGATCGCCGCGCGACCCGTGTCGCCAAACGAATACCCCATGACCACGCGCAAGTTGGCTCCGGCCTGCGCCAGGGGATCGAGGACGTTTGCCAGCACGCCCGCCTGATGTGGGACCTCCGCCCGCCAGAGTGTAACCTTCTTGACCGTGACGGCCATAGCGCAACCCTCCTCCAAATGGTGGCCCCCAGTGTAGCTCACCCGAATGATGCACGCCAAGGTGCCGCGACAGGTGCCGCGGCACGGATGCGGCGGGACGCCATCCGGGGGCGGCTCCAGGGGCTGGCGGGTTCGACCGCCGCGTCGCTGCGTCGTTCTCAGCCGGACCCCCCCCTCGGTCGAGAATCAGCACACGGAATAGGGAGGAGCGCTTGCACTCTCTGCGTTCCTCCTCAAGAGTAGGCTTGAATCACCGCAGGAGGCCGATCATGGAACACGACCCACCAACGAACCCCTTGGCTGACATCCCGTTGAGGGCCAAGGTCAGCGAAAAGCTCTTCGACGCGCGCACGATCATGATCTTTGGTGAAATCGAGCCCAGGCTCGCGCGGGATGTGGTCGAGCAACTGCTCGCCATGGCGGCCATATCGGACGATCCGATCACTGCCTACCTGCATTCCCCCGGTGGCCATGTGGAGTCGGCCGACACCATCCATGACGTGCTCGCGTTCATCAAGCCGCGGGTGCGCTTCGTCGGGACCGGCTGGGTCGCCAGCGCTGGCGCCCACATCTTCCTCGGCGTACCGAAAGAAGACCGTTACTGCCTGCCGAACACTCGCTTCATGCTGCACCAACCGTGGGGCGGCGCCGGCGGCCGCGCCACCGACCTCGAAATCGAGGCCGAGGAGATTCTCAAGATGCGGGCGCGACTCAATCGCATCATTGCCGACAGAACGGGCCAACCGCTCAAGCGGGTGGAGAAGGACACCGAGCGGAATTTCTGGATGACGGCGGAGGAGGCGAAAGAGTACGGCCTGGTGGGAACGATCATTTCGTCGGTCGGCGCGCTGCCGCGGTGACGTTCGCCTTCCGTCATTCCCGCGCAAGCGTCGCCCCGCCATCGCGCGCGGTCGCTCAACCGCGGCGGGGAGGGCTCTGCCTGCCGTGAGGCTGCGGCCTCCGGAAACTGCTCCGAGGGGGACGGCTGCTGATCGCCAAGACAACAGTAGCCGACACCAACCCAACCAGCATGATCCATCCTTCCTCGCCCCACGTGAGTAGAAGCGGCCAGAATAGCGCCAGAAACACCCAGCAAATGGCGAGAAGCAGGGCCGTCATGCTAAGCGGCGACAGCCGAGTATCCCACGTTTTGTTCGCTGGCCCGATGTGGGAACGTAAGCATGGGTCCATGTAAGCACGGGTCGTTGATCACGGACAAGTTAGGAATTTCCCTTAGCCGTATTAGGGTTTTCCCCTATGTGCCGACCCGTGCAGTCGCACCTGTCGAAGTACGAACGGACGTCCTTAGAAGCGGCGGGGGTGAGACGCCTCTCGCGGCGATGGTACGCCCGACGGTCACCGGATGAGGAACATCCGCATGAGTCCAACCATCCCGCCGGCAAGCACCACCCACAGGACGTCTGCCTTGAAGCGATAGAGCAGCAGGAAGGACACGACGGACAGGGCGGCGGCGAACCAGTTCGTTCCACCGCCGAGCCCGTGTGGCCAGATGACCGCCGCGCCGAACACGAGCGCGAGGTTGAGGACCACGCCGACCACTGACGCGGTGATGCCGGAGAGCGCGGCGGTCAGGTTCCGGTTGCCGCGCAGGATCTCGATGTACGGAGCCCCGAGAAAGATGAAGAAAAAGGACGGCAGGAAGGTCGTGTAGGTCGTTACCAACGCGCCGACGATCGCGCTCGCGACCGGGCTCATGCCTTCGGGATGGCTCCAGGCCGCGATGAACCCAACGAACTGCAGCACCATGATCAGCGGTCCGGGTGTGGTTTCGGCCAACGCCAGGCCATCGACGGCCTGCGCCTGGGTGAGCCAGCCGTAGGTTTGCACCGCCGCCTGAGTGACATATGCCAGCACGCTGTACGCGCCGCCAAAGGTGACCAGCGCGGCGATGGTGAAGAAGCGATACTCGCGCGCGTGCAAGCTGTCCCAGCCACGCCACGTGACCATGACCATAAAGGGTAGTGTCCACAGCCCCAGCCCGACGAGGAGCGTTCGCAGCGCGCGGGCACGAGAGGGAATGGTGTGGGGCGGCGGAGCGGCGTAATCGTCGATGACAGCCGGGGCAGGGGACTCGAGGCTGGAGGCTTGCTTCTCCCCAGTCCCGGTCGAGAATCCGAGCAGCCCCGCACTCAAGACGATGAGTGGGAATGGGACGTGCAGGAAGTAGATCGCCACGAACGCGGCCGCGGCGATGGCGAGGTGGATCCGCCGCTTCAGCGCCCGGCTCCCGATCCTCAACACCGCTTCGACCACGATCGCGACGACGATCGGTTTGAACCCATCGAGCACACCAACCGCGGCGGGCACATGCCCGTACGCCGTGTACGCGTACGAGAGGGCGAGCAGGATGAAGATCGAGGGGATGACGAACAATGTGCCGGCGACGATTCCGCCGAGCGTCCGGTGCAGGAGCCAGCCGATGTACGTCACCAGCTGCTGCGCCTCGGGACCGGGCAAGAGCATGCAGTAGTTGAGGGCGTGCAGGAAGCGGTCCTCGGAGATCCAGCGGCGCCGCTCGACCAACTCGCGGTGCATGATCGCGATCTGCCCGGCCGGTCCGCCGAAGGAAATGAAGCCGAGCTTCACCCAGAAGCGGAAGGCCTCGCGGAAGGCGACGCGATGCGACGGCTGCATGTAGCCGCAGGCTTTAGCCTGCGCGTCGCCAATGCCACAAGCCCAGGGGGTGGGTCATGAGCGCACCGCGAAGAGGCGCGTGCCGAGGTTCACGTCGACGATCGCGGCGGTTTTTGCGATCAGTTCCCGCTGGCGGTGCCGCGGACAAACCCGATTCGTCTGTACCGCGTCGCTCCAGTCTCCGCGTCGACGAAGCCGGCCTCCTTCATCATCGCGGGGAGCATGTCGACGCCGTGGTGCAAGTGGTCGCGGCCGCAAAACAGTGCGAGCAGGCGTTGAATCAGGGCATGTACTTTCGGTTCGGACGCGAAGTCGAGCGCGACGAAACGCCCGCCCGGCTTGAGCACGCGGCGAATCTCGCGAAAGCCTGCTCGCTTCAGGTCCTCGGGCAGGTGATGCAGGACGAACGTGCTCAGGACGACGTCGAAACGCCCATCAGCGAAGGGCAGCGATTCGATGAGTCCGATCTGAAAATCCACGTTGACACGCGCCCGCGCCGCTTTGCGCCGCGCCAACTCGATCATCTCGGGTGCGGCATCGATCCCGTGGACCAGCCCCGTCGGTCCGACCCGCGTCGCGGCGGCGATGGCGAGATTCCCCGGGCCGCAGCCGACGTCCAGCACTGCGTCGCCCGGCCGCAGCCGCGCCAGCTCGAGGGCGATCGCACGGATCGCTCGGTCGCGCCCGAAGGACAGCCAGGTCGTGCCGAGGTCATACCACGTGGCCCAGTGGATGGTGCGTCCGCGGGTGGTGGGAACGCTTCCTTGCGGTTCCGCAGGGCGTGTCATGCGGTTCAGTCTAGCCCGATGCGGGCGGAGCCGAAATGGAGCTGACGTGATACCCCGTCACTCGCCAAGGATCTCTCGCAGGCAGCGCAGCGGGGCGGGCAGTTCTTCCTGCCAGAGCCAGAACACATCGATCCAAAAGCCCGAAACGACCGCCGACGCTAGCCGGCCATCAGAACACACTTGTGTCGTATAGCCAGCCACCGTCTTCGTCTCGCACCGGAGCTGGTTCCCAAACGGACCGACCATCCAGATCTCATCGATTCCGGCCTCGCGATAGCGGGGGAGCTTTTCGCGCACATCGAGACGCGGATCACTCTCCGAAGCGATTTCGATGACCATGTCCGCAGGACCTTCGAGGCGACGCGGAGTCATGAGGTGGCGGCGAGCAGCTCGCACAATCAAGATATCGGGCTCGGGCGACCAGTCAGCATCGAGACGCATCGGATAGCGGGAGCCGCGCACCACCGCGCCCCCTTTTTCCCCGAGATAGCTGCTGAGCAACGTCAGAAGGAAACGGAAGAGATCCTCATGTCGGTTCGAGGCTGGCGAATGGATGATGATCCTCCCGTCGAGATACTCCCAGTCGCTGTCCTCGTCTGCCAAGCGGTAGAAGTCGTCCTCGCTGACGCCGGGCTTGACGATGAGATAGGGCGGCTCGACGTGAATCTCCATGACGCCACTATATCACGGACGAACTTCGAAGTCGCTGAGGCGACCACCGCCATCAGGTCGTGCCGAACTGTCTGACGAACCTGCGCAATTGCGTGACAGGATCTGGTCGTGCTCAGCGAGAGCGGTGCTCGTGCGCCTAATCGTAATCGGGGTTGCCTGGATCTTCCCCATCTTGTCGGAGGGCTCTCCCGGAGTGCAAGCAGGGTTTGAGTGGGGAGGGGTTCGGCGGGTGTTCGGCGCGGTAATTCGGCGTTGACCTCGGTACCGTGTCGCGGTACGGAGAAGCGACAAGTCAAGGCGGCGTTCAAAGAGGTGAATGATGGGCACGCGAGGGATGACGAGAGTGATGAATTGGCCGGCGCTGGCGGGGATTGGGCTGCTCTCCGCGCTCGGGACGTCCGGTTGTAGCGACAAGGCGGACGCGGAGCCGGCGGTCACCGTCGGCGAACGGCCAGTCCTCGAGCAGCACTTGGAGCAGGCGGATCTGGTGTCCGGCAAGGTCAGTTTCGAGGAGATGTTCGACGCGGGCGCGAAGCTCTTCGCGGCGAAGTGCACCAAGCTCGACGGGCAAGGGCGACCCGGCGCCACGGGTGACGGCAAGCCGACGCAACGCGTCATCGGCAGCGCGCCGGAATTCCTGCGGACGTCCGGCCCCGATTCGAACTCCTGCGCGGGCTGCCACAATGAGCCGCGTGCTGGCGGCGGCGGCGACTTCGTCGCCAACGTGTTTGTGCTGGCCCAGGTGAAGGATCCGGTCACCTTCGATGTGCGTGAGGCCAACGAGCGCAATACCCTTGGGATGATGGGCTCGGGCGCCATCGAGGCCCTGGGCCGCGAAATGACCGCCGACCTGCAGGCGCTGCGGGCGCAGGCAATCGAACAGGCGCAGACCTCCGGCGTCGCGACGACCGTGGCGCTGGAAACCAAGGGCGTCAATTTCGGTACCTTGGTGGCGCGACCGGACGGCTCCGTCGACACCAGCGGCGTGCAGGGCGTCGATGCCGATTTGGTCATCAAGCCGTTCCATCAGAAGGGCGTCGTCCGTTCGGTGCGCGAGTTCACCGTCAACGCCATGAACCATCACCACGGCATGGAGGCGGTGGAGCGGTTTGGCAAGGGCCAGAAAGACAAGCAGGGCAACGTGATCGACACCGCTGACTTCGACGGCGATGGCGTTCCCGATGAGCTGACCGTGGGCGACATCACCGCGCTCAGCATGTGGCAAGCCATGCAGAACATTCCGGGGCAGGTGATCCCGGGCGAGCCGGCGCGGGCCAGTGCCGCCCTGAGTGGCGAGCAGCGCTTCAGCGAGATCGGGTGCGATTCGTGTCATCGGAAGGAGTTGGTGCTCAACGATCCCGTGTTCTGCGAACCGTACGCGCTCAACCCGCCCGGCACGTATAGCGACCAGGCGCAGAAGGTGTGCGCCGATCTGACCCACGACGGTCCGGGACCGCGACTCGTGCGGCAACCCGATGGCAGTGCGGTGGTGCGCGCCTTTACCGACCTGAAGCGTCACACGATCTGTGACGCGGAGACCCCACACTACTGCAACGAGACGCTCGTGCAGGGCGGCGTGCCGACCGATCAGTTCCTGACGCGCAAGCTGTGGGATGTGGGCAACTCCGCCCCATACGGCCACCGCGGCGATCTCCCGACGCTGACCGAGTCCATCGTCGCGCACGGCGGGGAAGGCCGCGCGGCGCGCGACGCGTTCAACGCCCTGCCGGCGAGTCAACAAGCCGAGATCATCGAGTTTCTGAAGTCGCTCCAGGTGCTGCCCGAGGGCGCCGCCGCCTTGGTGGTTGACAACCTTGGCCGACCCGCCGACAAAACCGATCTCGGCGCTCGCTTTGGGGTGAATTAGCCGGCGTTTCTTACCTAACCTCTGCCGCGAGCGCCGCCGTCGGTCTCCACAGCAGAAGTCCCAGCGATGCCAGTCCAGCCAGACTGGCCCCGAACAGGAGCGCCGCTTGGGGGCTGAGGGATTGCCACAGCCAGCCGGTCAAGAGACTGGCCGGCAGCGCGGTCGCGCCGATGATGGAGTTGTAGTACCCGAAGGCGCGTCCGCGCAGGTGGGCAGGGGCGAGATCGCCGACCAGCGCCTTTTCGGCAGGCTCGCTCAGCCCGTAGTAGACGCCATAAATCGCGAACAGGCCCCAGGCGTGCCAGCCGTGGGTTGCCAGGCTCAAGCCGAGGTAGACGATGGCGTAGACGAACCACCCTCCGATGATGACGTGTGTGCGCGGCACGCGGTCGGAGAGTACCCCTCCGGCGTACGAGCTCGAGAGCTTGGTGACATGCAGCACGGCCCACAGGATCGGAATCGCCGTGGCTGGCAGAGAGAGGTCACGAGCGCGGAGCAACAGAAACGCGTCCGAAGAATTCCCCAGGGAGAAAACGAAGAGGATGGCGAGGTACGTGCGGACGGAGCGCGGCAGACCGCGCTGCTTTCCCTCGCGGGCTGACGGATCGGCCTGAGCCAGCCGTGGCAGCGCGTCTTCACGAACGGCGAGGACCATCGCGACGGACGCGAGACTCGGGATGGCGGCGAACCAGAAAACTGTGCGCAGGTCGAATCCGGCACCGATGAGGGCGGACGCGACCAGCGGCCCCACGACGGCGCCGGCGTGGTCCATGGCCCGGTGAAAACCGAAGGCGCGCCCGACGCTCCCTCGTCTGGCTGCGTCAACGATGAGCGCGTCGCGCGGCGCGGTCCGGATCCCTTTCCCGACTCGATCGGTGAGCCGGATCGCCAGCACGTGCCAGGGGGCGGTTGCGGCGGCGACGAGTGGCCGCACCATCCCCGCGAGGCCGTAGCCAAAGACCACGAGGGGTTTACGCCGCGGCAGCCGGTCAGCGGCGTACCCGGACGCCAGCTTGAGGAGACTGGCGACGGTATCCGCCGCCCCCTCCACGAGCCCGAGAAACGCCGGACGCGCCCCCAGGACCTCCGCGAGAAACACAGGCAGCAGCGGAAAGATCATCTCCGAGCCCACGTCGGTAAGGAGGCTCGTCAGGCCGAGGACGACGACCGTCGCCGGAAGACCGGTGCGCCGTGCCGGCGGTGGGGCGTTGTCGGTCGCCATGTCGCCGCGTTCTGGCGTCCCGGTGTCCGGCACAACGAGAACGAGAAGACCGCCGACGGAGAGCGCGGTTCGTTAGCGGTCCGCAGCGAAGAGCCGCCGCAGTCGCGTCCGCGTCAAACGCCAGAGCAGCGCGCCGGCGGGGACACCCGCGATTGCTCCCAGGAGACCGTTCACGATCAGGTCGCCGAAACTCGGGCGCGGCGGGGCGAAGCTGCGGAACGCGGCGATGCCGAGCACGACGGCCAGCGTCTCCATGGTCATGAGCGCGTCGCCCGGCTCCGTCCCGCGCCACGCGTCGATCACCAACGCGGCCGCGACCAGAAGGGCTCCGAAAGCAGCAAGGAGGGTGGTGGAAAAGGCTGCGCGGTAGACCTGCACGGTCACGGTGTCACGAATGCCCGCGCTGACCTCGGTCAGCTCCAACGTGAGCCTATCTCCAGAGGCCGAGTCGACCGTATGCTGGCCGAGGGCGTGGACGGTGTGCACGGGGACGGAACCGCGGCGGCCGAGTCGCTGCCGCCGCCAGCCCTCGGTGAAATCACCCTCGATCATTTTCTCCGTGCCGTCAGCGACGCGAAGCCGATAGTGACCGGACTGGCTCGCCTGTTCCTTGCTGGGGAGGAAGTGCCCTTCGACGACGATCCGGTACGATCCGGCGACGCCTTGGAGGGGTACGGTTACCGGAGGAGCTTGTGCCTTGAGCTCGCTGGTGAACAGCGGCGGCGGCGGGTTGACGGTCGAATACAGCGCGTAAAAGGCGACGCCAGCCCACGCGACTGCGAACGCGCCGACGAGGGCAGCTCTGGTCGCGGCAGTGCGTTCGTCGATGAATGCTCGCAGGGCGGCGTGGAGGGCAATGAACAGGATGAGCCCGCCAGCCACCGTCAGCCCTGCCGCCATCGGCATGAGCTCGGCACTGGTGAGCACCCACACCACGAAGATGCCCCCGGCAGCAACGCTCGGTACCACCCAGCTCCGCAGCGCATCGAGCACGACGAGGCGTCGAATCTGGACCGCCTGCTTGGCGCGACGTGACGGCGGCGATGGTTTCGCTTTCGGTTTGGCCATGGCAATCCTCTGATCCGACGCTTCCTAGCATCGCACTATGGCGCGATGCTAGCGCCCGGCACGACCGAAGGCGACGCCGCATGCCAGGCGGGCTGTCGGCGGCTTGCTTTAGCGCGGCATGGCGACCCGAGGGGCGCCGCTCCACCGCAGGATCATGGACTGCTTCCTGCGCTTCGTTCCCTTCGCGAGCTTCGTGGTTTGAACCGGCGTGGATGTTTCGAGCGCGACGCTTCGATTGCGGTTCCCGGCTCAGGGCAGCGACTTCCGGACACACTGCCGGCAGAAGGACAATTTGCCACAGTCAAAGGCTACCAGGCCCATGCCATTGCCACAGCGAGCGCACGGGTCCGATCGGTGATGCTCTGCCACCCGGACCAGCATCTCGCGGTGATTCATCTCCAGCGTCGCCTCGCCGTGGCGGCGCGCGCGGACTTCTGCTTCCTCGAAAACGATTTCCTTATCGTATCCATTCCGCGCCGGCATCACGAGCGCGCCGTCGCGGAAACGAATGCGTGCAACACCATTCATCAACTTCCTCCCATCCCCCCAGTGGCGGCTGCTCTTCTCATCTCACGCGGTCGTCGCCGAAGAGCAGCACCGGCACCCGGCGCCCCTTGCCGGCCGTAGCCGGCACGCCCGCCGAGCGATCCTTTCACTTGTTCTATCTCAGACGACTAACCGGCGCGGTTCATTCGATCAAGAGGGACGCCATCGCGAATATTCTACAAAGCGAGTTTTCGCAGCCGCAACGCGTTGCTCACCACCGATACGGAACTGAAGGTCATTGCTGCGCTGGCGATCATCGGGCTGAGCAGCAGTCCCAGGAACGGGTAGAGGACACCGGCGGCGATGGGTACGCCGAGCACGTTGTACAGGAAGGCGAAGAAAAGGTTCTGCCGGATGTTGTGCATGGTGGCGCGGCTCAGCCTTCGGGCGTTGGCAATCCCGCGCAGGTCGCCCTTCACCAGCGTGACGGCGGCGCTTTCCATGGCAACGTCCGTTCCGGTCCCCATGGCGATACCCACGTCGGCTTGAGCGAGGGCGGGGGCATCGTTGATCCCGTCACCAGCCATCGCCACGCAGTGCCCCTCGGCCTGCAGCCGCTTGATCGCATCGCTCTTCTGGTCGGGGAGGATTTCGGCATGAAACTCGTCGATGCCAAGTGTGCGCGCCACGGCCTCGGCGGTCGTGCGGCTGTCGCCGGTCAGCATCACCAAACGGATGCCTTCCGCGTGGAAATAGCCGATCGCTTCCCGAGTTGATGCCTTGATCGGGTCGGCGACGCCGAGCAAACCAGCTGGACGGCCATCGACGCAGACGAACGTGACGGTATGCCCGTGGTGCCGAATGATCTCCGCCTGCTCCAGCAACGCGCTGACGTCCGTACCCAGTTCCTCGAAGAGCTGACGATTCCCGAGGGCCACAGTGTGGCCGTCGACGAGGCCGATGACGCCTTTGCCCGTGATCGATCGGAAGTTGGTGACCGTGGACAGCTGCATGCGGCGTTCCTCGGCGCCAGCAACGACCGACGCGGCCAGCGGGTGCTCGCTCCCGCGCTCGAGGCTGGCCGCCAAGCGCAAGACGTCTGCTTCACCGTGGCCTCCGGCCGCGGCCACGGTGCTGAGCCGCGGCTTCCCTTCGGTGAGGGTTCCCGTCTTGTCTACGACCAGCGTGTCGACTTTCTCGAGAATCTCGAGTGCCTCGGCATTCTTGATCAGCACGCCGGCCGTGGCGCCACGGCCGGCGCCGACCATGATGGACATCGGGGTCGCGAGGCCGAGCGCGCAGGGGCACGCGATGATGAGGACGGCGACCGCGTTCACCAGCGCGTACGCGAAGCGCGGCGCCGGGCCGAAGATTGCCCAGGCCACGAAGGTGACGATCGCCGTTAGCACCACCGCCGGCACGAAGTACGACGCGACGCTGTCGGCCAGGCGCTGGATCGGCGCCCGGCTGCGCTGTGCCTCGCTGACCATGCGTACGATCTGCGCGAGCAGCGTGTCGCCGCCCACGCGTTCCGCCCGCATGACGACACTGCCCCGTCCGTTCATCGTTCCACCGATCACCCGGCTCCCCGCGACCTTTTCGACGGGGATCGGTTCTCCCGTGACCATCGATTCGTCGACGGATGTGTGACCGTGCAGAACGGTACCGTCCACGG
>Ga0316626_10000563_pt1 | contig 14734 bp, 5 predicted proteins | sample OWC_Aug_T1_C1_D5_FD_207656 | JGI IMG/M metagenome (GOLD analysis project Ga0316626, IMG submission 207656) | Wetland soil microbial communities from Old Woman Creek delta, Ohio, United States - OWC_Aug_T1_C1_D5_A | ecosystem: Environmental > Terrestrial > Soil > Wetlands | place: USA: Ohio...
TCAAAGGCTCTACAAATACTAAACAACTTACCTTTCATTTTATACGACCCAACTAAGCCCATGGTCAATGCGCTGTTTCCCACATCCCCAGCTCCAAATCTTTCATATCGGAGACCGAAAAACATAGGTTTAATAAATGTTTCTCCATTAAACCAACCTCCCACATCAATAGCCATGCCCTTAGTTTCTGGCCTAGACAGCTCAAAACCACAACCTTCAACCACTCCTTTTAGAAACTGGGAATCCTTACATAGCCTATCGGCTATCTGACCCCCTCCTAATATTGGTCTGTTAAGTTCTTTTGCCTTTTCAACAAAGGCTCCTGAACTGTCATCTTCAACTATAGTTAAGTCGGCAATCACGTCCTCAGCCGATGGCTTAGGAGTTATTAAAGGATGCTGAATTTTCACATCCTTAACATATACCTTTACTGCATGTTTCTCATTAGCTAGTTTCTCTCCTAATACAAGAGAGTCCCCATACTTTGATATTATCAATATTTTCATACATTAACCTTTCTACCCCCAAAATAGTTGGGCACTGGGGTCATACATACCATATCGTTGAGCCATCTCTGGAGTTATGCCCTCCCATACAGCCTGTTGATACTCAGCTTGTAGTTCGGCCCCTGTCTTTGGAGACGGGGTAACCTGCATATCTGGGTGTTCAGCATTCCATCTGGCTATATAATCATTATAGCTTCTATTCCCGTATAAGTCATAAACATTAGCAAACGGCTCGTAACCTCCTGGACCTGGTCCTGGACCTACAATATTGCCTGTATTAGGATCTATTGACATTCCCTGCCAAGCTAAGGACTGCATCCCACCCATATTAACATTGGCAGCATACTCCTCCTCAGGGGTCCATAGTTGGCTAACATAACCTGATGGGGAGATCATATGGGATGAAGAGCTTCCTCCTTCCCCCATAGTCTGCGCTGCTGGATTCTCAGCATAATAAGTCCCCATTCTAGGATTTAAAAATCCAGTCCATCCTGGTTGCTTCATTGGATCTGGGATTAATCCTTTTTGAAATTGTACTAATTTACTCCATACATCATAATTATAATTGTTAAGTTGTTCTTGTAGAGTTTTATATTCTGGACTATCCACTGATATTCCCTGTGGGGGAATATATGGATATGTTTTCTCCATAAGAGCCTGTCTCCCCTCGGGAGTCATTGACAATTGTTCCATCCAACTTCTATCATCCATAAGCATTGAACTCATAGGATTTTCTAAGGGGGTTGCCCCTGGTTGTGTACCAAGAAAGTAATTAAGTCTATTTGTAAGACTTTGTTCTAAAGCTAAATCAGAAGCCTTAGCTCCTAATGGGTCTGGCTTATCCATATCTATAGCCCCTTGAATCATAGGAAGAAGAAAGGCAGCAGCCAGTCCTACAGGACCTGCCCAGCTTAAAGCAGTACCAAGTCCACCTGCTCCCAACCCAGCTAATAGCTGAGCTCCAGCCGACCCAGCAGCAGCACTCCCAGTATATCCAGCAAGGCCACCAATCGCATTTGCTAACGATGATGCCATCATAGGAGCATTTGCTATCCATTGTAAATCTGGGTCTACTGAACCCATCATTAAGCCTGTTGTTAACAAGGATGTAGGATCTAGAAAACTTCCTCCACCAAATACTGTACCTGGAAGTGCGGACCCAACAAGACCTGCCGTAGGAGCAGATAAAAGATTTAAGAAATTACTAGCTCCTCCTGCCAAAGAGCTTATGCCAGCCCCAGCTAACCCAGTTAGGTTTTGTCCAATATAATTTAAAGCTGGATTATTGTTATCTCCTAGAAAGGATGAGATAACTGGCCAGGCTGACCCAGCAAGATCAGCTATATTTTCTAAACCAACTCCCCCAGCCTTTATTGCATCCATTACCTCAGGACCAAGCCACTTTGCTAAATTGGTAAGTTGTCCCTCGGTAATAGCTGGAGTTTGATCTGAGGGCTGGCTCGGTTGAAGATATGGTCCAGTGTTCTGAGTAGTAATCTGACCTGTAGTAGTAGCCGCAGGTTGAGTATACACAGGTTGCGCAGCAGGTTGAGTATACTCAGGTTGCGCAGCTGGTTGAGTAGCTGGTTGAGTAGCTGGTTGCGCAGCAGGAGGAGTAACCGCAGGTTGAGCAGGAGATACATTTGGATAATAATTTCTTATATCCACCAAGCCCTGTATAGAATATGGGTTTATATTTTTCTCTTCACCTATTCTGGTGTAAGGGTCCTCATAATAAGGATTATAAGGATCTAAAATTGGACTTGCCATTAATCCTCAGTTTCCTCCTCTGATTTGATCCCCATCCACATAGATCTCTGTCTGCTCTTTATGTCCCTAGGCATAGCCTTCCTCTCAGCATCTGTTAACTCTTTGGCAAATTGAGGTTTGAAGTTTTTAGCTATTACCTTTAAAGACCTCTCAAAAATGTTCTCTCTATCTCGGCTTCTTCTATATTCTCTAAGTTCATGTTCTTGTATTGGAACTCCATACTTATCATAAAACCTTTTAAGGTTAGCAGCCGCCTTTTCATAATTACCTTTTTCCATCTCCTCATTTGCCTGTTGAATCATATCATGCCTCATAGAGTAATAATCTCTATTAACCCTTAAAGCACCATACACGGCTTCTTGAGTATCCTTTCTATAAGGAGGCCAACCAAATAAGTTGGCTATTTCAATCCCTAATGAAGTTTCCTGAGAAGGTAACTTATCAGACCCCATCGTATAGTACCCCTTATCCAGTCTCTCATATGCATCTGCTACCTTTCCATAATATCTATATTGAGGCACAAGCATCATATAAGCAAACTTACTAAAGTTATTCCAAGCTCTTTCTCGTTCTACATAAGTAGGAGGAAGTTCACCAAACACAGAGGAAACTGGGGCCCCCATGGACATAAAAAGGTCATTTATACCATCCATCCAAGCTGGTAGAATATGAGTAGGCAACATGCCCTTAATACCCCAAAGGTATCCTACATCTATACCCAAGGTTTCAGCCATAATTGTAGGAGCCGAAACCATAAAACCTGTTAAAGCCAAGAACCTAAACAAGGCTGCATTGGCCTGGGCATCAGTAGGGGCCTCGGCTTTATACCCCATTTTTTGAGCCATTGAAGTCCCCACTAATTTAGGAACCTGTAGTGTAGTCAAAGGTATTTTTTCTAAACCATAGGCATCTTTAAATAAATTGGCCACAAACTGAAAGCTCTTCATAGGGAAAGACCAAAATGGAGTAAAGAACTGCATTCCAGGTCCAGCAAATATAGGACTTCTCTGGGCCTCAGAATATCCAAACTGTGACCCAAACTGCTTCCTCCAGGCAAACCATTCAGCCTGAGAAAACTGTAAAGGAGTAGCCATGGCAGTAGCTTGTTTCAATCCTATAATATGAGCCGTCTGAAAGTCCATTCCAAGTTCTTTTGCTCTTTCTAATCCAGAAAAATAAGCTATACCTTTATTAATTCTTTCTGTGATTCCTAAGGGAGTTAAAGCAAGACTGGTAACCTTTCGATTGGCATCCATGATATGTTCCCAAGTAGTTCTAGACATACCACCTTTTAACAGCCTCATTTTATCATTATAAAACTCTTGAACTAAATCCATTCTATTCTCCCACTTTACATACTCAGGAGAATTAGTTATTCTTCCTATAACATAATTTTTAGTCCCTTTTAAAAAAGGGCTTACCCCAACATCAGCTATGGTATACATAGACTGAGTTAAGTTTCTAAGGGCTGTATCAATACCCAAAGCTCCTCTATAAATAGATTGTACCCAAAGTTCTTGGGCATTTTGAGTAAATGCTTTATTAGCCAGAGTAGTTAAAGGACCTTCTGGGGCAAATCCAGCCACCTGTTTAATATAGGCATCTAAATATCCTCTGGTTGTTAATTTACTATTAATCCCATAATCGGGTATTACTTTGGCTATGTCTCTAGCCCTGGGCAAGAAGAAATCGTTTACAACTCCATCATGAACGGTGCTAAGAACATATCGTGTTCCCACATCCCAGAGATTCTCCTTCAAGAACTCTTGCATTAGCTCGGCTGTTCTATGTTGGAAGTGAACGTTAAACTTCTCCTTGGGAATCATCCTTCTCACAAAATCAGGAAGTTCATTCCAAGAATCATAAGCCAAATTCCATTTAAAGAATCGCTGTTTCAAAATAGATTTATCCTTGGCGTCCAAGGAGTCATAATCTTTTCCACTATCAGCTATTCTTTTCAAGTCCTCCCAATGTAGACCCTGGCCATTTCCCAATTGCAGCCTATAAAACATATCATTTGGAAGGTCAGAAGGCATATTGGCCAACTTTATAACGTCACCATATTTCTTCCACATTTTATTAAAATCATATTGAATGGTAGCATAATCAGGTTCATATAATCCCTTCTCTTTAAGATTAAAAAGAGAAGCCATATCCTCCATGATAGCCCTATAATCTTTAGCCACCTGAAGAATTTTGGGATCGGTCGAAGTCCAATTAGAAGGAGCCGATTTTCCTTTTCGTTTCAAGCCTTCAGCCTGCAAATGTCTCATGGCAGCCTCAGAGGCTTCTTTGTCTCCTTTCAGCCATCCAAGTTTTTCATTCATTCTTTCTAAATATAATTTAGTTAAATACTTAATTTGAGTATCTGTCTGAAGAGCGTAATTACCCACTCTGGCTACTGGAAGAACTCTACTTTGTGAGGGGTCCCCCATCCAATCAGCCAAAGGCATCCAGGTTAACTTATCATACTCAGCTGCCTCCAAAGGATTCATTAATTCAGGGTATAACCTCTTGTTTACTAATCGGGCATCAACTGATTCATCCCCCAAAGCCATCATGCTTTCATACAACATCTTTTTGGCTTCCATAGTACTAATAGTAGGTAGGGTAACAAACTTATTTCCCATCTTTACTGTTCTAGACTGTGGAGTCCCACTGGCTACTAATCTATCAGCAGCCTCTCTTTGAAGCTTGTCTAATTCAAACCTTCTCCTCATTATCTCCTGTTGAGCTTCTTTTGGAAGGTCTTTGGCAAAATGAGGGGCATTGGCATAATTTACATCCATACGTCTTTTGTATATAGCCTGGGCTACCCCTTCGGCTGGAACAACTATTTGAGCCATTCGTTGCTTACCATACATAAAGCGATCGACTACAGCTGAATATAAGGCATCTTGGGCTTCTGGAGGTAAAGACCTTGTTTCATCCCAAAATACAATTTCCATACGGGAATCTTTACCCTTTCCCTTAGGAAGCACTTCAACCTCAGCCACCACACTATTTCCACCAGCAGGGTCAGCAAACCCTCCCTTTGAATCTTGAACCAAGTAAAAAGTATTTCCTTTTACCCCTTTCAAGTCAGAAACAACTGTAGCCTGCATCCCATTGGCATCCTTAGTTAAGAATCTTTCAATAAACGTACCTCTTCCTTGAGGAACCAAGGTAGCCTGGTAATTAACCGTCTTCTGTAAAAGGTCAGCCCCAGCTCTGGCATTTCTCCATTGAGAATCCAATTCTGTTATTTTGGCATTCATATCATTCTTCTTAACTTGGTCTTTCTCAGCTGAGGCATCTGCCCTTAGTTTATCTAATGTAGTTTTAAGCTTATCTACTTCGCCCATTCTAACTTTAAGATTTCCAAAGAGAGCCTCCATATTTGTTTTTAAAGGTCCTCTTCCTGAGGCCTCTGATACAATAGAATCTATATCAGGACCCACATCAACTGGCTTAAAAGTAGTTTTAGCCTTTTCAATGCGCACCTTGGCCTCTTCAACCAGCCTTGCCTCTGGAGGCAATTCCTTGGTTTCTGGAGACACGGGTTCAAGCACAGGAGACCTAGGAACACCCTTACGCTCCTTCGCTTGTTTCGTTGTAATCTTTCTATGTTCAGAAGATGGGATATCAACAATATTCTTCCATCCAGTTTCCCAATCTGATAAATAAAGGTCTGAGGCATAAATAACTTCTCCAGTTTGTGGATTAATAGCCCTACCAGCTATTGGCATTTTATGATGCCCTTCCATCTTTGGTGATTCCAATGAGCCTTTCACTATAATATCATTATATAGTTTAGTTAAATCTTTGGGAGCCAGTTTATCTAAATCTTCCTTTCTAAACTCTCCCTGTTTAACCAAAGCATCTTTGACCTGAGAAATAGCCTTAAACCCTCTGGCTGTTGGAATTCGTCCTTCTTTAGATTCCTCATACCCAGGATGGGTAGACTTTTTACCTTCAACCTTTACTTCTCCCACTCTCTCGGCTTTAGGCTGAGTTAATACGTTCTCTTGCCATTTTTCAGTGAAGATTTGATCAACGGCCTCCACCAGAGTTTCATTCATGGTTTTGTTTTTGTACAAACCCTGTTTTAAGTCATTATACCTATCTACTACTTCAACCCCAAATCGATTACGCAAATAAGTATCTAATCCTTCTGGACTTCTTGGAATAACCTCTTTTTCTTGAATGGCTCTCCATTCAGCAAGCCTAGTATCATAAATACGTTTGGCCATAGCAATCTTCTCACTCTCAGGAAGATTCTTATTTATTCTTATAGGATGTTTTTTAAGGTACCAGGAGAACTCTGATGGGAAATCTCTACCAGCAGCCAAATCTTCATCTGTTAGGTAAACTCTTTCGTCTACCATATCTTTAATCATTTCTCTGTGGGCAGCCATGGCCTCGGCAGCCTTTTCCTTTTGACCAGCAGTCCTATTTACATTAGTAACAACTCTGGATTCTTTTTCAGGAGGCTTCCCAATAAAAGCCCCATCAGGTAAAGGAGAAAACTGTTTACTCATTCCCCTTAAACTTTCAGCTAAAGACAGTTTACTTGGTTTATTCCCTTCTAAAGTAGTTGCAGACTCTTTAGGCATCGTCTCTCTTATTTCTCTTTCTACGGGTTCTGGAGGTATCCAAACTTTCGTGACCTTCTTTCCTGTTTTTGGATCAACATCGTCATACTCAAATTTCCCACCTCTTCTAGAAACTCCAGTAGCCACTTGATACTGCCTAATGGCAGCATTTCTATACATACCATCTATTAAAACCTTAGACAAAATATACATATAAGGGTCTTCTAATTCCCCTCCTACTTGCCTATAGGTCCCCTCAGTTCCCTTTCTAAGAACATTATACTCAGCATACTCTTCTGGAGTGGAAAGTGTCTTTTCTAAGAGCTCCTGGTTTATATCAATAGACCCAGTTTTTTGAGACCGTAAAGAAGATGCATCTTCTCCACTTCTATACCACTTATCCATCACATTCCAATCAATGGCAGCTAGGTCATCATCTGATAACCCCTTGGTTTTGAAATACTTTTTAAGTTCATTTATTCTCCTAGAATTATCAAGGACCTTTTCCCCAGTAGAAGTGGTTAATGTCTCATCTGGGATTTGTAAAATACGCCTTAAATCAATCTGAATTGGTCTTTGATTGATTCTGTTTATAGGGTATCCATTTAATTCATTTATAGTCTTAGGAAAATCTTGTAAACTATCCTGTCTAACGTTTGAAGATAGAATTCTAATAATAGAGGCATCGTCTAATTTGTGAAGTACATCTGGGCTCCATCCTTTTATGGAATTTATTCTAATCTCTCTTTCCTTATCCCCCAAAAACCTATAAGGCTTTGGTTCTTTAGAATTTTGGGTTACCAGTTGGAAAGAACTTCCAGGTTCGGCAGCTAATTCACCAAACCTAATATCAATTTCGTCATCTGTTATGCCTTTCTCTCCAGCCACTCCAAAGAATCCAGCTATCTTTTCTTTAAGAAGCTGTATTGTGGACGCCATCTCTTTTAACTTTTCATGTCTTTGCTCTTTGGGTTTATTAAATTCCTTCTTTATAAAGTCATTTGTACTTTTATAATTATCCCATGTTGTAAGAGCCTTCTCAAGAGTAAACTCAGGACTTTGTCCTTTTAATTCAGCCTCTTTAGTAGGAGATGTGGATTCTAAAACAGGAGACCGTGGGACAGATGATTCTGATTCTCTTAATATCCCTTCCAATACAGACTTTAAATTCGCATTAATATCTGGGGCATTTGGATCAAACATCCAATTATGCAAGTCTTTATAAGAGAGATCTGCCTTTTTAAACTTAGCATCATTAACCTTTAAATTGTTTTTCTTAAGAAAAGCCAAGAACTCATAAAGACTATTTATAGCTTCCTCACGGGTGGCAAACCCTTCTGGTTTAAATCTTTCCTGCCAGAAATCAAGGAAATCATTGGCCTCAATACTCCCCCCTGGGAGTTCACCCTTTTTAGCCTTTTTAACCAGATTTTCCTCCATCATACTCTTAAGGGCTGCAGAGTATTTGGCATTCCCTTTATTCAAGGCGGCAACTGTTTCAGTCACAGAGGCATTGGGGTCTACCAATTTGGCAGCCTCAAGCTCATTGGCATCTCTCTTGGCTATTTTCTTCTGTCGTATCTTTTTAGCCACTATGGAAGCATCTGGAGATACAACCTCTGAACCAGCATTCTCAATTGCACTAAGTTCTGATACAGTTAATGAGTCTCTTTTCTTAGGATCAAATAAGTCCTGTACCTTAGAAACTATATCAAACCCAGCCTGTCCAGGCTTTTCCATAACCTTATGGTGTTTATCAATCACTAACCTACCAAAGTTATAAAATTGCCCCCTCTCAGCCGCCTGAGCCCTGGTGAACATACTATTAACATAATTAGATAATGTATCTTGCAGATTGTTCCAATCTTTAGTCTCAACTGCCTTTTCCACATTAACTAATTTATCAGTTGGGAATAATCCTTTTAAGTCCCCTCCATTTTGGTATATTTCAACCATACGCTTAACAAGCTCGGCCCTTTGGTCGGCATCTGTCTGACTTATAAAGTTTCCAAAATCTTTACCAGTTGAACTAACAGCTTCCTTCTTAATATCTGGAGATTTCTCTGTAGTTAAAGCCTCTTCTAAGGCATCTGGTTTAATAACATATACTTCTTTCTTTCCCTTTCCATATCTATAGGAAACTTCTCCTGTCTTAGGGTCGTAACTTACATTTTCAGGGGGTACTCGTTTAAGGTCTAATATTTTAAACTTCTGATTTAACTTCCAATTCTCATACCCACTATATCCCAAAGACTTTAACATGTCATTAAGATTATTATGGGTTACGGCTATATCTTCTGTAGGGGCCCGTGTGGGTAATGGGCTTTCGGCTACTTTCTTCTTTTGCAAGTAGTCAATCATTTTTCCAGCCCCTGTACCCAAAGCTGGTGTAAGTCCAAACACTGCTCCAACTAAAGTACTGGCCACCACATCTTCTGTGGGGGCTCCTTCTAAAGCAGCCATACCTCCAAATATACCAGCGGGAGCAGCCTCTCTGGCTACTCTTGGCAACATGCGTCCAAATGGCAAGGCAGTTCCTAATAGCGTACCTTTTCCAGCAGCCTCTAATGTACTTCCTAAAGTGGCTCCAGGCCTAAAAGCTTCATGTCCAGCCTCATAGCCAGCAAACATAAGTGGCTCCGTAAGAGGTAACAATCCCCCTACTTTAGTACCAAGTTTACCAGCCTGAAGAGCTATCTCTCCACCCTTGGCTAATTCCTCAGCCGTAAGTAATCTTTTACCCTGTGTCAGGGCTGTGGACCCAAGTTTTAAAACAGTGGGAATTTTGGCCGCCTTTGTAGCAGCCCCTAAGATAGGACCTGAGGCAGCAAATTCGGCTATCATAGGAATAGCTGCTCCAATACCTCTGGCTACTTTAGCAGCCAAAGACTGGTCCATAAGGGCCTCATCTGATGGTTGCACCTTCTCTTTTATACTTTTAAGAATAGTGGGTTTGTCCATTCCTGTTTGTTTGGCCACCCACTGGGCTATATTATCAAAGGCCTCAACCTCATTAACAATACCTAACTGTACTCCAGTCATTAAGTTCTTGGCAAAACCAGCTATTCCACCTTCTTGTCCCCACCCTGGTTCGGCTATTGGTTGAGGAGAAGGAATTGGGAGATCAGCCATAGGAGGTGGAATGGCTCCAATTTTAGGAAGCTTTACAGGCACCCCAGTAGACTGGGGCACTTCTGGCTCAGCCTTAGCTCGTTCAGCCCAAATACTTCTAAGCCCAGCTAATCGCTCATCTTCTGAAGTATTTATAAGGTTATTCATTTCACTAAAAGTTATAGCCATTATTACTCCTTATTTCTTGGGAGCCTTAGGTTCCCCATAGGCCGCAACATATGATCGATACAATACAGTAGGATTTCCTGAAGCTATAGTAGAATCCCAAACATCAGGAGGAATGGCCTCAGCCGATCCCCAAGCACTAATTCCAGCATCCACCCATTTACCCCATTCAGGATTACCCCCACCCATATTTCTTATCTTATTTTCATAATCCTGTGTATACCTTCTGTAATAGTCAGCCGACTGTCCAAATCTCTTACTTCCAGCCTCAACTAAATTAATAGGCTTTTGCCCTTTTTCAGCCCTTGCTTTATTACCTTGCATACTCATTCTATAAATAGTTTCCATATTACCCAGATGGGCATATCTATCTTCTCTTAATTTTGAAGATTCAGCACTTTGTAAGTTATACCCAGGATACATAGAAAAGGTGGCCACATCTCTTGGAGAAGTAGGAGGTAAAAATTTACTTTCTTTCTCAGTACCTGCTCCCTTTCTCAGGTCAGGATAAAGAAACAAAAACCTACCCTCAAGTCTACTTTTGGCAGATTGGGGGGTTGCTTCCTTCCCCAAGGCTAATTTATCTCCAGCCATTCCTAAATACATTTGAGTATCATACTCAAGAACTCTAATAAACTCTTGTCCCTTTGGAGTCCACTTTCCTGTTTTAGCATTATACATAGAAGGTTCTTTCATGGCAGCATTCATCTGGTCAGTCTGGGCTTTTATAATATTTGCTCTGGCCTCATTATACTCATCCATTCCAAAGGCAGCCGCCTGTTTCAAATATAACTTCTTTATACTAACAGCCCTTTGTAATTCCTTTTCATCAGCAGGAGTCCACTTATCAGGACTCATAGTCTTCTTACGAGATAAGGCAGCTATTGTATCATCAGCCATTGCATTTCCATCATTATACTTCTTGGCAAACTCAGCAGGCTCTAAAAGAGCATACCTTTTTGCCTGTTCAGGAGTTATCTCATTAGGAAACATCTGCAATAAAAAGTTAGCCTTGGCCGTAGCCCTTAAGCCTAATTCTTGGTCCTCTGATAACATAAAACCACTTACTTCTCCATTTTTGTCTGTATTATTGGCTATAATTTGCTCAGCATAATCATCAGGTATCCCATAAGTCTGACCTATAAACCTAACAAACCCTGGGTCTTTCATGGCATACTTATTAGATTTAAGGGTGGCATCAATAAACTGCTTTTTTCCCTCTTTTTCCTCTTTCTCTTTAAGAATTTGGGCCTCCAACCCTTTGATTTGGTATGCTTGTTTCTTTTCAGCCAACCATTTGGCATATTCAGCCTTCTTATCTCTTTCTGATCTAAGAGTTACTTCTTCTTTCTTTGTTTCTTCATAGGGATCTTTCCCCATTAGCATCTGATAAGCAATATAGGTAAGAGCATTAAAAGGATCATTTCCAGCTGTAGATGTGTACCAAGTTGGAGACGGACCTCCAGCCAACTCATCATAACTTTGAGGAAGCTGACCTACTAATTTACTTAATTCCTCTCCTAAATTGGTTTCTTTAACCTTTGGAGGAGTTGGAAATGTGGGTTTTGGAGTAGTAGGAGGTGTAATAGTAGTTTCAGCAGGAGACGAAATAGGAGCCACTTCAGTAGCCAAGGATTCTAAGGCCACAGCCTTTTTTACATCATCGCTGGCTGTTCCTGTTTCCATTGGGCGAACTCCACCTCTGGCTTTATTAGCCACAGAAGCCATAGCCTTCTTTTTAGCCTCAGCAGCCCTTTCAGCCCCTCCTGGAGCTGTAGTTCCTGGGGGTTCTCTTAAATCTTCTTTAGAAGCCAATGAAGTAGCATACGGCATACCAGCAGGAGGAGAAACATCTGGAAGCAAAGAAGATAAACCAAGTAAAGCCTTTTTCCCAATAGCAATCTCTTCTGGCGTCCGACCTTCTTCATAGGACATCAACTTTGGGTCGTATGCTGGTTCCCCAAGCAATGGCTTTATCACATTCTGAAATAGCCAAGCCTCTTGAAATGATTTAGGAGCCCCAGGTGTATTCTCCACCTCTTCCCCAAATAGATTTCTAATGTCTCCTTCATTAAAAAGAGCATTCCATATTCCCATTTCTTTCCTCTCCTTATACCAATCCTAAAAGACCTAAAATACCATTGTCTCCAAATAACAGATTATATCCTGATGGAGCCGTTTCTCCAGTTGCAGCATTCTTTTCAGGAACAAGCATACTGGCTAAAATGGTACTTAAAACATCAGTCCCAGTTCCCTCTCTTTCACCTTTTACAGTAGTTTGAGTTCCTGTGCCTTGAGTGGCTGTTATCAACTTTAACATTAGAGCATCTCTTATAGCTTGTAATTGAGCATTTGACTCTTCTGTACCCACTCCAGCTGTTTTCCAAGGGGCCACAGCCGCCTGTTGTTTGGCCAACATATCTAACATACTAGAAGGAGCCTTACTTCTTTCAGTCTGAGCCAAAGTATCATAATATTTCTTTAATTCTCTTTCTTGGGCTATAGCCTGCATAATAGCTTTAAGTTCCTCAGACTTCTGGCCAGCAACAGCATCTAAGTATTGCTGTTCATCTATTCCCCTGTTTCCAGTTCCTGTAGCAAACTTATCCCTATCTATATCCTCACCTAATTGAGCATAATATTGCCGAGTTAAATTTATCATTTCTTCTTCTCTTGGGTCATATCCTAAAGCATGAGGAGTAATAGTAGAAGATTTAAATAGCATATTCCTAAGGAATTGCTGTTCAGGAGTAGTCCCCATAGCCTGTTGCATCATTTGCCCAGCTATATCTCCCCCTTGGTCAAGTAAATATGGACTAATTGAATATGTTCCTGAGGGTTTATAATTTTTAGCATAGTTGTAAGCCAAAGTATTACCTGGACTTGATACGATGTCTTTAGACCCTGTACTTCCTTGGCCTGCTTTTGCAGCCGTGGCTCCAATGCCCCCAAGACCAAGGGCTAATTTAGCCACTTTACTAAGAACATCTAACAAACTTCCAGAACTTTGAGGAGCATAAGGAGTTCTGGCCTCTGGAGTCCCAAGAGGCGTTTCCCAATCTAATTGTGGGTTATAACCCCCTAAACCGTTCTCAGATATTTGGGAAGACGTCCAAATATCAGATGCCGTAGGTCCTGTGTACGAATAAGGTGTACCCCCAGTATACCAAAATGGGTCATTCACTCCTCCATATATAGATCCTTCCCATCCAGATGGATCAAAATAACTGTAATCTCCCATATTCTTTCCTCTCCTATGCTACAATTATTGTGCCAGACAAGTTATCTGTATCACTTTTTGTATATATTGTTGTTGTTGTGGCTGCCTTGGAAAAATACACATCTCCAGGCATATTTAATTTTCTTCCTACTATTGTTATTGGAGCCTTATTTAAGCTATGAGTTGAACTCAACTCTGCTCCAGCTGTTCCATATTGAACATCTACAAAATCACATAATATATTCTCAGCAGTGATTCCATCCCCAAATTCAATTGTATTTATTCCTATCGACTGAAGTCTCAGAATTTCATTAAGTTTAGTCGTCTGGGACTTCAAAGACTCAGAAAGATTTGGTAGGTCGGCTTCTGTTTTAGCCTCTACAGGAGTAGGAACATTATCTGTTAATACTCTGGCCATTAAACTTTCGTCCTCCCAGCCGTTCGTCCTTCCACCAATAGCTTATGAATTGTCCAGGGCTGCCCAGAGGCAGTTTGAGTATACAGAAATTGGAACGCCCTGGCCGTCCTGCTATTGTCTGTCCGTAACTCTTTTGGTAAGGATGTATTTGAACCTGTTAATGATAAAGAATATTGAGAGGCATTTCCATCTCTATCAGTATAGTAGTTACTCTCCCAATTCTCTCTAACTTCAAGGGTTACTGCAGCCGATGTGGTTGAAGCCTTAGCATCAGCTATGGTTACCACCCTGGTAAATCTCTTGTTAATATTAGGCTCTCCCTGGTCAAACCAGATACTCTTCCATTCAGAAGATATCTTAGACCCTAAGGTAGATGAGCCACTCGTATAAACTTTATCTGAATCAGAACCCCCAAACCAAGATAGGCAGTTCTTATAAACTGTATTATCATAATTGGCATGCCCCATGATGTACATTTCTGATTCGGCCCCAGCAAATGAGGCTATCGTTCTATTATAAGTAGAATAAGAACTGGTCAATGACGAATATAGTTCATCATTGGCATTCACCATGGGTCCAAAGTAAGTCAAGGATAATGTATATTGACACCAGTTATCCAATTCCCAATCGTATACCAAAACCCTATCAGCCGTTTGGTAATCATCAGCCAAACTAGCAGCCCATCCAGCTGTATCAGGATAGGCAAACCAAATCTGCCTGTGAGGTCTGTACTTTCCAGCATTAATACACCTGGCTCTATTTTGAACCAGGTTCTCAGTAAAAATACTCTTTACTTTCTTAGATATTTCTTTAACAGTAGTTCCATCAAATGTGTAAGCCCCATCAGAGGCCACAAAATATAACTTACCCTCATTTTCTACAACACTTCTTCCTGATATGGTTCCTATAGTAGAAGACCGTCTGGCCTCTTTAAACAAAAGAGTGCCTC
>Ga0316626_10000566_pt1 | contig 14728 bp, 8 predicted proteins | sample OWC_Aug_T1_C1_D5_FD_207656 | JGI IMG/M metagenome (GOLD analysis project Ga0316626, IMG submission 207656) | Wetland soil microbial communities from Old Woman Creek delta, Ohio, United States - OWC_Aug_T1_C1_D5_A | ecosystem: Environmental > Terrestrial > Soil > Wetlands | place: USA: Ohio...
GGCCCTCGACGACCTCTGGCAGGTGACCCCGCCGCCGACCGCGGTCAAGCTCCGGGAGCTGGCTTACAACGCCTTCATGTTCGAGGACCACACGCTCCACTTCTATTATCTCGGCGGTCCCGATTTCGTCGTCGGCCCGACCGCGCCGAAGGCCAAGCGCAATATCCTCGGGGTCATCGAGGCCGTCGGCCTGGAGGTGGCAGGCCGCGTCATCGCCATCCGGCGCGACGTGCGGCGCATGATGGAGACCATGATGGGGAAGGTCATTCACCCCGTTTTCGGCGTGCCCGGCGGCGTGTCACGGGGGATGACCGAGGAGGAACGGGCGCGTTTCCTCGAGATCGCCACCGAGGCGATCGACTTCGCACGCTTCAGCCTCGACGTGTTCACCAAGGTCGTCCTCGAAAACCGGACGAACCTCGCCCTGGTCCTCGACGATGCCTACCAGCACCGGACTCACTACATGGGGCTCGTCGACCACGAGAACCACGTGGCCTTCTACGACGGCGACGTGCGGGTCGTCGACCAGCACCGCCGGGAAATCCTCCGCTTCCATCGCCGCGAGTATGTGCAGCACATCGGCGAGCACATCGAACCCTGGTCGTACATGACCTTCCCGTACCTCACCAAGATCGGGTGGGCCGGATTCGTGGACGGCCCGGCGAGCGGGATCTACCGTGTGGCGCCGCTCGCCCGCCTGAACGTCGCCGACGGCATGGCCACGCCCCTCGCCCAGAAGGAGCACGACCGCATGTTCGATGCGCTGGGGGGCAAGCCCGCCCACCACACGCTGGCGTTCCACTGGGCGCGGCTCGTCGAGGCGCTGCAAGCGGCCGAGCGCATGCACGCGCTTCTCACCGATGCGGACATCACCGGCCATGACATCCGCACGGTCCCCACGGCCACGCCCCAGGAAGGCGTCGGGATCGTCGAGGCGCCGCGCGGGACCCTGATCCACCACTACTGGACGGACCCGCAGGGAATGCTCACCCGCGTGAACCTCATCGTTGCCACCAACCACAACGCCGCACCCATCGCCATGTCCGTCGAGAAGGCGGCGAAGAGCGCCATCCATGGCGGGCACGTCGACGATGGTATCCTGAACCTCGTCGAGATGGCCTTTCGCGCCTACGATCCGTGCTTTGCCTGTGCTACCCACGCCCTCCCCGGCGCGATGCCGCTCACGGCGCGGATCCACGACCATTCGGGACAGGTCCTCCGGACGATCGAGAGAAAGTAGGAGAACGTGATGGAAACGCCCCTCAGCGACCAGGTTCGAGTCGAGGTCGGCGTGCTCAGGAAGATGGGTCTCCGCTGGGCGGTGCTCGCCGCATGGCGCGAAGACCTCCGCAATCGCGGGGTGCGGTTGGGCGAGGACGCCGTGGCCATTCTCGAGAAGAGCCGGGTCAAGATCAGCTCGGGCTGCTTCTCGACCTGCGATGTCGGCTGCGATCTCTCCCACCTGGAAGGCCTCATGGTCTCGGCCGACGCTTCATCGCCCACCAACTCGGTGGACTACTGGGTCGATCTCCTTGGCCGGTGCATGGCCGAGGACGTCGACGTGAAGGCGCTGCTCCAGATCCCGGCCATCCAGGTCCACTTCGCAGGCTGCGGCCTGGGCCCCTGTCACTGCGACGAGTAGCGCCCGCCCGGTCGATGGCCCCGGCGCCATGCCCCGCAGCCACCGCCGGCCCGGCGCCCCGGCACGCCCCGGGCGCGGCGCGCGCCGGCACGCCCGGCACGCCCGGCACGCCCGGCACGCCCGGCGAGACGCTGGACTCACCCGCACATCCGCCCTAGAATAGCCGCTCCGCGAGCGCTGCAGGCCAGGGGCCGTCGGGCGAACCACGAGCTTGGCGCACCTCAACGCCACCTGCCCGCATCTAAAACTTGGGATTCCCGCCCGGTGGGCCGCCTGCCGGAGCAACCGAGCCAGACGAGTGGATGAAAGAGGAGACTCAAAGCGCATGAAGGGAATGATGGAGCTCAACGACACGAACTTCGAGGCCGAGGTGATCCAGTCGAAGGAGCCGGTGCTCGTCGACTTCTGGGCCGAGTGGTGCGGGCCTTGCCGGACGATCACGCCGATCGTCGAGGAGATCGCCCAGCAGTACGCCGGGCGCCTCAAGGTGGGGAAGGTGAACGTGGACTTCGCCAACATGACTGCCTCGCGCTTCGGCATCCGCTCTATCCCCTCCCTTCTCTTCTTCAAGGGCGGCGAGGTCGCCGAGACCATCGTCGGTGCGGTGCCCAAGGGCGAGATCCTTAAGCGGGTCGAGAGGGTGCTCGCCTGAGCGTCCGCTGGTCCGACCACGCGTGCAGCATTCCTGGCGGTCGGTTGCCTGCAACCGACCGCTGCGCATATGGGCGGCAACGACCGAGGGAGAGGGGCATGAGCCGAGTCGGGAGACCCGGGGGTCACTGCGCCCGCGCCGCGGCCGGCGCGGTCGGCATGACCCTGCTCGCCGGGGCCATGCTCGCCGGGGCCGGGCCAGCCTGGGCGCCGGCACCCGTGGCGGCTGCCGGCCCAACCGCCACCACAGCAAGCCTCGCCCTCGGCGGCGGCGGCGGGCAGGCGATCGCCTGGCTCACGAACCTGGATCTCGCGCTCGAGGAGGCCCGTGTTCTGCGGCGCCCGATCATGGTGGACCTGTGGGCGCAGTGGTGCCGCTGGTGCCACGAGCTCGACCGCCGCACCTACTCGCAGGCGCCCGTCATCGAGCGCGCGCAGGCCATGACCTGCGCCAAGGTGAACGCCGACCTCGCCCCCGAGCTCGGGCGGCGCTACCAGATCCGCGGCCTGCCGACCATCCTGTTCCTGGATCGGCACGGGACCGAGATCAACCGAGTAACCGGCTTCGTCGAGGCCGGCCCCTTCGCCGGCGCCATGGACGCCGTGCTGTCCGCATCCAGCCGGCTCTCCGAGCGCCAGGCGGAGTACGAGCGCGCGCCAGAGGATCCAGCGCGGATCTATGCCCTCGCCGACGAGTACCTCGCGGCGGAGCAGTTCAGGGCGGCCGAGCCGCTCCTTGCCGCGCTGACCCCGGCCGGGGCGGAGGCCGGCTCGCCCTTCGAGGCCGACGCGGTCCTCGATCTTGCGGTCGCGCGGGCCGGGAATGGGGATCGTGCAGGAGCGCGGAAGATCCTCGAAGGCTTCCTCGCCGCGTACCCGGGGGCACCGCGGTGGAGCGAGGCCGAGCTCCGTCTCGGGCAGCTTCTGCTCGCCGAAGGCGAGACCAAGGCCGCGCGGAGGCACCTCGAAGCGGTGGCCCAGGAGGCGGGACGGGGCCCGTGGAAAGCGGAGGAAGCGCGGCGACTCCTGGCCACCGCGAGCGGGGGCCAGTAAGGGCCCGTGGCCCGAAGGGAAGAGGCAGAGTGAGCACGCTCAAGGACGACAAGCGGCAGGGCCCAGTCGAGACCGTGCGGGCGGCGGGCGCATCCCGCGATGAGGAAGCGGCGTTTCCGTTCGCCGCCTACGAGCCGCGCTGGCGGGCGCGCTGGGACGAGGAGGGGCTCTTCCGCCCGGAGGTCGCCAGCCCGAAGCGGAAGTTCTACTGCCTGAACATGTTTCCCTACCCATCCGGGACGCTGCACGTCGGCCACGGGCGCAACTACATCCTCGGCGATGTGATCGTGCGCTATCGCCTGATGCACGGGGACGACGTGCTTTGCCCGATGGGCTGGGACGCCTTCGGTCTCCCCGCCGAGAACGCCGCGATCGCGAGCGGCATCCCGCCCGAGGAATGGACCCGCACGAACATCGCGATCATGAAGCGCCAGCTCAAGGCCTGGGGCATCGGCTACGACTGGGACCGGGAGGTGGCCTCGTCCGATCCCGAGTACTACCGCTGGACCCAGTGGATCTTCCTGCGCCTCTTCCAGCGCGGCCTGGCCTACCGGGCGGCGGGAGCGGTCAACTGGTGCCCGAGCTGCAACACGGTCCTCGCCAACGAGCAGGTGGTGGGCGGGGCCTGCGAGCGCTGCGACACGGCGGTCGAGACCCGCGACCTCGACCAGTGGTACTTCCGCATCACCGACTACGCCGATCGGCTGCTCGCGGATCTGGATCAGCTCGCGCGCTGGCCGGAGCGCGTCGTCACGATGCAGCGGAACTGGATCGGGCGCTCGGCGGGGCTCGAGATCCACTTCGCCGTCCAGGGCGAGGCGGAGCCGCTCGTGTGCTTCACGACGCGGGCCGACACGCTCTTCGGCGCCACCTTCCTTGTCCTGTCACCCGGGCACCCGCTCGCGCGCCGGCTCGCCGCGCGGCCGACCGCCGAGGGCCGGGCGCTCGCCGATTTCATCGCCCGCTACAACGCGACGGTGCACCGTCCCGACGAGCAGCTGCCGAAGGAGGGCGTTTTCACCGGCGTCACCGCCGTTAACCCGGCGAGCGGCGCGGCGATCCCGGTCTGGGTCGCCAACTATGTCCTCGCCACCTACGGCACCGGCGCCATCATGGCGGTGCCCGCGCACGACCAGCGCGACTTCGAGTTCGCCCGCCTCTATGGCATACCCGTGCGCACCGTGATCGCCGCCGATCCGGCGGTCCCGGCGCGGGGCGAGGACTTGACGGCGGCCTACGAGGGCGAGGGAGTCATGGTCGACTCGGGGCCGTACACGGGCCTCGCGAGCGACGTGGGCCGCGAGCGGCTGATCGAGGACTTCGTGGCGCAAGGGAAGGGGCGGCGCGCGGTCAACTACCGGCTTCGCGACTGGCTCATCTCACGGCAGCGCTACTGGGGCGCGCCGATCCCGATCATCTACTGCGCCGACTGCGGTGTCGTGCCGGTGCCGGAGTCTGATCTGCCGGTCCTCCTGCCCATGGGGGTTCGCTTCAAGCCGACCGGAGAATCCCCGCTCCGCGAGGTCGAGACGTTCTACCGCGTGCCATGCCCCAGATGTGGGAAGGAAGCGCGGCGCGAGACCGACACGATGGACACGTTCGTCGACTCGAGCTGGTACTTCCTGCGCTATCTGTCGCCGCGCGATGCGGCGCGCCCCTTCGCGCGCGAGCTCGTGGATCGCTGGCTCCCCGTCGACCAGTACATCGGCGGGGTCGAGCATGCGATCCTGCACCTCATGTACTCGCGCTTCGTCACCAAGGTGCTCCACGACGAGGGCTTGATCGGCTTCGAGGAGCCGTTCGCCGCACTCTTCACCCAGGGGATGATCTGCAAGGACGGAGCCAAGATGTCGAAGTCGAAGGGCAATACGGTGAGCCCCGACGACTTGATCGCACGCTACGGCGCCGACACGGTGCGTCTCTACACGCTCTTCGTCGGCCCGCCGGAGAAGGACGCCGAGTGGAATGACCGCGCGGTGGACGGGACCTATCGCTTTCTCGGCCGCGTCTGGCGGCTCGTCACCGACCACGTCGATCGCTTGCCGCGCACGCGTGTGCTTGGCGCGTCGACAGGCGGCGGCCGCGGGGCGGGCACGGTTGGCGCGGGCGACGGGGACGAGACGGCCTCCGGGCGCGACCTCCGCCGCGTCACGCATCGCACGATCCAGCGCGTGACCCAGGACGTGGACCGCCTGCACCTGAACACCGCAGTGAGCGCGCTCATGGAGCACACGAACGCTGCCACCGGCTTCGCGGCCGCGGCCATGGCTGCCGGCACGCTCGCGCCCGAGCGGGCAGAGGCGCGCGTGCTCAAGGAGGCGCTCGAAGCGCTCGCGCTCCTCGTCGCCCCCTTCGCTCCGCACATCGCCGAGGAACTCTGGCAGCGCCTCGGATCCTCGACCTCCGTCTTCCGCGAGCCATGGCCGGACCACGATCCGGCCCTCGCCGCGGCGAAGACGATCATCCTCGTCGTCCAGGTGAACGGGAAGGTGCGTGCGCGCATCGACGCGCCGGCAGGCCTCGGCGAGGTGGAAACCCGGGATCTGGCGCTCGCCGACCCGCGCGTTTTGACCCATCTCGCCGGGAAAACGCTCAAGAAGGCCGTGGTCGTCCCCGACAAGCTCGTGAACCTCGTGGTGGCGTAGGGGAGCCCGGCGCCTCTTCGGGGGCGAGGCGGTGGTGGTGAAGCCGCGGGCGGCCCCTGCGTCCCATGCCGCCACCTGCCCCTGACACCTGACGCCCCTGACGCCCCTGACCGCGGCACTGGCCTCGGCGCGAGCAGTTGTGTAGAATCGAAGGTCAAGTGCGACCTGAGGCCGCGGTCCACGGTCCTCGGCCATGGCTTCCCGCGGCGCCCACCGCCCCCCCGGGCCCGCTTCACCCTCGAGCGACCAGATACAATGCTGAAAGAGAACCCGTTCCTGCACCCGTCCCTGCGCCGAGGCCGGCGAGTGGGCCTTTATCTCCTCGCCCTGCTCGGGCCGGCGCTTGTCCTGGCGATCTCCATACCGGCATCGAGCCCGGGGGCCTCCCAGGAGATCAAGATCCAGCTGGCCCCGAAGACCGGCGTGCTGCCTCTCGTGCAGATTCCCGCCACGCTCCCGATTCCGCTGGGTCCGAACCCAGGGGAGGTCCTCGGCGCTCTGCCGAAGGACCCGGGCGGCGGAGTGCTCTACGGCGTCCTCCCGAGCGGGAGCCCGGACGGGGCGCTGACGCTGGCAGTTCTGCGCCAGGCCGACGGGACGGAGCAGGTCATTGTCGATCTCAACGACAACGAAGATCTCACCGACGACCAGCGGTTCAGTTGGAGTGGATCGTACGGCCCCGTGGTCAAGGGAGTGCCCACGCTGCCGAGCTTCGAAGCGCGGATCCAGCTCGTCTGCTCGTCCGCTTCATCGCCGGTCGATGTCGCCGTCACCTTCCGCCGCTACGAGAAGGACAAGGCAGCCGGTCGAGTGGCCATGGGCTTCACCAACGGCATCGTGGCCAACGTGAACAGCTATACGGAGGGTACGGCTCGGCTCGGCGGGAAGACCTACAAGGTCGCGCTCATGCCGGTCACGCTCGCCGGCGCCGAGAGCCCGTTCAGACATCCGGGAACGGCCATCATCTTTGACTTGAACGGCGACGGGCACCTCGACGGCCACCCGTTCCGGGGCGGCGAACGCTTCAACCTGGGTTCCCCCTTCCGGATCGGCGAACAGGGTTACCAGGTCAAGGAAGCGACCTGCAACGGCCAGCAGGTCGTCCTCGTGCCAGTGGATGCCTCGACCTGGGCGGCCAGGCAGCCGGCACCAGCAGCCACACCGGGAGCGGCAGCCGCACCGGGAGTGGCGCCCACGCCGGGCGAGCCCGCCCCGGACTTCGCCCTCGCCACCATCGAAGGCGACTCGATCCGCCTGAGCGACTACCGGGGCAAGGTGGTGCTCCTCGACTTCTGGGCCACCTGGTGCGGCCCATGCCGCATGGAAATGCCCTACGTGAAGAGCGCCTTCGAGCGCTATCACAAGCGCGGACTCGAGGTGATCGGCGTCAGCCTCGACAACACGCCGACCGAGGTCCGCGCCTATGCGAAAATGAGCGGGATGCCGTGGCCGCAGATTCTCCAGGGCCGCGGCACCATGACCCCGCTCAAGCGGGACTACGGCATCCGCTCCATCCCGGCGGCCTTTCTGATCGACCAGAAGGGGAACATCGCCGCGACCCACCCGCGCGGTGACGGCCTGCTCCAGGCGATCGAGAATCTGCTCGGCGGCGGCAGCTAGCCCGCCGGCGGCAAGCGCACCCGCACACCGGGGGCGCCTCGCGCGCCGCAGAGCCGGAGCCGCAGAGCCGGAAAGGTAATGCGCGCCATGCGTCGGCCCGAGAGAGATCGCTCCATTTTGGCCGGGGCCGGCTGGCACGCGGCCGCGCGGACTGCGGTGCCCACCGGCGCCTTCATCGCTGCGTTCGCTGCGTTCGTTACCGCATTCGCTGCCGCCGCCGGCGCCCTGGCGTCTCTCGCTGCTCCGGCCGTCGCCGCGTCCGCGGGCGGGCTTGCCGTCACGACCGACCCGCCCGCCCACCGCCTCACCCTCCGTTTCTCCCGTGATGCCGTCGTTTTTCAAAGGGCGCCCACCGGCGATATGGTGACGCTCGCCGCCGGCGGCGCGGGGGCCGCCGACAGCGCCGTCCTCCATCTCGTGCTCCATGTCGACGACGACTTCCGCGCCGAGTCCTGCACGGTGATCGCGAAGACCACGAGCGATCTCGGCCGCCGAGCGGCGGACCTCGCTCCCGGCGCGGTCTCCGGGCTCGACGGTCCCGTCGTCACGGTGGACGGGGAGTCGTGGCTCCGCGGCCGCCGGCTCGTGCACCTCACCGTGCGCCCGCTCGCTCTTGACGCGGCGAGCGGCCGGCTCGCGCTAGTGACCGAGCTCGGGCTCGAACTCGCCGGGCGGAGCGACCCGGGGCGGGGCCTGGCGCCGCGAGTCGCCCCCTGGGAAGCGAAGGTCGAGGCGATGCTCGCCACGACCGCGATCGATCTCCGCCGGGATGCTGGGCCACAGGTCGACTCCTTCCGGGGACCCGTCACCCCGCCGACGACGAGCGCCCTCTGGAGTCCCACCTTCCGTCCGACGACCGACGGCAGCGCCGTCGAGTGCGTCATCGTCACCACGCAGGCGCTGGCCGCGCCCTTCCAGGAGCTCGCTCAGTGGAAGACCGCGAAGGGAGTGCAGACCGCGGTCCGCACGCTCGAGTGGATCCGGGCCACCTATCCCAACGGGGTCGATCAGGCCGAGCAGCTCCGCTTCTTCCTCACCGATGCCTACGAGCACTGGGGCACGCTCTGGGTGCTCCTCGGCGGCGACTCCGACCAGATCCCCGTGCGCTACGCGACGCATGCGCTCAACATCCCGCCCTCTCTCGTCCCCACCGACCTCTACTACAGCTGCCTCAATGGCAACTGGAACGCGGACGGCGATGCCGCCTTCGGGGAGGGGCGCCCGCCCGGGGAGACCTCCGGCGGGGACGACGCGGATCTCGCCCCGGATCTCTTCGTCGGACGCGCACCGGTCTCGACGGTCGACGCCGCCCAGATCTTCGTCGACAAGCTGATCGCCTACGAGCAAGGTGCAACCACCGGCCCGCGCTACCCGGCTTCGGTGCTCCTCCTCGGCGAATGGCTGTCGCCCACGCTTGACGGGGCGGCCTTCTGCGAAGAGGTGCGCGCTCGCCTCCCGGCCGGGCTGCGCGTGGCGCGCCTCTACGAGAACCACACCGCCTATCCCGGGTCGCTGCCCGAGACCCGCCGCGTCGTGATCGACTCGATGAACGCCGGGTTCGGCATTGTCCATCACGTGGGGCACGGCTACCGCAACACGATGTCGGTGGGGGACGAGAGCCTGCAGAACGCGGACATCGACGCGCTCGTGAACGGCACGCGCCAGTCCGTCGTCTATGCCGTCAACTGCGCCTCGACGGCGTTCGACTACAACGCGATCGGCGAGCGCTTCCTGAAGAACCCGGCCGGCGGGGGTGTCGCGTACATCGGCAGCTCGCGGGTCGCCTTCACTGGCTACTCCTTCCCGCTCCAGAACTCCTTCTACGACGTCGTCTTCGCCGACAGCGTGACCGCGGTCGGCGCAGCGCATGCGCTCGCCAAGGTCCCCTTCATCGCTTCCGCGGTGAGCGAGACGCCGGCGCGCTGGCTCCAGTTCTCCCTCGTGCTCCTCGGCGACCCCGAGATGCCGATCTGGCGGCGGGGGCCGGCCTCGATCACCGCCGTGCACGCCGGCTCCTTCCAGCTCGGCGCGAGCGCCTTCACGGTGACGGCGAGCGCGGGCGGCGCGCCGCTCCCGGCGGCTCGGGTGGCGCTGGTCAAGCCAGGCGATCCGTACACCCTCGCGACAACGGGGGCGAACGGTGTGGCGAGCCTCGCCTTCAATCCGTCGACCCCCGGTCCCTTCACGGTGACTGTCAGTCAGCCGGACCTCCGGCCCTACACCGCCACGGCCCAGGTGACCGCCGCGACAGGCCCCTTCATCCATTGCGTCCAGGTCACGGTCAACGACGACTCGGCGCCACCCTCGAGCGGCAATGGGAACGGAGCTCCCGAGGTGGGGGAGACTCTCGAGCTCCGCGTCATGCTCAAAAACACCGGTCCCGCCGCCGCGACGAACGTGAGCGGCAGCCTGAGCGTTGTCGGGGACGGAAGCCCGATCGCGATCACCACGTCCACCGTGAGCTACGGAACCCTGGCCGCCCAGGGGCAATCCTTCGGCTCCGGGGCCTTCGTCGCCCGCATCCTGCCGACGGCGCCCGATGCCTACGCGCCGCTCTTCCGGATCGCGATCACGAGCGGGCAAGGGAGCTTCAACGACACCTTCGTCTTGCCCGTGCGCCGGAGCCTGGTCGAGCAGGCGAGCCATGTGCTCGCCGACCCGCCGCCGGGCGGCAACGGGAACGGCGCGCCCGAGGCCGGCGAGGCGATCACGTACACACTCGCGGCCGTGAACCGCGGTCCCGGCCGCGCCGACCAGGTGGGCGTGACTCTGCGCGTCCTCGATCGCACGACGGGCGTGCCGCATCCGGGAGTCATCGTCACCGATGCTACAGCCACCCTGGGCGATCTCGCAGCGGGAGCGACGCGGACCGCCGATGGGCTCGCCTTCACCCTCAGCGGCGGGGTCTCGCCCAGCGCCCTCCGTCTCGAGCTCACATGGCGCGATCGCTACGGTGTGATCGAGATCGCCATGGCGGACATCGAGCCGCCGCTCCCCGTGAGCGGCCTTCGCGGCCACGGCACCGCCGCGAGCATCACCCTGACATGGACGGCACCCGCCACCTCGACAGACATCCGCGGCTACGACGTGCTCCGCTCGACGAGCGCCGCCGGGCCGTTCACCCGCATCAACTCCTACCTGGCCGCGGGCGCCACGACGTACGAGGATTCCGGCCTCCCGCCGCTCACCCGCTTCTACTATGCGGTCGTCGCGCGCGACTCCTCGTTCAATGCGAGCGTACCGTCGGCCGTGATCTCGGCGACGACGACACCGCCGCTCGCCGCGGGCTGGCCGATCGAGATGGGCCAGGAGACATCGGCCGGCATCGTCAGCGACGATCTCGACGGCGACGGCACTCTCGAGCTCGTGACCGGAGCCGATGCGATCTACGCCTGGCACGCGGACGGGACCGAGGTGCGGGACGGCGACGACCGCCCCAACACGAGCGGTGTATTCACCGCGGACGGCCAGAGCCCGGACTTCGGCTTCCACGCGACCCCGGCCCTCGCCGACCTGACCGGCGATGGGGACGTGGAGATCATCGCGGTGGCCTGGACCGAAGCCCAGGTCTACGTGTGGAACGCCGACGGCTCGCGCGAGCCGGGATGGCCGCAGCCGATCGGCGGCGATTACAACTGGGCCTCGCCGGCGACCGGCGATCTCGACCTCGACGGCCGGCTCGAGATCGTGGTCGCCTCCGGCTACCAGGGGAAGATCTTCGCCTGGCATGCCGATGGGACCGAAGTTGCCGACGGCGACGGGAATCCGGCCACGCACGGCGTCCTCCTCGCGACGGGGAGCGCCTACCTCTACTCGTCGCCGGGGATTGCCAACATCGACGCCGATGGGCGCCCCGAGATCCTGGTCGGCACGCAGAGCATGGATGGCAAGGTCTATGCGATCAAACCGAACGGGCAGATGGCCACCGGCTGGCCGGTGGCAACGCGTGGCCCCGTGACCTCGAGTGCAACGTTCGCCGACTTCGACGGCGACGGGCGGAACGAGGTGCTCATCGCCTCGGAATCCGATTCGGTCTTCGTGCTGCGCGGCGATGGTTCGAGCTACCCGGGCTGGCCGCGCCCGGCATTCACCAACTCGGCCTTCGGCCACACAGGTTCCCCGGTCCCCGCCGACCTCGATCAGGACGGCCATCTCGAGATCGTGTATGCCGCCAACGATGGCCGGCTGCACGTCTGGCGGACGAACGGCGACCCGCTGCCCGGCTTCGCCACCGCGCTGTTCGCCCAGAACGCGCTGAATCAGGACGCGACACAGGCGACGCCGGCGATCGCCGACGTCGACGGCGACGGGCGTCTCGAGATCCTCCTCGGGGCCGAGGACGGGCTCATCTACGGCTGGAATCACGACGGCAGCGAGCTCGAGGGCTTCCCGATCGCGATCGGGGGCGAGGTGCGCGCCGGGGTCACCGCGTGGGATCTCGACCGGGACGGCCTGGTCGAGCTGGCCGTGGCGTCCTACGACCGTCAGCTCTACGTCTGGGATCTCCCCGGCGAGATGCGCGGCGATCGCATGCCCTGGCCCTTCTTCCGGCACGACGTGCGGAACTCCGGCCGTTTCGGCGCCGACGTGAACTCGATCGGGGTGGGGGAGGAGGAGACGCCGGAGCCCGCCGCGGCGGCGCTGGCTCTCTATCCTGCCGTGCCCAATCCCTTCAACCCGGAGACGACGATCCGCTTCCTCGTGCCGGGCGAGACCGGCGGGGCGCGGCCGGTCAAGCTGCGTGTCCTGGATCCCACGGGTCGTGTCATCCGCACCCTGGCCGACGGATCCCTCGGCACCGGGGAGCAGACCGTCCGCTGGGACGGGCGAACGGCGCGGGGCCAGCGAGCCGCCAGCGGCGCCTATCTCCTCGACCTCGAGGTGGGAGGGGAGCGCCGGACCGGAAAGCTCATCCTGCTCAAATAGCTCGTTCTGCTCAGGGAGCCCCGGCTGCGGAAGGAGCGGAAGTGGCCTCGCCCGAACCAATTGGCCTTGCCACTTCGGCCGGTTTGTCGCGCCCCCGCGACTTTCCTGCCGTGATCCGGTAAGGGGTTGACCCGCCAGCGGATGGCGTCTAGCATTCTCCTGGGGCCCAGGACATGCGCCCCCCTGGCGGGTGTTGGAATCGCCCGCGGCCTTTGCCGCCTGACGGTCAGGCGATCGGGTGTTCGAGACGCGGGTCCACGCCGGACTCCGTGGCCGGGTGGTCCGTGCGACCAGCGAGGATTTAGTTAGCCCCTTTCAGGAGGAGGTCGTTCGAATGCGCATTGCGTCTGTCTTCATGGCCATCCTCGCGCTCGTCGCGAGCAGCACCGCCTTTGCGGGCAACAATCCGCAGATCACCTTCCCGCTGCACGCGAAGGCCTCGAGCTTCGAGCCGTGCACGGGCCTCGCGCCGGTGGACTGCGTAACGAACCGTCCCACCGTCGATGTGAGCGCCGGTGCCGTCGCCGTGTTCCTGACTGTCATGAACTACAACGGTGTCTCCGGCGTCCAGACGGCCTTCGACAATCCCAACAACTGGACCTTCGCCTTCGGTCTCTGGGATTGCCAGTCCGGGCAACTCAACGCAGTGACTCCCGCCGCTCCCTTCGGACCGACGGCGGGTTCCATCACCAGCGCCTTCACCTGCGTGACCGGCGGGGCCCTGACTCCCATCGGGCGCATGTTTTTCGTCGCCACGACCGGCTGCCTCTCGCAGATCCAGTCGTCATACCCCTTCGGCATTCACGCTCTCGACTGCGACGGTGGAATCGACCAGATCACCGATGCCGAGCAGGCTCGCCTCGGGAAGATCTGCGTGGGTTCGGGCGGCGTCGATGCGTGCGACCCGGTCTCGCCGGTCGAAGCAACCACCTGGGGCCAAATCAAGGCGACGTACTAGGTCGCTGGCCTGGTTCTCGAGGTTTCATACAGCCTGAGCGCGAGGGAGAGCCCTCGCCGGGGCTGCAGGTGGATCGGGCGGCTCCCGCAAGGGGCCGCCCGATCTCTATCCCGGCCTCTTTCCGACGGCAGCGAGGCGACCGGGCCGCGCTATACTGGCGGTGTACCCCACCGGCGTGGTTCCGTCCAAGGCCTCGAGCGTCGAGTCGTGCCAGGGCTACCTGCCCGTCGACAGTCGGAACGTGTTGCCCACGGTGGACGTCAGCCCCGGCCCGACGGTGGTGTTTCTCTTCGTCATGAACTACAGCGCAGTGTCCCAGGTGGTCACCGCCTTCCAGCCCGACCCGGACTGGACATTCGCCTTCGGCCTGTGGGACTGCCAGCCGGGCCCGGTCCCGATCGTCGTGCCCGCGCCGCCGTTCGGGCCGGTTACGGGAACAGCAGCTGGCAGGGCAGTGGCGCCAGGACAGGGCGATGCCGCGGGATCGTGGGGGAGCCAGCGTCCGGGAGGTTACTCCATGAACTCAGCACTTGAACCGAGGGCGGCGCTCGTGGCCGGCCTCCTTGTGACATGCGTGGCGACGGCGGCATCGGCCGGCCTGAATCCGAACTTCACGCTCCCTCTTCATGCCAAGGCCTCGAGCTTCGAGCCGTGCTCCGGCTACCTGCCCGTCGACTGCACGAACCACTTGCCGGTTGTCAACATTGCTCCCGGGCCCACCGCGGTGTTTCTCTTCGTCATGAGCCACGCCGAGGTGGCCGGGGTGCAGACCGCGTTCCAGCCTGACGAGAGCTGGATCTTCGTTTTCGGCCTGTGGAATTGCCGGGACGGGCAGCTGAACGCGGTGACACCGGCACCACCCTTCGGGCCGGCCGCCGGGACGATCGCGACCGCCTTCAACTGCGTGACCGGATCCTCCCTTGCGGTCGTCGGACGCATCTTCTTCATCGCGGGCAGCAACGGCTGCCTCGAGCAGATCCAGTCGAGCTACCCCTTCGGCATCTGGGCGTCGACCTGATTGCCCCCGGCGAGGAGGAGCGGCTCGGCAAGGTCTGCGTCGGCCAGGGTGGACATGTCGCCTGCTGGCCCCCGACCACGGCCGTTGAGCCCGCGACATGGGGTGGCATCAAGGCGCAATACGAATAGCAGGGAAGGGGAGGAGGACCAACATGACAGCTCGAGCGGTGACCAGGGCGCTATCCATCAGCCTGTTCTGGTCGGCGGGTGCAGCCT
>Ga0316626_10000568_pt1 | contig 14709 bp, 17 predicted proteins | sample OWC_Aug_T1_C1_D5_FD_207656 | JGI IMG/M metagenome (GOLD analysis project Ga0316626, IMG submission 207656) | Wetland soil microbial communities from Old Woman Creek delta, Ohio, United States - OWC_Aug_T1_C1_D5_A | ecosystem: Environmental > Terrestrial > Soil > Wetlands | place: USA: Ohio...
GAGACGCCGCCGGCGCCCGCCCCGAAGCCGGCCGCCCCCGCGGCCAAGGCGTCGCCGCCCGCTCCCCGCAGCCTCAAGGGGCTGCTCGCCCAGGGGCGCAAGCTGCGGGAGCAGGGCAAGCCCGAGAAGGCGCTCGACGTCTACGGCCGGGCGGCGGCGATGGCGCCGGACGACCCGGCCCCGCTGGCCGGCCGGGGCTGGTGCTACCTGGACCTGTCGCAGTACCCCCCGGCCGAGGCCAACTTCCAGGCCGCCCTGGACCGGGATCCGACCTACGCCGACGCCCTGGTGGGGCTCGCCGAGACCTACCGCTACCAAGGGCGGCGCGAGGAGGCGGTGCAGTACTACCAGAAATACCTCTCCGCTCATCCGAACGGGGAGGACGCCGTGGCGGCCCGCAACGCCATCAGCCAGCTCAAGGAGTGAACATGCCCGACAAGGGACCGCAGAAGCCGTCGCAGACCGAGGAGGAGTACTTTGCGCGCGAGGACGCGGAGAAGAAGCGCAAGCTCGCGCTGCAGGTCAAGAGGGAGACCGCCGCCGACGAGGCGCGGCGCCTCCGCGACCTGCACTTCATGCACTGCCCCAAGTGCGGCATGGAGATGCACGAGGTGAAGCTGCTCGGCGTGGACGTGGACGTGTGCTTCTCCTGCGATGGCATCTTCCTGGACAAGGACGAGCTGGCGCACCTTCAGCGGCAGGCGCAGACCGGCAAGCCCGGGGTCGTCGACGCCATCCTCAACTGGTTCAGGCCCGAGACCAAGGCGCCGGGCCGGTAGCCGGGCCATGGCGCTCACGCTCGACGAGGTCCGGCGCATCGCCCAGCTGGCGCGCCTGCGGCTCGCGCCGGAGGAGGAGGAGCGGTACGCCGGGCAGCTCTCCGCCATCCTCTCCTACGTGGAGCAGCTGCGGGAGCTGGACGTCTCCGGGGTCGAGCCCATGACCCACGCCCTGGCCGCTGGGGACGCCGCGCCGCTGCGGGAGGACGCGGTGCAGCCGAGCCTGGGGATCGAGAAGGCCCTCGCCAACGCGCCGGAGCGCGAGGGGACCTGCTTCAAGGTGCCGAGGATCATCGAGTGAGCGCCGGCGCCGCGAGCCTGCTCGACTCGTCCATCGCCGAGCTCGCCGGGAGGCTGGCCCGGAACGAGGTGTCCTCCCGCGAGATCACCGAGGCGGCCCTCTCGCGGGCCGCCGCCGACCGGCTCGGGGCCTTCCTGCGGGTGACGCCGGAGGCGGCGCACCGGGCGGCCCGGGCCTCCGACGAGCGCCGCGCCCGCGGGGCCGCGCTCTCGCCCCTCGACGGCGTGCCGCTCGGGCTCAAGGACATCTTCCTCACCGAGGGCGTCGAGACCACCGCCGGCTCGCGCATCCTGCAGGGATTCGTCCCGCCCTGCGACGCCACGGTGGTGGAGCGGCTGCGGGCCTGCGGCGCCGTCTTCCTGGGGAAGCTCAACATGGACGAGTTCGCCATGGGCTCGTCCAACGAGAACAGCGCCTACGGGCCGTGCCGGAACCCGTGGGACCCGACGCGCACCCCGGGCGGCAGCTCGGGCGGAAGCGCCGCCGCGGTGGCGGCGCGGCAGGTCTTCGGCGCGCTCGGCACCGACACCGGCGGGTCCATCCGGCAGCCGGCCTCCTTCTGCGGCGTGGTCGGCGTGAAGCCCACCTACGGCCGAGTCTCGCGCTACGGGGTCATCGCCTTCGCCAGCTCGCTCGACCAGGTCGGCCCCTTCGCCCGCACCGTGGGGGACGCGGCGCTGCTGCTCGGCCGGATCGCCGGGCACGACCCGCGCGACCTGACCTCCAGCACCCGCCCGGTACCCGACTACCTTGCCGGGATGGAGGAGGGGGCGCGCGGCCTGCGCATCGGCGTCCCCCGCGAGTACTTCCAGGGCGGCGTGGAGGCGGGAGTGGAGCGGACCGTCCGGGCGGCGCTGGCCGTCTACGAGCGGCTCGGGGCGAAGCTGGTGGAGGTCTCGCTGCCGCACTCGCGGTACGCGGTGGCCGCCTACTACCTCATCGCGCCGGCGGAGGCCTCCTCGAACCTGGCCCGCTACGACGGGGTGCGCTTCGGCCTGCGCGCCGGGGCGCCCGGGCTCAAGGAGATGTACGGCGAGACGCGCGCGCGCGGCTTCGGCCCGGAGCCCAAGCGCCGGATCATGCTCGGCACCTACGCCCTCTCGGCCGGCTACTACGACGCCTACTACCTGCGCGCCCAGAAGGTCCGCAGCCTCATCCGCCGGGACTTCGACGAGGCCTTCCGGTCCTGCGACGTGGTGGCCGGCCCGGTCTCGCCCACGGTGGCCTTCCGCCTCGGCGAGAAGGCCGACGACCCGCTGCAGATGTACCTGGCCGACATCTTCACCATCCCCTGCAGCCTGGCGGCGCTGCCGGGCCTGTCGGTGCCCTGCGGGCTGCACCCGGCGGAGGGGCTGCCGGTGGGCCTGCAGCTCCTCGGCAGGCCCTTCGACGAGGCGACCCTCTTCCGGGCCGCGCGGGCGCTGGAGCGGGAGCTCGGTCCCCTGCCGGCGCCGCGCGGCGCCTAGCCGGGAAGCGAGAATACGGTCCATGGGCGAACCACTCTCGAGGCGCCAGGTGGCGATGCTGATCTGGGGCTCCCTGCTGGTCGGGGTGCTGGGGATGTCCTTCGTGGCGGCGCTGGTGGGGGAGGTGACGCGCCTGCCCGGCGACGACGGGGTGCGCGTGGCGGCCATCCTCTCGGCGGCCGGGCTGGCGGCGGCGGCGGCCTCCTGGGTCGTACCGCGGTTGCTGCGCCGTTCCCCGGAGGGGTCCGAGGCGCTGGCGCTCGCCCGCCTGGTGCTGTCGCTGGGAATGGCGGAGGCGGCCTGCCTCCTGGCGGTGGTCGCCTACATGCTGTCCGGGAGCGCGGTCACCGCGGCCCCCTTCGCCGCGGGCCTGCTCGCCTTCGCGGCCCGGTTTCCGACGCCGGGAAGCTGGGCCCGGCTCGGCGAGGCCGGCGCCGGGCCCAACAGGATGGTGCGCTAGATGCCGGTCTCGGACTTCCAGGTGGTCATCGGGCTCGAGGTGCACGCCCAGCTGCTCACCCGCAGCAAGATCTTCTGCGGCTGCTCCACCGCCTTCGGAGGGGAGCCCAACGCCCATACCTGCCCGGTGTGCCTGGGCCTGCCGGGCGTGCTGCCGTCGCTCAACCGCCGGGTGGTGGAGATGGCGGTTCGGACCGGGCTGGCGCTCGGCTGCACCATCAAGGAGAAGAGCGTCTTCGCCCGCAAGAACTACTTCTACCCGGACCTCCCCAAGGGCTACCAGATCTCGCAGTACGAGCTGCCCATCTGCGAGGGCGGGGCCGTCCCCATCACCGTGGACGGGAAGGACCGGGCGGTCCGGCTGGTCCGCATCCACATGGAGGAGGACGCCGGCAAGAACCTCCACGACGTCGCCGCCGACGGGTCGTCGGGGGTGGACCTGAACCGCGCCGGGGTGCCGCTGCTCGAGATCGTGAGCGCCCCCGACCTCTTCTCGGTGGACGAGGCCGTCGAGTACCTCAAGTCGCTGCGCGCCATCCTCATGTACCTGGGGGTGAACGACGGCAACCTGGAGGAGGGCTCCTTCCGCTGCGACGCCAACGTGAGCGTGATGCCCAGGGGCTCGGACAAGCTGGGGACGCGGGCCGAGATCAAGAACATGAACTCCTTCCGCTTCCTGCGGCAGGCCATCGACTTCGAGGTGCTCCGGCAGGTGGAGATCGTGGAGTCCGGCGGCAAGGTGGATCAGGAGACGCGCCTCTTCGACCCGGCCCGGGGCGAGACCCGCTCCATGCGCTCCAAGGAGGAGGCCCACGACTACCGCTACTTCCCGGAGCCCGACCTGCCTCCGCTCCGGGTGGACCAGGCCCTGGTGGAGGAGGTCCGCCGCTCGCTGCCGGAGCTGCCGCGGGCGCGGTCGGACCGCTACCAGCGCGAGCTCGGCCTGTCGGCCTACGACGCCGGCCTCCTCACCTCGGACAAGGCGCTGGCCGACTTCTTCGACTCGACCCTCGCCCACGCCGGGCGCGGGCCCGAGACCGCCAAGCGGGTCGCCAACTGGCTCAACGGCGAGGCGGCCCGCCTCGCCAACGAGACCGGCCTCGCGCCGGGGGAGTGGCGCATGACGCCGCCGAAGCTCGCGGCGCTGCTGGCGCTGGTGGAGGCCGGGACGCTCGGCGGACCGGGCGCCAAGCAGGTGTTCGAGGAGATGTTCCGCAACGGCGCCGACCCGGCCGAGGTGGTGAAGGCCCGCGGCCTGGCGCAGGTCTCCGACGAGTCGGCCATCGAGGCCGCGGTGGACAAGGTGCTGGCCGCGAGCGCGGCCGAGGTGGAGCGGTACCGGGGCGGGCGCAAGAACCTGATGGGCTTCTTCGTCGGGCAGGTCATGAAGGAGACGCGGGGCAAGGCCAACCCGGCGGTGGTGAACGCCCTCCTCAGAAAGAAGCTCGGCGACTAGGGGCACGGCATGGCGCGATGGGCGGGATGGGGCGCGGGCCCCGCGGGCGCCGGATCGGCGGGCGGACCGAGCCGGGTCTTCCTGCTGCTGGCGCTGGCCGGGAGCCTGGTGGTGGCCGCCGTCCTGGCGCGCGACCACCGGCCGGGAGCGGCCGCCGTGGCCGCCGGCGCCGCGGCCTACTTCGCCCTGCGCCTCGTCGGCGTCATCGGCGGCCGGAGGGCACCGTGAGCCCCCGGGAGCCGCTGCGGCCGGTGCTCTACGACGAGGCGGCCGACCGGGTCCGCCTGCTCGACCAGCGGCGGCTCCCCGCGGCCGAGGAGTGGCTCGGCCTCGAGACCGCCGAGCAGGTGGCCGAGGCCATCCGGACGCTGGCAGTGCGAGGGGCGCCCGCCATCGGCGTCGCCGCGGCCTACGCGCTGGCCTGCGAGGCCCGGCGGGGTGCCGGACCGGAGCGCCTGCGGGCGGCGGCGGAGCGGCTCGAGCGGGCCCGGCCCACCGCCGTGAACCTCGCCTGGGCGCTGCGGCGCATGTCGCGGCGGTTCGGGGAGGGCGCGGCCGCCCTGCTGGCCGAGGCCCACGCCATCCGGGACGAGGACGAGGCCGGTTGCCGGCGCATCGGGTCGCTGGGGGCGGCGCTTCTCCCGCCGCGCGCGCGGGTGCTGACCCATTGCAACGCCGGTGCGCTCGCCACCGCCGGATACGGGACCGCGCTCGGGATCGTGCGCGCCGCCTTCGAGGCGGGGAACCGGCTGGAGGTCCTGGCCGACGAGACCCGCCCGTTCCTCCAGGGGGCGCGGCTCACCGCCTGGGAGCTGCAGCGGGACGGCATCCCGGTGACGGTCCTCACCGACGGCATGGCGGGCTGGCTCATGGCCCAGGGCGAGATCTCCTGCGTGGTGGTGGGCGCGGATCGCATCGCCCGCAACGGCGACGTGGCCAACAAGATCGGCACCTACCCCCTGGCGGTCCTGGCGGCGCACCACCACCTGCCGTTCTACGTGGCCGCCCCCTGGAGCACGGTGGACCTCGACACCGCCCGCGGGAGCGACATCCCCATCGAGGAGCGCTCCGGAGAGGAGGTGCTCACCATCGGGCGGGAGCGCATCGCGCCCGAGGGCGTCCCGGCCCGCTACCCGGCCTTCGACGTCACCCCGGCCGGCCTGGTCACCGCCATCGTCACCGAGCGGGGGGTGGCCCGGGCCCCGTACCCGGAGTCGCTGCGCGCCCTGGCCGCCGGCCCCGCCTGACGGCCGCGGGACGCCGGGCCGGGCCTCGGTTAGGATCGTGCGATGGCCCCGCCCGCCCGGTGCCCCTCCTGCGGACGTCCCTCCGGCTCCAACGCCGGCTGCCTCACCTGCCGCGACGCGGCGGCGCGCGAGCTCGCCGCCGAGGCGCGCGACGTCACCGACGAGTCGTTGCGAGCCCGCGGCGAGGCCGGCCGGCGCTTCGAGCGGAAGCCACCCTGGTACGCGCGCTACGCGCCCCGGGAGATGCTGCGGCGCGTGGGGCTCTTCGGGCAGGTGCTGGGCGACTACGCCGCCGGGCGCTACCGCCGCTTTCCCTGGCGCTCGGTGGCGGCCCTGGCGGCGGCCCTGGCCTACGTGCTCTCCCCGTTCGACCTGGTGCCGGACTTCCTCGTCCCGGTGGGCTGGACCGACGACATGCTGGTGATGGCGGTCGCCTGGCAGATCGTGAAGCACGACCTGCGCGCCTACTGCGCCTGGAAGGGCATCTCCCCGGCAGAGTTCGGCCTGTGACCACCCGCATCTTCGGGCGCTACGGCGCCGGCCGCGACCTGGTCGCCATCGGCCTGCGCCGCCACCCCGGCAAGGACCTCTACCACTACCTGCTCACCGCCTCCTGGCGGAGGCTGTTCGTCCTGCTGATGCTGGGCTACGTGGCGGCCAACGCCCTCTTCGCCGCCGGCTACCTCGCCATCGGGGACGGCATCGAGGAGGCCCGGCCGGGCAGCTTCGCCGACGCCTTCTTCTTCAGCGTGCAGACCATGGCCACCATCGGCTACGGCAAGATGGCGCCGCGGGGCCTGGCGGCGAACGCGCTGGTGGCGGTGGAGGCGCTGGTGGGTCTGCTGGCGGTGGCGCTGGTGACCGGGATCGTCTTCGCCAAGTTCTCCCGGCCCACCGCCCGGGTGCTCTTCAGCCGGGTGGCGGTGGTGTCGCCCTACGACCGGGTTCCCTCGCTCATGTTCCGGATGGCCAACGAGCGCGCCAACCAGATCGTCGAGGCCCACCTGAGGGTGGTGATCGTCCGCAACGAGGCCACCGCCGAGGGCGAGCAGGTGCGGCGGGTCCACGACCTGCACCTGCGCCGCAACGAGTCGGCCCTCTTCGCGCTCACCTGGACCGCCATCCACCCCATCACCCCGCAGAGCCCGCTCCACGGCGAGGACGCCGAGTCGATGGAGCTCAAGGAGACCGACATCGTGGTCTCCCTCACCGGCTTCGACGAGAGCCTCTCCCAGACCATCCACGCCCGCCACGCCTACCGGGCCGACCAGGTGGTGTGGGGGGCCCGCTTCCGCGACCTCTTCGTGGAGCTGCCCGGCGGGGCGCGCGCCATCGACTACCGCCGCTTCCACGACGTGGTGCCGGCGGCGGCGCCGGGCCAGGCCGAGCGGCCCGCCGCCGCCCGCCGGGAGCGCGTCTAGCCAGGATTCCTTGACAGACCGGGGGGTTGGATCGTATAGAACCGCCCTTCCGGAGGTCCGGCTGGCGCGCGCCCGCGGGCGCGCAGTGATTGCCAAGCCTTCGAACTCCCAAGAGAATCAATGAAGGAGCGGCGATGTACGCGGTGATTCGGACCGGCGGCAAGCAGTATCGCGTGAGCCAGGGCGACCGGCTCAAGGTGGAGAAGCTCGCCGGCGAGGTGGGCGGCAAGGTCGATTTCGAGGTGCTGCTGGTCGGCGGCGGCGGCGAGGCCAAGGTCGGCCGGCCGCTGGTCTCGGGCGCCGCCGTGGAGGGCCAGATCGTGGCCCAGGGCAAGCACCGCAAGGTGATCCACTTCCGCAAGAAGAAGGAAGGCTGGACCAAGAAGCGCGGTCACCGCCAGCCGTTCACCGAGGTCCTCATCACCGCGGTGAAGGCCTAGCAGCGAGGGAAGGGACCAGACATGGCTCACAAAAAGGGACAGGGCTCGAGCCGCAACGGCCGGGACTCCCCCGGTCAGCGGCGCGGCGTGAAGATCTACGGCTCCGAGGCGGTGGTGGCCGGGAACATCCTGGTGCGGCAGCTCGGCACCGTCATCCACCCCGGCGACAACGTCGGCATGGGCCGCGACTTCACCCTCTACGCGCTCAAGGACGGGCAGGTGAAGTACACGCGCACCATCAAGGACCGGCGGGTGGTCTCGGTGATCCCCAAGGCCTAGCGCCGAGCCGGGAGCAGCCTCGAGACGCCGCGGGCCGGAAGGACCCGCGGCGTTCGCGTTTCGGAGGGCCGCCTGAAATTCGTCGACGAGGTCCGCATCCACGTGAAGGCCGGCGACGGCGGGGACGGCGCCGTCGCCTGGAGGCGGGAGAAGTACGTCCCGCGCGGCGGGCCGGCCGGGGGCGACGGCGGCGACGGCGGCGACGTGGCCCTGGTCGTCGACCCGCAACTGGCGACGCTGCTCGATTACCGCTACGTGCGGGAGCACCGGGCCCGGAACGGCGAGCACGGCCGCGGCCACGACCAGAACGGGCAGAACGGACCGGCGCTCGAGCTGCGGGTCCCTCCCGGGACGGTGGTCAAGGACGCCGCCACCGGCGAGACGCTGGCCGACCTCGGCGAGCCCGGCCGGCGCTGGATCGCGGCCCGCGGCGGCCGGGGCGGGCTCGGCAACATGAACTTCGCCACCTCCACCAACCAGGCGCCCCGCTACGCCGAGAAGGGGACGCCCGGGGAGGAGCGCGACCTGGTCCTCGAGCTCAAGCTCCTCGCCGACGTGGGCATCATCGGCTTTCCCAACGCCGGGAAGTCCACCCTCATCTCCCGCATCTCGCGCGCCCGGCCCAGGATCGCCGACTACCCCTTCACCACCCTGACGCCCAACCTGGGCGTGGCGAGCTGGCGCGGCCAGCGCAGCTTCGTGGTGGCCGACATCCCCGGCCTCATCGAGGGGGCCCACGCCGGGGCGGGGCTGGGGCACCAGTTCCTGCGCCACGTGGAGCGGACCCGCGTGCTGGTGCACCTCGTCGACCCGGTGGCGCCGGGCGAGGGGCGCAGCCCGCTGGCCGACCACGACGCCATCAACCGGGAGCTGCGGCTCTACTCGCCGGAGCTGGCCGAGAAGCCCCAGGTGGTGGCCCTCACCAAGATGGACCTCCCGGAGGCGCGCGCCGAGGTGGCGCCCTTCCGCCGGGCTCTCTCGCGCCGCAAGCGACGACCGCCGTTGGTGGCCATCTCGGCGGTGACCGGCGAGGGGCTGGACGAGCTTCTCGACGCGGTGGCCGCCGTCCTCTACGGGGCGGCGTCCGGGCCGCGCGGCGGCCGCAAGCGGGTGGGGAAGCCGAGGGCTGCCAGGCGAGGCGGCCGGTGAGCCGGGTCTCGGAGGCGGAGTTCCTCGTCCCGGCGCGCAAGGCCCGCATCGACGAGGTGGTGGCGAACCGCACCCGGACCCTCACCGTGGTGATGGAGGCCTTCTGCGATCCGCAGAACGTCAACGCGGTGCTGCGCACCTGCGAGGCCTTCGGCGTCCAGGAGATCCACGTGGTCGAGGGGCCCATGAAGCCCTACGACAAGAACAAGAAGATCAGCCAGAACGCCGACAAGTGGCTGGACGTCCGGCGCTGGAGGAGCAGCGCCGACTGCCTGCGGCACCTTCGGGAACGGGGCTTCCGCATCTACGCCACCCACCTCGGCGGGGACGCCCGCCCGCTCGGGGAGCTCTCCTTCGCCGACCAGGTGGCGCTGGTCTTCGGCAACGAGAGCCGCGGGGTCTCGCCCGAGGCGCTCCGCGCCGCCGACGTCCGCTTCGCCATCCCCATGCGCGGATTCGTCCAGTCCTTCAACGTCTCGGTGGCCGCGGCGGTGGCCCTGGCCCGGGCGGTGGAGCGGCGGGAGGCGGAGCGCGGCCGCCACGGCGACCTCTCGCCCGCGGATTCGGAGGAGCTGCGCCACCGCTTCTACCTGCTGGCGGTGAAGCAGCGCGCCCGGGTGGCCCGGGCGACGCGAGGCCGGTAGGCGGTCCGGACGCCGCGGTCAGGGGACGGCCGGCGCGCCATCCGGCGGGAGGCAGGAGCGCCAGAAGGCGGCCAGGTCCTCGGGCAGGGGAGCCTCGAAGGCGACCCGGGCCCCGGCGACCGGGTGGGGGAGCTCGAGCCTCCAGGCGTGCAACGCGTGGCGCGGGAGCCGCATGGCGGCGCGGTCCTCGGCGGTCATGGCCCGGCGGGTGAAGCGGTCGAAGACCATCTCGTCCGCCCCGTAGATCTTGTCGCCCACCAGGTGGAGGCCGGCGTGGTGGAGGTGGGCGCGGATCTGGTGCTGCCGGCCGGTGCGCGGCAGGCAGGCGATCAGCGCCACCGGCGTTCCGTCCGGCGCCCGGCCCCGCCCCAGCACCTCGAACCCGGTCGCCGCCGGCTGGCCCTGCGGGTGCACGTGCATGCGCACCCGCACCTCGCTGGCCAGGGTCAGGGCGAGCGGGGCGACGACCTCGAACCGATCGGTCTCGGGAGACCCCAGCGCCAGCGCCAGGTAGGTCTTCCCCACCTGGCCGCGCGCGAAGGCCGCCTTGAGCGCCCGGGTGTGCTGCGGCGCCCCGCCGCACGCGAGCAGCCCGCTCGTCTCCCGGTCGAGACGGTGCGCCGGGTCCACCTTGCGCCCGGGGAACCGCTCGCGGGCCAGGGCGGTGAAGGTGTGCGCGACGTAGCGGGCGGTGGGGTGCACCGGCAAGCCGGCCGGCTTGTCGACGACGAGCAGCGCCCCGTCGTCGTGCAGCACCCGGAAGTCGAGCGGGACCTCCGGCTCGGGCTCCGACTCCCTGAGCAGCGCGAAGCGGAGGCCGGGCTGCACCCGCGTCGAAGGCTTGAGGCGTCGCGGCCCCTCGTGCTCGAGCCGCTCCTCGATGAGCCAGCGGATGCGCTCGCGCGAGAGGCGGCGGACCTTCTCCTGGAGGTAGCGATCGAGCCGCCAGCCCGCGTAGTTCGCCTCCACCGTAAAGGGTACCCGGATCGTGGCCACCTCGTGAAACATAGCACCGGCGGGGGTCCCGCCTGTCCCCGGACCTTGGCCATTGACGAGATCGGCCCAGGGGAGTAGCTAGTGAGCCCGGCTTGAGGCGAGTCTCGTTCATCCTCCCGGCCGGGGTCGGAGCCGCAAGGTTCCCCGGGAGAGCCGCCGCCGCGCCCACCGGGCGCAGCGCGCCGAGCGATGCCGCCTGCCGGGCCGGTGGTCGGGGGTTCGGGGACGGCGCGCGCCGGGGCGCGGCCGGGGCGAGGAGCCCCGCCGCATCCGGGCGCGGCCAAGGGGAACGCGCATGGTGAGGACCAAGAAGACCAAGTACCTGTTCGTCACCGGCGGCGTGGTGAGCTCGCTCGGGAAGGGGCTGGCGGCCGCCTCCATCGGCGCGCTGATGGAGAACCGCGGGCTGGAGGTGACCCACCTCAAGCTCGACCCCTACATCAACGTGGACCCGGGCACCATGAGCCCGTTCCAGCACGGAGAGGTCTACGTCACCGACGACGGGGCCGAGACCGACCTCGACCTCGGACACTACGAGCGCTTCACCGGCGCCAAGATGACCCGCGCCAACAACTACACCACCGGGCGCATCTACAACACGGTCATCCAGAAGGAGCGCCGCGGCGAGTACCTCGGCAAGACCGTCCAGGTCATCCCCCACATCACCGACGAGATCAAGGCGGTGATCCGGGAGGCGGCCGGCGGCGCCGACATCATCATCGTCGAGGTGGGCGGGACGGTGGGCGACATCGAGTCGCTGCCCTTCCTCGAGGCCATCCGCCAGATGAAGTACGACGTGGGCGGCGAGAACGTGGTCTACGTGCACCTCACCCTGGTGCCCTACATCGCGGCCGCGGGCGAGCTCAAGACCAAGCCCACCCAGCACAGCGTCAAGGAGCTGCGGGAGATCGGCATCCAGCCCGACATCCTGCTGTGCCGCTCCGACCGCGAGATCTCGCGGGAAATGAAGGACAAGATCGCCCTGTTCTGCAACGTCGACCCCTCGGCGGTGTTCACCGCGCGGGACGTGTCCTCCATCTACGAGGTTCCGCTGCGGCTGCACCAGGAGGGGCTCGACGACAAGCTGGCCGAGCTCTTCAACATCTGGAGCCGGGCGCCGCGCCTGGAGCGCTGGGAGCAGATCGTCGAGAAGATCCACCACCCCAAGAACGGCGAGGTCAAGGTGGGGCTGGTGGGCAAGTACGTCGAGCTGCACGAGAGCTACAAGAGCCTCAACGAGGCGCTGGTCCACGGCGGGATCGCCAACGACGTGCGGGTGAGGCACGTCTTCATCGACTCCACCAAGCTGGAGGAGGGCGACCTCTCGGAGCTCGACCGCGTCGACGCCATCCTGGTGCCGGGCGGCTTCGGCGTCCGCGGCACCGAGGGCAAGATCCTGGCGGTGCGCCATGCCCGGGAGAGGAAGGTCCCTTTCTTCGGGATCTGCCTGGGCCTGCAGATGGCCGTCATCGAGGTGGCGCGCGACGTGCTCGGCCTGGAGCGGGCCAACTCCCTCGAGTTCGACGAGCAGACCCCCCACCCGGTGGTGACGCTGCTCGAGTCGCAGAGGGGCGTCGCCGAGAAGGGCGGCACCATGCGGCTCGGCAGCTACCCCTGCAAGCTCAAGGAGGGCACCAAGGCCCGCGACCTCTACGGCGCCGACCTGGTGCACGAGCGCCACCGGCACCGCTTCGAGTTCAACAACGCCTACAAGGCCCAGTTCGAGAGCGCCGGGATGGTCTTCTCCGGGGTGAATCCCGACCTGGGGCTGGCGGAGATGATCGAGCTCAACAACCACCCGCACTTCATCGGCTGCCAGTTCCACCCGGAGTTCAAGTCGAAGCCCTTCCGGCCGCACCCGCTCTTCTCGGGCTTCATCCGGGCGGCCCTCGCCTTCCGCGACGGCCGCGCCCGCGAGGCGGCGGCGGTGGCCGGCGTGACCAAGCTGCCGGTCGGGAAGAACGCGTGAGCGGCGGCGGAAGCGCGCCGCGCCCCGCCGCGGCGGACCGGCGCCGCGGGGGCCCGCGCCCATGAAGGTGCTGGCCCGGATCGGCGGCTTCGAGGTGGGCGACGGGCGGCCGCTGCTGCTCATCGCCGGCCCCTGCGTCGTCGAGTCGGAGGCCCAGCTCCTCTCCCACGCCCGCCGGGTGAAGGAGCTGGCCGGGCGCCACGGGCTCCCGGTGGTGTTCAAGGCCAGCTTCGACAAGGCCAACCGCACCTCGGGGCGGAGCTTCCGCGGCGTGGGGCTCGAGGCCGGCCTGGCCGCCTTCGAGAATGTGAAGCGCGAGACCGGGCTGCCCTGCCTGACCGACGTCCACGAGGCCTGGCAGGCCGAGCCGGCCGGCCGGGTGGTGGACGTGCTGCAGGTCCCGGCCTTCCTCTGCCGCCAGACCGACCTCCTCGCGGCCTGCGCCCGACACGGCAAGGCGGTGAACGTCAAGAAGGGGCAATTCCTCGCCCCCCGCGACATGCGCCACGCGGTGCAGAAGGTCCGCGACGCCGGGAACGAGAACCTGCTGCTCACCGAGCGGGGGGCGAGCTTCGGCTACGGCAACCTGGTCGTCGACATGCGCAGCCTGGTGCTGATGCGCGGCCTGGGCGTCCCGGTGTGCTTCGACGCCACCCACAGCGTGCAGCTGCCCGGCGCCGCCGGCGACGCCACCGGCGGAGAGCGGGAGTTCGCGGCCCCGCTCGCCCGGGCGGCCGCGGCCGTGGGCGTCGACGCCCTGTTCGCCGAGGTCCACGAGGACCCGGCCGTGGCGCTCTCCGACGGCCCGAACTCCCTCGACTTCGAGGCGGCCGATCGCCTCCTCGGCGAGGTGCTCCGCGTCCGCCGCGCCCTGGGGCAGCCGTGAGCCGGCCGCCGCGGCGCCGCGGCCGACGCCCGGGCCCGCGGGAGCTCGCCGAGCGGGCCCGGCGGCTGCGGCTGGTGCTCTTCGACGTGGACGGGGTCCTCACCGACGGGCGCATCTACTACGGCCCCGAAGGGGAGGTGATGAAGGCCTTCGACGTGAAGGACGGGCACGGCCTGGTCCACCTGCGCGAGCACGTCGAGCTGGGGGTGATCTCCGGGAGGCCCGGCCTCTCCGCCGAGCGGCGCCTCCAGGAGATGCGCTTCAAGCACCTGTCCTTCGGCCACCGCGACAAGCTGCCGGCCTACGAGGAGCTGCGGACCCGCCTGGGGCTCGAGGACGGAGAGGTCGCCTTCATGGGCGACGACGTCAACGACCTGCCGGTGCTGGCCCGGGTGGGCCTCTCCGCGGCCCCGGCCGATGCCCGGCCCGAGGTGCGGGCGGCGGTCCACCTCGTCACCGCCTCGCCGGGAGGGCGGGGGGCGGTGCGCGAGCTCTGCGAGCTCATCCTGCGCGCCAAGGGCCTCTGGCCGCACTGAGGACGGGCCTCGGCGTCATCGGCAGCCGGTCGGGGCGGACGCTGCATGGTAACTTGGCACGGCCGTGTCCGTTCCCCTCCTGACCAGGATGCGCCGCGCCGCCCGCTCCTCCCTGGTGCGGGCGGCGGTGCGCCTGGCGAGCTGGCTGCCGCTGCCGGTGGCGCTGTGGCTCGGGTCGCTGGCCGGAAGACTGGCCTGGTTGCTCCTCGCCGGAGAGCGCCGGCTGGCTCTCGAGCACCTGGCGCTGGCCTTCCCCGATCTCCCCGAGGAGGAGCGGCGCCGCATCGGGCGCGGGAGCTTCGTGCACCTGGCCCAGGCCGCGATGGAGGCGGTGGCGGTCCGCCGCATCGACCCTCGCCTCGCCGAGTACGTCGAGCTTTCCCCGGCCGGGGAGCGCCTCATGAAGGAGGCCATGGCGGCCGGGCGCGGCTTCGTCTTCGTCACCGGTCACGTGGGCAACTGGGAGCTCCTGGCTCGGCGCATCGCCCGGGCCGGGATCCCGCCGGTGGTGATCGCCCGCCGGGCCTGGGACGAGAAGGTCGACGCCCTCATCGCGTCGTTCCGCGCCTCGGGCGGCGTCCCGACGCTGTGGCGAGAGGACGCCGGCTCGGCGCGGGCGCTCCTGCGGGCGATGCGCGACGGAAAGGCGCTGGGGATCCTCATCGACCAGGACACCCAGGT
>Ga0316626_10000569_pt1 | contig 14702 bp, 12 predicted proteins | sample OWC_Aug_T1_C1_D5_FD_207656 | JGI IMG/M metagenome (GOLD analysis project Ga0316626, IMG submission 207656) | Wetland soil microbial communities from Old Woman Creek delta, Ohio, United States - OWC_Aug_T1_C1_D5_A | ecosystem: Environmental > Terrestrial > Soil > Wetlands | place: USA: Ohio...
TTGCCCTCACCCAGGCGCGCCGTAAACGCCGGCTGCTCGCAGTCATGCTTATGGATCTGGACGGCTTCAAGCTCGTGAACGACAGTCTTGGCCATGCCAAAGGCGACCTGCTGCTGCAGCGGGTGGGAGACCGGCTCAAAGCGTGTATCCGGTCAGGCGATACGGTGGCGCGCCTGGGCGGCGACGAGTTCACCATACTGCTGCCGGAACTGGCGCAGGCGGACGATGCGGCAAGGACCGCGCACAAAATCCTGGACGCCTTTACGCGTCCCTTTGTGGTGGAGGATCAGGAGTTGGCGATTGGCACGAGCGTAGGCATCAGTTTGTATCCCGCGGACGGGGCGGACGCTGCCACGCTGCTGAAAAACGCCGATTCGGCGATGTACCGCGCGAAGAAACAAGGGGGAAACACTTACCAGCTCTGCACGCCGGCCATGAAAGTCAGGGCCAGCGAACGGCTGACCCTCGAACGCAACCTGCGGCAGGCCCTGGACCGGCACGAATTCATCGTCTATTACCAGCCCCTGGTGGATCTGCGCAGCGGCAAGATCTTCGGCTCGGAAGCCGTGGTGCGCTGGCAACATCCGGAGCAGGGACTGATCTCTCCGGCGGGATTTATCGCCGTGGCAATAGAAACCGGCTTGATCGTGCCTCTGGGCTTATCGGTGCTGCGAACGGCCTGCACCCAGGTCAAGGCCTGGCATACGCGGGGATACCGGCTGCGCGTCGCCGTCAATCTCGCGGCGCGCCAGGTCAGGCAGGAGGATTTTGTGACTCAGTTTACCGAGGTCATGAATGAAACCGGCCTGGCGCCGGAATGGCTGGACGTGGAAATCACCGAGCAGATGGCCATGCGCAATCTCGGCGTCAACAGCGCGGTGTTCGACACCCTCAGCAGCCTGATGGTCCAGGTCTCGATGGAAGATTTTGGAGCCGGGCATTCCCCGCTCAGTGAAGTGAAACAGTATCCACCCAAAACGCTGAAAATCGACCAGTCCTTTATCAAGGGCATCGGCGCCAAGTCGCGTGATGCCAACATCGTGAGGGCGGTGATCGATCTGGCCCACAGCATGGACATGAAGGTGATCGCCGAGGGGGTGGAAACCCAGGAGGAGCTGGACTTTTTGCGAGCCTGCCAATGCGACGCCATGCAGGGCTATTTGTTCAGCCCACCGGTGCCGCCCGGGGTCTTTGAGCAGTTCCTGGTGCAAGGCAAATGCCTGTCGCCGGGAGCGTAGATCACATCCCCATGCTTCTCGCAAGCGCGGCGACGATCAGGCCGCTGACGACCGCAAGAAATCCATTGTGCCGCAGCACCATCACCACCGCGGCCGCGGTGATAGCGAGAAACGCGATCACTCCGGTCTTGACGGCAATCGGTAACACGATCGCCACGACGAGCGCGCCCGGCAACGCTTCGAGCATGCGGTGAACGCGGGCGGTCAGCGGCACATGTGCCATCAGCCAGTAGCCTCCCGCGCGCATCAGGAAAGTCGTTACTCCCATTGCCAGCAGCGCCAGCAGCGTGGCGCCCAGCGGCTCAAGCACGCTCATCGAGCCATCCCGCGCTCAGGGTTCCGGCCACCGTCCCCGCTATGATGTACCACGAGCCGGAGACGTATTCCGCCATCACGATCGCAACTACGCCCGCGGCGACCCACGCGATCGCCCGGCGCGGGCCGCTCCACAACGGCACCAGCATCACGGTGAAAAAAACCGGCATGACGAGATCGAGCGCATAGCGCCTGGGATCAGCCACCACCGCCCCGAGCAGATAGCCCAGCACTGTCGACGCAATCCAGATCAGCCACAACGCGATGCCGCTGCTCAATACTATCGAATGATCGGTGCCGCCTGCGGCGCGATAGCGCATCGCGATCAGCCAGCCGGGTTCGGTCAGCAAAGCCATCGCCGGGTAGGTTTGCCGCGCAGGCAGGCCGCCAAGCCAGGGCCTGAGCGAGGCGGTCATCAGCATGAAACGCATGTTCACTGCGGCGGTGATGAGGCAGAGCGTGGTGACAACCGACACGGTAATCGGTTCGGTCCACATTTCGGTCGCGACGAACTGCGACGCGCCGGCGAACATGAGCGTGCTCATCAGCGTCGCTTCCAGCAGTCCAAGCCCCTTTTGCGCCGCGAACGCGCCAAACGCGGTGCCGAACAGCGCCATCACGGGAATCGCCGGCACGGAAAGCCGCACGCCATCGGCAAAGCCGGCGACGGTCAGATAACGCGCGCCGGCGCCGCGCATGCCCCGCTCACCCGCAAGCGCCGATGGCCCCGCAGGCGGTGCAGAATTCGCAACCGTCTTTCCTGATCACCGCCGAGTTGCCGCATTCCTTGCAGAGCTGGCCGTGGATCAGCCGGTAGTTGTATGCGTCGGATTTGCGATCGTCCTCCGGCATCTCAAGCACGCCCATTTCGCTGATCGGGAAGCCGCGCTCGTCCAGGATGCCCAGCATCGCAAACCGGTGAATGATGAGCCGCGCCACGTACGCCACCGTGCTGAGGTAATTCTCCTGCCGTTCCGCGCCGGGCACGCGCGCCATGAAATCCCCGAGCGGCTCGTCGTACGACAACAGCTTGCGCAGCTTCATGCCGATCCACGCCGGATCGATCACGCGCATATCGAGCGACAGCAGCTTGCACAAGCCGTCGAGCGCCCGCGGATAAACGCCGGCCATCCAGACCGAATAGGGGCGGCGCTGGCCGTTGGGAAGCACGAGTTCCTTGAGCATCAGCACGAAGTCATCCTGCGCGCTCGGGTTGTAGACATCAACGGTCCACGACATCGTACCGTCGGTGCCGGTCTTGGGCTCTTTCTTCGCAAACAGCGCATCGAGCACCGGTGACTTGCCGCCCGGTTCCGCCAGCGCCCCAAGCTGGTCCACGCGAAACCGTACGATGCGGGCGAACGCGGCGACGATGCTCGGCACGCGCAGCAGTTTGCCCTCGGGCGGCAGCGGGCAATCGAACGCTTCACCTCCCGTGCGCGAAAGCACGTCGAGTTTGGTCCGCAGCCACTTGGCGTCCTGCGCGCGCATGTCCATCGAGAGCGTTTTCGCGACCGCGCCGATGCCGCGCGGCTGCTCGTTGCCGTTCACCCAGACTTCGAACGGGTATGGCGCGCCGCTATTCTCCACGTGGCCGACAAAGATCGCAAAACGGCCGAACGGCGACTCAACCATATACGTCCACGCCGGGTTGCCGCCGGGCAACGTCGGCCGGCCGGGCCAGCGCAGACTGCACAAGGCGGGTTCAGGTGCTGCTTCGAGCCGGATGCGGCGGTCGACGTCCGAGGTATCGAGATCATTGGGCTGGGCGGTCTCAGCGCCGGGAGTGACTGAAAGAACACTGCCCAGCACCATGTTCGGACGATACGTCGTAATGCCTTTCAATCCCGACTTCCATGCCTCGAAGTAAAGATCTTCGAACTGAGCGTAAGGATAGTTCTCCGGCACGTTCACGGTCTTGCTGATTGCGGAATCGACGAACGGCCCGATCACCGCCACCATGCGCATGTGGTCGAGCGCGGAGATTTCCAACGCGGTGACAAATGGCGGCGGAAGATGCCCGGCATCGCCGCCCAGATGCCGGTACAGCCGCCATGCATGGTCCTCGACGTCGTAGGTCTTGTGCGTGTCATCAGGCATGCGCTTCTTGCGCTGATAGGTCCAGGAATACGGCGGCTCGATGCCGTTCGAGGCATTATCAGCAAACGCGAGCGAGATCGTGCCGGTGGGCGCGATCGAGAGCAGATGGCTGTTGCGCAGCCCGTGCCTGCCGATTTCCTTTTTGAGCGCAGCGGGCAGGCGGGAGGCGAAGCGCGGCGCTGCCAAGTAGCGCTGCGCATCGAATAACGGAAAGGCGCCCTTCTCCTTGGCGATTGCAAGCGACGCGGCATACGATTCGTCGCGCATGTATTCCGCGATCCTGGCGCCCATGCGGCGCGCCTCTTCGGTATCGTATTTCAGGCCGAGCATGATCAGCGTATCACCCAGCCCGGTGAAGCCGAGCCCGACGCGGCGCTTCGCTTGCGCTTCCGCTTCCTGCTGAGGCAGCGGCCAAACCGTCACGTCGAGTACGTTGTCGAGCATGCGCACCGAGGGACGCACCACGCGGCCGAACGCCTCGAAATCGAACCGCGCTTGCGGCGTGAAAGGATCGACGACGAAGAGCGTCAAGTTGATGCTGCCGAGACAGCAGCAGCCGTAGGGCGGCAGCGGCTCCTCGCCACAGGGATTCGTCGCTTCGATGCGCTCGCAATACGACAGGTTGTCGTCATCGTTCATGCGGTCGATGAAAACCACGCCCGGCTCGGCGTGACGATAGGTCGATTGCATGATTTGCTGCCACACGTCACGCGCCTTGACCGTGCGGTAAACCCAGGCGCCGTCGGGACGCTGTCTGGGCGATGCAACCCTCTCGTTGCCCGGCGTCACCTTGTGCACGAGTTCCCAGTCGCCGCCGGCTTCCACGGCGCGCATGAACGCGTCGGTCACCGCAACGCTCACGTTGAAGTTGCGCAGGTCGCCGCGGTCCTTCGCGTGGATGAATTCCTCGACGTCGGGATGGTCGCAGCGCAGTATGCCCATCTGCGCGCCGCGCCGCGAACCGGCGGACTCCACGGTTTCGCAACTGCGGTCGAACACACGCATGTACGAAACCGGACCGCTCGCGCTGGAATGCGTGCCGCGGACAAAAGCGCCCTTGGGCCGGATCGACGAAAAGTCGTAGCCCACGCCGCCGCCGCGACGCATGGTTTCTGCGGCCTCCATCAGCGCCACGTAGATCCCAGGCTTGCCGTCGACGGTCTTCGAAACCGAGTCGCCCACGGGTTGCACGAAGCAGTTGATCAGCGTCGCCTGCAGGTCGGTGCCCGCCGCGGAATTGACCCGTCCGCCCGGGATAAACCCGCCGGTGAGGGCCTCGTAGAATTCCTGTTCCCAGCGTGCGGGGTCTTTTTCGGCCGCGGCCAGCGCTCGCGCAACGCGGCGGCGCACATCCTCCACGGTCTGCTCGTCGCCTTTGGCATACTTCTCCAGCAGGACGTCGATGCTGACCTGTTGCGGTGGAATCGTGAATTTCGAGTCGTCCAGTTTCATCGTTTGCCCTTAAGCCTCGCGCAACGTCATTTTAGGCTCATCCGGCTCTTGTGTGGATGCGACCGCCCGCGCTCCCTGCCCCCACTGCGCCACCGCGCTGCGCCAGGGCTGCCACTCGATTCACGGTGAGCTAATGCCCGCGGCTTTCACCACTTGTGCCCATTTTTCGATTTCCCTGCTGAACAGCGTCTTGAACTCGGCGGGCGTCGTTCCGGCGGATTCGACTCCCAGAGTGTTCAAACGCTCGTGCATCGCGGGCGATTTCACGATCCGGCTGACGTCGGCGGAAATCCTGGCGACGACGTTTCCCGGCGTGCCGCGCGGCGCGAAGAACCCGTACCAGACGTCGACTTCGTATCCGGGCACGCCGGCTTCGTCCAGCGTCGGCACGTCGGGCAAGGACGGCGAACGCTTGAGGCCACTCGTGCCGAGCGGTTTGACCTTGCCGGCCCTGATCATCGGCAACTGGACGGGTATTCCGCCCAGGTAGATCTGGATCTGGCCGCCGATGAGGTCGTTCTGCGCCTGCGGCCCGCTCTTATAGGGCACATGCAGAATGTCGATCCCCGCCAACAATTTGAAAAGCTCTCCCACCATGTGGTCCGAACTGCCGTTGCCACCGCCGGAACCGTAGCTCAGTTGCCCGGGCTTTGCCTTCGCGAGCGCAATGAGCTCCCTGACCGAGTTGACAGGCAGCGACGGACTGACCACCAGCACGTTGTTGCGCGAAGAGATCTGGGTCACGGGCTCGAAGTCCCGCAACGCGTCGTACGGCAGCTTGCGATAGTAGGACCGGCTGATCGCAAGAGAACTTGCGGCAAAGAGAACGGTATAGCCGTCAGGCGCGGACTTCGCCACCAGATCGGCCCCGATGTTGCCGCCCGCGCCGGCGCGGTTGTCGACGATCACGGGCTGCTCCCAGCTTTCATTGAGCTTCTGCCCGAGCACCCGCGCGATGATGTCCATGCTGCTGCCCGGGCCGATGGGCACTACGATGCGCGCGGGTTTGGCGGGAAAATCCACGCCATGCGCTGTACCGCCCGCGGCAAGCAGAACCGCGCCTGCCAGCGTGGCGAGCGAATGCAGGTACGTCACTTTTCGCTGGAGCCTCATGCCGCATACCTCCACCTTGATACCCTGTCGCTATATTACTGCGGTCGCGCGCTACACAACAGGGCGGCCGATGATTTGCAGGCGCAGTACGACTAATCCACCGCGAGATCGAGGATTCCAGACTTCGGCGTGAAACCCAGTCCCGGCGTCTCGGGCAACGTAACCATTCCGTTTACGGGACCCGGCGCACCGTCGAACAGCGACTCGACGCATTTCCACCCCTGCCAATGGAATTCGATGCGCCCGCCGTTCGGCACGCCGCCGTGCAGATGCATGTTCATGTGCGGGTAATTGCCGCCCATCGAAAGCGGCACATTGAACGCTTGTGCCATGCCCGCGGCTTTCAGCCCCTGCGTATAACCGCCGATGTCGCGCACGTTGGGTTGCGCGTAGTCGAGCGCCTCGTGCATCAGGTATTCACGGAAATAACTGAGGTCTGAGGTTGCCGTGCTGCCCCCGGCGAGGGGAATCGTCGTTTGCTTGCGCAAATGCGCCATGAGGCGGACGTCGCCCTGCAGCACCGGATCCTCGAACCACGTCAGGTTGCAGTGCTCGACGAGCTTGGCGAGCCGGAAGGCCTGGTTATAGGTCGCGCCCTTGTTCGCGTCCATCATGAGCTCGATTTTCGGGCCGACCGCATCGCGCAGCGCCTGCACGCGCCGCGCATCCTCGAGTATGTCGGCGTCGGAGGGCTGACCGAGGATTTCGTCGTAATCATGCGAGCCTGCAGCGACGACCATCTTCAGGCTCGTCTGGCCCTGCGCGACCAGGAGGCGCGCAACCTCGATCAGTTCGTCAATGCTGTAACGCGGCAGGCCGAAAGTGATGTAGGCCGGCAGCCGGCTGTGCGCGCCGCCCAGCAGTTTCCAGACCGGCTGGCCGAATGCTTTGCCCTTGATGTCCCACAGCGCGATATCAATGAGGCTCGCCGCGCAGTTCCACGCGCCCATGAAATGCTTGCGCGCCGTCGCCCAGAAAAGTTTGTTGCGGACTTCTTCGGGCCGCAGCGCGTCCATGCCCACAATGGCAGGCGCCGCTTCGCCATTGATGAATTCCCGGATGCCGAATTTAAGCGGATAAGTCGAAAGCGCGTGACCCTTGAGGCCGTCGTCCGTCTCAATTTCGATGAAACTCGCGAGCGCATGCTGGGTCTCTTTCACCAGTGGAAAGGTGAACGGAATGCGCAGCACCCACGAGGTGACCTTATGTATTCTCATTAAATCACTGCCGCTCGATTTTCGCCTTATGCACTATATCCGCAAAGAGATCGACGTCGGCGCGAAACTTCTTCGCCCATACGTCGGGCGGATCCCCCTGGGGCTCGTAGCCGTTATCCACGAAGTGGCTGCGTATTTTGGGTTCCTGCAATGCCTTGCGGACAGCCATTTGCACTTTTTTCACGATCGCTGCCGGAGTTTTCGCCGGCGCGAACATGCCGTGCCATCCCGCGTCCGCGACATATCCGGGCACGCTTTCACCGACGGTGGGCACGTCGGGCAGCGAACTCAGGCGCTTGGCGCCGGTGAATCCCAGCGCGCGCGCCCGGCCTTGTTTGACCAGCGGCACCCCGACTGAACCGGCCGGGAAATGCACCTGCACTTCGCCGCCCAACAATGCAGTCATCGCCGGGCCGCCGCCCTTGTAGGGCACATGCAGCATGTCAACGCCCGCCTTCAATGTAAAGAGCGCGCCCGCCAGGTGCTGGCCATTGCCTATGCCGGCGGTGCTGTAGCTGATCGGGCGTTTCTTCGCGAGCGCGATCAGCTCCGGCACCGTCCTCGCCGGAACGTCATTGTTGATCACCATCAGGTAACCGAGGCCCAGCGCAACGTTGGTGACCGGCGCAAAATCTTTCTTGATATCGAAAGGCATCTTCTTGAGGATGCTCGGGTTGACGGCAAAAGCGAAAGAGGTGTTGAGCAGCGTATACCCGTCGGGTACCGCATTCGCGACGACTTCGGCACCGATGAGGCCGTTCGCCCCGCCCCGGTTGTCGATCACGATGTTCTGTCCCAGTTCGAGTTCCACCTGCCGGAACAGGACTCTGGAAAAGACATCGACATTGCCGCCGGGCGGAAAGGGCACGATCAGACGTATGGGACGGGTCGGGTACTCCTGCCCGAAAACGTTACCTGCCATCACTAATGCCAACGATCCAAACAAAACGATCAAGCGCAGCATGGACTATCCTCCTTTATTGGAATAACGAATCCGGCTCTTTCGGGCCGGTCTCAGCTTACGAGGCCGATTTCACGCATGTAACGCAGCACGCCTTCATGTATCAGCTCCCGGCGCGGCGCGGCCGCAAGCGTGTTGCTCAAGGTGGATTCCCGCGCCTGGGCGAGGCGCTTGCCGAGCGCCGCTTCTCCCCGATGCAACGCCCGCGCCAGGCGGTATGCCACATCCTCCGCAAGCGTAGCCCGCGCCAAAACGAAAGGCCACGACCCTACGGATGCGATCGGCGCGTCCTGTCCGGGGTAGCTTCCCGCAGGCAGCGCGGTCGCCTTGAGGAACGAGTGTTTCGCCATGATGCGCTTGATCTCGTCCGCATCCGGCGCAACGAAGCGTGCCCCGCCCGGGTTTTTCGCGATCGCCACAAACGGCGGCCATCCGACGCCGCCGCCCCACATCGCCGCGGCGCGTCCATCGAGCACCATGGGCGGACCATCCCCGGCTTTGTCCAGAAACACCGCCTTGAAATCCCGTTCCAGGTCCAGCCCGAGACCATCCATGACATAGCGGGCCAGCACGATGAAACCCGAACTGCCGGCGCCCCAGACAACCGTTTTTCCCCTGAGATCCGCAATGCTCCGGTACGGGCTCTCGGCGCGAACCATGAACATGCCGGACTGAGAATACGTTGCGTTGATGATGCGGAGGTTAGCGGCGCGCGGCCGGCCAATGCCGTTGATCGCCTCATAGGTGACCTCACCGGTGGCAAGCCCGAGATCGAGCTTGTTGGCTTCGAGCAACGGCACGTTTTCGGTACTGCCTTTGGTATTGCGCGCCTCAATGGAGAGCGTCGGGTCATACTCGTGGATCGTTTCAATATAGGGTGCGCCGTACGCCGGAAAGCCGCCGCCGGGAGTGGCTGTCCCGAGAACGATAACGGTCTTGTCTGCCATTGGTTTTCTCCTCACCCCTATATTACCGCAGCGCTGCGGAATTTTCCCTGAGGTACACCGGCAGATCGGTGGTCGGCGGCCGGGCGGGAACCTGGAAAAACAGATCGGCGACGAAACCGCGGTGATACCCCGTGTGGGTGACCACATGCAGCAGGATTTCGCCGCGCGTCATCACGCCGGCATTGCCGCCGATGAGCGTGAAATTCACTTTCTCATCCAGCGCGGCGTCCGACAAGCCGTCGCTCCATGCGATGTACCAGTTGTCGACGGCCTGCTGCAGGCGCCATAATTCGGCCAGCGGCGGATGGCCCGGCGTATTGCGCGCTGTGTAGCCGTGCTCGCGTCCCTCGAGATGCGCCTGCCAGATCAGGTCGATCACGTAGTTGTGATTGAGCGTGTGAACCATGTTCTTGAACAGGCTTTTCCGCTCTTTGGCTGCTTCGCCCTCGGGGAGCGCGGCGACGGCATCGAAGATCAGCTTGTTCGACCATGCGTTGTAGCGGGTCAGCATGCGCGCGGTTTGGGTGGTTATCATGGCATTGGCCTCCTCGAAATCTGTCGGTGCGCGATTATGACATCTGCGCGACAATTCGGTGGGACTCCCGCGTTGCCATCAGGGGAATTCGCGGATTCGTGAGTTTTCTTTTTCCCGCGAGGGCCTTATGATAGTTTCCCTGTGCTTTTCCCGACCGAGCACCGGCATCATCCAAGGAGAACCCGATGGCAGGTGATACGACTGAAGTGCTGGCCCGCTTCGCGGCAACGCTGCAATACGACGACATCCCGGAGCGCGTCAGGGAGTATTGCAAAGACGTATTGCTCGATACGCTCGCGTGCGCCGTGGCCGGGCATCAGGGCGAGGAAACCCACCAGGTTGCGGCGCTGGCATCGGGGCTCGCGCAATCGAAAGAGAGCAGCGTCATCGGCGGAGAGCGTCTCTCGCTGGCTGGCGCAACCCTGCTGAACGGCTATCTGATCACCGCCGTCACCATGTGCGACATACACCGCTCCACTCTTACCCATGTCACGCCGGAAGTGATCCCCGCCGCACTCGCCATAGCGGAGCGCGACGCGTCGTCGGGCCGCGACCTGCTGGTTGCCATCGCCGCCGGCTGCGAGACCACAACGCGGATCGGAATCGGTCTGGATTATCCGGAATTCCGCAAACGCGGTTGGCACGGGCCCGGCGTAATTGGCCCGTTCGGCGCCGCCGCGGCGGTGGGCCGCCTGCTCCGCTTCGACGCCGAGACCATGGCCAAAGCCTTTGGCCTCGCGGGAAGCCAGTCCGCCGGCACCTTCGCCGCGTGGGGAACTCCGACCGTCAAGTTCCACCAGTGTCGAGGCGCCCTCTCGGGATTGATGGCGGCGCTGCTCGCGCAGCAGAAATTTGTGGCGACCCGCGAGTTTCTCACCGCCCGCGACGGCGGCCTCTATAACACTTACTCGAACGGCGGCCGCCCCGCGGCCGTCACCGCCGGTCTGGGCGAGCGCTGGGAACTCGAACAGATCGCGCTGCGCCTGTGGCCTTCCGCATCGACCATCCAGGGGATGATCACGGCAATGTTCGACCTGGTGGAAAAACACGGGATCGGTCCCGGCCAGGTGAAAAAACTGCGCATTTCGATGAGCCCGCCGGCTTTCGATCTGCACGGAGGATTCGCCCGCTACAAGGCGAAATTCGATGCGCTGCTCTCCACGCACTACGCCGCGGCAGTGATACTGCACGATCGCGAGTTGTCGCTCGCCCAGTTCGAGCCAGCGCGCTACGACGATCCGAAGCTGCGGCGGTTTGCGGCCGAGCAGGTGGAAGTGAAACCCGATCCCGGCTTGACCGGCGTGCAGGCGCTTGTCGAAGCAGAAACCCTCGCCGGTCCGACACTCGCGGTACGCTGCGACCATCCCAGGGGATCCGCCGAAAACCCGCTCTCGCGCGCTCAGGTCGAGAATAAATTCCGAACCTATGCCAGGACCCGCCTTTCCGACGCCCACATCGATGAAGTTATCGATTCCGTATCCCGGCTGGAAGAACTCAAATCCGCGCGCCGGCTGATGGATCTGCTGCGGGCAGCCGGCGATGAGCGGCGGCTGCGTGCGACGTCGGCAGCGTAGTCGCATGAATACCCGTTTAATAAGTGCTGTGCTCGCAACCACGTGCTTGTTGGGTACTGCCGGCGCCTGGGCTGCGTATCCCGAGAAACCCATCCGCATCATCGTGCCATTTGCGCCCGGCGGAAATATCGATATCAACGCGCGTATCGTTGCGCCCGGACTGAGTGAGCGCCTCGGCCAACCGGTGGTCGTCGAGAACCGCGGCGGCGCGGGAAGCAGGATCGGCACCGAAATGGCGGCGAGAGCTGCGCCGGACGGCTACACGCTGCTGCTGGGCTCGAGCGGTTCGCTCACCATCAATCCGGTCTTCTCCGGGAATGTTACGTTCGATCCGCTGCGGGACTTTGCCTACACGTCGCTGGTGTCCGCCGTGCCGATGATATTGAGCGTTCATCCGTCGGTTCCCGCCCGCAGCGTGAAGGAGTTCATCGCGCTTGCCAAAGCGCGTCCCGGCCGCCTCACCATGGGCTCGGCCGGCGTGGGAAGCAACACCCATATCACGGGCGAGTTGTTTCAGCTCGTGACCGCCACCAAGTTCGTGCATGTGCCGTACAAGGGCACGGGCCCGGCCCTGATCGAACTCATGGGCGGGCAGGTGGACCTCATATTCGATCAACTCTCCACTTCGGCACCGCTCATCAGAAACGGGAAACTGCGGCCGCTCGGCGTCACCACTTTGAAGCGCTCCTTCCTGCTGCCCGAGGTGCCGACGATAAACGAGTCCGGCGTGAGCGGCTTCGAGGCATCGACCTACACCGGCATCATGCTGCCGGCGGCCACGCCCAGGGACGTGGTGATGAAAATCTATGAGGCACTGTCGCACACGCTCGACCTGCCGGCGACCCGCGAGAGTTTCGCGAGGCTCGGGGCGGACGTGATCAAGACCACTCCCGAGGAAGCGGCGCGCCGCCTCAGGGACGACGTCGCCAAGTGGACCAAAGTGCGCGAGGCAACCGGCATCTCGCTCAAATAGTCGCAGCCGGCGATCCTGACATTGAGCGAGATACCCGCCATGACCCGTCTTGCGGATTTGCTTGAAGCACCGGAAAACCGTCTCGAAGCCGACGCCGACATCGAGGCGATCTACGAACTCTGTCTCGCGCGCGGCTGGAGCGACGGCTTGCCGGTCATCCCGCCGAGCGCCGAGCGCGTCGAGCGGATGCTCGCGTACTGCGACCGGCCATGGGACGAGCCGATCGCGGCGATTCCGCCGCGCTACGGAGCAGCCACGCCGTTGCGGCTCGCCGCGAATGCGGTGATGGCCGGCTGCCGGCCCCAGTATTTCCCGCTGGTGATGCTCGCGATCGAGGCGATGGCAGAGGAACCGTTCAATCTCTACGGTATACAGGCAACGACGCACCCCTGTGCGCCGCTCATCATCGTCAGCGGACCGGTGGCGCAGGAACTCGCCGTCAATTCAGGTCACAGCGCGTTCGGCGCGGGCTGCCGGAGCAATGCGACCATCGGGCGTGCCGTGCGGCTCGCATTGGTCAATATCGGCGGCGCGGTTCCCGGGCTCGGCGACATGGCAACCGTCGGTTCTCCGGCGAAGTACACCTTCTGTGCCGCGGAAAACGCGGCGGCAAGCCCATGGGAGCCGCTGCACGTGGAACTGGGATATCCCGCGGCCGCGAGCACGGTTACCGTGGTCGCCGCCGAAGGGCCTCACAATATCAACGACCACGAGAGTCTTTCCGCCAAGGGAATTCTCACCACGTTCGCCGGCAGCATCGCGAGCACCGGCGCCAACGATGTCTACCACCGGGGCACACCGGTGCTCGCATTCGGCCCGGAACACGCAGCGACGGTGGCGTCCGACGGCTACTCCAAGGCCGACGTCAAGCGCTATCTGTTCGAGCACGCGCGCCTGCCGCTCAGCCGTTTTTCCGCGGAAAACATCGCGCGGCGCTTTCGCGCCAAGCCCGACTTGCCCTACGCGAACGCAAGCCTCGACACCCTGGTGCCGATGTGGCAGGCGGCGGAAGATTTGATCGTCGTCGTCATCGGCGGCGCGGGCAAGCACTCGGCATACCTGCCAACGTTCGGCACGACCCGCGCAGTCACCCGGCCGCTCAAGCATCGCGACGGCCGCTTCGTGCGCTCGATCGAGGAACTGCGGAGCGCGTAAGCCGCAGAGCGCTCAGCGGTTTTCGACCGCCAGGGGTTGCCTAATCCGCAAGAAAGCTTCTCATCGCAATTCACTTTGCGGCGAGCTGCGTTGCAGGTTCCGGGCCGGCGACGTTGACGACGTGGCTGCGGAAGATCTCCGGCAGCCGATCAAGGACCGCTGCCGCGCCGAGCATGTCACCGGTCTGTATCGCGGCTGCGATCAGTTCTTCGCTCAGCAGCGCCATCGCCGGAACGGCAACGGCGGCGTAACTCAGGTGCCACGGCTCGGGGTACACCCCGCCGCGATACTCGCGATACGGCCGGAAAAAACCGCAGCGCGCGACGTTTTTGTCCAGCCACCGATGCAGCCGATGGAACACGCCGCCCGGCTCGGCCTCCTCCGGCAGCAGTCGCACGCGATAGTCCGGCGGCAGCGCCGCACGGTCGATCACGTCGATGTCACAACCCCAATGGTGGCGGCTCGCGCCGGGCAGCGCGCTCCACCCGAGGATCGCGTCGATCAGATCCATCGCGCCAAGGGTGGCAGTTTCGCGAATATTGCCGCGCGCGTCGTAGCACGGCCGCTCGCCGCGGAATTTCAGGTTCCAGATCCGGCACTGCGCCGCGAAGTCGCGAAAGCCGCTGCAAATCTCAAGCTCGATTCCCTCGCGCGCCGCCGCCTCCCGCAGCGCCAGGAACGGCTCGACGACCGCCGGATGAAGCGCCGCGCCGAGTTCGTCGTGCTGCGCCACGTGCGTCCTCGCGCGGCCGGTCAATTCGAGTTCGTTCAGCATGCGTTCATTCTAATGCAAAAAAAAGCCGGCCTGAGGGCCGGCTTTTGATTGTCGCGGTTGCGGTTACGCCGCCTTCGCGGGCGCTTCCTGTTTGGTGTCCTCGGCAGGCTCGGGGCGGTCCATGAGTTCCACCAGCGCCATCGGCGCATTGTCGCCTTTCCGGAAGCCGTATTTCAGGATGCGCAGATAGCCGCCGTCGCGCTTGGCGTAGCGCGGGCCGAGCTCGCCGAAAAGCTTCGTCACCATGTCACGGTCGCGCAGGCGGTCGAACGCGAGGCGGCGGTTGGCGAGCGACGGCGATTTGCCGAGCGTGAGTATTGGTTCCGCGACGCGCCTGAGCTCCTTCG
>Ga0316626_10000570_pt1 | contig 14683 bp, 15 predicted proteins | sample OWC_Aug_T1_C1_D5_FD_207656 | JGI IMG/M metagenome (GOLD analysis project Ga0316626, IMG submission 207656) | Wetland soil microbial communities from Old Woman Creek delta, Ohio, United States - OWC_Aug_T1_C1_D5_A | ecosystem: Environmental > Terrestrial > Soil > Wetlands | place: USA: Ohio...
CAGGTGGCGCGCGGCCGACCGGAAGCCGCGCAGAAGGTCGAGGGACAACCGGGGCGTCCGCTGCCTGTCCATGAGTTCAATTCATGCGAGCGGCAAGAAATGGTCGTTTGAGCTTCGTGTGAGTTGCATCCAACAATGCGGCCACTTTAATCCTCTGCCGCGACGCGGCCAACCAGTGAAGGAGCACTCCATGTCACTTCAAATGAAGTCGGACCGAGCCTTTATGCCTCGCTTCATCGGTGCGCTGTTCATCGGCCTGGCGGCGGCGACGGCCTCCTACGCGGCCGGCTCGGCGCCGCCGGCGCAATCCGTCACGGTGCGGGTCGATCACTTCACTTACGAAACCTGGTCGTCGGGAGACATCGACACCCTGGCGGCGACGATGCGCGCGGCCCGGCCCGCCTGGGTGGAACTCGTGGGCTGCGGGCCGGACGCTGCCTGGGCGCTGCAGTCGGTGGCACAGCGGCTGAGTGACCTGCCGCTGCAGCTCCAGGCGCTGCCGCTGACAGCGCCAGCCTGTGCCGGCGCGTCAACGGCCAAGAACTCGAATCAGGGCATCGAGACTTCCAGCGCCGAAAGGGTGGCTGTTGCGCGCTACTGGCAGCAGGTGATGCCGTAGCCCAGGGTCGGAGCCTTCGTTGCTGCGGCCCGGCGCGTCGGCGATGGGCCGCAGCAGCACACCGCTAGGTCAACGGGTTGCGCGCCAGCGGCGGGTTCTTAGCGAAGTAGCGCTTGATGCCGACCAGGATCGCACGCGCCATCTGTTCCTGGTAATCGTCGTCGCGCAGCCGCGCTTCTTCCTCGGGATTGCTGATGAAGGCAGTCTCGACCAGGATCGAAGGGATGTCGGGCGCCTTCAGCACCGCAAAGCCAGCCTGCTCGACGCGCGGCTTGTGCAGGCGGTTGACGCGCTCGAGCTCGCGCAGGACGGAATTGCCGAGCTTCAGGCTGTCGTTGATCTGCGCGGTGGTTGAGAGGTCCAGCAGTACGCGCGCGAGCTGTCTGTCGTGCGAGGCGAGGTTGATGCCGCCCACTAGGTCCGCTTCGTTCTCGCGCCGCGCCATCCACGCCGCGGCGCTGCTCGATGCGCCATTCTCCGAGAGTGCGAACACCGAGGAGCCGCGCGCATCCGGCCGGATCCAGGCATCGGCGTGGATCGAGACCATCAGGTCCGCGCGCACGGCGCGGGCCTTCGCAACGCGTGTGCGCAGCGGCACGAAGTAGTCGCCGTCGCGCGTCAATGCGACGCGCATGCCGCTGTCGGCCATGATCAGTTCGCGCAGCCGCCGCGCGATCGAGAGCGTCACGGTCTTCTCGTAGGTCCCGCCCTTGCCGACCGCGCCGGGATCCTCGCCGCCATGGCCGGGGTCGATGGCGACCGTGACGATGCGCTGCACGTCTGCTTCGTTGCGGCGCGTGGGGGGCGCGGACGGCGCACGGGCCAGCGTTCGGTCTGCTTCCGGCGGTCGCTGAGAGGCTGCGAAGTCCGAGTCGCGCGGCGTCGCCTGCTCGCGCAGCAGCGCCATCAGCGGATCGGGCGGGTTCACCGGATACAGGTCCATGACCAGCCGGTGCTGGTAGGGGCCTACAGGCTCGAGCGAGAACACCTGCGGCTTGATGTCTTCCTTCAGTTCGATGACGAGCCGGACTACCTTCGGCCGGTTCTGGCCGACGCGGATCACGCCGATGTACGGGTCGTTCGGTTCGACCTTGGAAACGAGTTCCTTGAAACCCGGTGTCAGATCGATGCCTTCGACATCGACAACCATGCGCAGCGGCGGCGTGTCGCGAATGACGAAGTGACTGAACTTCAGTGGCTCGTCGTGCTCCAGCGCAACGCGGGTGTAGTCGCGGGCCGGCCAGACACGCACGCCGAGGAGCGTGGCACCGCGGGCGAGTTGGACAGAAGTCAGCGCAAGAACGAGCGTGCCACCGGCCGCCTTGATCAATCCGCGGCGGTCGTGTCGAACTCCTTCAGTGCCTTTTCCAGACATGCGTGCCCCAGTGTGCTGGCCGCTTCCAGTGTCGCGGTGCGGCCGTCGCCTTGCACTTGCAGCGTGATCGTGAGGTCGGCGCGTGGCAGTCGATCGCCCGCTCTCTCCGGCCACTCGATCGCGCAGATGCGACCCGGACCAAACTGCTCGCGGAAGCCCGCCGACGAGAATTCGACGGGATCGGCAAATCGATAAAAATCAAAGTGATAGAAGTCTAAGCTCGAAATCGACTGAGCTTCAAGCCCGTCGCGACCGGCGGCGGGCGATTGATGCAAAGTCACGACATACGGCTCCATCACGGCAAACGTCGGGCTGCGAATCGGTCCGCTCACGCCGAAGGCGCGCAGCCATCCGCGCACCAGTGCAGTCTTGCCAACGCCGAGGTCGCCGCGCAAGTTGACTTGCAGCCCGTGCTCGGTGACCGCACTCGCGCACTCACGACAGGCGTGCGCCAGTGCGCGCCCGAGCCGTCCGGTGTCGGCGGCGGTCGGCAGGGTGCGCGTGAACTGTGCAGTCGGCGTGTCGTGCGACACCTAGAATCCCGGCATGAGTGCGGATCGCGGCGAGGATACCCGCGCGCCCGTCGTGGACGGCGCCGCGCTGGTCGAGCGCATTCGCGCCTGGGGTATGGCGCTGGGATTTTCCCGCATCGGCGTCAGCGACATTGAGGTGGCGGAGGCCGCGCAACGGCTTGACGCGTGGCTGGAGGAGGGCCGGCACGGGACCATGGACTACATGGCACGTCACGCCGGATTGCGCGCGGACCCTTCGCGCCTGCTGCCGGGTGCGCTGCGCGTCATCACCGCGCGGATGGACTACCTGCCGTCGCCGACGCGCGATGACTGGGCCGAGCGCGAACTCGGACGCGTTGCCGAGCCGGGTGCCGCGGTCGTGTCGCTCTATGCGCGCGGACGCGACTATCACAAGGTGCTGCGCAGCCGGCTGCAGTCGCTCGCAGAGCGCATTGAAGGTGACGTCGGAACGTTCGGCTACCGCGTCACGACTGATTCGGCGCCGGTGTTCGAAGTCGAACTCGCACGCAAGGCTGGTCTGGGCTGGCGTGGCAAGCACACCCTGCTGCTGTCGCAGGACGCCGGCTCGATGTTCTTCCTCGGCGAGATCCTGACGGACCTGCCGCTGCCGGTCGATGCGCCGACGAGCGAGCATTGCGGCACCTGCAGCCGCTGCATCGAGGCTTGTCCGACGGGCGCGATCACCGGCCCGTATCAGCTCGATGCGCGCCGCTGCATCTCCTATCTGACGATCGAGCATGCTGGGTCGATTCCCGACGACCTCCGACCCCTGATCGGCAACCGTATCTACGGTTGTGACGACTGCCAGCTCGTGTGCCCGTGGAACAAGTTTGCACGGCGCAGCGCGCTGGTGGACTTCGACGTCCGCAATGGATTCGACGAAGTGCGACTGATAGATCTTTTTGCGTGGAGCCAGGACGAGTTCAATCAACGTACCGCGGGCTCGGCGATACGCCGCATCGGCCATGAGCGCTGGTTACGCAATCTTGCGGTCGCACTCGGCAATGCGCCGACATCCGGGGCAATCATTGCCGCGCTTCAATCCCGTCGCGGCGATCCGAGTGCACTGGTACGCGAGCACGTCGAATGGGCGCTGGAGCGCCACGGCGCAGCCGGCGCGCTCAGCGCGGCGCCAGGCTGATTGCCAGTGGCAGTGTCAGCATCGCCAGCAGCGTCTGCACCGTAATGGCGTACGCGACCGGCGCCGCATGGCCGCCCATGCGCGCGGCGAGGATGTAGGCGCTCGAAGCGGTCGGCAGTGCAGCGAACAGCACCACGATCAGCGCCGGCATGCCGGTCAGTCCGAGCGCGTGGATCAGGGCCAGCCCGATAGCCGGCATGACGACCAACTTCACGGCGACGAAGTACGCCATCGTCGGACGCTCCTCGTGCACCGACGCGAACGTCAATCCGGCGCCGATGCATAGCAGGCCGAGCGCCAGGCTTGCGGTGCCGAGTCGCGACAGGAATGTTCCCAGCAGCGTCGGCAACTCGACGCCGAGGACGTTGGCCAGCAGGCCTGACACGGTTGCCAGGATCAGTGGATTGACGGCCATCTCGCGCAGCACACCGGTCTGGCGGTGGCGCGCCAGTGCATACACGGCAAACATGTTTGCCAGCGGGACGCAAATTGCGATGATGAGCGCCATCAGTGCCACGCCACGCGGCCCCGCGAGGGACTGCGCGAGTGCCAGGCCAACGTAGGAGTTGTAGCGGAACGCCGTCTGCACGCAGCTGGCAAAGAACGCGGGCGTGGGCTTGAGAATCCAGCGCGCGGCGAAGCCGAGCGTGACTGCGGCCAGAAATGCCCCGACGGCGGCGGCCAGCATCGGGCCTTCGCTCGCTAGCGTGAACTTCGCGCTGACGACTGATGTGAAGAGCAGCGGAGGAAACAGCGCGTAGTAGACGAGCCGCTCGGCGCCGTCCCAGAAATCGCGCCGGAAGCCCAGCCGCCGCGCGAGCAGCGCACCGAGCAGGATCAGGCCGAAGTCCGGCAGCATCAGCAGCGCGTTGTTCACTTCCTGACCCGGTCCCGGAAAATTGCTGGCGTGACGGCCGGCCCGTATAATTCGCAGCTTGCCTCAGCGCTGCTGTAGCTCAGTTGGTAGAGCAACTGATTCGTAATCAGTAGGTCGGTGGTTCGAGTCCACTCAGCAGCACCAATGCATCGATGTCCTGAGAAGCCCGCCCCGCGCGGGCTTTTTCATCGGTGCGAGGGAAACACGCCGCACGGACGTTGGTAGCGCAGACGGGACGCGGCTCCGGAGTCTATACGGCGGCGTACGGATGGATCTCGCCGCCACCGGCGTTCGATCGCTGCAACAGGTGGTTCCAGCCGCCGCGGCGCGAGCCCTTCGTGGCGGAGCGCCCTGCATAATGCGCGGGCCATGAGCGACATCGTTCTCGAGGGCGTCTCGAAGCGCTACGGCGCCGTGCGCGCGGTCGACGGCGTGAGCCTGCGTGCCGAATCGGGCAAGTTCCTGGTCCTGCTCGGGCCGTCGGGCTGCGGCAAGTCGACGATCCTGCGGCTGATCGCCGGGCTGGAGGAGCCGAGCGAGGGGCGCATCCTCATCGGCGGCCGCGACGTGACGCGGCTGGCTCCCGACAAGCGCAAGGTCTCGATGGTGTTCCAGTCCTATGCCCTGTTTCCGCATCTGTCGGTAGCCGAGAACATCGTTTTCGGGCTCAAGGTGAGGCGCCTGCCGAAGGCGGAGCGCGAGGCACGGCTGGCTCGCGTGGCCGAACTGGTCGGGCTGACGGAGCAGCTCGCCCGCAGGCCGGCGCAGTTGTCGGGCGGGCAGCGCCAGCGCGTTGCCCTCGCGCGCGCCATCATCGCCGAGAACAGCATCTGCCTGATGGACGAGCCGCTGTCGAACCTCGACGCGCAGCTTCGCCACGGCATGCGGGTGGAGATCCGCGCATTGCAGCAACGGCTCGACATGACCGCGATCTACGTCACGCACGATCAGATCGAGGCGATGAGCATGGCCGATCGCATCGTGCTGATGCGCGACGGGCGCATCGAGCAGGAAGGCACGCCGGAGGAGCTGTACGCGCGGCCAGCGACGATCTTCGCGGCACGCTTCATTGGCACGCCGGCGATGAATCTCGTCGCGCTCGAGGACGGGCCGGACGGCGCGGTAATCCGCGGTGCGAAGGAGCCGGTGGTGCGAGGACGCGGCGCAGGCTTGACGCTTGGCGTACGACCTGAGCACGTGCGGTTGGTCGAGGCGGGCGGCGTGCCCGCCGAAGTCACGAGTGCCGAGTACCACGGCGCCGACACGATCATCGCCGCCCGGGTTGGCCAGGAGTCAGTGCTCGCCCGTGCCACGGGGCAATTGCGGCTTGCAGCGGGCGTGCAGGTGCGACTAGGCTGGGATCCCGGCTCGGTGCATGTATTCGATGCGGCTAGCGGCGTGCGGTCTGACGCAGGTCAATCGCTTCCGCTGGCGGCGTGATTAGCGTGACCGAGTCGCTCTTCAACAACCAACCGAAGGGACGTCAACCATGAAATGGCTGTCCGCTTTCGTGATGTCCGTGCTGCTCGCGGCCGTCGGCCCGGCGCGCGCCGAAACCCAACTGACCTTCTATTACCCGATCGCTGTCGGCGGACCGCTCACCAAGGTGATCGACGGCTATGCCCGGCAGTTCGAGCAGGAGCACCCGGGCATCAAGGTGAACCCGATCTACGCCGGCAACTACGACGACGCGCGCATCAAGGCGCTCGCCGCGTTGAAGGCCGGGCAGTCGGCGCCGCTGTCGGTGCTGTACTCGATCGACCTGTACGAGCTGATCGAGCAGGACGTGATCGTCGCCTGGGACGACGTGGCGACCATGGCCGAGGACAAGGCCTGGCTGAAGGCGTTCTACCCGGCGCTGATGATGAACGGCACCTACAAGGGCAAGACCTACGGCATCCCGTTCCAGCGCTCGACCATCGTGCTGTACTGGAACAAGGAGGCTTTCAAGGAGGCGGGCCTCGATCCGGAACGGCCGCCTGCCAACTGGACCGAGATGGCGCAGATGGCGTCGAAGCTCGTGAAACGGGACGCCGCCGGCAACGTCACGCGCTGGGGCGTGATGGTGCCTTCCACCGGCTATCCGTACTGGATGTTTCAGGCATTCGCACGGCAGAACGGCCAGGACCTGATGAGTCGCGACGGCAATGCCACCAACTACGCGCACCCGGACGTGATCGCCGCGCTGCAGTACTGGCGCGATCTCGGCATCAAGCACAAGGTGATGCCGGAGGGCACGGTCGAATGGGGCACGTTGCGGCAGGCGTTCACCGAAGGCAAGACGGCGATGATGTGGCACACCACGGGCAACCTGACCGCGGTGCGTGATACCGCCAAGTTCCCGTTCGGCGTCGCGATGCTGCCGGCATCCAAGCAGCGCGGTTCGCCCACTGGCGGCGGCAACTTTTACCTGTTCAAGAAGACCACGCCGGAGGAGCGCAAGGCGGCGCTCGCCTTCGTCAAGTGGATGACCGAGCCCGCTCGCGCGGCCGACTGGAGCATGGCCACGGGCTACGTGGCGGTGCGGCCCGATGCCTACGCGACGCCTAAGCTGAAGGAATACGCCGCCGGCTTCCCGCAGGCGGTTGTGGCGCGCGACCAGTTCGAGTTCGCCACGCCGGAGTTGTCCACCTTCCAGACCGGGCGCGTGCGCAAGCTGCTCGACGACGCGATCCAGGCGTCGCTGACCGGGCAGAAATCGCCGGCGGACGCGCTGAAGGCGGCGCAGGCGGAGTCCGACAAGCTGCTGAAACCGTATCGCTGAGGTCTTGCCGCTGAAACGGGCCCGATGAAGCACGTCTACGGCTGGCTGCTGCTGACGCCGGCCGCGATCCTGCTCATCGGGTTCACACATTACCCGGCAGTCGCCACCCTTATCGATAGCTTCTTCTCCACCGGGACGGCGGTGCGTCCGTCCCGGTTCGTCGGCGTCGAGAACTACGCCGCGCTCGTCGACGACCCGATCTTCTGGCAGGTCCTCGGCAACAACGTCTGGTTCGCGCTCGGCACGATCCCCACCGCGATCGCGATCGCGATGGTGATGGCGCTGTGGGTTGACGAGAAACTCCCGGCGCGCGCGCTGGTGCGCATGGCGTACTTCACGCCGACGGTGCTGCCGATGATCGCGGTGGCGAACCTGTGGCTCTTCTTCTACACGCCGCAGATCGGGCTGTTCGACCGGGTGGGGGCGCTGGTCGGATCTCCGAGCCATAACTGGCTCGGCGACCCCGGCCTCGTGCTGCCGGCGACGATGGTGATGGTCGTATGGAAGGAAGCCGGCTTCTTCATGATCTTCTACCTCGCTGCGCTGCAGTCACTGCCGCCTGAGCTGAAGGAGGCGGCGAGGATCGAAGGCGCATCGCGCTGGTATTTCTTCCGGCGCGTGACTTTTCCGCTGCTGATGCCGACGACGCTGTTCGTGCTGGTGAACGCGACGATCAATTCGTTCAAGCTGGTCGACCACCTGTTCATCCTGACCAAGGGGGGGCCGGACAACGCCTCCAGCCTGCTCCTGTACTACATCTACCAGGTCGCGTTCAGCTTCTTCGACACGGCGTATGCGGCGACGCTGACGGTCGTCCTGCTCGCGCTGCTCGCGCTTCTGGCGGTGCTGCAGTTCCTGCTGATCGAGAAGCGGGTGCACTACCGGTGAATCGCCCATGAGACTGCGGACCGGATTCGCGGTGGAAACAGGTGCGGCCTGGCTGCTGGCGCTGCTGTGGCTGTCGCCGCTCCTCTACGCGTTCTGGGCCGCGTTTCATGCGCCCGAGATCGCCACGCACTTCGATCTGTTCGCGCCGCTCACGCTGTCCAATTTCGCCAAGGCCTGGACCTATGCGCCGTTCCCGCGGCACTTCGTCAACACCGTCATCCTGGTGTCGATGATCCTGTCGGTGCAGCTCGTGCTGTGCACGCTCGCCGGCTACGCATTCGCGCGCTTCGAGTTCTTCGGCCATAACTTCGCATTCGGGCTGGTGCTGGTGCAGCTGATGGTGATGCCCGAAGTGCTGATCGTCGAGAACTACCGCATCATGGCGCGGCTTGGACTCGTCGACACGATCCTTGGCATCGGCCTGCCGTACATGGCGAGCGCGTTCGGAATCTTCCTGCTGCGGCAGACGTTCAAGACCGTGCCGCGGGAGCTGGAGGAGGCCGCGCGCGTCGAGGGCTGCGGGTTCCTCGGCGTCCTGTGGCGCGTGTATGTGCCGCTCGCGCGGCCGACCTATCTGGCCTACGGCCTCGTGTCGGTGAGCTACCACTGGAACAATTTCCTGTGGCCGCTGGTGATCACCAATTCGGTCGAGACGCGGCCACTGACGGTGGGCCTGGCGATCTTCGGCGCGCCCGAGTCGGGCGTGGATTGGTCTGTGATCAGCGCCGGAACGATCATGGCGGTGGCGCCGCTTCTCGTCGCGTTCCTGCTGTTCCAGCGGCAATTCATGCAGTCGTTCATGCAGGCCGGCATCAAGTAGGCGGAATGACGGCGATCCTGACCTGGAACATCCAGTGCGGGCGCGGTTGCGATGGCCGCGTCGACCTCGCGCGCATCGCGCGCGTGGCGCAGGCGATGGGCGAAAGCGACGTGCTGTGCTTCCAGGAAGTCGCGCGCAATGATCCCGGTATCGCCGGCGGCGCTGACCAGCTTGCCGAGCTGCAGGCGCTGTTCCCGCAGCACCAGGCGTTCTTTGGCGCGGCACTGGATCGCACCGGGACCGGAATGCAAAGGCGGCAGTTCGGCAACCTCCTGCTGTCGCGCCTGCCGGTTTTGCAGATGTACTTCCACCTGCTGCCGCATCCGGCCGAGGGAGGCATCAAGCACATGCAGCGTCAGGCGATCGAGGCGGTGGTCGAGACGCGTGCCGGCCCGCTGCGCGTCGTCACGACCCATCTCGAGTACTACTCGGCCGCGCACCGTGCGGTGCAGATCGAGCGGCTGCGCTCGCTGCAGGCCGAAGTCGCCGAGAACGAAGCGCGTCCGTCGAAGCCGGCGGCCAGTCCGTACGATCCGGTGCCGCGTCCGGCGTCGCTCGTCCTGTGCGGCGATCTGAACTTTCTCCCGCACGAAGACGCGTATGGAGTGCTGTTCGCGCCGCCGCTGCTCGACGCCTGGCGCAGCGCTCGCGGGGACGAAGGGCACCCGCCGAGCACCGGCCTGTACGACCGCAACCAGTGGCCGATGGGCGGGCATTGCCGCGACTACTTCGCGGTGACTGCCGACGTCGCGCAGCGTGTCGCCGAAATCGCGATCGATACGGCCACCGATGCGTCCGACCACCAGCCGCTGCGGTTGACCCTGCACGACTGAATCCGGAGCCGACAGCGCTCGCGGAACACCTCGCTCCGCCGGCGGCGTCGCGTTCAACGACGAGCCAGCGGACTTCGGCGCGATCGGCTACGTCGCTGTTCCGGCCAGGTGTCGGGCGCCCGGCCGTTCGGCCCCGGTCAGCGTGGATCCGTGTTTGCCAGTGCGCGGGCCGGCTTCCTGGTCAGCGGGTCAGTGATTCAGGTCCACGCGACAGTACCGGCGCGCTCCGCATCCGAGCGCGTCACGCCGACGGCCCTCCGGGGCCGTTTGCATTTCCGGCACGCAGTGTCCCAAGCGCGTCGGCGACTGTCGGGTACGTGAAGCGCACGCCCAGTTCCCGCTTGAGCCGCCGGTTGGACAGCTGGCGCGACTCCGTCATGAACGAATACATCATCGGCGACACCGCGGCCTTCAGCTGCTCGCGTGGCAGGCGCGGCGGACGCGGCAGGCCGGCGGCGTCGGCAACCTCGTCGAAGTACTGCCCCATCTTGAGGCGACTGTCATCGACCGTGTTGTAGACGCGTGTCGCCGAGCCGCGGGCCAGTGCCGCGATCGCGATGCGGGCGAGATCGTCGGCATGGATGTGATTCGTGTACACGTCGTCGTCGTCAGTGAGCGCGGGCAGCTTCTGCCGCAGGCGATCGAGCGGCAAGCGATCATGCGCATAGATGCCGGGCACGCGCAGCACCGCTGCATGAAGCATTCGCCGCATCGTGCGTTCCGCGTCAAGGCGGCGGAACGCACGCTCGTTGGCCGGCCGCAATCGCGCCGTCTCGTCGATCGAGCGACCGCCGTAGTCTCCGTACACGCCGGTCGTGCTGATGTACACGGCATGCTCGACGGTCCCTGCAAGTACGCCGCAGAGCCGGCGTGTCCTCTGGTCGGACACTCCCACATTGCCGGGTGGTGCGAGGTGGATTGCCCGCGACGCGAGCCCGCGCAGGCGGGCAAGCGAGTGGCGTTGGTCGAGATCTCCGATGATCGGCACGACTCCCGCCGCACGCAGCGGTGCCGTGCGCGCCGGCGTGGAGGTCAGCGCGATCAGGCGAAAGCGCGACGCGAGGCGTGAGACAATGCGCAGCCCGACATCGCCGCAGCCGATGATCAGCAGGCGCGGCCGGCCCAGCTTGTGCCGTTGGCGAAATGCGCACGGCGACGGCGCGGACCAGTTCAATTCCATCACGCGATTCTATGAGCTTCAAGGTCACTGTCCGCCCGAGCGGACGATCCTTCTCCGTCGAAGGAGATGAAACCGTGCTCGCCGCCGCGTTGCGGCAGGGCGTCGGCATCGCCTACGGTTGCAAGAACGGCGCCTGTGGCACCTGCCGCGGCAAGCTGATAGAGGGCCAACTTGTGCACGGTCCGCATGCGGCCTCGGCGCTGTCGGCCGAGGACGAAGCCAAGGGTCTTGCCCTGTTCTGCTGCTCGCGCCCACAGACCGACGTGACGATCGAAGCGCGCGAACTGTCCGGCTTCGGCGATATTCCGATCAAGAAGATGCCGGCCCGCATCGCACGCATCGAGCTCGTGGCGCCCGACGTGGCGATCGTCTCGCTGCAGTTGCCGGCGACCGAGCGGCTGCAGTACCTGGCCGGGCAGTACCTCGACTTCATCCTGCGCGACGGCACGCGTCGCCAGTATTCAATCGCCACCCCGCCCCACGCCGACGAGCAACTGCAGTTTCACATCCGCCACATGGCGGGCGGGGTGTTCACGGACAAGCTGTTCGGCACGGACGCGCAGCCGATCAAGGAACGCGACATCCTGCGGGTCGAGGGACCGATGGGCACGTTCTTCCTCCGCGAGGACAATCCGCGGCCGATCATCCTCGTCGCGGGGGGTACCGGCTTCGCGCCGATCAAGGCGCTCGCCGAACACATCTTCGCCGAGGGCATCAACCGCGACGATTCCGGCAAGGTGCTCCGGCCGGTGGTGCTCTACTGGGGCGCGCGTTCACGGCAGGATCTTTATCTCGATGCACTTCCAGCGCGCTGGGCGAACGAACAGCCGAACTTCCGCTACGAACCCGTGCTGTCCGAAGCTCGCCCGGAGGATGCCTGGACTGGCCGCACAGGCTTCGTGCACCGTGCGGTCATGGAAGACTTTCCCGACCTTTCCGGCCACCAGGTCTATGCCTGCGGCGCGCCGTTGATGATCGACGCGGCACGTCGCGACTTCAAGGCACTCTGCGGTCTGCCGGAGGATCAGTTCTTCGCCGATGCGTTCACATCGAAGGCTGACCTGGTACAGCCCTGAAACATTTCCACTGGCAATCTGAAACAACGCTGAGGTAGACTGCCCTCCATGATGAAGTCAAACCTTGCCCGACGCGTGCGACGTGATGCGGATTCCCGCCGGGGAGCGCGCGCGCTGGGCTGACGACCGGATCACCGGAGTTACCACCAGAGGCCGCGGACCCCGCGGCCTTTTTCTTTTTTGCAGCCAGGAGTCACCAATGAGGATCGATCAAATGGGGGTCCGCCGGAAGAAAATGCTGGAGAGGCAGCCATGAGCACGCTGTCGATTTCCTTCGATCCCTTGCGGGTGGACCGCGCGCGCGTACATGGCTGGCTCAGCCAGGAGCCCTATTGGTCGCTCGGCATCGGGCGCACGGTCTTCGAGCGCGCCGTAGACCACTCGTTGGTGGCCTCGGCCCACGTGGGCAACGAGCAGGTCGGCTTCGCGCGCGCCGTCACGGATTGCGCGACCTTTGCCTGGCTGTGTGATGTCTTCGTTGCGCCGCCCGCGCGCGGGCAGGGCATCGGTACCCGGCTGGTCGCGGCGCTCGTCGCGCATCCGGACCTGCAGGGGCTGCGCCGCTGGGGCCTGCGCACACGTGACGCGCACGCACTCTACGAGCGCTTCGGATTCACGGCGCTGGCCGAACCGCAGCGCGCAATGGAGAGGCGCAATCCACACGTTTACACGCAACCGGCCAGGGAAGCGGCTGCGGACAGGGGCACACCATGACGACACCGACTGTCTTCATCGATGGCGAGCACGGCACGACCGGACTGCAGATTCGTACCCGGCTTGAGACACGCCGCGACGTGGAGTTGCTGAGCCTGCCACCGGAGGCGCGCAAGGATGTCGAGGCCAAGCGCGAAATCGTCAACCGCGCCGACTGCGTCATCCTGTGCCTGCCGGATGACGCGGCGCGCGAAACCGTCGCGTTGATCGCGAACGATCACACGCGGGTGATCGATGCCAGCACCGCACACCGCACCGCGCCAGGTTGGGTTTACGGCTTTCCGGAACTGACTCGCACGCAGCGCGGCGCCGTCGCCGCCGCCCGGCGAGTGTCCAATCCAGGCTGTTACCCGACAGGATTCCTGGCACTGGTGCGGCCGCTGCGCGAGCGCGGGCTGATCCCGGAGGATTTTCCCGTCACCGTGCACGCGGTTTCCGGATACTCGGGCGGCGGCCGCAAGATGATCGAGTCGTATGAGCAGCCCGCCGGCGGCGCGCGGCCGCAAGTCTATGGCGACTATGGCCTCACACTGAAACACAAGCACGTCGACGAGATGCAGCGTCACGGACTGCTCGCACGGGCGCCGCTGTTTTCGCCGTCGGTGGGCTACTTCAGGCAGGGCATGCTGGTGCACGTGCCGCTGCAGACGGCCGCGCTGCCGCGCGCCATCAACGGCGCCGAGCTGCACGCGGTCTACGGCGAGCATTTCGCTGGCGAGACCTTCGTGACCGTGCGGCCGTTGAACGACACCGCGGCGTTGCGCGACGGTGCATTCCTCGAACCGGAAGTGCTCAACGACACCAATCGTCTCGAGGTGTTTGTCTTCGCCAACGATGCGGCGCGGCAGGCGCTGCTGGTGGCGCGGCTCGACAACCTCGGCAAGGGCGCGAGCGGTGCGGCGGTGCAGAACCTCAATCTGATGCTCGGCCTGCCTGAACGCACTGCGCTCGACTGATGCTGTACACGCCGACGCATTTCGCCGTTGAGCAGCGCGCCACAGCGGCCGCGCTGATACGCGCCAATCCGTTCGCCACCCTGATCACGCCGGGCGCAGACGAGCCGATCGTCTCGCATGTGCCGCTGCTGCTGGTCGAAGCGGGCAGTGACTGGCGGCTACTCGGCCATTTGGCACGCGCCAACCCGCAGTGGGAAGCCTGGCGCGAGCGTCGTCGCGCCGTCGCGATCTTCCATGGAGGTGATGCCTACATCTCGCCGACGCTCTATTCGACTCGCAAGGCGGTGCCGACCTGGAACTACGCGGTGGTCCACGCACATGGCATCGTCGATCCTTCACACGACAGCGAAGTCAAGGAACAGGTACTCAAGGCGCTGATCGATCAACATGACCCGGACTACCGCCGCCAGTGGGATGAACTGGACCTTGCCTACCGTGAGGGGATGAAGACGGGCATCGTCGCGTTCACGTTTGCCGTTGATCGCATCGATGCCAAATTCAAGCTGAGTCAGAACCGACCCGAAGCGGACCGGGCGAGTGTGCTGCAGGCGATGCAGTCCGGCGACGACAAGGCGCGCATGCTGGCTGCATGGACGCTCCGCCTAACGAAGCAGGACCAATGAGTGGCGCATGCGCGCTGGAGGTGCGGAACACGACAAGTTATTCCTAGCCCCTACCCGTGCGCTTGTATCCGAGGCCGCGGGGCACGCCCGGTCGTCGAAGTCTTTTCAGAAGGTGCCTCAGGTAACGACTGCCTTCGGACGGCGACGAAGACGACTAGCGACCGAGGCCGTGTGAAAACTCTTCTCGCAGTTGAAGGTCAGAGGACTCAGTTGGTTGACGGAGTCTTCGATGGGTCGATACATCGATGGGGACGACAGGACGCAGAGCGTTCTGTTTCCAGAGC
>Ga0316626_10000571_pt1 | contig 14679 bp, 13 predicted proteins | sample OWC_Aug_T1_C1_D5_FD_207656 | JGI IMG/M metagenome (GOLD analysis project Ga0316626, IMG submission 207656) | Wetland soil microbial communities from Old Woman Creek delta, Ohio, United States - OWC_Aug_T1_C1_D5_A | ecosystem: Environmental > Terrestrial > Soil > Wetlands | place: USA: Ohio...
ACCGTGAGTATAACCGGCCGTATATGCCGCACTCCCTTCAATGCCTGAACTGAATACAACAGCTATCGGGGTTTTACTTGTGTTATCCGCCAATGTACCCCATGTGCCGTCACTGAAGTAATATATGCCGGGTGTTGCCGATGAACTAGGTATCGTAATATTATAAGTATATGTATATCCCCCTGTCAATACCGTACTGACAGACGGTTTGTAATAGTATGTCGTACTACCTACTTCTATTGCTATAAATTCTTTACCGTTCATATCTTGGGGAATCAACAGGGCTGAGTAAGTGGCGGCATACGTCGATGACGTGATTTGGTACGGGGTGATGTATCCCGTAGCCGTCGTTGAAGCCGTTATCGACCCCGTACTTCCTACTGTTCCGGACAAATCTATTTTGCTGTCTGATGTCCCGATCGTCACCGATGAGATGCTTGAGGCACTTGTCACATCATTCGCTTTCACTATGTTCACCACCACTTTGGCTGTCTTATGGCTGAATTTCAATGAATTGCTGCTGCCGTATGTCAATGTGCCGGAGGTGTAAAGCAAGTCTCCTGCCCCGTACTTCGCCTCCGTCGATTGGTCGCTGTTTACAGTCCATGTCGACAATGATGCGCTGTAAGGATACCATGACGTTACCGACACATTGCTTTCACTTGTCCAGTAAAACGGTGAAGATGATGTTATATTGCCGCCTGCATCAACGGAGTATTCCTTAACCGTACTTCCTTCTTCCACAGCTATGTTTCCGGCGGACCAACTGCCGTCAACGGTCGATGTGCGAGTAATCGCACTTACGCTTTCCGTTATTCCTTTAACCGATTCGCCTGCACTCACAATTAAGTTGGTACCGCTACTCGTATTTTTTGCCGTATCCACCGCAGCACGTGTTTCCGTACGGTTGCTTATCTCCGCCGTAAAGCTGACTGCTTCGCCCGACTTATTTGCGTATTCATCGGACGCACAACCGCACAGTACGGCAGATGCTATAAACAAAGACAATATGACCCGATAAACATATCCCATAAATTATTGTTCCTCCTTTCAGACTGTTGCCGTTGCCGTAGTCGTTCCGCCTGAACTCCAATCCGTAATTGTAGAACTTGAAATGGACAAGCCTGTCTTATTCATAGTCACATCTATCTCATAATTATTACCAGACGTCATAATAGGAACGGTAAACGATGCCGTGTAAGTTACACTGCCGCTGGTAACGCTTAATGACGCCGTTTGTGTAGAGGCATCGGGGAAAAGGACAAGAGTGGACGTCGTATTTACACTGCTCATAGACAGTGAACCGGTCGTTGTACCGCTTGTTGCTGCAACACCAGTGGAAGGAATAAACGTACCGGTCAAAATAATGCCGGACAAAGTATAACTTAAGCTCGTAACATCCGGTGAACCGGTACCGGAAATGAACTTTAGCGTCAACTCACTCATCTTATGGGCAAAAGCGAAGGTTACCGTCGTGCCTTTTGCCACTCCGGTCTTAGTAGCATACAGATAATCTATTGCAGGTTTGTCGGTAGAAGATTCATCCGTTGCAGATATTGTCTTCGTTACCGTGCTTGATGCCGTACCTGCTGTTCCTGAGAATGGATAATAAGCTGTAAAGTCAACAGCATTCGCATCTTTGTAATATATCTCATCGCCTGACTTGTATGTGAAATTACCGCTTGCATCGGACGTATACTCCTCATTGGCATAATTGGTCGTTCCGCTGTTCTCGGCAGTTGCCGTAATGCCCACCAAGTCTCCAGATGTCCATGCCGCGCCTGAGGCACGGGTGCTTATACCTCCGCTGAACTTTACAGCCGAAGTGCTATTGTCCACAGATGTGGATTCGTCGCTGCTGCATGCAACCAATGTTGTGGCTGCCGCCAAAATCAAAAGAACTGTTTTCGCTTTCATTTTTGCTTCCTTTTTATTGCGTTTATGCTCACGCTTTTTTGATTATTTATTTTAATTATTTCTTACATGCTATACTTATTAGTCATTCAACTGCATGTCGTGCTTCCGGAAGATGTGGTTTGCCAACCGTCTATTGTCGAACCGGAAAATGTCGCCGTAGTCTTTATAACCCTCACATCCTCCGCTCCCTGGCCGTTAATCTCTATATAGTACGTATAGAAGCTGTTGCGGTATATGTTGTAATCGGTACTGTCATCGGCATTGCCGCCTATATATATCTTATACTCCGACTTCCAATTGTCACCTTCCGCCCATATCGTCATGTATGTGGCATTGGCCGGCGCATTGGCCGATGTGCGCAACAATTGCGTGGTGGCATTAGCATTCTTGCCTACCGGATTCTCATACACGTAATATATCTTAGTGAATGACGACGTATAAGACTGTCCGCTTACATCAGTGAAGTCCACATATGTGCCATGAGGATTGTAACGGCTTACCGACGACACGCTGTCGGCTACATAGCCCGATGTCGGGACATGGCAGAGCTGATAGCCTGTTATCGTTATGTCCGATCCGGGAACGATGGATATGTCAAGGCGCCCTGTTATACGGCGCAACGTTATGCTCGGTATATTGCTGTCCGTTATTGAGGAGACGTCTATCTCTCCTGTCTTACCGAACATAACGATATCGCTCTTGTTGCCTATATCCTCCGCCGAATTGATACTTTGTGTAAGACTGTCAAGAGCTGCAAGGGACGTCACATCGGAAAAACTGCTCTCAGGAAGGTTGGCTACGGCGTACACCGTACATGTCGTCCCTTCGTTTACTGTCACATCAGATGTAAAGCTCGAACTTTGCGGCGTGGAAAATGTCGTGTATTTGCTGCCGACCAACTTGCCGCTGCCGTTAAAGACCATTACGTAAACATCATCAACGGCATCTTCATCCATGGAAGATTGACTGTCCGTCGATTCAGTCGTTCTCGTCAGTGTTCCGTAAGAAGACACCGTTGCAAACTTTACGCTCACAACTGCCGAATCGCCGGACGCGGTTTCAGTTTCACCTCCTGAGGCTCCCGCACACGAAAAGAATATCGCCGATATAAACAATATTGCAATTGCAGCTAATACTCTTAATTGCTTCATCCCTGAATTATTCATTTTTATATTCTTCATTTTTTATCATTCGCTTTCTTACCGTTCGTCAATTTATTATCGTACTAACCGTATAATCGCTCCATGACATCACCTGAATGCCGGCGTCACGATGTTCGACATCAACAAGCAGGGCCTTGTCGTCACCTCCGGACAATGTCACATAGTTGCCGTCACCGTCTTTTGCCGACTGCCATATCAACTTGTCGTTCCTGTATATTGTCACCTGGAGGCTGTCACCCGTCTTCGTCGGCAACGTATTCACGGCATTGCTGCACAGGTTTTCCTTATTGTCGAAAGAGGCTTCCGGCGTATACGTTATCGAATCGCCGCTTATCGTGTCGTTGAATTCCAGTTCGTTTCTCAGGCCGCGCAGCTCGATATTGTAATCACCGCCGCTACCGTACATCGTCGTCAGGTTCTCAACAACCACATGGACCGTTGCACGTTCGGTGCACATCGACACGCTTATCTCTTTGCCTGCGGAAACGGATGACGACGGCGTATAATTAAAACAGCCGTAGTAGAGGCCTCTGGGAGAACTGTTGCCCGTTGACGACAGTAATGTTACCGCCACACCTTCTATACTTCCACCTTCTTTGGGTATATTCACCGATAAACTGTCACCTGTCGGATATCCGAACAATACCAATGACGAATCATGGCTCTTGTTGAAGCTGACAATGAAACGGCCGTCGCTTTCGGCGGTTACCGCACGCTCGAACGTTCCTTCCGTGAACAGGTATGCCGATATGTTCTTTACCGTCGTATCGCTAAGTTGAACGCCTTGATTATTTGCCAAGCATGGCTTTATCGCATACTGCATGCAACCCGCTTCCCCATCGTAGATGCACGATGCGAGGCTTGTTACCGGCAACAATGCCACACTTAACCTTAACATTTTCAACATATTATCTGCCAGCTTCAACATTATATGATTAATATACTTATACGTTTTATTTATTTGTTTATCGTTTATCTAAACTTGTGCCTTATTGTTTGCTTACCAGTTGTTCGGCATTTAATGCGTTTATGACTGCCATTGCCTGCGGCACGCCGGCCATTCGAGCCAGTTCAAGGTAAAACCCAGCTTTTGTGCGATTGCCTTCCAACATGTTCAGTACGCCCATGTTCTCGAACGCACGGGGATCGGCTTGCCAACGGGTAAGGTATTTGCGGGCCTGTTTCGTCTCGCCTTTGAGCATGGCAACCGCCGCCGCATTGATATTCGCTTCCGGACTGTCGGGAAACAGGCATGCCGACAAGTCGGTTATATCGTTGAACTCGCGGCTGCCAACTCCGTAACTGTCCGCTACGGAGTACAGCTCTTTCAGCGTCATATTGCCCGGGCTGCGCTTAAGCATCTCTTTGGCCGTCTCAAGGCTTACGTCTTTATGGCTGAACGACAGCGTATACTTTACACGGCATACTTCCGGAAAGATATTTGTTCGCATATAATAATACGGCAGGCTGTTGTTCAACTTCTTTATAGCGTCTTCACGCCCTTCGGTTATCTTTACCGAATGTATGATATCCGTTACGGCATTGCTTAACAACATTCCGCTTTTAGCTGCTATCGTTGCTATACTGTCCCAGTCTTCGCTTATCCAGCCCACATTTATTTCATCCTTGTTCGATGGCAGGTTGTTCATCAGGTAGCGTTTCAGCGACAATGCCTGCTTCATGCCTGTTTTCATACTCTTTTCGAAATTACCCCTCGGGCAGCCGTAGACCGTCACAGCCACTCCTGCCAATGCCGTACCGTACTGCTCACTTACCGACTTTATGCGTCCATTAAGCTGTTCGCATATATATTCGTTACGGCTCTTCCCATTCGCCTTGCCTATGCTGTCTTTGCCTGTCAATGTTATCACTCCCGTTCGTGTGAAATCGCGATAATCTTCCTGCGGAGGAGGCAGGAACCGTACCCATGTGCTTATGTCACGGTAGGATATCGTTTGTGACGGGTTGGCGTTTTCATTGCTATCGCTATCGTTATCCATTTCGCCACTTGAGGTCTTTATAGGCAGGCTTGCCATCAAACGGTCTTCGTACGTACGGGCACGATGGCCGTTGCAGTCGCATGTCTCATTATCTATGTACAAATAGCCTTTTTTCATCCAACCGGCATAACGGGCGGATGCTTCATAAATGAAATATCTTACGCCTTTGGTATTGCCGTGTATCACTTTGGCTGCATTCTGACGGATACGGTGTTGCAATATGTCGATGCGGTGTTCGGTACGTTCAAGCGTCTCTCCGTAGATTACCGACGGCGGCAAACGAAAAATATTATTATCAGACTTGAACACAGGTGTGAACGTCAGTGATTCGTTCGACTTGACGGCACCAGACATATAGCTTACGCGCATGTGCACATAAAGGATGTTGCCGGCATGGACGAAACTGACGTCGCTTATCGAAAACCTGCCCATATACACCGATTGTGCTTTTGATGAAAAAGCCGTGGCAAGCATGCACAGCATGATTATGCAACCTGCCGTAAGGTGCCTCAACCTTGTCATGGTTATATCTTTATATTTGCTCATCGGACTGTTATATATTATATATTGTCGTTTATGTTTATTTTATTATATATATCAAAGTGATTGAGATGTTCGTCGGACCTATATAGTTGGCCGTAACGTTCTTTTCCTTATAACCGCATGTGCCGCACCGGTAACGGGAGTATGGAATATGCACGAATCCGACGTTTGCTTTCGCTTCCAACCCCCAACATGGAGATATTACGTAATGGTTGCCAAGTGTCAACCCGCCGCCATAAAACAGGCGGCACTGGGCCCGTTTTTCTTTTAAGCCGAAGACATTCATGCGTGACACGTTGAATCCACCACATAGGGCGTTAATACCGACAAACATACCGGAAAAGGGGTGGCAGCACCAAAAACGCACTTCAGGGCATAACGACCAATTCTTCCACTTCCTTTCCGAGGAAAACGATACCGGGTCGTATGTACCTTCCACATCAACGGTGGTATGCTTGCCTGCTCTGACTTCCATTCCCAGGTTGGGGATAAGCAGGGCGTCATACAGCGCATCGTTCTTCACTGCCAAGCTTTGGGCACGGCATAAGGTTGACGCCAACAGCATGTATAATACTGCAAAGGACCTTGTATGTAACGAATTAAAATTTATACTTCCTCTCATCGCTATATATTATCGCCTATTTTTCTTGACTCCTTGTCTTCATCATATTGTCCGCTCATCGTCGCTCTTATTTTTATCGTTCTATTAGGTAATAGAGCTTCGTTTTTGATAGCTGAATTATGAAAAAGGCTTCGTTTTTGGCGACGTTCACGTGCCGTTTACAGGCACATTGCCATCTGAACAAACTGTTTTGCACTGTTTGCATAATTTATTATTGTATGTCGGCACGAGAGGTGATTAGTCGCTTCTTTCGCGCGGAAGTCTTATTCATGTAATTAAACAATGAGAGGCTATTTGTCGAAAAATATATGTGCAGGAAACGGATGAAACGGTATTAAAGCGTTGGTTATAAGATAGTTGGCCGTTTTCTTTTAAGGTTTAGAATGGATTTATAAAAAAAGATAATTTCCTGTGTCAATTCAAAAAGAAGTTTAAAAGATATATAAATCCCTTTGAATCCGGCAGGCGATTGAGTACCTTTGAAGTCGTTTAAAACGACGGTAATTCAGTCTATGTGGCAATATGCAGCTCTATTACCTAATAGAGAGATCCTTTTGACAGCTTCATATTTCAATTCATTTTTTATTTCATTATAATTTCGTTTTTGGCTTATAACCGCGTGGTTATACGGTTGTACTTTGCAAGTATTTTCGTGTCCATGCTGCCAAGATAGATGCGTGTCGTCGTTTCCGAGGTATGGCCCAGGCTGCGGCTTATAACCGACGTCGGCACTCCGCTGTTCTGGGCAAGCGTCGCCCATGTGTGACGCGCTATGTATGTCGTCAACGGTTCTTCCAAACCCAGCTTTAGGCCTATCTTTTTTAACCTCCTGTTCTGTGTTGCCAGCCCGTTGCGGTATTGACGGTAGGCTTCCGACCGTTTTTCACTCTTTATTATAGGAAAGACGTATATGCCTTTGCACCTGTGACGGTGGATGATCTCTTTTACCTCCGGCAACAACGTAATGGTTATCGGCTGGCCTGTCTTGCGGCGCTTATACATTATCGTATTGCCTTTTATGTCGCTCTTCCTCAGGTAGGCTACGTCGACGAATGACATGCCCTGGGTGTAGAAGCTGAACAGGAAGAGGTCGCGGGAGAATTCCAAGCTCTCTTTGCCTTGTGCGTCAAACTGCCTGATGCGCTGCATCGCCTGTTTGTCGAAGGCCCGCTTACGCGTCGGGCATGAACGCATGTTCACGTGCTTGAAGGGGTTGTCGGTGTAGTCCCTGTTGCACTGGTGGTACATCGCTGAGAAGTTCCTCAGGTAGAAACGGATCGTGTTTTCCTTCAGGCCTTCGCCTTTCATGTACTCGGCGAAGCCTTCAACGAATTCGTAATCCACTTCCTCCATCTTGAGGTTCGTTTTGGAGACGGCAGACATGTACTCTGTCAGTTTGAGGCAGGTGCTACGGTATTTTTGTGCCATGCCGTAGTTGCCGTCCTGTTGTTTGTGCTCAACACACTTGGTGTTCCAATTTGTAATGGTGCACCCTTTCTTGTGAACCGATTCGGCGATGTGCCGGACAATTGTTGTAATTTTCATAATTATTATAATTTAAAAAATTGATGTTTTAAAACCGTAATATAATTTTCTCCATATTCGTTTTATTGTCGTTTTTTTATTCACAAAGATATAAATTTTAGGCTTTTCATAGGGAAATGATGATGATCTTTTATATTTATCTTTTACTTTCGTTTTTTTGTTTATCCTAATGCATGTACGCTTGTTGTACAATGATTTCAACAGAATGTTTTTCAGCTATTTGATAGTCATAGTCCTTTGCTTAAAATATTTTATTTAACCAATTGGCAGAATTAAAAAAGCGCATATTTAACTTTTTCAATAGGTTTGTTATTAATTTTGTTCATATATTGAAGGATTGTAAGAGCACTAATTTTGCTAATAATTCTAGTTAATAACGGTTTTTCGTCAATTTTGGTGACAATTTTAGGTCACTACTATAGATAATATAAGATAGAAACTGTCTGATAAAATTTCATTATAATATAGAATAATGAGAGCCTGTTTAAAAATTAGAATAACCAGTTGGCGGAATTTAAAAAGCGCATATTTAACTTTTCCAATAGGTTTGTTATTAAATTTGTTTATATACTGAAGATATGATTTACGAGGAATATGGGATATTATATTTTATGTAGCAAAGACCGTTTGTCAATAGCGGTTACCATCAGACTGCCAATTGGCAATTCTACTATTATTGTACCAAATGGTCGTCATTTTGATGCACAAAATGAAATTGGAGCTTATTTACGAGATATGTGATTTGTTGATATTAAACTTACTGGAAAAATAAACAGTTTAATTAGCTATGAAACAATAAGAATATTATAATATAAAAGCAATAAAAATTGATGATGAGGAAACTGGGGCAACTCCAAAACATAAATAGAAAATTATTAATCAAAAATATAATGACAAAAAATTGACATATAACATTATAATTTTATTTCATAATGAGCTTATTTTGCAATGTCTAAAATGGGCATAGGTAATTATAAGTATCTTGCAAGTGTAAAAACTTTACGGTTGTAATAATTGACAGCCTTAACAAATACATTAAATAAGGTGTAATTTTATTTATGTTCTATCTTAATATGAAAAATTGATTTATAGATTTTCTGGATTACGAATAACTATCTCATTATCATCAATGTGCATTTTTGCTTTTTGGCTTCTGTTTCATAATTATCTGATAATCACCAACGTCGCTTTTCCGACTTTGGCATTTATTCCGTAATTATTTGATAATGTGCGAAGTCGCTTTTTTGCGATTTCGGCTGAAAGAAAGCAATTCCGCCAACTGGTTTAAGTATTATTTGCATAAGATTCTTTTATTTTGCACAACTTGTAGGAATCCAAACTGTTCCTCCAGGAGCACTTACTTTTAGCATACCAAATTTTTTATCAATAATTTGTACTTCCGTCCCCTCTGAAATAGTAACTGCTTTCCCTTCAGCTACAAGTCCATTGAAATACGTATCGTCGCCATCATAATGATTTAGCATTTTCAAAACCTCATCTTCATCTGATTTACTATAACATCCAATTGTATATGTTGTAATAGTGACTTTTTCACCTGCTTGTTTAGATGTGAATGACGAAGAAGAATCTGAGGACGAAGAATCGTCACCAGAACCAGTAGCTAATAGCCCAAAGAATGCGATAACACAAAACATCGTAAGTGTTCGCCAATTAAATAATTTTTTCATACTTTAAAATGATTATATTTATTATTAAAGGTAATATGTAACAAAAAACATCATAGATATCAAATCGTCCTTGAATCAAATTAAAATATTGCATAAACTCTGAAAGAACCGAAATCATAGGAAGAAGGAAAATCCAGAAAAGCAATTCTTTCTTATGTTCACTTGGAATTATGGCATTCACTATAAAGAGATATGATGTAATCCATAATCCATCTGGGAGACTATACAAGACAAAATCGTTTAACGAGACATAGCTTACCGATTTACGGTAATTGTTGATGAGTGAAGATATGCCAAGTGCATCAAACCACCCAAACATATTAAGCGTAAGTGGTCTAAAAATGACATATATGATTCCCCCCGCAAATAGGCTAAGACTGGATAATATTAAATTTCTTAATAATTTTGTCGTCGCCATAGTATTATTCTATTGGTTCTATCTTCCAGTTTTTGCCACCACATTCTTTGTACTTTAAGTCTTGATAGGGGTAATACATATCCATGTCGTCGAAAGAAGACATATATACGAAGTGATCGGCAAGTTTAATGTATTCTTTAGCGTCGTTCAGTTGGTAAGCAATATCCTTTTTGATAAGTTTGCCCAACTTGTCCGTATCATAAACGTACAGATTCATCCTACCTGATTTATCAAATGCCTTTTTATAGCTCTTAGCAAAAAGGTGTAAACTATTCTCAGATAAATCTTTCCGTAAAATTAATACATAATGGTTCTCGACACTATTATTGTCATTAGTAAAAAGAAGTTTAAAGTCTCTATTTTCCTTGAGATTTGGCAACTTTGTGGTGACCTCTTTAAATGCGATGACATCTTTTTTAACCCATCCTATATGTGTCTGGCTGAGCCAATCAGGATCCACTACTTGAACTTTAACCCATTCGGCATTTTCTTCAAGCACTTTTACTTTACATGAATTGTCAATCTGCAAATAGTCAATTTTTCCGGTAGCAGCTTTGTATTTCTCGTTGACTATCTTATTGGTATTTTCAGAAGGCTTAATCAGTAAATATGCCTTTTTGTTTACGCCTAATACTTTATCTTTTGTCTGAGAAGGCTTTTGTCCTACAACTTCAGTGGATACAGGTTGGTTCGCCTTATGCCCACATGAAATTAAAAAGCAAAGCATCACAGCACTTAACACTAACTTTTTCATACGTTTATTCATGCCTGCCAGTTTCTTATTGTCCTTTATTTAATATATGCAGAAGCGTGGAACTAAATATGCCACTCTTATTGTACAGGCCATGAGAAAACCTTAATCAACAAATGTGTATAATAACCCCAATCTCTTACAAAGATAGTAAATATTCTGTAAAATTTTTTTTTCTAGAAAATCTATCAAAATAATGATTGTGCACTTGTTCGTTTTTCATTTCATTATATAGCCGTAAAATTATATATATATTTATCATGTCAAGAAAAATATTAGATAATTTTTTTGAATGTCATTTTATTACAATAATCAATAATTATATAGAGGAATAACTAGGATCATTCTTCAAAACAAGAGGCGATAATTTCTGACCACTTTTATAAATCTGATATTATCTCTTCAACCTCTCGGTTTACTTCTCCACAAGTAAGGCATTAAGCGATCATATTGATAACGAAAACCGCTATAACGTTTCGTTATAGCAAGTGAGGGGTTGAATGATTGATATATTATTGATTTGATTTTAACCCGTATGTGATTAACCTTGCAAACGGGTTTGTTTATTAATAGTATAACCTCAGCAAACAAGTATAATACAAGATATATATTATTAGTATCTGAACATTATGTTATTATTTTAGTCAATAAATGCCATTCTTGTATAATAAAGAAACATAACACTTTGATATGGTTACGCTTATTCTTCTCGTTATATCTAACTATTTGATATATTTAAGCTTCATATATGGATGCCACCGAAAGGTAGAATTATACCGTTCGGCTTGATTTACGATACCACATTTTTAGGGTGTGTAGTTTATCGTTTTTAAATATATGGAATTCCGACATTTAAGACGAGCATTCAATACTGATTTTAAATCCCTGAATTTTTGGGAATTACATATACGGAAATCCGATATGATAATTTAAAGACGAACGTCCAAAATTGGACTATCGTATAATAATTTTATGGATGTGTTTAATTCCCCATTTTTCTGGGTATTTAAAGTACTGAAGGCTATCGGTTTTAATGCCCATATTTTGTGGTATTTAAAATGAAAGCATATAACCGGTACATAATTGCATTAGTCAGGTCTTTACTATGTGATATGGGTACTGTATGAATCCGGAACGGTGAATTACCAACTTTGATATATGATGTGCTCAAAACTGAGCAGATGTTTATACATAATAGCGTAACTGCCTGAGAATGAGCATATGCGCAGAATTGCGCTTATGTTTGTAAGCGAACGTACAACTACCTGAAAATCAATGTGAGCACAATTTTGTGCAGACATAAAAGCAAAAGAACGGAATTACGGTCTTTTAAATTATCAACATAAGCCGATTTTTGGGCTAATGTAAAAGATATAATATGGCCACTATCGTTATACCGGAATCAGAAAGACGTTATCAACATACACATACAGGCTTTTTAATTTCATTGTTACTTTTGTCGCAAAAAGTCTTTATTTACTTTAAGATAGTTCATTTCATTGCTGTTTTTAGCAACGAGATTGAAAGATGTTATCAATGTCAACATACAGATATAACAGACCATTTTCGTGAGGCCAGGAATATGGTTTGTGTGTGAAGCATATAAGTTTTACCACACAAAGAAATTAATGTGTAGTAGAGGCTTATAGACATAATACGAGATACTACCCGTTCATATAGTCAGGAATTTAAACGGCTCAATTTTGAGCAGTCTAAATTTAGGAGTATTAATTTTAAGTTATCCTTATTTTGAGGATTGTACAATTTTATACCTTCTAATTTTTCCGAGAGCTCAATTTTGAGCTTTCGTTCACTATCAGACAGTTATCATATTCGGATCACTTATATTGAGGACAGCACAATTTTGTGCCGTCCGTTGAGGCTCAAAAAAAATGTCCTCAATTTTGAGGACATTTTTTCAGTTATAGGAGATGTCCTCAATTTTGAGCAGATGTTATGGGAATGCCTTAACTATCTGAAAATCAATATAAGCTCAATTTTGAGCCGACATAAAAGCAAAAGAACGGAATTACGGTCTTTTAAATAATCAATGTAAGCCGATTTTTAGGCTGACGTAAAAGGTTACGATGTAATATTGTTTCCCCAGAATCAAGAAAATGTTATCAAGTTCATTAGTGTATGAAGATGATAATTAAACCATTTCCATAGCATTAGGAATATGGTTTACTAGATATATAAGTTTATCAATAGAAATATTTAATGCGTTTAACCCATATAATTTAATCACAGAATGATGGTTTTGTTACAACCGACACCACAGAATACGATGTAAAGAAACGTTACACCCTTATTTAGGTGCGCTCAATTTTGAGTCGTCATTTTTCGATGAGAGCACGATTTCGTGCTGTCGTTAAGGTTCAAAAGATATATCCAATTTTGGAGAGATGTCCCCAATTTTGAGGACATCTATTTGAAATAAGCATGTGCTCAATTTTGAGTACATGTTCATACATAATATCATTATATTAAAATCCACAGCTAAATTGTTTTGCTTCATTCCTTTTATTCGTAATGTGAGCTTAATTCTTAATATCATTTCCCTCCTTTTTAATTTTTTGCAAAAATACAAAAAGTTGATTACTGATATTGCATTTTTTGACGAAAATCAAACATTGATGTATGATTAAAAGCAATTTTATACTTAGCATCAAAAACAGTTGTTATTTATTTGTTCCCTAATATCATTTTCTTGGTTAACCTGTGAATTGATATTACACAACCAATACTTTTTTCAAGACTTTTATTTCAGTTGCTTTTATAGGTTGTTTTCTCTTAATTTTAAATACACCATTTTTGGGGTATTTAAATTTTCTTTCTCTATTATAGTGGGAATTAATTCCTTAGTAGATTGAAGTTTGAAGTAATCCGTTGTCTCTTTTTTATCTACAATATGATTAATAAAAACTGATTTATAATTTTTGAGGCTAAAAACATCAAAAAAATTGTATCTTTGAACATATAAATGCCATAAGGGTTGTATATCAAGCGAGATATGCAGCCTTTTTTATTTGTAACCAAATAAATGACCTATTTATGACCTATTGGGTGTAGAAAAAATCGCCAACTAACTGTTTATAAGTTAATTAGCGATTATTTAGGTGCGCCCTTAGGGATTCGAACCCTAGACCCACTGATTAAGAGTCAGTTGCTCTACCAACTGAGCTAAGAGCGCCTTTCCTTGTTTTTGCGGTTGCAAAGGTAGACTTTTTATTTTAGTTCAGCAAATCATTTATATGAATTGTTTCGTTAATTATTGTAAATTAGCTCGGCTAGAACTCAAATAATTCAGGGGTTTTTCGCTTTAGTGGCGTGAGTTTCAAATCCTTACCGACAATAATTCCTTTTTCGTTTAATGCCTGTTCGATGGTGCTGTATACCAATTCCGGAAGGTTGTTTTTATCACTTAAATGGCACAACCACACATGCTTAAGCTTTGGCTGGTAGTGTTCCACAATAAATTTGGCGGCTTCATTATTACTAAGATGTCCTCTTGGTCCGCTAACGCGATTTTTTAAAAATATTGGGTAAGAGCCGGTTTTTAGCATGTTTTCGTCGTAATTAGCCTCCAATACCAGATAATTTGCTTCACAAATATAATGTTCTACTTTTTCGGTGATATGACCGATATCTGTGGCAAAACAAAAAGTGTTGTCATTTATTTCAATTTTGTAACCCATGTTGTCAGTGGCATCATGGGGAATATCAAAAGCTGTTATTTTGAAATCTTTTATCTGAAAAGGCTCTTCTTTATTGATAAAATGCATACAATTCACAGGCTTTTCTTTTATGCATTTATTTTTATTTATTCCTTTGTATACAGCTTTTGTGGTATAAACAGGTATGTTTAAACCTTCTCCAAAGTTTGTAATATATTTGACGTGATCTGTATGGTCATGCGTAATGATGATTGCATAAATATCACTCATCGGAATATTTATCTTTTTCAGGAATCTTTTTACCGTACTAACATTAATACCGGCGTCAATCAATATGCCGTAGTTTTTGTTTTCA
>Ga0316626_10000572_pt1 | contig 14674 bp, 5 predicted proteins | sample OWC_Aug_T1_C1_D5_FD_207656 | JGI IMG/M metagenome (GOLD analysis project Ga0316626, IMG submission 207656) | Wetland soil microbial communities from Old Woman Creek delta, Ohio, United States - OWC_Aug_T1_C1_D5_A | ecosystem: Environmental > Terrestrial > Soil > Wetlands | place: USA: Ohio...
GCTCGGCCGCCTCGCCGAGCCCGAGCAGTTCGAGCAGATCGTGCTGCGCACGACCGACTCCGGCGGCATCGTGCGCCTCGGCGACGTGGCCCGCGTCGAGCTCGGCTCGCGCGAGTACAACTTCTCGGCGGCACGCAACGGCAAGCCCACGGTGCCGATCGGCATCTTCCTGAAGCCCGGCGCCAACGCGCTCGAGGTCGGCACCGCGGTGCGCGCGCGCATGGCCGAGCTCGAGCAATCGTTCCCGTCCGGCCTCGACTGGTCCATCCCATACGACACCACGGTGTACGTGAAGGTGTCGATCATCGAGGTGCTGAAGACGCTCGCCGAGGCGATGGCGCTCGTGTTCCTCGTGGTGTTCCTGTTCCTGCAGAACTGGCGCGCGACCCTGATCCCGATGCTGGCCGTGCCGGTGTCGCTGATCGGCACCTTCGCCGCCATGCTGCTGCTCGGCTTCTCGGTGAACACCCTGACGCTGTTCGGCATGGTGCTCGCGATCGGCATCGTGGTGGACGACGCCATCGTGGTGCTCGAGAACGTCGAACGCATCATGGCGAGCGAGGGACTCACGCCCCGCGACGCGACCGTGAAGGCCATGCAGCAGGTCACGCGCCCCGTGATCGCCATCGTGTTCGTGCTCACCTCGGTGTTCCTGCCGGTGGCCTTCCTGGGCGGGCTGGTCGGCGAGATGTACCGGCAGTTCGCGATCACCATCGCGGTGTCGGTGGCGATCTCGGGCTTCGTGGCCCTGACGCTAACCCCGGCGCTGTGTGCCGCCGTGCTGCGCCGCGAGGACGTGCTCAGCCACGGCGTGCTGCACCGCTTCAACGACTGGTTCGTGCGCGTCACCGACCGCTACGCCGCGGGCGTGCGCTTCCTGATGAAGCGCGGGGCGCTCGCGCTGCTGCTGTTCGGGGCGATGTTGGCCGCCATCGTCGGCCTTGCCCGCGCCGTGCCGGCCTCGCTCGCGCCCGCCGAGGACCAGGGCTACGTGATGGTCATCCCCATCCTGCAGGACGCGGCCTCGCTCAAGCGCACCGAGGCGGTGAATGCGCGGCTCACCGAGGCGTTGCTCGAGCACCCGGCGGTGGCCGAGGTGATGACCTTCTCGGGCCTCGACGCGCTCACGTTCACGCTGCGCACCAACACCGGCATCACCTGGGTGAACCTCAAGGACTGGAGCGAGCGCAAGGGCGCTGACCTGTCGGCCGCCGGCGTGGCGGGCTACGTGTTCGGCGTCGGCAGCCAGATCAAGGACGCCTTCGTGCTCGCCTTCGAGCCCCCGCCCATCGAGGGCCTGTCGATGACCGGCGGCTTCGACGGCTTCGTGCAGTCGAAGGCGGGCGGCGACTACAAGGCGCTCGAGGCGGCTGTGCAGGGTCTCGTGGCCGCCGCGAACCAGCGGCCCGAGCTCGCCGGCGTCACGACGAGCTACTCGGCCAGCGTGCCGCAGATCCGCATCGACCTCGACCGCGAGAAGGCCAAGCTGCTCGGCGTCAACGTCGCCGAGGTTTTCGACACCCTGCAGAGCACCTTCGGCGCGCTGTACGTGAACGACTTCAACCGCGCCGGCCGCGTGTTCCGCGTGCACCTGCAGTCGGAGGCCGAGTTCCGTCGCAGCGCCGAGGACATCCGCAACGTGTACGTGCGCACGGGCAGCGGCGAGCTGATCCCGCTCACGACGCTCGTCACCATCCGCGAGGTGACGGGCCCCGAGGTGATCGAGCGCTACAACGTGTTCCCCTCCGCCAAGGTGCTCGGCGGCCCCGCGCCCGGCTACAGCTCGGGGCAGGCGCTCGCCGTCATGGAGGAGGTGGCCGCGCAGGCGCTGCCTGACGGCTACACGCTCGCGTGGACCGGCACCTCTTTCCAGGAGAAGGCGACGGGCGGCGCCTCGAGGGCGGTGTTCCTGGTCGCCGTGCTGATGGTGTTCCTCGTGCTCGCGGCGCAGTACGAGCGCTGGACCCTGCCCTTCGCGGTGATCCTCGCCGTGCCGTTCGCGGTGTTCGGCGCGCTGCTCGCTGTGTTCCTGCGCGGCCTCGAGAACGACATCTACTTCCAGATCGGCCTCGTGACGCTGATCGGCCTCGCCTCGAAGAACGCGATCCTGATCGTCGAGTTCGCCTCGCTCAAGGTGCAGGAAGGCATGTCGTTCGCGGATGCGGCGGTCGAGGGCGCGCGGCTGCGCTTCCGTCCGATCGTCATGACCTCGCTCGCCTTCATCCTCGGCGTGACGCCGCTCGCGGTGAGCTCGGGTGCGGGGGCTGCGAGCCGCCACTCGATCGGCACGGGCGTGATCGGTGGCATGCTCGCCGCGACCTTCATCGCGACCCTGTTCGTGCCGGTGTTCTTCCGCTGGATCGCGGCCTGGGGGCACAAGCGGCCGGCGCCCGAGGCGACCTCGGAGGCTGAAACGACGACAGGCTGAACCCGTGGTCCGCGTCCGGTCCGCTATCCCCGCCGAGGCCCGCCCGCTAGAGTCGCGGCTGGGCGGGTGAGGATCGAACGCGGAGATCAATAGATGGGTCCGAGACTGCCGTTGGTATTGATGCTAATCGCGACGCTGGCCGCCTGCGGGGGCGGCGGCACGACGACTTCCGAATCCTCGGGTGCCGCCACCTCGCACACCGTGCAGGCCCATCGCGCCGTGGCCGGCGCGCTGCCGCTCGATGAGATGCAGTCCTTCGAGGATGCCAGGCGCGGCTTCATCGCCACAGACGCTCCGCTGAAGGTCACGGGCCCTGCCGGCGACACGGTGTGGGACTTCGAGGCTTATGCCTTCATCGAGGGCGACGCGCCGGACACCGTCAACCCGAGCCTGTGGCGCCAGGCTAAGCTCAACGGCCACCACGGACTCTTCGAGGTCGTGCCCGGTATCCACCAGGTGCGCGGCTACGACGTCTCCAACATGACTCTGATCGAGGGGCGCAGCGGCTGGATCGTGGTGGACCCGCTCACGACCCGCGAGACGGCCGCCGCCGCGATCGCGCTCGCACGGCGCCACCTCGGCGAGCGGCCGGTGTCGGCGGTGATCTTCACCCACAGTCACGGGGACCATTTCGGCGGGATCGAGGGCGTGCTGCCCCCGGGCCCGGTGGCCGTGCCGATCGTGGCTCCCGACGGTTTCATGGAGGAGGCGACCAGCGAGAACATCCTCGCCGGCGTCGCCATGGGCCGGCGCATGCTCTTCATGTACGGGTTGGCGCTGCCGAAGAGCGCGGTAGGACACGTGGACACCGGCCTCGGCAAGGGCGTGCCCGGCGGCGGCACGATCAGCATCCGCGAGCCCACGATCATCGTCGATCGCACGCCGCAGGAACTCGAGCTCGACGGCGTGCGCTTCGTGTTCCAGAACGCGCCCGCCTCGGAGGCGCCCGCGGAGCTCACCTTCTACCTTCCCGACCTCAAGGCCTGGTGCGGCGCCGAGATCGTCTCGAACACGATGCACAATCTCTACACGCTGCGCGGCGCGAAGGTGCGCGACGCGCGCAAGTGGAGCGGCTACATCGACGAGGCGGCGCGCCTGTTCGGCGACATGGAGGTGGTGTTCGCGAGCCACCACTGGCCCGTATGGGGCAACGACCGCGCGCTCGAGTTCCTGCGCACGCAGCGCGACACCTACCGCTACATCCACGACCAGACGCTGCGCCTCGCCAACCAGGGCTACGGGCCGCGGGAGATCGCCGAGCAGCTCGACCTCCCCTCGACGCTGCGCAACCGCTTCTCGAACCGCGGCTACTACGGCACGGTGCGGCACAACGCGAAGGCCGTGTACCAGGCCTACTTCGGCTGGTACGACGGCAACCCGGCGAACCTCGACCCGCTGCCGCCGGCCGAGGCCGCGACGAAGTACGTCGCGGCGATGGGCGGGGCCGCGAAGGTGCGCGAGCTCGCCGCGGCCGCGCACGAGGCGGGCGACGACCGCTGGGCGGCGACGCTGCTCAACCACGCGGTGTTCGCGGACCCGGACGACACCGAGGCGAAGGCGCTGCTCGCGACCGTGTACGAACAGCTCGGCTTCCGCGCCGAGTCGGGGCCGTGGCGCGACGTGTACCTGACGGGCGCCTACGAGCTGCGCAATGGGATCCAGGGGACCGCGTTCGACCCTCGCGTGGCCGTCGGCCTGCTGTCGAGCACGCCAGTGGAGCGCTTTCTCGATTCCCTGACGGTCAAGCTCGACGGCCCGAAGGCCGACGGCAAGCGCCTCAGGTTCAACTTCGTCTTCACGGATGTCGGCGAGACCCACGTGCTCGACCTCGACAACGCGGTGCTGCACCACCACCGCGGCGAACCGGCGGCCGACGCCGACGCCACCGTGCGCCTCACCCGGGACCTGCTGGTGCAGCTCGGCATCGGCGAGGCCGGGCTCAAGGACCTCGTCATGTCGGACGCGCTCGAGGTCGAGGGCAGCCGCCTCAAGCTGCTGTCCTTCCTGTCGCTGCTCGACAATCCCGACGGGCGCTTCCCGATCGTGACGCCCTGAGCCCCTGCGGAATCTGCGGAGGACCGTCCGCGCCCGCCGCAGGTAGTCTGGCAGGATCGAGCGGCCCCTGAGCCGCAGGAGCGAGCCATGGACGAGACCCAGTTGAAACGGCCCGCCAGCGAGCCGCCGCAAGCGGCTGCGCCGTCACGCAAGCGCAGGAAGACGGGCAAGAATCGCAGTGCGGCGGCGACCCGCGTGGCGGCGAAAGGCGACGTCGCCCCCAGCCTCACCGCGCGCGACATCGAGGACTTCACGGTGCACGAGGCCGTTGACGCCGCCGTCGAGTCGAAGGCGCACGCCGTGCGCGACATCCTCGCGCGGGCTGCGCACGGCGACCCGAGCGGACTCGTCGAGTCCTTCGAGGCGATCCTCGCGGGCGCCTCCCCCGACGACGTGCTGGCGCTGCGCAACCTGCTCGAGCAGCGCGAGGACGAGGCCCGCAACGTGCGGCGGGACCAGGCCGACGGCGAGCTCGCCCACGACTGGCGCGAGGGCGGCTATCCCTACAAGCACCTGATGTCGAGGCGCAGCTACGAGCGCCGGAAGTACGAGCTGCAGGTCGAACTCCTCAAGCTCCAGGCCTGGGTGAAGGATACCGGCCAGCGCGTGGTCATCCTGTTCGAGGGGCGGGACGCCGCGGGCAAGGGCGGCACCATCAAGCGCTTCATGGAGCACCTCAACCCCCGCGGCGCGCACGTGGTGGCGCTCGAGAAGCCGAGCGAGGTCGAACGCGGCCAGTGGTACTTCCAGCGCTACATCGAGCACCTGCCGACGCGGGGCGAGATCGTGCTGTTCGACCGCTCCTGGTACAACCGCGCCGGCGTCGAGCGGGTGATGGGCTTCTGCACCGACGACGAGTACCTCGAGTTCATGCGCCAGGCCCCGGAGTTCGAGCGCAACCTCGCGCGCAGCGGCCTGCACCTGATCAAGTTCTGGTTCTCGGTCAGCCGCAAGGAGCAGCGACGGCGGTTCAAGGAGCGCAAGTCGCACCCGCTCAAGCAGTGGAAGCTGAGCCCGGTGGACCTCGCCTCGCTCGACAAGTGGGAGGAATACACCCGGGCCAAGGAGGCGATGTTCTTCTACACCGACACCGCCGACGCCCCGTGGACAGTGATCAAGTCCGACTGCAAGAAGCGCGCGCGTCTCAACGCCATGCGCTACGTGCTGCACAAGCTGCCCTACACCAACAAGGACCTCGACCGCATCGGGCCGCTCGACCCGCTGCTGGTGGGGCGGGCGCACGTCGTGTACGAGCGCGGCGAGCACCGCGGGCCGATCCTGTGAGGCCGAGATGCTGACGCTGTACTGGTTCTGGTCGTACAACCCGCAGAAAGTGCGGCTCGCGCTCGAGGAGCTGGGCCTTGAGTACTCGCTGGTCACCGTGGACCTCACGCGCGGCGGACAGCACACCGACCTGATCGGCGAGCTGAACCCGAATCGCAAGGTGCCGATCCTGGTCGATGGGCCGTTCCGGCTGTGGGAGTCGAACGCGATCCTCACCTACCTCGGCGAGCGCACGCACCGGCTGTGGCCGGGCGAGGCCGAGGGCAAGGGCCGGGCGGCGCAGTGGCTGTACTTCGAATCACGCCACCTGTCCGAGCCGATCGGCGAGCTGTGGTTCAACGGCTACGTGGCGCGGCTGATGGACCGCCCGCCGGACACGCTGGCAATCGAGCAGGCGGAGAAGGCAGGCGCCCGCTACCTCGCGCTCGTCAACGAGCGACTGGACAAGCAGGCGTGGATGCTCGGCGACGAGTTCTCGCTCGTGGACTGCTGCTACGCGCCGGTGTTCGATGCGCTGTCGCTCGCGGGCGAGTACCTGGCGGCGTACCCGGCCATCGGCCGCTACCTCGCCCGGACGCGCGAGCGCCGGTCCTGGAAGGCCTGCGGATTCCGCACGCACTGAGCGGCTGCGGGCCGAGGAGTCCTGCGACTCCGGCTCGGTGCGCGCCTCAGCGCGGCCGGCGGCGCAGGCGTCGGATGGTGCCGTCGGGGTCGTCGAGCTGCGGATCCGGGCGCCCGCGCTCGCCGGCGTCGAGCAGTGCCCGGATTCGCGCGCCCATGCGGCCGACGGCCTCGAGGACGCTGGCCGCGTCCATGGGCCGGGCAATCAGGAAACCCTGCACGCTCACATCGCCGCTGCCGGCGAGGAAATCGAGCTGGCTCGCACGCTCGACACCCTCGACCGTCACATTCAGTCCGAGGCCGCGGCAAAGGGCGATCATGGCGTGCGCGATCGAGGCCGCGCGCGGGTTCGAGTCCACCTCTGCCAGGACGCCGCGGTCGAGCTTGACGCGGCCGAGCGGCAGTTGCTCGAGGGAAGTCAGCGAAGAATAGCCGGTGCCGAAATCGTCGAGCGCCGTGGCGACGCCGAGCAGCTTCAGCGTCCGCAGGGTCTCCACCGTGATCACGCCCGTCTGCAGCATGTTCTCGGTGAGCTCGAGCTCGAGCGCCTCGGGAGGCAGGCCGTGGCGGGCGAGCAGCCGCTCGATGTCGCCCGGGAAGTCGCCCGAGAGGACCTGCTGCGCCGAGACGTTGATCGCGACCCGCGCCTGCGTCCAGCCAGCGTCACGCCAGGCGCGGACGTCGCGGGCCGCCTGATCGAGAATCCAGTCGTTGAGGTCGAGCATCAGGCCGGACTGCTCCGCGATGTCGATGAACTCGCTGGCGGACACGATCACAGAGTCGCTCTGCTTCCAGCGCAGCAGCGCCTCGACGGTGGTCGTCTCGAGCCGGCCGAGGCAGACCTGCGGCTGGTAATGGAGCACGAACTCGCCGGCCTCGATCGCCCGGCGCAGCGCCTGCTCGATGCGGAAGCGGTTCGCCGCCGCCACCAGCAGCGCCGGATCGTAGATGCAGATGCGGTTGCGGCCGAGTTCCTTGGCGCGGAACAGGGCCGCGTCCGCGGCGCGCAGCAGCGAGGCCGCGTCGCTGCCGTGGTCGGGGTACACCGCAGCGCCGCAGCTCACGCCGACCGCGATCTCGCGACGATCCACGTGCAGCGGGCGCTGGAAGCGGCTCACCAGCATCCCGGCGCGCGCTTCGATTTCGCCGATCGGGCCCGAGAACGGGAAGACCAGAGTGAACTCGTCGCCGCCGAGCCGCGCGATGAAGCCGCCGTCGCCGGCGAGCAACCGCAGGCGGTCGCCGATCTCGGTCAGCACGCGGTCGCCGAACTCGTGCCCGAGGCTGTCGTTGACCGTCTTGAAATTGTCGAGATCGAGGAACAGCACGGCGATGCGCTCGCCCCGCAGCTCCGCGTTGGCGATCCGGTCGCTCAGGTACTGGAAGAGCTGCCGGCGGTTCGGCAGGTTGGTGAGCGGGTCGTGCTCGGCGAGGTGCTGCAGCTGCTGCGTGCGCTCGGTCACGCGCTGCTCGAGCTGCGACTGGTAACGGCGCACGGCGCGTTCCGCGTCGTCCAGCTCCGATGCCATCCGGTTGAAGGCGCGGGAGAGCTCGTCCACCTCCCGTGCGCCGCCCCGACGCACGCGCGCCGAGAGGTCGCCGGCGGCCAGCCGTTGCGCACCTTCGGTGAGGCGGCGGATGGGCCGGGTCACGAGCACGGTGGTGATGACCAGCACCAGCAGGGCAGCGAGGGCGGCCTTGGCCATGGCGTCGGTGATGTCCTCCTCGGCGCGCTGCACCGACTGAGCCGCGGCCGAGGTCGCGCCGGCGATGCGGTTCCACGCCGGGGCCTCGTATTCCTCGCGGATCCTCGCGGCCAGCGCCTCGCCAGTTGCGGTGAACTGCAACCGGCGGGACTCGATGGCGCCGCGCAGCGTGTTCGCCGAGTGGCGCGTGCGGATGGCGGCGGCGAAGTCCTCCTCGACGAGCGAGAGCCAGGCCGCCCCGGGCGATCGTCGCAGCGCGTCCTCGTGGCGGACGAGGGTGGCCCGGAAGCCGGTCTCCCCAGGAGTCTCCCGGAGCGGCCGCGCTTCGCCGGCATCGACGTCGTGCAGCGCGTCGTCGCGCGCCGCGCCGAGGGCGTCCGCGAGTTCCTGCATGTCGGGCCGCGTCAGAACGGTCTCGCCGACGCGAATGCCCGCCGCGCCGCCGGCGCTGAGTCGGCGCTCCAGGTCCCGGTAGGCGGCCTCCATGCGATTGAGCGACGACTGGCGGGCCGCGCGCATGGCGGCCAGTTCGAAGCCGAGCGCCTGGAAACCGGCGATGTCCTCGGCCAGCGGCGCCGAGCCGTCGTCGGCGGCCGGGATGGCCTGCGACGGGGCCTCGTTGACGGCTCGCGCCAGGCGTTCGCCTGCGGACACCAGCTTGGCGTGATTCCCGTCGGAGTCGGTGCCGAGGAAGGACAGCACGGCGCGCTCAAAGGCGGCGGCACTCTCGCCGAGCTCGCGGGCCGTGCGCGTGAGCGGCTCCATTTCGGACTGCACGCGCAGCAACTCGTCAGTGGCCAGTCGCGTACCGCGCTTCGCGAGCACCGCGCCCGTGACGAATGCCGCGATCACGACGACGAAGCCCAGCACCAGCCAGACGGCGATCGACAGGCCCCAGCCGCGTGTCTCGACCGCGTCCGGAGCACTGCGCCCGGGCGCGGTATCGTCTCCCCCTGCGGCGCCGCCCGGTGTCACGGCAACGCTGTCCGACCCATCAGGAACCGGTCGCACTCGCGCGCCGCGCCGCGTCCCTCGTTGATCGCCCAGACGACGAGGCTCTGGCCGCGGCGGCAGTCGCCGGCGGCGAACACGCCGGTCAGGTTGGTGGCGAACCGACCGTGCTCGGCACGCACGTTGCTGCGCGGATCGCACTCGATGCCGAGTTCTGCGAGCAGCGGCTGCTCGGGCCCGAGGAAGCCCATCGCCAGCAGCGCGAGCTGCGCGGGGCGCTGCTGCTCCGTCCCCGGCACCTCGACGGGGACGAATTGCCCCTTGTCGCTGCGCTCCCATCTGACCTGCACGGTCTCGAGCGCCGCGAGCTTCCCGTCGGCATCGCCCACGAATTTCTTGACGGTCGTCAGGTACGTGCGCGGGTCGGCGCCGAACTTCGCGGCCGCCTCTTCCTGGCCGTAGTCGAGCTTGTACACCTTGGGCCACTCCGGCCAGGGGTTGTCCGCGGCACGCTCGAGCGGCGGACGCGCCATGATCTCGAGCTGCAGCAGGCTGCGGCAGCCGTGGCGCAGTGCCGTGCCCACGCAGTCGGTGCCGGTGTCACCGCCGCCGATCACCACGACGTCCTTGCCTCCCGCGTGGAGCGGGCTCTGGCCGGGACCGCCGTCGAGCAGCGCCTTGGTGCTCGCGCTCAGGTAGTCCATGGCGAAGTGTACTCCGGCGAGGCCGCGGCCCTCGACGGGGAGGTCGCGCGGCCGGGTGGCGCCGGTGCAGAGTACCGTGGCGTCGAAGTCGCGCAGCAGCAATTGCGCCTCGACGTTGTCGCCCACATTCGCATTGCAGATGAACTTGATGCCCGACTGCTCCATGAGCTCGAGGCGGCGGATCAGGACCGAGCGCTTGTCGAGCTTCATGTTCGGGATGCCGTACATCAGGAGGCCACCCGGCCGGTCGTCGCGCTCGAGCACCGTGACGAGGTGGCCGGCGCGGTTCAACTGCTCCGCCGCGGCGAGTCCGGCGGGGCCCGAGCCGATCACGGCCACGCGCTTGCCGGTGCGTGCCTTCGGCGCCTCGGGCAGCACCCAGCCTTCCTCCCAGCCCCGGTCGATGATCTCGGCCTCGATATTCTTGATCGTGACCGGCGGGTCGTTGATCCCGAGCACGCACGAGCCCTCGCACGGCGCCGGGCACACCCGCCCGGTGAACTCCGGGAAGTTGTTGGTCATGTGCAGGCGCTCGAGCGCCTCTCGCCACAGCCCGCGGTAGACGAGGTCGTTCCACTCCGGGATGAGGTTGTTGACCGGACAGCCCGAGGCCATGCCGCTGATCAGCGTGCCCGTGTGGCAGAACGGCACGCCGCAGTCCATGCAGCGCGCGCCCTGCTGGCGCAGGCGCTTCTCCTCGAGGTGCGGGTGGAACTCCTTCCAGTCGCCGATGCGCTGGGAGGGAGCGCGATCGACCGGCAGCTCGCGCAGGTACTCGATGAATCCGGTTGGCTTTCCCATCGTCCGCTTCTTCGGGCCCGCGGGCCCGCTCAGTTGCCCCCGACCCGCGACAGGTCGCGCGCGTTCTCCTCGAACGCCACCATGACCGCCTCTTCGCCCACCAGCCCCTGCTCCTCGGCCCGCGCGATGGCGGCAAGCATGCGCTGGTAGTCGCGCGGGATGACCTTGACGAACTTCGGCACCCGATCGTCCCACGCGTCGAGCACCTGCCGAGCGCGGCTCGAGGAGGTGTGCTCGAGGTGACGCTCGACCAGCCGTCGCACCTCGGCGATCTCGCCGGCGTCCTCGAGACGCTCGAGGCTGACCATCTGCCCGTTGACGCGGCTCGCGAAGTCGCCGACCTCGTCGAGCACGTAGGCGATGCCTCCCGACATGCCCGCGGCGAAGTTGCGCCCGGTGCGTCCGAGCACCACGACCCGGCCGCCCGTCATGTACTCGCAGGCGTGGTCGCCGACGCCCTCGACGACCGCGTTCGTGCCGCTGTTGCGCACGGCGAAGCGCTCGCCCGCGAGGCCGCGGATGAAGGCTTCGCCGCCCGTGGCGCCGTAGAGCGCGACGTTGCCGACGATGATGTTGTCCTCGGCCGTGAAGGTCGCCTCGCGCGGCGGGAACACCGCGATCTTGCCGCCCGAGAGCCCCTTGCCGACGTAGTCGTTGGCGTCGCCCTCGAGCGACAGCGACATGCCGGGCGGGATGAACGCGCCGAAACTCTGTCCCGCCGAGCCTCGGAAGTGCAGTCGGATCGTATCCTCAGGCAGCCCCTTCGCCCCGTATTTGCGGGTGATCTCGCTGCCCGTGATGGTGCCGACCACGCGGTTGACATTGCGGATCGGGAGTTCCGCGACCACGTCCTCGCCCCGCTCGATGGCGGGCCGGCAGAGGTCGAGCAGTACGGTCACGTCGAGCGAGCGGTCGATGCCGTGGTCCTGCTCGTCCTGGCAGTAGCGTCCCCAGTCGGGGTCCACTTCGGGCGAGTAGAGCAGGTTCGAGAAGTCGAGGCCCTTCGCCTTCCAGTGGTCGATCGCCTGGCGCGGTTCGAGCCGGTCAACGCGGCCGACCATCTCCTCGACCGTGCGGAAACCGAGCTCCGCCATGAGCTCGCGCAGCTCCTCGGCCACGAAGCACATGAAGTTCACCACGTGCTCGGGCTTGCCCTTGAATTTCTCGCGCAGCCGCGGGTCCTGCGTGGCGATGCCGGCGGGGCAGGTGTTGAGGTGGCAGACGCGCATCATGATGCAGCCCGTCGCCACGAGCGGCGCAGTCGCGAAGCCGAACTCCTCGGCGCCGAGCAGCGCGGCGATCGCAACGTCGCGGCCTGTCTTGATCTGCCCGTCGGTCTCGACCGCGATGCGGCTGCGCAGGTTGTTGAGCACCAGCGTCTGGTGCGTCTCGGCGAGGCCGAGCTCCCAGGGCAGGCCGGCGTGCGTGATCGAGGTCTGCGGCGAGGCGCCCGTGCCGCCGTCGTAGCCGCTCACGAGCACCACGTCCGCGTGCGCCTTGGCGACGCCGGCCGCGATCGTGCCCACGCCGACCTCGGCGACCAGCTTGACGCTGATGCGGGCCTGGCGGTTGGCGTTCTTCAGGTCGTGGATCAGCTCCGCGAGATCCTCGATGGAATAGATGTCGTGGTGCGGCGGCGGAGAGATGAGCCCCACGCCCGCGGTGGTGTGGCGGGTCTTCGCGACCCACGGGTACACTTTGGTGCCGGGCAGCTGGCCGCCTTCGCCGGGCTTGGCGCCCTGCGCCATCTTGATCTGGAGCTCCTTCGCATTCACGAGGTATTCGCTCGTCACGCCGAAGCGGCCGGAGGCCACCTGCTTGATCGCGGAGTTCCTGGAGTCGCCGTTCGGCAGCGGCGCGAAACGCTCGGGGTCCTCGCCGCCCTCGCCGGTGTTCGACTTGCCGCCGATGCGGTTCATCGCGATGGCTAGAGTCTCGTGCGCCTCCTTGCTGATCGAGCCGTAGGACATCGCGCCGGTCTTGAACCGGCGCATGATCTGCTCCGCAGGCTCGACCTCGTCGAGCGGCACCGGGTCGCCGGCCTTGAACTCGAGCAGGCCGCGCAGGGTGCAGAGGTTCGTCGACTGCTCGTTGACGAGCGCCGAGTACGACTTGAAGGTCGGGTAGCTGCCCGTGCGCACCGCCTTCTGCAGGCGGTGGATGGTCTCGGGATTGAAGAGGTGGTATTCGCCCTCGGCGCGCCACTGGTACTGGCCGCCCACCGGCAGCGCGTGCCGCTCGAGCGGACGCTCCGGGAAGGCCGCCTGGTGGCGGATCAGCACTTCCTGGGCGATCACGTCCGTGCCGATGCCGCCGACGCGCGACGAGGTCCAGCTGAAGTACTCGTCGATGACGTCCTGCCTGAGGCCCACCGCCTCGAACACCTGCGCGCCGCGGTAACTCTGCAGCGAGGAGATGCCCATCTTCGAGGCGACCTTGATCACGCCCTTCGACGCCGCCTTGACGAAATTGGCGCAGGCCTTCCTGTGGTCGATGCCCGTCAGCATGCCCTCGTCGATCATGCGGTCGATGGTCTCGAAGGCCACGTACGGATTGATGGCGCTCACGCCGTAGCCGATCAGCAGCGCGAAGTGGTGCACCTCGCGTGCCTCGCCCGTCTCGAGCACGAGGCTAACGCGCGTGCGCAGGCCCTCGCGGATCAGGAAGTGGTGCAGCCCGGCCACCGCCATCAGCGAGGGGATCGGGGCGAACTCCTTGTTGACGCCACGGTCGCTCAGGACGATGACGTTGACCTCCTCTTCCTCGATGAGCCGCCGGGCCATGAGCCGCAGCTCCTCCATCGACTTCACCAGGCCCTTCTCGCCGCGGGTGACGCGGAACAGGATGGGCAGCACGCCGACGCGCAGCCCGGGCAGGTCCATGCGCCGGACCTTGGCGAACTCCTCGTTGGTGAGGATCGGCCACTTGAGCTCGAGGCGGCGGCAGTCGGAGGGCTGCGGGTTGAGCAGGTTGCCCTCGGAGCCGAGGCGGGTCTCGGCGGAAGTGATCAGCTCCTCGCGGATGCAGTCGATCGGCGGGTTCGTGACCTGCGCGAAGAGCTGCTTGAAGTAGTCGTAGAGCAGCCGCGGCTTGTTCGACAGCACGGCGAGCGGCGTGTCGTTGCCCATCGAGCCCACCGCCTCGACGCCGTCGCGGGCCATCGGGGTCAGCACCACGCGCTCGTCCTCGAAGGTGTAGCCGAAGGCCACCTGGCGCTGCAGCAGAGTGTCCGGGTCCGGCGCGGGGACCTCGGGCGCGGCGGGAAGGTCGTCGAGGTGCACGAGGTACTGGTCGAGCCACTCGCGGTAGGGGCGCTGCGTGGCGATCGTGCGCTTGATCTCCTCGTCGTCGATGATGCGGCCCTGCTCGGTGTCCACGAGGAACATGCGCCCGGGCTGCAGGCGCCCCTTCTGCACCACGGTCTCGGCCGGCACGTCGAGCACGCCGGCCTCGGAGGCGAGGATCACGAGGTCGTCGCTCGTCACGTAGTAGCGCGAGGGCCGCAGGCCGTTGCGGTCGAGCACGGCGCCGATCTGCCGGCCGTCGGTGAAGGCGATGGAGGCCGGGCCGTCCCAGGGCTCCATCAGGCTGGAGTGGTACTGGTAGAAGGCCCGCTTGTCGTCGTCCATGGCCTCGTGGTTGGACCACGGCTCGGGGATCATCATCATCACGGCGTGCGGCAGCGAGCGCCCCGCCAGGTAGAGCAGCTCGAGCGAGTTGTCGAACATGCCCGAGTCGCTGCCGTTCGGGTTGATGATCGGGCGGATGTTCTCGATGTCCTCGCCGAAGGCCTCCGACTCGAAGCGCGCCTCGCGGGCGTGCATCCAGTTGGCGTTGCCGCGCACGGTGTTGATCTCGCCGTTGTGGGCGATGTAGCGGCACGGATGGGCGCGGTCCCAGCTGGGGAAGGTGTTGGTGCTGAAGCGCGAGTGCACCAGGGCGAGCGCCGTCTCGATCAGCGGGTTGTGCAGGTCCGTGAAGTACTGGTCGAGCTGCGTCGTGAGCAGCATGCCCTTGTAGACGAACGTGCGGCACGACAGGCTCACCACGTACCAGTACTCGGCACCCGCCAGGGTCGATGTGCGGATCTCGTTGTAGGCGCGCTTGCGGATCACGTAGAGCTT
>Ga0316626_10000573_pt1 | contig 14666 bp, 5 predicted proteins | sample OWC_Aug_T1_C1_D5_FD_207656 | JGI IMG/M metagenome (GOLD analysis project Ga0316626, IMG submission 207656) | Wetland soil microbial communities from Old Woman Creek delta, Ohio, United States - OWC_Aug_T1_C1_D5_A | ecosystem: Environmental > Terrestrial > Soil > Wetlands | place: USA: Ohio...
CGGTGATGTAAGCCGTAGCGTCTCCAAGCCTTACAGCCGGGTTGGCTCCAGAAATTAATCCAGCCTTATTATCTGAAGAGGTAAAGCCGGTTGCGGCGATCGTCCATCCGGCGATTATTCCGGAGGAGGCCGCAATTGCGCCTGCTTTTGAAACGCTGAAAGGAGCTGAGGCCGGGTCGGTGTTCCCCGCCCATAGTCTATAGGTGGAGTGCTTGCTGTCTAATTTGATAATGTCTGGGGACAGACCCAAAGTAATCTGCCCGTCAGGGTGAAGGAAGGTGGTGCCGGCGTAGAGAGTGCCGCTCTCGTCCACCTGCCAGCCTGAAGCAGATAAGGTGTCATCGTGGGTGTGGTTGGCCATGGCGGGGATAAAGCCCAGGTGTTGCAACCCAATCCCGCCCGCTTTCACAGATAATCCCAGGTCGCTGTTCTCTATGGTGATGTCGTCTACCACAACCCCCGTATTTCCATAAGCAAAGGAGTATTCGTCCATCCCGGCAGCTAGCACAACCGGCTTCAAGCCAAAGCTCCCGGGCTTATACTCCCAAGAAAGATGGACTTCTTGCCCCTCCACCAGGGTCGTCGCATCCCCAACAACCGGGACGTGCTTCAAGAGCACGGGGGAATTTCCCACCTGTAGCTTTGCGTATCTCCCGTCAATCTCGGATAAGGTGGCGGTTCCGGGGTAGCTTCCATACAAGCTGTCGATCCTCTTGAGGGTTTGTTTGTACTTACGCATTGTAGCCTCCGACCTGCATGTCAAAGAGAGCCTCGGTCTCGTTCTGGACGAGGATATACTGCATGGACATCACCACGATGTCCCTCGTCCCTTCCGGGTCGGTGATCTTGATAACGTCGCCAAGCTCCACACGGGGGTCTGCCGCTCCGTAGAAAGTATCCCCGCTGCGCTTTTTGTTTATCTCAGAGAGCATGAAGTTGGCTTCTCTCTGGGCGTCTACTAAGTTGTTGACCTCACGCAGGTTCACGCTTGCGTATAAGTTCCCGTGCGTCTTCATGTTTGCGGTGTCGTAAACTTCGGCCACCTCCGCCCCTTCAACCCTCAGCCTTGTTACAAGTTCTGTCTCGAGGTTCTGTATGCCAGATTGAGAGATAAGCGCAAAAGGCGTTGAGTTGACCGTGGTCCTGTTTCTGAAAAAGCGAATGCCGCCAGCTTGCGTATCCTGGAAGTGGATGTGCTTTTCTCCGATCAACGCGGACAAAAGCTGCATACCTGTCTTCCCCATGTCAAGTATGTAGTTGTCGATGAACGTGTCCAGCTCTTCCCAGTCCAATGTCAGGGTGGCGTTGCCGTTAGATACAAAGCCGGCGTACAGCCCTTGGATAGCCTCGCTGTCTACAAACGTTGCTACCAATTTATTCCCGATCCATACCGAGTAGGTGCTCTCCTGTATGGAGATTGTGATCCAGTCTCCTAAATTGTCCGAGAGGGTAAACCGCTCCAGGAGAGTTGGGCCGTCCCGGTCATATAGACTTACATTGGTGCTCGTTACGGTAACGATCCTGCCATTAGAGTAATTAGCCCCAGACTTGGTCATATGGAAGGCTATTCCAGCTTCTGTCCCAGAGGCGATCTTGAACCTGGCGATTAAGTTCTGGGCCTGCCTCTCTGTGTTGGGCACGTCGTTGTCTATGCTCCACCCGCCGTGAGTTAGGACTAACGATCCACTCTCGAACTTTTCTGTGGTCACCGTGAGAGCTCCAGCTTTTCTGCAAATCTCCGTGGCCAGCCACGCAAAGGTCATGTCCACATCGAATGAGTGCTCTAAATACTGGGCGCACTGCACAGACACGTTTCTGTATTCCATAACGTACAGCTTTGCCGTAGAGGGAGTATGGGTGGTAGCAACTGTCCCGTTTGCCCCTCTCTGGTTTACGATCAAGGAGGGATACATCTTACAAATGCTATCAGTCCCGAGAATTCCCTTTGGATCTTCGGAGACGAATATCCTTCTTGCATCAGGATCTACCCAGGCACCATGGTCTTCATCTCCCACGTGGTCTTCCCACCTGTCGGGAGGCATGTAGGTCTGGCTGGGTACCCACTGTGCAGGGGCTTGATGGTCGTAGTCGGTGACCTGAAATACCGAATGCTTCCCAGCTCCGCTGGTTACCACCAAAGCCATGTTGTCGTAGTAGTCTCGGGCCTTGGAGGTGTCGGCGGTGTTGAAATAGATTTCGTACCCGTCGCCCTGAATACCATCTCCTATCACGTAAAACGGGATGGCTACATCCAAGGTTCTCCAGCTCGAAGGACCGTAAGCCCGTATAATGCCCCAGTCGTCTACCTGGTTGGTGTCGGTTGCAACTACATAGTAGTTGCTGGCGTCAATAACCGGCGCTCCAGAGGCTACGTTTGTCAGTACAAAGAAGTAGTTTTCTGCTGTTACAGTTTGCGGTGTCGCAAATGTCCATTCGACATACGAGTAGCTTGTGCCTACACTCCCTGGAGCCACCGAACAGGTCGCCAGGATCGCCCCCGCAGAAGGAGGGCTGGCATTGTCAAAGCTGTCCGTGGTCAGATATACATACAGGTTTTGTGCGGGAGTACCAACCTTCTTTACTCGGAACTTCACTTTCCTGATAGTGATCGTGCCCTCGGCTACAATTGCCCGCACGATATGTTTGTTTGAAGTCGTGTCGCAGATATTCTGGTCGGAGTTGCCGTCGAACTGGTAGTTCCACAATACCCCGTTGATCCAGTTAGTGTTGCTGTGAGGGGCAAAGGCGAAGGTGTTTCCCTCCATGGTGGTCATGGTTGGTAGGCCAGTATAGTTGGGAGACTTGCCGCTGATAGTTATCTGCTCGTCGTCTATAATGACCGTGTCTGGAGTTGTGAACACAGAGTTGCTGGTAACCGGGATAACCATGTCGTTGCTCTCGACACCCAAGGTCTCGGCCTGGTTGGTGACGTTGTTGATGATGATCGCCCCGTGTCCCTCTTCGCTTTTCCCCCATGGGTTTCCTTCATCTATAGTGTAGTAGACAGGAATAGAGGCGTCTGTCCAGGTGGAGGCGCTGTCTAATCTCCACTTGACCAGAACCCTCCCATCTGAGAACTCGGCGTGTATCCAGTGCCACACATCCGCCGCAAAGGACACCGAGAAGGTCTGCACAACAGTTGTGCTGTCCTGCTGCCTGATCTCAACTTTTATTCCCGGACTTCCAGAATGGAAGGTCGGCCCGTACAAAACAAAGATGCCCAGATGAACATTGTTGGCATAGTTGGGAGGAACTGGCCACGGCATTTGAACCACTGTCCTGGCGGGGACATAGTGATAGTTAAGAGCTACCCCGTAATACGCATCGTAATCGCCCGTGGGTCTCTTGAACTTTGCCCTTACCTGAGAGGCACGTGATTTCTTGGATATCGAGCCCAGGATGCTTTCGACGTTGAGCTGGTCAACCTGAGCGGCGTTATGGGTCTGGTTGAGTGACCACCTCCCGTTGGTGATGGTCAGCTTTGTAAATAGCCCCGGGTTGGTATTTACCTTGGTCTGTGACCAGTAATCGAAATTGCTGTCCGACTGCCAAGTGTCTAAATTCTTTGTCGCCAGAGCCCTGGCTGTAATAGCTTTGATCTCGCCCTGCTCGCCATATTGCAGGTTGATCGTGTCGATATTGAACACACCCAAGATGGCCGATGTTCCGCCAAGGGTGGCGTAGAAGTCCACCTCAGATCCAGGTCTCATATATGCAGAAGAGGAAACCGCCGGGATCTCGAGCGACACCCCCGAGGGACCATCGGCCTGTCCATCCATCCGTATGCTGGCAACCCCATCAATTTGATAGTTGAGCTGGGTGGTGTTTCCAACCATCCTGGTGCTGTCCGCGGAGTACCCCACCCCCGGGCCGAGGTACCACGTTTTATTCCCGAGCACCATCATCTTTCCCCCAACCTGAGGAAAGTCTTTAGTCTGGCTATCGTAGGTCACCGACCTCTGCACGGTTCCATCCGTGCCGATAAATAAATCCCTCCCAAAAGTGTAGTGGTCGGGGCCCATCATGTAGATTTGCATGGCTGCCCCGTTCTCTCTCTTCAGCACCCCTGTCACAAATATCTTGCCATCGATCACGTTCGCCCCGCCAAGGGTAAACAAAGATAAATCCCCCACAATATCCAGCGGCAATACCTGTTGCATAACTCCCCAGCAGTTTCCAACCGCCTTGATCTCCCAGGTTCTCTTTTCCTCCTGGTCGGTTATATAGATGTAGTCAACGCTGTTCAACCTGACGGCGTCGAAATATCTCACGTACTGGTCTGTGCCGTAAATTCTCCCGGGCCAGTAGTAGTGAGTGCCTCCGGTGGTCATGTACTCCACGTATCCGTAGTTGAATGAATTTCCAGGGAGGTTGAATTGCCAGTGAAGAAAATACTCGGTCGTGGAAACAGGAGCAAAGGCGGTAGGGACGAAGACGGTGCTGTCCCATAGCTTTACCGGCGTGCCGATCCCCACCCCGGGGTCGGCGGGCGTGAAGTCCACGTAATACACATCCCCATCCGAGGCGTGATAGAAAACTCTCCCCCCGTGTACTCCGGGCTTTGAGCTTCCCGCCAGAGCAATGGTGCTGTCCTGCCACGCCGGCCAGGGGGTGGTCCCAACGCTGTAGACGTACTGGTAGTAGAGCTTCTTGGTGCCGGATACGTTCACGCTTGCGATGCGCAAAAAGCCATTCCCGAACTCGCACGCATCGTAGGAAAACAAATTGTCGATGATGTTGATGTCGTGGAGGGGGCCTTCATGGGCGGTGAACTGAAGCCGGTTGTCCCACACTTTCACGTATCCACCGATAGTCCTGGTGTTTGTCAGGGCATCGATCATTCCTTGGGGTATGGTTCTCATACTTTTGCGATTAGCCTCGTTTTGACAAAGATCACGTTACCGGTTCCGTCCCACTTTACAGACAGGCTGCGTTCGGCGAATGGTCCCTGTGCCGCAACGGTGTATGTGGTTCCGTAGTGGTCCGTAAATGATAGTGTTTGTTTCTTGAGAAGGCTGGTGCGCAGGTCTGCAATTGTCCCATATCCGCTCCCTGGAGAGGTGACGTGTCCTTCAATTTCTCCAACCCATATCTGCAAAGACCCTGCCCCGTAGGTAACATCCAAGTTCCCATTGAGCATGACCCGCACAGTTTGAGGGGTAATAGGCTCAGGGTGCCAAGACTTCCCGTGTGTGAAATACTTTTTGCTGTCGAGAGTAATATAATTGTTCATTTGCGGCACCGTAAACTATCTGAGTTCCTGCAAGAGGGCGATGATTTCCTGGATCTTTAGAGAGCTGACGGTATTGATACTCCAGAATAGCTGGTTCATACCGCTGATTTTGGTGAGGTCCACTTCATTAACATTCGCGAACATAAACGAGAGGGTACTTGCCTTGCTCTCGGGGATGTTGTTGATAGAGATACCCATAGCCTTCAGGGCGTCAAGCACCTTGGTCGGGTCGTTCTTGTATATCTCTTCCCAGATCCCCTTTTGCTCATCATAGGCTCTCGAGACAGCCTCCATCTGCTCGGCATAGTCCGCAGTTTCCTGGGCAGCGGCGGCCTGAATGCCCGCGGCTTTTTCTGAGAGCTTTAGGCTTTCGTACTGGTACTCTCTTTGGGCCTCTATGATCTTGGTCTGGAGCTTATATTGTTTCTGGTACTCTTCTTTGTGGCGCTCTAGCTGCTCCATGTCGAACTTAAAGGAAGCCTCGCGCTGCTTTCGGTTGAGGTTGAACTGCTCGACATCCAGCGCCATGAGCTTTTCGGAGTATTCAGACTGGCGGCGGAACCTCTCTTCCTCTCGAGCCCAAACTTCTTCCTGCCTCGAGCGGGTCTTGTCGATCTGCCCTTCCTCTAAGTTTTGGACTGTGACTGCACGGTCTTTCTGCTTTACGAGCTGCCTTCGCTCGTAACCAGACGAGCGGCGGATGGCCTCATCGAGGTCTTCCATTTGCCACTGGTTGGTCAGGCCGCGCATGGTGTCTTGATATTGCCAGTCCTCGCGTGCCCAACCCCTTTGGAGCTGCATCCCCTGCCAGTCGAAGCCTCTCGACCACCTCTGGAAGCCTTGTCCGACCTGCATCCTCTCCAGAGAGAGCTGCTCTTGCTGGATAGCAAAGGTATTGCCCATCTGCATTCTTTGCTCTTGGGCGGCAAAGTCTGCCATGGTGGAGCGATGTTGCATCCTGCGCATGCGGTCTTCAAAGTTCCACATGGACCCAGCGGCTGGGTTGTCCCACGTGCCACCACTCCCAGCGCCCCACAAATAGTTTCTCTGGAGGGCGATCTGCTCCAACTGGACGCCCGCACTGGCCATCTGGTACCCGGCCATCTCTCTCATGTGCGCTACCTGACGGCCTACAGCTCCACCTTGCGCCCAGATCGCGGCATCTTGCCCACTGACGCCCACCCCCATATTGGAGAAGAATTGCGACACGGCTTGAGTGGGGGTTTGGGAGGTCCCAAACGGAGTACCCCCGACTATGCCTTGCACTTGCGCTTGCTGCGGGCTGGGAAGGTTGATCCCTTGGAAGTAACCGCGTGTTCTCTCAAACCCAGGTTGCTGAGCGTTGTACGCACCCAGCCTCAAGAACTCGCTCATGTTGGTCATGTAGATGGGCTTGCCGGCTTCGTTCAACCATTGTTGTGGAGCACCAGTTTGTCTGGAATAAGCAGACCAGGCAGACAGATCCCCTTGTGCCATCCTCGACATCATCCAGGTGTCCTGGTTGGACAGCCTGCCAGCTTGGGTGAACATGCTCTCCACCGAGCCGGTCGAGTACCCGCCAATCAACATCTGCTCGGCTATACCGCGCAGCATTTGATTTTGGAATGGGTTGCCGCTCATTGAGGCCGCTACATTAGACACCCCTCCGGTTTTCCCAAATGTTTGGAAGAGGCTGATGAGCTGCTCTACGGCTTGTAATTGAGCAGGGTTCTTTATTCCATATTGTCCCACCGCGCCGATTGCTTCTGTATACGAAGCGCCGGTAGTAGCCAGGGTCGTGGCTAACTGTGCGGAATATTGAGATCGGAGTGGACCTAACTGGCCAGAAAGTTGGCCAGCATACCGCCAGGCAGGCATCGGCCCCTGAGCTCCTACAGGAGCGATCATGCTTTCTGCGTTGAGGCCGTAAAGTTCCGAAGCGGCAAGAATAGCCTGTCCGGCTTGAGCTCTGCCTTGGGTTATCATCCCAAATTCCTGCACCATCTTACCGGCTGTGCTTGGGTCCTCTGCGAAATACGGAGACAACATCCCCGAAAAGCGTGCCACCTGCCCGCCGTATTGTTTTAGTCTCCGGCGCACTCCTTTACCGAGGATGTTGCCCCATATATCCTCTTGGAAAGCATTGAACTCCGGCGTGCCCTCGAGGAAACCCAGTTGCTCTGCTACGGTCGTGCCTTCTTGGTAGCCTTCCGTGAGAGTATAGCCTTGGGCAACCATGTTTGCTGCATACCTGGCAGCTCTATCTTCGAGATTTTGATAGCCGCCATGTCTGGCCATGGCTCTCAGTATAGGCGAGGTTGTGGTTGGCTCTTCGCCGGTAATTTGTTGTACGGCCTTCGCGGCCAGCCTTGCGGACTTTAGAGTTTCTGGCTCTCCCTCATACGCGGCAATTGCGGCTTGTTCCGAGGTAAGGCCCTGGCTTCTGTAGAAGTCGTATCCAAATTTCCCCGTCTCGCGCATTGTCTTTATGAGTAGTTCTCTTTGGGTGCCGTATCCTTTATTGATATCACCCTCGGTACTGCCACTTACGTTAAAGAAGGGAACCCCAGCTCTGCCCAAGGCCGCACGCTGGTATAAACTTCCCGCAAGCCCTCTGGCAGCGTTTCCCCACGACATAGGTTCTTTGTCTGGGTTTAGGTAGTTGTATGCCTCAAAGCCAACAGCTCCTACACCCACGGTTATACCGGCAGCTAACCCAATAGGTCCCATGGCCGAGGCAACACCCAGCGCAGCTCCGGTTGCCCCAAACATCCCCATAAGCGGGGCCATGGATGCGCCTGTGGCGGCTACGCCTGCTCCTATTCCAACACCAGCCACCAATCTCCCAAGAGTATCGCTCCCTCCAGTCATGGAGTGGATGACATCCATGATGCCGCCAAACTGTTGGTAGGCGCCCCTCTGAAAATACTGTTGGGTTAGCTGTAACCTTGATTGGTATCCGGCGTCTGTGGTCATGAGAGACCCAGACTGTCCCTGCTGGGCGGCCATGACTTGGTAGAGCGGGGCTATCTCGTTGAGATACTTGCCGTAGGCTTCGGCTCCTCCCATAACTGGGGCGATGGTCATCCCGAACATTCTCTTGGCGATGTACATAGAGTACAGGGCTCCGCCAAACTTTCCGCCAAAGATGTTCGGTCGCCCGCCGCCACCACCGCCTCCGCCACCTCCGCCACCACCCCCACCCCAGCCGCCCTCGTCTCCTACAAGATAGGGGGTGTTGTCCTCGGTCATAAGGATGCGCGGGCCGCCTCTTAGGACTGCCTGTAGTCCTCCCTCACCCTCAATGGCTCTCGCGAGAGAAGGGTCTCTTTCCATGGCTGCTAGATGGCCCTTCTCGCCATATAAATGATAGCCTCTTCCCAAAGCTCCATAAGCGAGGTTTCTCCAGGTTCCCCTTCCTCCTCCGCCCGAGGGGCCCATCTCGGCTTCCATCTGCTCGAGGCTGTCGCCTACCATGGACTTGACCATGCCCATCATCTTACGCCCAAACTCTTGCGCATCACGCTTGCCAGCCTCGGGCGCCCCCTTGACCATTGCGTCTACGTAGGCTTCGACGGACTTGTTGATGCGGGTGAAGATTGTTGCGGCGAGCTCAGATCCACCCTTGGGGAGATTTCCTTGCGCGAAAGCTCCCGTCCAGGCTTCCTCTGCTTTTGCCCGGATCATATCGATTTGATCTGCGGACACAGACACCTGTCCGGTCTGTGTAGTAAAGAACGACCTGCCCCCCTCGCGGTACTGGGTAACTCCCCAGGTTGCGTTTGGGCGCTCGAACAGATTAGTTGTGGAAACTTTTCCACGGGCCCTGGACCAGTATTGGAGCTTCTCCTCATAAGAGGCATCCGGACCAGGGAAGTATGTCCCAAATCCAGCTCTGGCCGCTCTTGCGGCATCGTCTGCCCTGGCGTCTGCGTTAGCCTGCTCTTGAACATCTCTTCCCAGATTGAAGCCTCTATCAGAGGGCAGAGGTTGCCCCCCGGAAAAGTTTCTCAGCCTGCGCAGGTAGTCAGCCCGCTCCTCGGGGTCAGTGGGAACAGAAATGCCCTCATCGTCCAGATAGTTCCAGGGAGGGTTATCCAGCGCCGAGTGCATGCTCTCTGCCTGTTCGGGAGAGATCTTCTTGGCCTTTTCCATCTCGTCAATCGCCACATGCGCCATCTCGATCTGGCTTTCTGGATCCAGTCCCCAGGTGGTAGATAGCTTAGGAGAGTGCTTTCCCAAAGCATACCCGGCGATGTCTGCCGCCAGCTCAGTGGCTAAGTCAGCTCTCCCGCCGTATTCCGCGGCGCGTTGGCGCATGCGTGCTTCGATTTTCTCGTACCGCGCCGGGTCGTCAATCTTGAGCTGGGTAATGTATTTCTTTGCTCGGGCGATCTGCTGCGGCCCTACCCCCAAATGGCCGATGTCGTGGGCTAAGATGATCTCTCTTGCGCCTTGAGGGGTGGTGCCGTACTCCTTCATCGCCCTCTCTTCGGTCAGGTAGTTCGGATCCATGAATTTAGTTCCGAGCGTAATATGCCCGGTTTTGGGGTCTGTCTGCACAAGGCCGGTGTAAGATGAGCTGATTTTTACATACTTGACATTGGGGAATTGTCTGGCGTATCTATTGGCTTGCTGGTAGATCTCCGCACCCGTAGAAACAACCGTGGATGTTTTGGCCTGGGGAGTACCCTTGGTTATCTTGCCCACCAGTTCATATTGAACTTGTACACCAGTTCCTCGCCCAAAGAAGTCAGAGCGTGTGGCAGCCTCCGGGCTCCACCCCTCGAGCCGCGACCATTCTTCGAGAGCTTGAGGATCTTTGAGGATCGAGGCCGGAACTGAATAGGGGTCTTTGGTTACTCTTACGGTAAGGCGCTCGCCTTGTTTATTAGTGAATATAACCTCGTCTCCCGCGCGGAGCTGAGACAATCTCTCTGCCTCTGATCCCCAGCGAGTAGTAGCGGTTCTTTCTCCAGACAAAATAGCATCAAACGTGGTCTTCGCTCCCAGACCAGGTCTGGCAAACTTGCCGTAGGCAAAGTTCATTGCAAACACCGGAGTGGCAGCTTGTGTTGTTTGCGACACCGCAAACCCTGCCTTTGCAACCGGCGCTCCAAGGCTTGCGTTCAATAAGTTTGTGGGGGTGGTGTTGTATTCCCTCGAGACGGTTCTGACCGCCGACGCCTGGGCATCTGCCTCTGACAATCCAGCTTCAATCAGGGCGGTTTTTACTAACTTGACGCTCGCGAGAATTGCGCTCTTCTTGGCGGCGTCCACCGCTCGCTCGCCAAGGTAATACTCGTCCCTGACATCTTGAGGTACCCAAGTGCCATGTTTGTACTTGGTTTTGACGTATAGCTTCCAAGCGTTAGCCGGCTTTCCTCCGCCAGCCAGGTATTGACCCAACCAAACTTGATAGTTTGCTAAGTCATCATAGTCCGGGTTGGCTCCCGCCGACAGCTCCGAAGCCTGCCCGTAGGCCATGCCTTCCTCGAACCTCAGTTGTGTTGATCGGGCGCCGGGCCTTCTGGGATCGTAGGGATAGTCTGGGTTTTGGCCGGGGAGAAGCCAAGGAGCATTCTCGCGGATGTCCGTAGTAAAGTCCCTTGCCATCGCGGCGGGATCTCCAATCTGGTCTACCGCAAAATATCTCTCGAGTTCCTCGGGAGACATTGCCGCAAGCTGAGCGGCCTTCTCTCCTCTTAGAGCTAACCTAGTGCGAGGTAAATTGTATTTGGCGGTTATAAGTCCTTCTGGAACCGGATTGCGCAGTAAGAACCTTGCATCACTGCTGTAAACTTCCGCGGCGATCCCAAGTGTATTGCTTGACCTTGGCGAATTGAGATCTGCCAAAATTTGGCGGCCAGACATCATCTTTCCCGCCACGTTGTATGTTCTGTTCAGTTGCTCTTGCGTGAAGTCTATCTGTCCTGATGGGCGCCTGAGGGTTTCCCCCCGTCCGATATCGCCAGGAGAGATAGGGTAATACTCCCTGCTTTTGACAAGATCGTCGATCATCCTGCGAACTGGATCAACAAGATTTAGCCCTCGGTACGGATCTGGATAAGAGAATTCTTGCAGGTATATTCTCTGCGGCTCATCCAGATAGAGCTCGTCCATCCCGCGTGGCCCACCTCCACCTCGCCATATCCGGCGTATGATTTGTTTGGAAAGTTCCACCTCAGTCCCGCCAACATTGATGCCAAAGCGGCGCATCCTGTCTATCTCCGCCGCTCCCCTTTCATAGTAAGTAGACGTGTTGAACCCGGGCTGGTATGTTTGAGTTGGATATGTGCGGTTCCAGGCTTTTGGCGCGGATGCGCCCCCGAGCTCTGCCTCCATTTCGGCGTCAAACTGTGTCGGAGAGCCAGAAGGATATTGAGGAAGCCCAGCCAATACGTTTACATAGTTCATGACCTCTCTTCGCACGATGTCCCGCTGGGTTGGGTTAGTTCCCGGGAACTGCCAATTCTTGGGTATCGCGTTATACACACCTCGCAAGACTTCTGCGTTGAGAGAAAGCTGGGTAGAGCCCGGAGCTTTGTTCGCGGTTATATAAACTCCCCGGCGGTATTTTCCTTCATTGGTAATCCACAAATTCAGAGGATTGTCGGGGGGAAGTCCCGCAAGCGTCCGCTCAATATTGGTTTTAGCAATCGCCACGGGATCTGTCTGGCCGGTATACACGGTGGGTGAGAACACATCGTAAAACGGCGATTTGGAGCGAACAGCTTGCATAAGAAGCTGGCGGGCCTGCTCTTGCCCAAGAATATTTGGCAGGGGGGTCTTTCTGTTTAATAGGCTGTTCAGCCTTTTCTGTGCTCCTTGCCCTAGGACAGTCTCCTGGTATCCTTCGGGCATATTACCATACCCCCAAGGGTACTGGACAAACTGCCCTCCTGTCGTGACCACAAATGGCTGTAATGCCCCGTGACGCGTGAATAGCTTCCCCCCAGGAGAATAGATCCTCGGCAGGTGCAATTGCCCCTCGGGATCAACATACGGGGTATCATAGTCATCTTCCCAGTCCTGTACGCCAAGGGCGGATGGGCTATCCTCCACCCAGCCCTGTACCGGCCCAAGGCTCTCCCTCACGCCCATCATAGCCCCTTCTTCCCTTATGCGGTTCGTAACTTCCCCAAGGGCGTAGTTCTGGAAGTGGGATATGTAGTTGCCAAACGCCTTGTTGTACATGGCGGCACTGCGCACAACTGTGTCATAGGCAGTGCCCAGCACCCCCAGAGGTTGCCTGGGGGTTGCGCCCGCAGCCTCGTGCGCAAGAATTTTTGCAATACCAGGAACAAGAGTTCTGGCTACGATGTTCTGAAGATCCCCAACGGTCTCAGCCCTCATGATCTCGGTGTTGATTATATGCAGCCTGCGACCAAAATCTTCCTTGGTGGACATTTGCTCGGTCACGCTGCCAGCAGGAAACGGTATGGGAGTTGGCACAAAGTCCAAGCTAGACAAGGGCGTCCTCGCAACTTCCGCGCGGAAGTCCTCGGCTCCGGGGTTCTTTTTCATGAATTCCTCGAAGCTCTGGCCAGTCGGATCATTCCTTCGCTCGTAAGCTAATCTGTGCAGTCTTGCTATTTGACCAGCAAGATAGTCCTGCGTATTCACAGACGCGGGAAGTCTTATGTTCAGGAAGTCTTGTATAAATTGGTTCATTGTGGGGATCCTTGAGAGGGGGGCGGGAGGCGGCGCCCCCCTCTAGTCAACGAGGAGGCTCTTGCTTCGTGACCTCGGCAATTTTGGCAGCCTCTCGCAGACCTTCTTCAATCCAGGGTTTGATGTACCTGCGGTAGAAGATCGGTTCGTCAAAGATATTGGGATATAAAGGCCGACCGTCGGCTATTGAAGAGAGTACGATGTCAAGTACGATTGCCAGCATCCTGTCGTCGCCTGAACGGGTGATGATGGCATCCTTGATGTACTCCTCGAGCTCTATAAGCTCTCTCTGGACGTCTGTTAGTCCGTCTCCTCCGGCGGCCTCGTCGGGTTTGGGTTGGCCGGTCCCCATTCGGGGTAGGATTGCCCAACCGCAGTCCAGATTTCCCAAACCATCTCTTGGGGCATTCCTCGCAGGACTTTCTCGATTTCGGCCGTGCTGGTACCAGCCTCGACGAGAGGCTTCCCGCCGTCTTCGACTGGCTTATCTTCCACCGGAATGTTTGTCCCGCCAAAGGTCAGGGCAATTTCACGGTGGGCAATTTCCAGCCAGGTTGGGGGAAGCTCACGCCGGTTCCCGCTTGCGTCTACAACAACCCGGTTATGGAGCAGGAACTTAGACCGCTCCAGCTCCATCCCGGAAGATACTGGCTTGATTTCCCAGTACCATGTAGGCTCTTTCTCAAAGGTATAACGCGTGCTTGTTAATATTGCGTACTTTCCAAAGTTCATGGCTACCTCCTAGCCTCCAAAAAATCAGTGCGGCGTCTTTGCGACGCCGCAAAGTTTTAGTATTGTGCACTCTCGGTGTTGACAAGAGTAACGGTGATTGGCTCAGCAACTACTGCGCTGGCCGTGAATATGCCAGTTACCGCCATGGTAACTTGGCGCCCGGCTCGCAAAGCGATAGGCGTGGCAGACCAATACAGATTGGCATCAGCGCCGCTTTCGCCGTTGGCCGCAATGTTCAGGGAGAACGGAGTGCCTGTGTCGGCAAGCTGATCGGAGGCAAAGTAGAGCTTGATGTCTGCCTCCTTGAACATATCCGCCACCCAAGCTGCCCCGTTTGCGGGATCGTAGGACATCTTGTTGTACAGGGTCGCGTCGGTGACTTTCAAGGCCAAGGTGACTGAGAAGGCCCTCTGGTTGATGTCGAAGTCATCGGGCGAGTATGATCCCGTGATCCACTGCTCGTCCATGGGGATTTGCATCCCCATCATGATCGCACCCGACAGAACCTTGGCGTTCGTCGCGGTTGGAAGTTCGATGTCCGACAGGGGGGCGATGAACTGCGGGCCTTTGTCAACGTAGGTGGCGCAGCTCCAGCTCGCCATGCTGACGTTGGGGGTTGGCAATCCGCCAACGAAAGTGACGGCGCCACGCAGGTAGTCGGCTGCCCGCCAGCTCAGGTTTAAGGATGCTATCCGACAGTCCTGAAACGTCTCACCCCATATATTTCCTGGGGCAGAACGGATTGTCCAGTAAGGCGCACTGAACTGGTCGGCTGGCATAGAGAAGACGTGTGTGTAGTCGGGCGGGCCACCCGTGGGTGTAGCAGCCTCCCCCAGAGCTCCGAGCAGGAAGTGCCCAAGGCTATGGGGACGAGGGATGATTGTAAATGCTCCCATCGAGGACACGCCGGCTTTGATCACGCTGCGCAGCATGGCCCCTCCGCCGACCTCTTGGTCTAGCGGAATGACGAGATTTTGAGGACCTACCGAGCCTTCCGAGAAAAGGAAGTACACAAACGAAGCATCGGTTGTGTTTGGTGTTCCCTTCG
>Ga0316626_10000574_pt1 | contig 14653 bp, 15 predicted proteins | sample OWC_Aug_T1_C1_D5_FD_207656 | JGI IMG/M metagenome (GOLD analysis project Ga0316626, IMG submission 207656) | Wetland soil microbial communities from Old Woman Creek delta, Ohio, United States - OWC_Aug_T1_C1_D5_A | ecosystem: Environmental > Terrestrial > Soil > Wetlands | place: USA: Ohio...
CGCGAAATGAAGCTCCTGTCGATCACTCCGCACGATGTCTGCCCACAGTGGAACTACACCATCCACCCCCGCCCCAGTGGAGAATGTGGAGTTATTTCTTGACGGACGCTAAGGTGACCGGAGAGGATCGATAAGCCGGATTCTGTTCCCTCGCCGTGGCGAGGGCGGCAGTCATTCCTCTCGACCGGCGGTTGCCCGCCGGCTCAAGCGACGTACCCGAGGAAACGCGCGGGCCACGCAACCCTCTAGTTTGTCTTGCTCCAGGTGGGGTTTACCGAACGGCATTGTCACCAATGCCGCCGGAGGCTACCGCCTACCGTTTCACCGACTCCCCGGAACCTTTCGGCTCCAGGGCCGTCTCCTTTCTGTGGCACTTTCCCCCGATCGCTCGGGGCCGCCGTTAGCGGCCACCCTGCCCTGCGGAGTCCGGACTTTCCTCCCGTCCCACAACGGAACGAGCGACTGCCTGATCCTCTCCGGTCACGCCCTATCAATAGCGCATCGCCCCATGAACCGCCATTGTCCCCTCCTGCGTCGCTCCCCGTTTACCAAATTGGCAACGGGAAGGGCGGGGACACCTCAACCACCATCTGAGGTTGGCGCGTCGGTTGGCTCCGGCCGGTAGTACAAAATGCGGTGGCAGTTCGGGCACGAGCGGATGTCGCGGAATTTCTTCAGCTCATTGAACAGCTGAGGCGGGACATGCATGTGGCAGCCCTGACAGGTGCCGTTGCGCACCTCGACCACCGCGGTTCCGCCCCGGCGCGCGAAGATCTGCTCATACTTGGCACGCAGGGAGCCGCTCAGTCCGCGCGCCGTCTCGTCACGATGCGCAAGAATCGCGTCAACCTCCGCACCGAGCGCCTCGATCTCCTCCTTTCGCGAAGCGGTCGCCTGCGCCGAATCCGCCTGCAGGGCGGCGAACGCCTGCTCGGCGGCGGTGCGCCGCTGGTCGAGCGTTTCCAGCCCTTCCATTGCCGCGATGATCTGCTCCTCCAGCTGCTTGTTGGCTTCCTTGGCCAGATCGACTTCCCGGCGAAGCGCGAGCAGTTCCTTCTCGTTGCGGACGCGGTTCATGCGCATGCGGTTGTCTCTGATACGCCCGCCTTCGACTTCGGAGCGCGCCTCCAGGTCCACGCGTTGTGCTTCCAGCGCATTCCGCTCCGCGTTCAGGTGCGCGAGTTCCTCGCTTTGCTGGCTCAGGCGAGTCGCGAAGTCATCGATCTCACTGGTGAGCAACGCAAGTCGCTCTCGCTTCTCCTTCAGCTGGCGGTCGATCACCTGCAGGGCCGCCAGCCGATCGATCTCGTTTTCTACTTTCGCTTCCACGACGATGGTCTCTTCTCCAACGGTTCGCGATAACGCTATGGGCCCACCAGGATTCGAACCTGGGACCTACCGGTTATGAGCCGGCGGCTCTGACCAGACTGAGCTATGGGCCCGGATCGAACGAGCGGCTGCGCCGCATCCACTTGTCTAACAAGTTTCCCGATCCGACGCACCTGGTCCGCGGACCTGTGGAGCGGTCGCCGCCTCACGTGACGCCTCCGGCCCGACGGAGCAATTGGTTCAAGCTGGTCAGCTTCTCGAGTGAACCCTGCTCATCTCCCCGGCCCTCTGCCTGCCGTAGCTCCGCCGCGATGGCCTGGCGCGTTCGCCGCTCCGCCCGCGCGTGGATGCGCGCCGCGCAGTCCTCGGCAATTCTCCTGGCGTTGCCCTCTCCGATAGAATCCGTTCCCAAGAGCGCGGCGGTCAACCGGCTGGCCAGCGCCGGCGACAGCACTTCGATCGCGTGTGCCGGGTCCCCACCCTCCTGCCACCGATCGATCAGCCGCTGACCGGCTTGCATGAGCTCCACGTCTTCGAACAACGCCAAGGTGCCGCGCTCCGCGACCCACAACGCAACGTCGGGATCCGCCGCCATGGTCTCGACGAGGAGCAGTTCGCTCACCGGCCACTGACGTGCGGGCGGCGACGTCGCGGGTTGCACGCTCGGCTGGGCCCCGGCGTGGCGCCGCCGGAACAACTCGTCGCTCACGCCGAGACGAACCGCCGCCTGCTGGGCGAGCAACTCGAACTGCACTTGGCTCTTCGCCGCGGATAGAATCTCCTTCACTTCCTCTGCGGCCCGCGCCCGCTGCGACAGCGGCGCGCCGGCTGGCGGTGCCACGCAGTCGAGGTAGAAGTCGGCGAGCGGCCGCCCGCCGTCGAGCAACGCCAGCGTCGCCGGGCCCCCGTGCTGCCGGACATAGCTGTCCGGGTCGAAGCCTTCCGGCAGGAATGCCCCTTTGCCCCACATGCCCGCATCGACGCACGCCTTGAACGCTTCCGCGCATGCCCGTTTCGCCGCTTTGCGCCCCGCCTGATCGCCGTCGAAGAAGAAAAAGACGGTGAGATCCTCGCCGCCAAAGGGCCGCAAGGCGAGCAACTGCGCCGCCGTCAGCGCGGTGCCCAGAACGGCAACCGTGTACGGGATCCCGTTCTGCGCCAGAAGCAAGACATCCATGTAGCCTTCGACCACCACGACGCGGTCGGCCGCGCGGATCGCCTCGCGTGCCTCGACCAGACCGTATAGCCCATCGCCCTTGCGGAAGACGGGCGACTCGGGCGAATTGAGATACTTCGGCTCGTCCCCTCCGAGCGTCCGCCCGCCGAACCCGACGACCCGTTCGCGGCGGTCACGAATCGGGAACATGACCCGGCCGCGAAATCGGTCGTAGACGCCTCCGTCTTGCCGGCGGCCCAGAAGTCCGAGTTGAAGGGCCAGGTCACGCGCGTCGCGCTGCGACGCCAACGCCGCGGCGAGCGCGGTCCCGGTTGGGGGCGCAAAGCCGACGCCGTAGCGCCCGATGATCTCTGCTGCGAGGCCGCGCTGAGCGAGGTACCGGCGCGCGTCCGCGCCCGCGGGGCTCTGGAGAACCTGCTGAAAGAAGCGCGCTGCGCGCTGGTTCAGCTCGTAGAGACGCTCGCGTAGTGTCGACGCCGCTCCGTCACGTTCTCGTTCGGGAAGCGTCACGCCGGCCCGCTTGGCCAGCTGCTCCACCGCCTCGGGAAATTCCAGTCGTTCGATGCGCATGAGGAACGTGAACACGGTTCCTCCCGCACCGCAGCCAAAGCAGTGGAACAGTCCTCGCTCCTCGTTGACCGTGAACGACGGGGTCTTCTCGCTATGGAACGGGCACAGGCCAAGGTGGTTGCGGCCCGCCCTTTTCAGGCTCACGTAGCTGGAGACCACCTCGACGAGACTGACTCGGTCACGGATGGCATGGAGCGTCTCGTCGGGGATCCTGCCAGCCATTCGGACCTCAGGCTTGACCCGACTCGCCGGGCGCGCCTGAGTCGCGTTGCCCGGCGCGAATGACGTTGCCCGCCAGAGAAATCAACGGCGGGGCGATGCGAGACTCGCGAATTTGCTCATCGAGAAACGGGACGACGGGGAAGAGGTGCATGAAGAGCAGCACAAAGGCCAGAACCGCGCCACCCTTTCCGACGCCGAACAACGCCCCGGCCAGGCGATTCACTCCCCGCAGCGTTGCGGTGCTGGCAACTCGGTCCAGCAACAGGCCAATGAGATTCGTCAGGGTATGAACGACCATGAAAATTCCGATGAAGGCGACGGCGCTGCCGGCCGTACCGGGGAGGTCGACGTACCGCGCCAGCTCGACGGCGCCCCCATGGGCAAACCGCAACGCCGCCGCCAGCCCACCGATCAGGCCGACGAATCCGAAACATTCACGAAAGAAGCCACGCCAGAAGCCACGGATCGCGCAGGTGGCCAGAAGGACCACCAGCACGACATCAACCGGCTTCATCGCCCCCGCCTCCCAACTCAGACACCGCTTCGCGCCATGCGCCGCAGAAGACGCTTCTTGGCCGCGACGTTTTTCCGCTTCCGCCGGACGCTGGGCTTCTCGAAATGCTCTCGCTTGCGCAACTCGGTGAGAATTCCGGCCTTTTCACACTGCTTCTTGAATCGGCGGATTGCCACCTCGATTGGTTCGTTCTCTTTGACTCGGACACCTGCCATGCAGTTGCTCACCCCCTCTCTATCTGGGATGGCGGGACGAAGGAATTCTGCCTTCTCGCTAGTGATCAGCACCGAACTGGTTTGTGTATCCTATCCGTTCCTTGTGTCAAGCCATCGGCTCACTCGGTCATGCCGCGGCTGTGGTCATCACGCAGGCGCAGTCACGCGCGAGAAGCGCTCGGGAAAATCGCTGATGATCCCGTCGACACCCCAGCTCACGAGTCGGTCCATCATGTCCACCTCGTTCACCGTCCAGGCGATGACGGAAAGACCTCGCTGGTGGGCCGCGCTCACGGCGGCGGGATCGATGAGCCCCCAGAACAAGTGAATGGAGGAGGCGCCCAATTCCGCCGCGTGCGACCACGCCGCATTCAGATCCGGCTGTTGCCAGAGGACACCGAGCCGAGCTGCCGGTGCCCGCGCGCGCACGCACCGCAACGCCCCCATGTCGAAGCAGGAAACGACCGTGGAACCGAGGAGCCCGCGGGAGGTCAACGCGTCGACCAGGACGGCGGCGGTCGCCTCCCAGTCGACTGGCGGACTCTTGATCTCCAGGTTCAGTGCGGCACGCCCCGCAGTCAATTCCAGCACGTCCTCCAGAGAGAGCACTCGCTCTCCCGCAAACGCGGCGTCGAACCACGCGCCGGCGTCACGCGAGCAGAGATCCGCCAGGTCGCAATCGCGTACCCGGCCGGCGCCGCTCACCGTGCGTCCGAACTCCCGGTCATGCAGCACGACCAGGAGGCGATCGCGGGTCAGCTGAATGTCCATCTCGATCATGTCGACCCCGAGCTCGATGGCGCGCTCGAAGGCGGGTCTGGTGTGCTCCGGACAACTCCCCGCCGCCCCGCGGTGGGCAACTCGCCAAAAGGACATTCCACCACTCATAGCAGTTCCCGTTCATGCCCCCCAGTCTCCCGCGCCTCGATCCCTCGATCCCTCGATCCCTCATCCCTCGATCCCTCGATCCCTTGATCCCTTGATCCCTCGATCCCTTGATCCCTATTCTACCCGCGTGGCGAAGACCTGGACCGCGGTCGTGGTGACGACTTCCGACGATTTGGCCGAGGCGGTCGGCAGCATGCTCACCGACCTTGGCGCTCCGGGGCTCGTCATCGAGGACGTGAGTGATGGAACTCGCATCACGGCGCACTTCCTTGGCGACGTACCACTGGATGCAATCGAACGGTTCTGCAGCGAGCTTCCAGAGCACTTTCCCGGATCGGCACGACCACGGATCCGCGTGGAGGCGTTGCCCGATGCGGATTGGGCAGAGAACTGGAAATTGCATTTCCCCCCCTTGGCGATTGGCGAGCGGCTGTACGTTCATCCACCGTGGATCGAGGAAATCCCCGGCGGCCGCGTCGCAGTCGTCATCGATCCGGGAATGGCTTTTGGAACCGGGCACCATGCGAGCACTCTCGGCTGTCTGCTACTGCTCGACCGGGCGATGATCGCCGTGTCGGCCACCCGCGTCTTGGACATCGGTACCGGCTCCGGCATCCTCGCCATCGCCGCCGCGAAGCTCGGCGCGCGCGAGGTGTGGGCGGTCGACACCGATCCTGAAGCTTGCCGAGTGGCCAGAGCAAACGCCGACGCAAACAGGGTCGCCGCCCGGATTCAGATCTGCCCGTCGCTCGAGGCTGTATCGGGAGTGTTCGATATCGTGCTCGCGAACCTCTTCGCCCAGCAACTGGTCGAGCTGGCGCGGGAGATTTCCAACCGGGTGCGACCCGGTGGCTTCGCGATTGGGTCCGGCATTTTGGCGGAAGAGGCAGACACGGTGGCGCGCGCATGGGAAGGGGCGGGGCTGGCACCATTCGCGCGGCACGAGGAGGCCGGGTGGATGACCATTGCCTGCCGTCGATGATGACCAGCACTATGCCGCGCTTTCTGGTTCGTTCGGCGGTCGCACGCGGCGATCGCGTTCAGTTGGACGCGCCGCAGGCAAAGCACCTGCGCGTCCGCCGCCTGCGACAGGGCGACGAGGTGGTCCTGTTCGACGGCGCCGGTCACAGCTATCTCGCGAGCGTCGACCGCATCTCTCGCCATGCGGTCGAGGTCCTGATCGTCGAACGCCTGCGGGACCGGGTCGCGGAATCGCCACTCGATCTGATCCTTGCCGTGGCCGTCCTGAAAGCGGACCGCCTCGAGTGGGTGATCGAGAAAGCCACCGAGCTTGGCGTGCACCGGCTGCGTCCGTTCGTCTCCCAACACAGCCTGGCACGACCGTCGCCCGCCCGCCGCAAACGCTGGCAGGAGATTGCGCTCAGCGCCGCCAAGCAGTCGGGGCGGACGGTAGTGCCGGCGGTCGAGGCACCGGTGGACTTTGAAACCATCCTGGCCGAGGCCACACCGCGCTCGCTGCTCTTCTGGGAGCGTGCTGGACAGTCCGGCGATCTCGCCGAGCTCGGCGGACCTCCGGCGACCATCACCGTGATCATCGGCCCCGAAGGCGGCTTCGCCGACGCCGAAGTCGAGGCGGCCCGTGCCGCCGGCTCTCACATTGTCGGGTTGGGGCCGCGCATCCTGCGCGCCGAGACCGCCGCCATCGTCGCACTCACGCTCTGCCAGAGCCGGTGGGGCGACCTCGGCCAGCAGGTTCTCACGTAGAGTGTGCTCACCGACCGTCCCCAGCGGCTCCAGCGTCGGTGACATTAGCCAGCTGACGCGGCGACGCGGCGACGCGGGGGATCGATTGGGCGAGAAGCTCGCCGCGTCGCCGTGTCGCCGCGTCGGCTCGCAGGTGGACCGCAGGTTGCGCCCGCGCGCGGACCCTCGTACGATTCCCCCATGGCCTACCGCTTCGCGTTCGTAATGGATCCGATCGAACGGGTTCTGCCGGACAAGGACACCACCTTCGTCTTCATGCTCGAGTCGTTGCGCCGGGGCCATGAGATCTACCACCTGCGTGCGGAGGATCTGTTCGCCCGCCACGACGTGCCGCACGGCGTCGCACGGCGGGTCGAGGTGTTCCGGCCGGATCCGGCGAAGCAGATGTCGCACTTCCACCTCTTTGAAGAGCGTGTCGAGCCCCTGGCGTGGTTCGACGCCGTGTTCATGCGCAAAGATCCGCCGTTCGACCTGAGCTACTTCTTCGCCACCCACCTGCTGGGACTCGTGGATCCTATTCGCACGTTCGTCATCAACGACCCGCGCGGGCTCCGCGAGGCGAACGAGAAGCTCTACGCCCTGCACTTTCCCGCGGTGACGCCGCCGAGCGTCGTCACCGGCAGCATGGCGCGGTTGAAGGCGTTCATGGAGGAGCTCGGTGGCGAGATGATCGTCAAGCCACTCGACGGTTGCGGGGGCGCAGGCGTGTTTCATCTGCACCGCAGCGACCGCAACCTCAACGCCATCTTGGAGATGTCCACCGACAACGGCCGCCGCGCCATCATGGCGCAGCAGTACCTGCCCGAAATCCGGCGCGGAGACAAGCGACTGATCGTACTCGAAGGCGAGCCGCTCGGTGCCGTGCTGCGCGTGCCGCGCGACGACGAGCATCGCGGCAACATCCACGTTGGCGGCAACGTTGTGCCGGCCGAGATCACGCCACGCGACCGCGAGATCTGCGCCGCGCTCGCGCCCCGCCTGCGCGCCGACGGCCTCTACTTCGTCGGCCTCGACATCATCGGCGACTGGCTCACCGAGGTGAACGTCACCAGCCCCACCGGGGTTCAGGAGATCAACACCCTCGACCGCGTCCAGCTCGAGGCCAACGTCATCGACTTCGTCGAGCAACGCGTCGCCAAGCTCCCGCGTCGCTCGTGACTCGTCGTTCGCCGAGCGGCGCTCGACTCTGAACTCTCAACTCTCGACTCACAACTGCGTCGTTTCCAGCAGGCCTCCTATTGACCCCCACCAACCCATTGGATACGAGAGAGGCCTCGTCCAGCCGCGCACGGGCAGGTAGCTCAGTCGGTAGAGCAAGGGACTGAAAATCCCTGTGTCGAGTGTTCAATTCACTCCCTGCCCACTTTCTTTTCAGGCACTTACGCAGCTTTGGGAGGCCGGAACCGGCCTCCACGGCGCCAACTGTGTCCGAAGTTGTGCCCGTGGCGAGAAGGTGGCGGGTTGGCCAAGCCGGAGCGGGTTGCGCGGGCTGATTCGCGCGGCCCGGATCTCAAATCCACCCCAGCCGTTTGCAGGCACCGTGAATGAGATAGACACCGAGACTGCAAACGAACACCCCAAAGGCCAGCCGGAGGCGTGGGCCCTCGATCTTGTTTGCGATGAAGGCGCCCAGCCAGGCGCCCGCGAACATCGTGCCGGCCAGGATAAAGGCGGCTCGAATATCCACGTTGCCATTCCGGTAGTATTCAAGCGTTGCGCCCAATCCGATGGGGGGGGAGGAGGACCGCGAGGCTCGTGCCAGTCGCCTTGTGCTGCGAGAAATCAGCCCAATAGATCAGTGCGGGAACGATCACGATCCCCCCGCCGACGCCGAAGAGCCCCGCTGCGATGCCGGCAAGGATTCCGATCACGACGAACATCAGTGACTGCATCAAGCTCCTTTTTCCTTTCTCAAGACTCCCCGGGAACACCCGCACAAGAGACGATCCCGTCACCCACGCAAGGGGATGGAGACGAATGCCCTACACCGTGCGCCGCGGGTGACGCGGGGGAGGCCTTGCGCTATTAGTGACGGATCAAGCCTGCGATGGCCGACCGCGCGGCTCGCTGCTTGATGGAAACGAAAGAGCAATGGCGGATCATCTGGCGCCAGGACATCCCGGCATCCCGCCGCGCTGGACCTCCAGCGCCAAGAGCGGTGTGGGAACTGCCGCCGCGGGCGACGGCCAGGTGTGGTTCACCATTTCCCACGGCATCGTCAACGAGGTGTACTTTCCGCGTCTCGATCAAGCAAACACGCGTGACTGTGGCCTGCTGGTCACCGACGGCACCGGCTTCTTTTCGGAGGAGAAGCGACACGCCGTGTGTCAAATCCAGCCGGTCGCACAGGGCGTCCCGGGATACCAGCTGATCAACACCTGCACGCGCGGACGCTACCGCGTCAGCAAGCTCATCCTCACCGACCCACATCGCGACGTGCTGCTGCAACGGGTACGTTTCGAAGCGTTGCAAGGCCGGCTGGCGGACTACCGCCTCTACGTCCTGCTGGCGCCGCACATCGGGGACTGCGGCGCTGGCAACAGCGGCTGGGTGGGGCAGTACAAGGGCCTTACCATGCTCGTTGCCGAGCGCGACGGTACGGCCCTGGCCCTGGCCTGCTCGACACCCTTCAAGGGGCTCAGCTGCGGCTATGTCGGCGTGAGCGACGGTTGGCAGGACATTCGGGCCCATGGGCGCATGACGTGGTTCTCCCCCTCGGCGCCCAACGGCAACATCGCCCTCACCGGCGAGATCGATCTGGCAAGCTCCGGGAGGATGTTCGTGCTGGCGCTCGGATTCGGCCGCAATGCCGCGGAAGCGGGCCACCAGGCGCGCGCCGCGTTGCTGGAAGACTTCGACAGGTCGGCGCGCGATTACGTCGACGGCTGGCAGGCATTCCAGTCCCGCTGCGTGGACCTCGACCACGTCGGCGAGAGCGGTTTTGATCTCTATCGGGTCAGCACGGCCGTGCTCAAAACCCACCAGGCCAAGCACTTGCCCGGCGGCATGATCGCGAGCTTGTCGATCCCCTGGGGCTTCGAGAAAGGCGACGAGGATCTCGGTGGCTACCATCTGGTGTGGCCGCGCGACCTGGTGGAAAGCGCGGGCGGCCTGCTGGCGGCCGGTGACGCGGCGGACGCGCGCCGTGCACTCCTATATCTGATGTCGACCCAGGACGTGGGCGGGAGCTGGCCGCAGAACATGTGGCTCGACGGGACGCCGTACTGGAGCGGTGTGCAGATGGACGAGACCGCTTTTCCCATCCTGCTCGCGGGCCTGCTGCGCCGCGCCCAGGCCCTCGACGGCCTCGACGCCTGGCCGATGGTGCGCGCCGCTGCCGACTTTCTGCTGCAAAACGGCCCGGTGACCCAGCAGGACCGCTGGGAGGAAGATGGCGGCTACTCGCCGTTCACGCTCATGCCGAGTACATCAAGCTGCTACGGTCGCTGCGCGACCGGTGCGTGTTCGACACGCCGCCGCAACCCGTCCAGCGCTATCGCGGGGATCGGGTTCGCTCCCCGTTCGCCATCTGGCGCTTCAATCACAAATGTCGGTTCATGGCTCGCGGACAAACCCTGCGGCTCGAAGTGTTGGCGCCCGCCGACGTCCATTGGAGTGTGGACCGCTGGCACACGGTGCAGGATACTCCGACGACGAATAGTGGGCTGGGCGTACACTATCTCGACCTGCCCACTGCGCAGCTCGCTGCCGGGGCGGCCGTCGTGTTCACCTTCTTCTGGCCGCTGGCCAATCGGTGGGAAGGACAGGACTTTGCCGTCACGGTAGGAGACACCTCGTAAATGATTTGCCCATCGAGGGGCAGAAGCTCGGGCAGAGCATCTGGGACGGCAACATTCGCGTCGAAGCGGCGTGAGCCATCTTCGAGCCCATTCTCGGCGGGGTCACACCGGCGCACGTATACGAGCCCGGCACGTGGGGTCCGGCGGCGGCCGAGCGCCTGACAGCGGACGTTGGCGGCTGGCACTGCCCGGCCGGCTGATGCGCTGATGATGCAGAGCTGACATGGGGCGGTTGCGCGAGAAGACCCTCCCCCGCGTCCGTGACCAAGATGTTCCCGCGACCGCCGCGACGCAGCTCCAGAGGAACTGAGGCGACCATGACTGCAAGCGCGGAGACCCGGAGCCCCGTCGTCTTCCTCCTCGACGTCGACAACACGCTGCTCGACAACGACCGAGTCATCGTCGACCTGAGGCGCTATCTGACGCGCGAGGTCGGCCCTGAACGGACCGAGCAGTACTTCGAGATCTTCGAACAGCTCCGCACCGAGCTCGGCTACGCCGACTACTTGGGCGCGTTGCAGCGCTACCGCGTCGCCCATCCGCACGATCCGCATCTGCTGGGGGTCTCTGCGTTCCTCGTGAACTACCCGTTCGCAAACCGGCTCTTCCCGGGCTCGCTCGACGTGATCGAACACCTGTCGGCCTTCGGGCCGACGGTCATTCTCTCCGACGGCGACGTGGTCTTTCAGCCGCGTAAGGTCGAGCGCTCGGGACTGTTCGACGCGGTCGAGGGACGCGTTCTCATCTACATTCACAAGGAGCAGGAACTGGACGACGTCGAGCGGCGCTACCCAGCAGAGCACTACGTCCTCGTCGACGACAAGGTCCGCATCCTCACCGCCATCAAACACGCCTGGGGAGAGCGCCTCACGACGGTCTTTCCACGCCAAGGCCATTATGCACATGACCCGCACGTGGCAACGTTCCCGGCGCCAGACGTGACGGTCGAACGCATCGGGGACTTGCTCAACTGCGACCTGCCGGCGCTCTGCTCACAAGCACGCGTCTCGAGCGCTGAGCATCCATGAATACAAGGTGCAGGAGACCCTCGCTGCCTCACACCACTACTACTCCCGCATTGTGACATGGGTCGCAAAGGACTCGATGCTGCCGCTTCGGCGCGACTTCTACAACCAGGAGGGCACCCTGTGGAAGACGGAGCGCTTCCAGGAGGTTGCGGTCATTGATGGCACCCCCACAGCGCTGCGCGTCGGCATGGAGGATAAACTCACCGACAGCAGTAGCGAGATGCGCCTCAGCGAGGTACGTTACGACGCGCCAGTTCCGGATGAGCTGTTCGACCCCCAGAAGTTACCGCAGATCAGTAAACATCCATTCTGGAACGGGGTAACTCCGTAGTTGCTCTTGCCGGTGGGCAAGAGATGACTTGGGGCGAGGCCCAAGCCGGCGAGCTGCCATGAATCTCCCGGGCTCCTCAGGTCGGACAGGCGGTTGATCGGCGGCGATCCGCGGGCGGGGCCGCCGGGTTGAGGGTCGCGCGCTCCCGCTCCCTCTCCGCCGGCCGCAGCAATCCGCACCGATCTTCGTCTGCGGTGGCGCTGCACCCCGCGATGAGGGCATCACGCCAGCAGCACTGCCAGGATCCCCGTGACAAAGATTCCGTCGAATGTGCCGGCCCCGCCGATCGATGCCACCGGGGCACCGAGACCGTGGAGTCGGTTCAGGTTCAAGAGATCGGCTCCGATCAACGTTCCCAGGCTTCCGCAAATGTATGCCAGCGACGGGGCGGCCCGACGCGCCAGCAGGACTGCCACCGCGGCGGCAAGGAGCGGGGGGACGAATACCGGCACGGCGATGCCTACCCCCCGCACCGGCTGCGCCAGGGCGTGCACGATCGCGGCGACGATGGTCACGCCGGCGAGCGCCGGACCGTACAGTCGTTTCTTCACGAGCAGATAGAGGGACAGCCACGTGGGAATGACCGCTCCGCCGAGGTTGACGGCCACAACGGTCTTCGAGGCGCCCTCGATCATCGGCACCATGTGGCGCATGCCGAAGAAGTAGACCTCCTGACCCGGGAGAATCGGCTCTCCGGGCAGCTCCGCGACCGGGATGTTCACGTAGCTCCCCAGCAGCGACAGAATCAGCAAGCTGAAAACGTAGCGCCGGTCCACTCCCATCTTTTCGTACGCGTAGCTGAGGATGCCGATCTCGACGGAGACGATCCAGAAGCCGATCAAGAGAAACAGCGCCAGCACGAACGGCACTGCCAGCGGAAAGAAATGGAGGCTCGAGGGCTGCGTGGGACGCTCCTGCCACGTGACCCGACGCCCGACTCTTCACGTACACGGCTGGCGTGTCAAGTGAGGCGAGCGGAGATGAGCCCGGATCGAAACATCGTTTTCAGCAACCGCGATCACGCTGCCACCCTCAGGCAGTCGTGCGATTCACCCGCCCCATCCGCGCCGCGCCACGAGAATCGCAGCGACCGAAAAGCAGCGGCGAGGTGGGACCAGCGGGACTGCCGCCGCCGGTGACGTCCCTGAGCAATCACCTCCGTTCGCTGCGTTCCTTGGCCCGCAGCGCGTCGTCACACAGGAGCTGCATGTTGCTCGGGCCGCTCGGCACGAGCTTCGTGAATCCACAGGAAGCCATAACGGAGATCGGCACAGAGAGTCTTCCAAGCCCGTCACCGGCACTCGTGCGGTTTCGACCGTTTTCTTGCCGTCAGGTGAACGCCGTACGTGTACGCCGAGGTCCGGTAGCCCGTACGGCCCACAACCTGCGTATCGAGAAAACCCACCGTGCTGAGAATCTCAAGGAACGACCGTTCCCCCAGAGCGCCGGCAATTCAATCGGACCAGGCACCCAGCCGGGCCACCTCCGCCGCCGTGACGTGCCCCTCCAGCAGAATATCGGCCATCAGAAGTCGACCCCCTGGGCGCAAGGCCCGGTAGGTCTCGGCAAGGGCCTTGGGCTTGTCTGGGCAGAGGTTGAAGACGCCGTTGGAAATGGCGACGTCTGCAAACCCTTCCGCCACGGGCAGCTCCTCGATCATGCCATGGAAGAACTCGACGTTCCCCAGCCCGAGCGCGCGCGCGTTGCCGCGCGCCTTCACGACCATCTCCTCGGTGAACTCGACGCCGACGACCCTGCCCGTAGGGCCGACCCTCCTTGCAGCGAGAATGCTGTCCAGACCCGCGCCGCTCCCTAGGTCCAGCACGGTTTGCCCAGCGAGGATCTCGCCGAGTGCAATCGGGTTGCCCACGCCGGCAAAGGATTCCGTCACTGACAGAGGCAGCCGGTCGATCTCCTCGGGGTCGTACCCGAGGCGCTTGGCACTCTCCGGACCGACGGGGAACTTCTTCCCCTGACTCGGGACCATCGCCACCTTGGCAAAGCGCTCCCGCACCCTCACCCGGATCTCTTCCACGCGGTCTTGCATCTGGCATCTTTCCTTGGCTGCTGACGGTTCCCCACGTCGATGCTTTCGAATATCGGAATCTCGTGTCGAAACAAAGTTCGACATTGCGTTGACTATACTCGAGGATGAGATGATTTGCGCGGCCCGAACTCGGACGCTCTCCGACACACGCTTTGGCTGGGGCGCTGTACTCGGCCACGACGGCCGGGCCTCCAAATAAACATGGACTTCGTCGAACGGGCGTGAGAGAGACGGGCGTGGGGCAGAAGAGGATGCTCGAATCGGGATTACCGGAGCTCCCGCAATTGAAGACCGCCGACCTCCCAGCGGACAGCTGGGATGGGTGGTTGCTGACGCAGGTGGCGAGCGCGCTGGACACGACGATGCTGCAGGCCATGCGGCTCGTGGTCGACGCGGTCATGATACCGAAGCCGGCTGACCTGCCCGAGATGCAACGGTCGGCGGAGCCGTTCCTCACGGGTGAGCTGTGGGAGGATCCGCGGCGCTTCTTCTCCTTTATTGATGAGCCGGGACGAGCCACCAGGGTCGCGGGTCGCTTTCGGCGCCCGATCGACGGTGGCGCCGTGATCGCGCGCGAGTTCACCGCCGCGTACCGCCCGTTTGCGAGCTTGAGCAAGTTGCTCCCCGGGAGCAATGGGTCGGAGATTCGTTTTCCGGTCGAGCACTGGATGCACGACCCAGGCCCCCCGCTCGGCACGGTCGTCGCGCTGCACGGTTTCAGCATGGGCTATCCCCGTCTCGACGCCTTTGCCCTCTTCGCGGCGCAATGCTTCCAGCAGGGTTTCGATGTGGCGCTGCTGACGCTCC
>Ga0316626_10000578_pt1 | contig 14640 bp, 14 predicted proteins | sample OWC_Aug_T1_C1_D5_FD_207656 | JGI IMG/M metagenome (GOLD analysis project Ga0316626, IMG submission 207656) | Wetland soil microbial communities from Old Woman Creek delta, Ohio, United States - OWC_Aug_T1_C1_D5_A | ecosystem: Environmental > Terrestrial > Soil > Wetlands | place: USA: Ohio...
GCAACCGTCCTCATGGAGCGCATCACCCGCCGCACGCTCTGGCAGGACCGGATAACCGGCCGGCTCGTCTGCGAGGGCTGCGTGGCCGACGACGACGAGCGGGAAGAAAGAGAGGAAGCATGACCCAACTCAGGAAGCGTGCAGCCACCCGCCAGGAGAAGCGGCAAGGGCTCAGGGACGCGCTGCGGGACCGTAAGCCGGGCCGCCCCAAGTTCTCAGGCCACCCGCCGGCCGAGAGAGCTCGGTTTCGCATCCCCACCGCGGAGCAGTTCGCTCGCTGGATGCGCACCACCCGCCTCGGGCTGGCTCCTCGCATCACCCTCGCCATGCTCGCCCGCGAGGTCGGCCTGGTCGAGTCCACGGTCCAGCGCATCGAAGCGGGGCGCATCATTCCCGACCTCAACACGGCCCAGAGGATCTATCTCGTCCTCACCGCGGGCGTGAAGGGCAAGCTCGTCGTCCCCGTCACCCGCCGGCAGTACGTCCGAGTAGGGCGAGGAGATGTTGAAGGGGAAAAGAGGATCACGGTGCAAGTTCCACCCGGATTTCAGGAGATAGAAGAATCGGCCAGCGGGTAGCGCCTTTCACCCGCCGGCAGCGAAGCCCCCGGAACCTCCGGGGGCTTTTGCTTGACTCGGGAAAGGGTGGGGGCTTGACGGGGCCACGAGAAGGGGGAGCCGGGGCAATGCGTTTCATCAGCCCCCCCAACCGTGGCAATTCATGGCCGGGGCGAGTCGGGATCCGCGACCCCTCGAAGATCCGTCCTCGCCCCGGACCCCCGGACTTCAGCGAATGAACGCCGTGAGCTCTCCGGGCTGCATCCTGGTGAGCGACAGAAGCGCCCGCATCTCGTCTCGCCTCATGTCTACGTCCCGCCCCTGTTCCTTGAGGGCGCGGTGGGCCTTGGCGATCTCCTGCCGCTTCACTTCGACCGTGATCTTCAAGTAGTCCCCGGAGATCCCCACGGCCGGCGAGAACCCCATGCAGTCCTCCCGCTCCCAATGTGGCCCCTGGCTCTCCCCGATCGCCTCCTCGGGATCGAGCTCGGGAGCGTGCGCCTGGTTCTTGCAGTACCCGGCGACCACCACGCGCGGGTTCCCCGGCCTGACCGACACCTTCCTGATGCCCGAGAACCGGCCGCCGTGGGCTTTCACGATGTAGGCCAGCCGCCGCCGGATCCAGGCCACCCGCCCCTTGAGACTCGAGGCGCGGCGCTGGTGACGGCGAGCTTCTTCGAGGAAGGGCTCGGCCAGGGCCTCCTCGTTCTCGGCCGACTGCTCGAGGTCCATCATCCAGCGGAGCAAGTTGTCAATCTGTTCAGCCCCTTGCGTGTTGTCGGGGCCAAAAATGCGGTCGAGCTCCTCTTGAAAGGCTTGGTCCTCGTAACCTTCGGCCTCGTCGATTTTGTCCTCGATGTCCCGCCAGACCGCGGGGAGCGGGTAGAGTTCGACGGTGTTGTGCAGGATTTCTGCGCGTTCAGCGGTACTCATGAGAGCCACATCCTCCTCGCTTTCCAGCCGCGCCCGGTGAGCTGTTCGGGCAGGCCGGAGAGAATCGTGTCGATCACGGCTTTGGGGTACTTGGCCATGACGGCTTCTCGGGCCTCAAGGGCGTTCTTCGTATTCACCCAGACCTGGAGAACGGAGCCGGAATACGATGGGCAGCGGCACTTTTTCCCCTCGATGTGTCGATAGCAGGGCTGGCCATTGGCCCCATGGTTCACCCGCCGTTCAGTGAGCACTCCTGGCGGCACCAGAAACACCCGGTAGAGGCTCATCGGTCTACAGATGCGCAGCCGCAAAGAACGCCAGCCCAAGGGGCACGATCTGGAGCGCACCAGGATTGAACCCGAAAGCAGCGAACCCGAAGCAGATGATCGAGACAATGAGAAGTCCCTTGGAGATCGTCATGGTTTCCCCTTCTTTTCGTAGTGCTTGCGGAAGGCTCGCGCCAGATCACCCAAGAAGTACAGAACGTCCTCTATAGTCTGCGCAATCTCTGGATCGGCATGGATCATGTCGGGAAGCTCGTCCAGCAGGTAGAGATCCGAGTCGTGGAGCGTCAACGTCCACCTGGTCAGGCGTTGAGGGGTATCGGTTTCCATCCTCAGCTTCATGGTCATGCGAACGATCCCTCGGCCATGTCGATTGCGGTCTGCTGGTTCGTCGGGCCGGCGGGCAGGGCATCGAGAGCGTTCAAGGCCCGCTCCATCTCGCGGGCGCTGATGTGTACCCCGCGGTTGTCCCGCTGCCAGACCGTGACCCAGGCCGCGTCCCCGGTTGGCGCCTGGGTGATGCCCCACTCTTGCCAGACGGCATCGGGAAACAGCACCCGCACCATCATGCCGGTCTTTTCGTACCGGAGCCCGAGCCGGTCCACCTGCCGGCGAAGAACCTTGAGCTGCTCCATCGTGACCGGCTCATCTTCCTGTTCCACCACCACGGAGGGGCCGGAGGGGGCATCCTTGCCCGGCAGCGGTTTCCTACCTTCCTCCGTCCCCTTGGCCTGGGCCTCCTTGAGCCTCTCCGCTGCCTGGTCGAAGATGTCCGGTCTGCTCCCCACCGCCCTCCGCGCCGTCTGCCGCTCCGGCTCCCGCCCGAGCTGCACGTCCGATGGCTTCGCCATGGTGAGCTCCTGCTCCACCGTGATGCACCCCTTCTCCCCCACGTCCCCATCGGGGTGAAGGTTCTTGAGCACGCTTTCAGGGATCTCCTCCGGGGCCACAGGAGCCTCGTTTCCGAGCTCGTCCGGGGTGTAGAGCCCGGCGAGACGATCCGGGGCCGCCTGGCGGGCCGCCGCTGCCTTGGCTCGCGCGAGGCACATCGCCATCGGGTACTTGAGCCAGTTGTCCTTGCGATCGAGGCCGGCGCGGGCGGCGTCCTCGAGGGTGAAGGAAGTCACCCCCTTGGAGGCTCCCCGCTTCCAGCCGACCACCGCCCCGATCGGGGCCGGGGGCAGGACGGCCTGGTACTCGAAGGTCGCTCCGGCCTGCATGGCGACCCCCACCATGAGGTCGGCCGAGAGCACCGGGCGCTGGTTCTGGACGTAGATCGAGCGCAGCGCCGTGGCGAACCCGATCCCGAGCTCCATCCCGGTCGTCAGGATCACGAACACGGCTTCCGGCTTCCCGGCCAGCTCGCGGGGCACCAGCCCCGACTTGGCGTAGATGGTCGAGAGCTGCGCCAGGCCGGCCTGCTGCTCGAGGACGTACCGGCTGATCCCCATGGGCGATTCACCGGAACGGCCAATCTGAAAGTCGGCCGCCACGCCATCTGTCACCGCCGGCATCACCACCGGCATCTTGGTTTCGCTCATTCCTCACCCCTCGTGGTTGGCAAACCCGCCGCGGCGCGCATGTCGCGCACCCTGGCAGGGAAGGATGGGTCGAGCCTGGAAGGAGCCACCTGAAGCGCCTCGGCGTAGAGCCTGACCGTCTCCAGCCAGGGGTGCCTCGAGCGAATCGCCTGGCTTACGTTCTGCCGGCTCGTCCTCAAGGCGTCTGCCAGGTCGCTCTGCGTCCACCGCAGCTCCCGAAGCCGCACCAGCACCTTCCAGCCGAAATCCGAGATGGGCTTCCTCCGCTTGGGCCTGTGCATCAGCCTGATCCTTCCCATGCCCTCTATCTTCGGCCTACCGGGGGGCCTTGTCAAGTCTTTTCTGAGGGGGGAAAAGGATCGGCCCCTGCCGCGGTGGTTTAGCAGGGGCCGGCCCCGAGGGGGAGCGTGGCTCATCGCGCTCCTGTGATGCGTTTGGAGAGTAGCCGGGATGGGGACCGGCTGTCAACCCCGATTTCTACCCCCAAAGAGGCGGGCCAGGATCCCGGCGAGGATGGCCAGGACGGGATCAATCCAGAACGGGGCGACCGGCCCCATGTAGACTCCGAACCCCCCGACGGCCGCGGCGGCCACCGCCGCCGGCCCGAGGGCTATTGGGGAGAGCTTCTCGCTTGGCTTCGCCAGGGTATACCCCGAGAACACGAACCCGGCGAGGAGGAGGGCCTGTGTGTAGACCTCCGCCTGGGGGATCACGCCGACCAGGCCCAAGGCGTAAGTCACGACCAGGGCCACAGCGAGCGCGACGTAGGGTTTGGCGCCCGGAGGCGTCTTGATCTTCTCATTTAGCAGGGTCACGCCCGCGATGAGAAACGTGAGGAGTCCGCGGAGGACCGGGTGTAGCTGTTCCATCTTACCTCCCCTCGACCTTGATGCTGCGGAAGTGAATCTCCGGCACTCCACCGAAGGTCCGCAAGCCATCGACGTTCCCGAAGGACTGGTGGCGCATGTTCATCGACAGCGGGTGAATTGTGACCAGCTTCTCGACCGTGCGCCCGCTCGCCGTGAACCGCATCCACAGCTTCTCCGGGGCCTGCCGGCTCCACTCGAGCTTGACCGGGAGCCATTGCCCGACGACGACTGGAATCCCTGTGTGCCAGACGTTCACGACCGGGTTGAACTCCCGGCCGTTCCACAGCCAGGGGTTGCCGTGCTCGTCGTAGTTGTAGGTGTGAACCGACCACTCCGCACGATCCCCGGCGAAGCAGATGTCGGGGCGCAGCCACCCATTGTGCGGCCGCTCCGCGGTCTTGCCGATGGCGTGGCTGTTCACGCACGCGACGTGCTTCCCCCCTCCTTCCGCCGGCACCCGCTCCGTGGCGAAGCGGATCTCGAACTCGAACGTGCCGGCCTGGACTTCGGCGCCGCTCTCGAGGATGGAACGATGGCAGTCGGCGTTGGTGGCCATGACGCCGTAATCGTCCACGCTCCTGAAGTTGCGCTCCTCGTCCCCACAGTAGCCTCTCCAGAACCCGGCGAGCGCCTTGTACCCGCCTGCGCAGCCGCCGGGGGGCGGGGGCGGGGGCGGGGGCGGTGGGGGCGGTGGGGGCGGCGGCTCAAGTGCCGTCTGGAGACAGTGAGAGATGGTGTTGAGAATGTCCTGGTCGGTGATGCCGTGCTCTTGCAGGCAAATCTGAATCCGACCGAGCTCTGCGAGTGTTATGGGCATTGGTTCCTCCTATCTGTAGATCAACCGCGGCACGTTCCACCGCCGGTCTATGACAGCACCATACTTCTGAGTCGCCGGGTTTGTGTTGGTTGGTGCTGATTTCTGCGGTCCATCCTCCTCCTTCTGCGGAGAATCAATTGGTTCTACGTAGTCCCAATCGTAGACCCAAAAATAGTCGAGGTATCCTCTCTCTCGACCCCTCCCGTCTACGTTCCCGAAGGAGAACTCGTCGCCAAGGGAAATGTCGGTGATTCCCTTCCACAGCTTGAAGTCATCTTCACCATCGACCGTCTTGACGGTCCAGGTGAGAGTGGTGTCCCATGTTGCCCATATCGAGTCGGTGGTGCTCGGGAATCCGGTTGTCGAGTCAATGAACACCCACCGGCTATACTCTAGCAGCATCGTCGCGTTCACGCCTGACGATATGCTTGGATTGTAGGCAACGAACACGTCAACCTGGGTGTATGTTGGCGGATCATCGTTCGGCCATCCGTACAAAACACCCACGGGATTTTCAGGGTCCACACCGACCCCTCTAACTGGTGGATAGTAGGACGGACCTTCTACTTCGACCACCGGAGCACACGGCGGATAACCTCCGTCTCCGCCATAGCAAGTATCTATGCTCACGCCAAATGGAAGCTGATAGGCGTTGGTACTGGTCCCTGGAAGTAGACCACCCGGAAGATCACAATAGGTCTTTCTCGGCGCCGCCCTTCTTCGACCAGCATCGCAATACACGCTAGGGTCATACCAACAGGAATCGCACGGTGCTACATATTCCCGCCGAGATCCAGCCTGTATATCGAATCCTCGAGCGAAACAGGTTCCACCAGCGATGGTGGGAGGGGCTGGTGTACTAGCACCTGGACAGCCGGCAAAGGTGCCGGTTAGCTCGAACTCGATAGTGCCGGGAAAGCGAAGATAGCTCGCCACGGAATCGCATCCGATCGTTGCTCCAGCGGGCTCACAGGCATCAGACTGTGGACAAGTGTATTCACACTGCCACGGATAACAGGCTTTTCCGGCTACCTCTCCGATATGAGTGCATGGTGGTCCTCCGCTCTTTTGCTGGCACGTCGGGCTGGTCGGAGTATCCCTGAATCTGCTTGGTTCAACATACCCACCGTCCACGCAGTTGAACGGGAACTGAGGACCATAGGTGTACGGCTGTCCGGTTGCCCTCTGATACCTCGCTTTGAATGGGGTGCTGCGCCGATCACCGATTCTGAAATAGTGCTGTCCACCGTCTGTTTTCCTACAATTCATCCATCTCGGATCGAAGCGCGCCATGAATCGGACGTGAATTGAGTTGTCTCCTGGTCGCTGTGGCCTGAGCCCCTTCTGAATGTCGTTGGGGCGCGCCGACCGGCGGGCTCTCGACGTGCTTCCGGCGTTCGACTCGAAGTAGTGCTCACCGTATGGGTGTCCAGGGAGAGGCGCTGTGCTGGTCACGGTCGTGTTGTTGGTGACGCACCAGTATTTCCAGAACGGATCGGTTAGCGGCGGGTTCGCTCTGAACTGGTCGGTGTAGCACGTCCTTGGCGGATCACCATACGCCGAGTCGCATGGAGCGATCTGGCCGGGGTTCGTGCCGCCACCGCCAGCGTAGTCGTACTCTGTTACGTCGTGGACGATCCCGCTCGCGTTCTGGACGGCGAACATCATGCAGAGGAGTGTCACGATCGCGTAGAACAGCATGAACAGATGGTCCCTCATCATCTGGTCCCTTTCATCCCCGAGAGAATGACCTCGATGGAACGCAGTCTCGCCTCGACCTCACTCCTCGGCATCGCCTCCGATTTCGTGGTCTCGAACCACCGAAGCGTGTCCGTCTTGAGACTCGACACAAGCAAGTGCAGCGCATCGAACCGCTGGTCGATCTGCCGCTGTCCTACCCCATTCTGGGCATGAACCCTCTGGTCTGCGATGTGTTCAGCCATCGTTTCCATGAGCTTGTCCAGCTTGCCGAATCCGATCTTCAGGAAGGTGAGGCCGGCGAGTTGAGCCAGGCCAATGATGGCAACCCCAATCTGAATCAGTGTCTCGTGCCCTTCTCCCATTCACACCACCATCAAGTTGATCGGCCCCTTCGCGGCGCCGAGCCAATCGTAGAACGGTCTCGAATCTTCCAGTACCAGGCCGATGCAGCCCTTCGTCCCTGGCACGTTTCCGTCAGGATGAATCCCGAAGCCCGAGCGATCGGTCTTGAACTGCGGGTGCAGCCTGGCGAACCAGGAGAACCCCTTGCCATCCGAGTACGGGGAATCGGGCAGGGCATCGAACGTGACCGGAGGCTCAACCAGGTAGGCGCCCGCCGGCAGCGGCCCCTTGCCCCAAGGGCCGCTCCTCGCCTCGATCCAGTCCACGCCTGTTTCCCTGGCGTAGTAGAGCTTCTTGTGGGTGAGAACGAACACGATGAACGTCATGGGGCGCTCGGCAGTCCGGTGATGGAGAGCGGGAGAACCACGTCAGGGGTGCGCTTGCGCTCCTGGGCGATCTCCTTCTTCAAGAGCTCTACGGTGGCCCAATCCTTCCGCTTGCGAGCCCGGTTCATGCTGATCGTGTACTCGCGTATGATGCGCTGCTGCTGGCCGCGAGCGATCCGGTTCTGGCGCGCCATGTCGATCGAGAACGTCTTGCCGAAGCCAAAGCCGCTGGCCATGATCCGATCGAACATGCCCTCGGCGCGGTAGCCGGCGGTCCCCGACGAGGCGCTTGGCGGGAAGATGCGGTCGATCTCCGCGAGGAGTCGCATGGTCGAAAGAACCTCGACCTCCTTCCGCGAGAGCGTCCACCACATGAACTTCGCGCGCTGGCCGCCGTACTCCTCGAGGGGACGCCGGAAATAGAACGAGTAGTTGATCTGGTCCTCGAGGGGCAGTCTGAACCACGGCGCCATCATGCCCATCATGGTGCGCACCGGATCGAATAGCCCCTGGACCTCGGCCGCCGGCATCCAGTTGCGAAGCGTGAAGTATTGGAACTGGCCGTTTCCGTTCTCGTCCTCTCCGAGTCTTACCGGCATCGACTCGTGCATCCACTGAGGCAAGACCTCGAGCTGTGGCTGGCTGGACGCCTGGAGCACGCGCACCACGCGGTTGATGTTGGCAAAGTCCTCGGGGTGCTTCGCCATGTGCTCGATCTGGAACGGGATGTTCTTCCTGGTGTAGACGTAGAAGGGGAGCAGGTACGTCCTGATCCACTTGTCGGCTGCCGTGATCTCGTCGTAGTCGAACTGCGCCTTCCTGACCGCCCTTGCCGCGAGCTCCGCGGTGTCACCCTTAAGTCGGCGGTCGATGAACAGCGCGATGCGCACGTTGGCCTCGATGTTCTCGTTGACCCGCATACCGATCTGGAGAACGCGGTGGGGGCCGTACTTCTTGGCGATCGTCTGAATCTTGCTCTGGTTGCCATTGGTGGCGCGGATCTCGTCGAGGATCTGCTTCTCGAGCGCGATCTCGGGGTCGATGAACGTGCCGGCGCCGTGGAAGTGGGCTTCCCTGGTCGCCATGCCGGCGTCCACCACGCCGAGCTCCAATACCTCCTTGCGCACGTCGTTCGCGGTGAGCTCGCCGCCGCCGGCCTTGGCTCCGATGATGAAGTCCCGGCCGTCTTGGACCTTCTTCGCGCGAGCGTAGTTGCGCCAGTCGGTGAGCCCCATGTAGAGGTTGTTCATCACGGCGCCGACCATGTTGCGCGTGAAGTAGCCGGGGAACAGGAACAGGGTCCAGGGCACCCAGACGTTGCGGACGCGCTTGATAACGCCCGCGGCAAGCTGGAGCCCGGCCGGGGTCGAGGAGAAAGCGTTGGCCCGGTTCAGGAAGTCAGCGATCTCCCGCGGCAGGATGTAGGCGGGCACGTCGCGCGTAACCCCGAACACCGTGCGGAGCTCGTCGGGGTAGACCTCGATGAGCGCCTTTCCCTGATCCTTGAACTTGCGACGCATGGCCTCGATCATGCTCAAGCGGGGCGCGTTGTACTCCTCGCGCGCCATGCGCAGCGCCTTCGCCCCACTCGTCTGCCCGGTGAGCGACTTGAGATTGCGGCGCGCCGCCTTCTCCGAGAGAGTCTGGTAGGGACGGAAGCCTAGCGACCCCTTGGGCAAGTAGAGAGCGAATCGAGGGTCGAGGGTGGCCGGATCTAGGCGCTGGAGATCGACACGCCGGCCGAAGTCCCTGATCGCCTTCGTGATGAAGTCGTATTGCGCCACGGCGCGGGCGCTAGCCACGCCGCGAATCGCCAGCGCGGAAATCACGTCCTCGACAAACACCTTCTCGTTCATCTCGTCGTGCAAGTCGAGGACGCTGCCCTGCCACTTGCGGCGGCGAGCGAAGGGAAGGGTCGGGAGCTGCATGGCCTTGCGGTCATTGACCAGGCCAAGGTTCTTCAACACCGACAGCTTCGAGAGCTGTACGTGCGGGTGATAGCCCTCGCGGATCGTGGTGATGAGTCCGCGGGCGAGCTCGGCCTCGGCCCACCGTCGGGTGAGCTTGCGGTGCAGGAGAGCGGCACGCCGGAGCTCGCGGGGCAGGTCTCCCCACCCTTCCACCAGATCGGTCCAGCGCAACAGCGCCGGCTCCTTGTAGGAAACGACGTGGGGAACCTTGCGGGCGAGGGTTGCTTCCGCTGCGGGCACGGTGGTGACAGCGCGTCCCATCGCCGGGTACGCGATCTCGACTGGCTTTGCCTGCTTCGGCACCCGCACCTTGGCGCCTTCGGCCAGCGCCACCATCTCGGGGTCGAGCTTCTCTCTCGTCCCCGCCCCCTCGCCGGCCAGGCCCATCGGGCCGGTGCGGAGCCCGAACCGTGCCAGGATCGTGCGCACGCGCTCGAGCCGCGCCACGTCGGGATCCTTGTAGAGCTGTTGCTTGGCCTCCTGCCATGGGGTGTGCGTCTGCCACAGGCGAGCCTCTACTGCAATCTCGCTCGCCAGGGTTGACTCAAGCTGTGAAGCAAGCGGGCTTCTCCCCGCTCCCTCGACTTTCAGGAAGTCCTCTGCCTCATAGCCCAGGCGGCGCGCCATCTCCTCTGTGCTGATCCCGTTGGGATTGATGATGGAGCGGATCGGGGGGAGCTTGGCTTTCTTCCGTAGCCGGTTCACGTCCTCCATCATCACGGCTACGATGTCGCGTCTGGCCTTCTCGCGCACCATGCGCTCGGCGTCCTGCGTCTCGTATCTCTTTCTGCTCTTGCTGGTAGGAGAATACTCTGCGATCTTCTGCTTGTACTTCCTGAGAACCTTCTCTCCCGTTTCCACCGTCACTTCGCCAAGGTACAGATCCTTGATCCCGCCCTCGGCGTTGATGGCCTCGAGAAGATCGCTCCACTCCTGTAGCCGTTCGAGCCGATAGGCGGTGATCTCCTTGGCCTTGGCGTTGACCGATTCATTCACGCGGGCGGCGAGACGCGACGCCTCGGCCAGATGGTTCTGCAAGTCGCTCTGGAGATTCTTCCGGTCGATCGCCGCCTTGATAACGGAGTCGCTCTTGAACGCCACCTTGGCGTCGATCTCGGTGCCCGTCTTGCCGGCGAACGCCGGGTGCAGAACCTTGTCGTAGATGTCCTGAAGGTTATCGAACCGATCCGAGTCCACGAGCTCCCACCGGCCGTTGGGGAGCTGCGTCCACGCGGTCACAAGCCACTGGTTCAGGTTCTCTGCCGACTTCTGGTTGGCAATGCTGGACCGTAGCTTCTGCATCCTCTCGAGATCCTCTGGCGTGTGCGTCTTTTTCTTCGCCAGAAGGTCGAGCTCTCCGATGAGCTGGTCCTTGGTCGTCTTTCCCCAATCGTAGTCAACGTGGATGCGGCGGATCCCCGGCAGTCCCCACGTCGCCTGGTTGAACTCCGCGGTCTGGCTCTTGAGCTTGAAGTCGAGTCCGATGAAGTCGCCCCGAGTGGCGAGCTCCTGAATCGACCGGCGCCCTCCTCCGGCCATGAGGATCGTCGGCTCGATGAATTCGATGGGGTAGGCCGGTCCCTCGAGGTTCTTGTCGCCAAGCCTCGTGATGTAGACGAGCTCCTCGTCCTCGGGGATCCCCATGCCCTTCTTGATCTGCTGAATCTCCAGCTTCGAGAGCTGGTCCATGGCGATGCGGGTTCCCGGCTCCGCTTCGTCAATGGCCTGGATCGCGTAGCGCGGATTACCCATCCACCGCTGGTCGATGGGCACGGAACGGATGGCCTTCTCCCACTGGAGCTTTGTCCACTGCTTCGGCCCATCCACCGCCCGCAGCATGTCGATGTTGGCTTCCCCGTAGTCCTTCTTCGTTGAGTTGATGAGGCCAGCGATGCGGTGCAGCGTGATGGACAGCGGGGAGCGCGTCTGGTGCGTGGTGAGCCGCTGCTGCGCGTTCAACCGCGCGTAGTCGTCCAGCATCTCGGGCGGGATGTCAGCGAGGGAGAAGAAGTGCCGGGCTGAGTTGACGAACGGCACGCCAAGCATGAGCTGGTTGAGCTTGGTGGCGGCGCGGAAGAACGGCTCCCCGCGGATAAGCTCCTGCGCCGCCGGGAAGGGGGAACCCTTGGCTACCAGGTTGGTGAGAGGCCAGGGAACCTCGGCCTGCATGAGTGCACGGTGGCCGGCGAGCGACTGCTCGCGCCAGGTGTTCGCCAGGGGCGCCGGGATCTTCCCGGTGCGGGCAAACTCGTGCTCCAGCATCCGAGCCAGCTTCGACCCCTGCTCGATGAGCGGCTTCGCCTCCTGGTAGCCGATGATCGTGGAGGATCCAGGGATGTTCGAGAGGATCGGCACCTTGGTGGCCGCGGGGTAGACGATCTTCCCCGCTTCAACGGTGGGGAACAGGTACTTGCCCTTCGAGTATTTCGCGGCGCGGGCGAGCTGCGCGAGGCGTCCGGCCTTGGTGAGCCCAAAGGTCGAAACCCAAGAGAGCGGGTCGAGCACCATGCCGAGCGCCATGCCGGTGAGCCCGGCGGGGCTTGAGAGCCCGCGAGCGATGTTCTCGAACAGGTCGGGAACCAGTTTCCAGTCGGGGATGTTGAGCGCGGGCTCCGTGCTCAACCCAAGCTCGTCGGCCGCGATGTCGATGAGCGAGATACGGCGGCGCCCCTTGAGCCCTTCCCACATGGCCAGCGGGATCTCTCCGATCTCCCCGTTGTGGGCAGATCGGATCGCGCTGGCCACGGCGTACTCCGGGCGCGAGAGGATGTCGAAGATCCCCTCGATGGCCGACTTGGGCTCGCGGATCCCCCGTCCGAGCTCCTCGTCGTACTCTGTCACCTTCGGAAGCGCCACTACATGACCCCGTAGGCGGCGAGAACAGCCTGGAGCCGACCGAGCTCCTGCTGAAGCTCAAGCGGCGGCGTCTCGCCATGAGACGCCATCCAAGCGATCATCGCCTCGATCTCCTTCACTCTCGCTGCCGCCGCTTCCACGTCGATCGGGGGTGCCATCTGGATTGGTGCCGGCGGTGCCGCGGCGGGCATGGCCGGGCGCATGGGCGCGCCCCGGAGCGTGGTCGCCGGCATGGCTGGCCGGGCCGGCCCCGCGGTCGTGGACCTGGCGGTAGCTGCCGCGGCGATTGGAGCGGTGGCCTGAGCTGGAGGGGGGGCGGCTGCACGCCGGGGCTGCCCGAATCCCGGCTCGGCCGGCCTGGGTGCCGGTGTCTGAGCCGCCCCCGCTTGCGGAGCCGCCGCGACTGGAGCCGGCCCCGTCCCCAACCTGAACGTCGCGCCGCCGCCGCTGGCAGCAACCGGCGGGCGGATCTTCTGCGCCAGGGCGAAAGCGCCACCGCCGCCAGCTGGTGAGGGAGCCGCTCTCCCTCCCCATAGCTGGCGGGAAATCTGCGTCGGGATCATGGGAGCAAGGGGCTGCTCGAACTCAGCCATGCCCGCCCCCTTGAGGAAGCCGCCGAGTGCCTGGTTGGCGCCGACAACGGCTCGAGCTGCCCCGGAAGCCACGTCCGAGACGAACTGCGCAGCCTTGGCCCCCGCAAGCTGGCTCTCGATCGCCTTGAGCTGGTCGAGGAGCTGCTGCTCACCTTCCAGCATGTCGGTGGGATCGGAGTATCCCTCGGCGTTCATCATCTCGTACTTCTTCATCGCATCGGTTTCGGCGCGGATCGCGGCGATGTCCTCGATGTTCTGCATGATCTCGGCGCGCTGCGTCCCGAGCATCTGCACCTGGCGACTGGCGCGCGAGATTTCTGTCTCGGCTGCACCAGGACCACCCGCCTTCGGAAACAAGTCCTCACCGAACTTCTTCCGGTAGCGTTGTTCACCGTCGGCCCGTAGATCGGTGGGAATGGGAGTCCCTCGCCGGGCCGCCTCCTCGATCGCGCTGGTGAGCTGAACGCGAGCCGGGGCGGCGTCCATGCCGCCTTGCTCCACGGCATACACGACGTTGCGGAACATCTGGACGGGATCCTGCTGTGGCAGCTTCAACATGGGACGCCCCATGGAAGCTAAAGCGTCTGACGTGCGCTTTAGCGTGAGCCCGTAGGCGTCGGTCACGCCGTTTTGTGCGTACAGAGCACGGATTGCCTTTTCTTCCCCGAGAGCCGTGATCTCGGAGTTGGTCAGGTCTCCCATCTTCTCCCAGATGCTTGCGAACACCCGAGCGTCCTCGGTGCTGCGCTCCAGGCCGGCCTGGTAGCCAATGATGTCCTTCTGTGCCGCAGTCTGCCGCTTCCGTTCGTACTCGGCTGCGCGCTGTTCGGGAGCCTGTTCCATGGCCCGCTCGAGTCCCGCACCCTGGACGTAAGGGCCACCACCAAGCTCTGCCGATGGGGGAACCAGGGCGCCCTCGGTGGGCACCCCGTACTTGAGTTGCACAGCGAGGTTCCGCTCCGCGAGTCGCTCCTGCTGAGCGCGGTCGAGCTCCTCCTGTCGTGCCTTGCGGTCGAGCTCGGCTTGCTGCGCAGCGAACTCCTGCGCCTTCGTGCGCTCACCCGCCTGAAACGCCTGGCCGGCGGCGACTTCCTTCTCCCGCGCCCGGCGCTCCTCGCGTAGCAGCTTGAGCTGGATGTAGCGGTCGAGGGAGGACTGGATACCCTTTGCCACCCCCGAACCGAAGTAGAGTCCTGAGCTCATGGCCTACTCCTCGTTCCCGCCGCCAAAACCCATCAGCACCATGCCGGGGATGGCGCCCACCGCCTCGCCAAGACCGGCGAGGAACGCGCCCTTGGTCCGCTCCTGCTCCAGCATGAGGTTGTAGCGGAACTGCTGCTCGAGGAGGTTCGCCTGGCGAGCGAAAGCCGCCTCCTCCTGGCCCACGGAGAACATGCGCGCGATAGCCGCCTGCTCGTTCTGGAAGTGCGTGTCGAGCTCCTTCAGGATCAGCTCACCGGAGAGCCCCTGCTGCTGCATGGCGGTGTACTCTCGATCGGCGCGCCGATAGGCTTCAGCGAGCGGGCTTTCCGAAAGGCCAAGCCTCGCCAGGCCGCTCTCGGTTGAGCGGGTGCGCGCGGTGGCTCCCTCCTGAATGGTGCGCCCGCCGAGCTTCATGCCCTCGGTGTAGCGCACGGTCTGGTAGGGATTGAAGTTGCGCGCCGCCTCGAGCTCCTGCTGAGCCATGAGCTTGAGATCGGCTTCCTTCTTCCGGCGCTGGCGCTCGAGCGTGAACTGCCTGATGTTCCCCTGCGAGTAGCGGCCGCCGCCACCTGCCTCGTAGCCGGCAGT